>JAESFN010000152.1_pt1 | contig 108097 bp, 107 predicted proteins | sample 9269411 | NCBI WGS metagenome assembly JAESFN01 (sample SAMN14505399, study PRJNA617100) | algae metagenome | isolation source: Iphinoe sp. HA4291-MV1 and co-occurring heterotrophs from trail next to... | place: USA: Maunawili Falls, Hawaii | collected 2009-07-25
ACTCCGCTGTATCGCTCGACGGACTGCCTCAGTCGTCCGGGCGCTGCCGTGTAGAACCTGTCCCATAGCCCCTCCCGCCATGCATGATGGTCAATCGTACCACCACACTGTGGGATCAAACACCTAGTCGATCGCCTCGATGCCCTGCGCTTTCAGCCGCTCCAACGCGTCCTTCATCTCCCGCAGCCGCTCAGGGCTATGCCCGATCCAGCCCTCGACCTCGCCGATCACGCGCAACGGCGCGCGCGAGCGGTAGGATTTGGTCGGGTTGCCGGGGAATTTCTTGTCGGTGAGGTTCGGATCGTCGATGAATTCGCCGGTCGGCTCGACGACGTAGATGCGCTCGCGGCCCTCGCCTCCGGCCAGCTCCGCGCCCCAGATCGCCGCTTCGAGCATGGCGGCGAAATAGATCCACGACGCCTCTTTGCGCGCGCCATAGTTGGAAGCATAGCCGGCCGCGAGCAGGTCGCCCGGCTTCAGGTTCGCGCGGGTGCCGTGAAAATACATGACTGACATTGTACGTGTTTCCCTCTGTTGCGAATCGAGGGCAAGGCACATGCAACAAGAACCCCCACTTGCCGCAATCCCCATTCCGGGTTAGACAATGATAGTGGGAAGAGGCGCGATACCGGTTCGCCCGCCCTGCTCTCGAAATGACGAGGCCGTGGCATGATCCGGATTGCTGCCTGCGCCATCCTTCTCGCAACGGTCAGTCCTGCGGCCGCGCATGATTTCTGGATCGCGGCGTCCAGCTTTAGGGTCGCCCCGCACACCAGCGTCTCGCTCCGCTTCCTGATCGGCGAGCCCGGCAAGGTCGAGCATTGGGGCACCGACTGGCGCAAAATCGTGTCGTTGCAGGATTTCGGACCCGGCGGCGTGCGCGACCTGCTTGGCGGCTTGACGATCGATGGCGCGGCCGATGCGATGGCCGAGCTGACGGAGCCCGGCACGCACATCATCGCCTTCACCAGCAACCACGCGCTGAGCGACCTCGATGCCAAGGCGTTCAACACCTATGCCGAGCATGAAGGCCTGGCGCTGGTGATCGCGACGCGGAGGCAGGCCGGCAAGACCGAGGCGCGCGGCCGCGAACTCTATGCAAGGCGAGCCAAGGCGCTGATCCAGGTCGGCGGCACGGCGACCGACACCGTCTCCCGTCCGATCGGGCAGACGCTAGAAATCGTGCCGGAAACCAATCCCTATCTGCTGCGGCCGGGCGAGCCCCTGCGCGCGCGCATCTTGTTTCACGGCGCACCGCTGGCGGGCGCCAGCGTGGTGCTTGAAAGCCTGGCCGCCGACGCGAAACATGGCACGCCAGTGCTGAGCGATAAGGACGGCCGCGTCTCTTTCCCTAATCCGGGGACCGGCTCGTGGAAGCTCAATACGGTCTGGAGCTATCCGATCGTCGATCCCCGCGCGGAGTTCGAAACGATCTTCTGCAGCCTGACCTTCGGCCACTGATGCAGTTTGATGCGACCGGCATCCCGCTTATAGCGAGGGAATGAAGCCCGTTATCTTCGGCATCGCCGGCCTTGACCTTACCGCCGACGAGCGCGCATTCTTCAAGGACGCCGACCCCGCAGGCTACATCCTGTTCCGGCGCAACTGCGGGGACAAGGCGCAGCTTAAGCGCCTGACCGACAGCCTGCGCGGCCTGCACGGGCGCGACGATCTGCTCGTCATGATCGATCAGGAAGGGGGGCGGGTCGCGCGGATGCAGCCGCCGGAGTGGCCGGCTTTTCCCGCCGCCGCCGCGTTCGACACACTGTACGAAACGGCACCGATCTCGGCGATCGAGGCGGTGCGCGCCAATGCCGAGGCGTTGGCGCTGATGCTGAGCGAGGCCGGAATCATCGTCGATGCTCTCCCCCTGCTCGACGTTCGGCAACCCGGCGCGAACGATGTGATCGGCGACCGCGCGCTCGGCTCCGAGCCGCTGCGGGTCGCGGCGATGGGCCGCGCCGTGATCGAGGGGCTGCGGGCGGGCGGCATCACCGGCATCGTCAAGCATATGCCGGGGCACGGCCGGGTGCTGGTCGACAGTCACAAGGCGCTGCCGGTCGTCGAGGCGAACGACGATGAGCTGGAAAGCGACCTCGCGCCGTTCCGCAAGCTGAACTGGGCGCCGATCGGCATGACCGCCCACATCGTCTACACCGCCTGGGATGCCGAGCGGCCCGGCACGCTCTCGCCGTTCGTGATCGAGGAAATCATCCGCAAACGGATTGGCTTCGACGGACTCCTGATGACAGACGATATCGACATGAAGGCACTGTCCGGCACGGCGGCGGAGAAAGCGGCGGGCGCGGGCGCGGCAGGCGTCGATCTGGTGCTCGATTGCTGGGCGCGGATGGACGAGATGGTATCGATCGCGGACGTGCTGCCGGAAATGGGGGCGCGGACGTCGGAGCGGCTGGAAGCGGCGCTGGCGTTCCGACAGGCGCCAGAGCCGGACCGGTTCGCGGCGCTTGTGGAGAAAAGGGACGCTCTGCTGGCGCTGGCTTGACGCCCCTCGCCCGCTCGGGCTTCCGCCCGAGTCGACCTCTCCCGCCGGGAGAGGTAGGTTTTATACCGTGAACCCCGAATCGGACGCGCTCACGATCGATATCGACGGCTGGGAAGGGCCGCTCGACCTGTTGCTGGCGCTCGCCCGGTCGCAGAAGGTGGATTTGCGCGAGCTTTCGATCCTGGCACTGGTCGAGCAATATCTGGCCTTCATCGCCGGTGCCAAGGCGCTGAAGCTGGAGATCGCGGCGGACTATCTGGTGATGGCGGCGTGGCTCGCCTACCTCAAATCCGCGCTGCTGCTTCCGAGGGACGAAGCGGCCGACCCAAGCCCCGAGGAGCTGGCGCTGCGGCTGCAGATCCGGCTGCAGCGGCTGCAGGCGATGCGCGAGGCGGGCGCGCGGTTGATGGGCCGCGATCGGCTGGGCCGCGACGTGTTCGTTCGCGGGGCGTCCGAAGGGTTGCGCGTCGTCCGCAAGAATGATTGGCAAGCCGACCTGTATGAGGTGATCGCCGCCTATGGCGCGGTGATGGCACGCACCGCGCCGGTCGTGCACCACATCCAGCGCCGGCCGGTGATGAGCCTGGAGGACGCGCTGCACCGGCTGGAAACGCTGATCGGCGAACGGATCGACTGGACCCGGATCGAGGCGTTCCTGCCCGCGATCAGCGATCCGCAGCTACGCAAATCCGCGCTCGCGTCCAGCTTCGTGGCGGCGCTGGAACTCGCCAAGCAGGGCAAGGCCGAGCTGAAGCAGGAGGACGCGTTCGCGCCCCTATTCGTGAGGGCCGCGTGAGCGCGATCGATCCCGGCATGCGCGCGGTCGAGGCGGTGCTTTTCGCGGCCGATGCGCCGATGACGGCGGACGAGATCGCCGCTTATGTCGGCCCCGATGTCGATCTGAAGCGGGCGCTGAGACTGCTGGCCGAGGATTATGAAGGCCGTGGCGTCGAACTGGTGGAGCGTGGCGGACGCTGGCATTTCCAGACCGCCGCCGACATGGCCCACATCCTGCGCCGCGAGCGCGAGGACACGAAGCGGCTGAGCCGCGCGGCGGTCGAGACGCTGGCGATCATCGCCTATCAGGAGCCGGTCAGCCGCGCGGAGATCGAGGCGATCCGTGGCGTCCAGATCTCGAAAGGCACGCTCGATGTGCTGATGGAAGCGGGCTGGGTCCGCCCCGCCGGGCGCCGGGAAGGGCCGGGCCGCCCGCTGCTGTATGCGACGACCGGCGGCTTCCTGACCCATTTCGGATTGCAAAGCCGGCGCGACCTGCCGGGCATCGACGACCTCAAGGCCGCCGGCTTGCTCGATCCGGTCGAGGCGACGCTGGGCGAGGTTGAACTGGAAAGCGCCGACGAGAGCGACTAGATAGGCGACATCAACGCCCGATTGGGGCGCGGCGGCGCGGCCGCCCGAAGGAGATCGACATGGGTGGCTTCAGTATCTGGCATTGGCTGATCGTCGGCATCGTGGTGATGCTGCTGTTCGGCAAGGGCCGCTTCTCCGACATGATGGGCGACGTCGCCAAGGGCATCAAGAGCTTCAAGAAGGGCATGTCCGAAGAGGATGAGCCGCGCGCCGATCGCCGCGTCGAGGCGCTGGACAAGCCGCGCACGGTGAGCGCCGAGAAGGACAGCACCCCCGTCCGTCCGGAGTAAACCGCGTTTCCTGACGCCGGTCCGTTACGGTTGCCCCGCCCGGCACTGCATGTTAGGCGCGCGCCTTTGAGGCTGGCCGGTGCCGGCCCACGCATTTCAGGCATCCGAAACACCGATGTTCGAATCTCCCGCTTACGCACAGGCCGCGAATGGCGCGGCTGCTGGCTCTTCCGCCGCATTCTTCGTCCAGATGATCCCGCTGGTCGCGATTTTCGTGATCTTCTGGTTCTTGCTGATCCGCCCGCAACAGCGGCGGATGAAGGAGCACCAGACCAAGGTTGGCGCGGTCAAGAAAGGTGACACCGTCGTCACCGGCGGCGGCCTGGTCGGCAAGGTGACCAAAGTCGAGGACCAGCATGTGGAAGTCGAGCTCGCTCCGCAGGTCCGCGTCCGCGCGGTCAAGAGCACACTCACCGACGTGACACCGCTCGGCGGCTCCAAGCCCGCGAACGACTGATGCTCGATTTCCCCCGCTGGAAGGTCGCCGGCATTGTCGGCCTGCTGCTGATCGGCATCCTGCTCGCGGTGCCAAGCTTCATCCCGGCCAGCCTGACGCCGGGCGTGAAGCTGCCGCGCATCAATCTCGGACTCGATCTCTCCGGCGGCTCCCACCTGCTGCTCGAGGCCGATGCCACCAGCCTGCTGAAGCAGCGGCTGGAGCAGATGGACGAGACCGTCCGCACCGAGATGCGTCGAAACGATCCGCGCATCGAGATCGGCGACATCTCGACGTCCGGCGGGCAGCTCAGCTTCTTCGTCCGCGATGTGACGAAGGTCGATCAAGCGGTCGAGTCGGTACGCAAGCAGACGACCGGCATCGGCGTGACGGGCCAGCGCGACTGGGACGTCCGCGTGGTCGATTCCAACCGCATCATCATGACGCCGACCCAGGCCGGCCAGAAAGACGCGGTCGACAAGGCGATGGAAGTCGCGACCGAAGTCGTGCGCAAGCGCATCGACGAACTCGGCACGCGCGAGCCATCAATCGTCCGTCAGGGCGCGACCCGCATTGTCGTCCAGGTGCCGGGCCTGCAAAATCCGGAAGCGCTGAAGAACTTGCTCGGCAAGACCGCCAAGCTGGAATTCAAGCTGGTCGATACGACAGCGTCACCGAACGACCTCGCCGCCGGCCGCGCGCCGATTGGCAGCCAGATTCTGAAATATGTCGACAATCCGCTGGGTGTGCCGCTGATCGCGGTGAAGCGCGGCGTGCTGATCTCCGGCGACCAGCTGATCGATGCCACGCAGGGCTATGACCAGCGCACCAACGCGCCGATCGTCAACATCAAGTTCAACGGCCAGGGCGGCCGCCGCTTCGCCAAGGTGACGCAGGAGAACGTCAACAAGCCGTTCGCGATCATCCTCGACAACCAGGTCATATCGGCGCCGAACATCAACGAGCCGATCCTGGGCGGCCAGGCACAGATTTCGGGCAATTTCACGGTCGAGAGCGGCAATCAGCTCGCGATCGCGCTGCGGTCCGGCAAGTTGCCGGTCGATTTGAAAGTGATCGAGGAGCGCACCGTCGGCCCGCAGCTTGGCGCCGATTCGATCCGCGCCGGCATCACCGCGTCGGTGATCGCGGTGATCGCGGTGGTCGCCTTCATGCTGATCACTTATGGCCGGTTCGGCGTCTACGCGAACCTCGCCGTCATCATCAACGTGTTCGTGATCCTGGGCGTGATGGCGCTTTTGAACGCGACGCTGACCCTTCCGGGCATCGCCGGCTTCGTGCTGACGATCGGCACCGCCGTCGATGCCAACGTGCTGATAAACGAGCGCATCCGCGAGGAGAAACGGCGCGGGCGCAGCGTCGTCCAGGCGGTCGAGCTCGGCTATAAGGAAGCCAGCCGCACCATCTTCGAGGCGAACACCGTCCACACCATTTCCGGCCTGATCATGCTCATCCTGGGCTCGGGGCCGGTCAAGGGTTTCGCGGTCGTGCTGCTGATCGGCATCGTGATGACCGTGTTCACCGCCGTGACCTTCACGCGCATGATGGTCGCCGGCTGGATCCGCCGCAACCGGCCGACGGAGATCAACATCTGATGCGCCCCCTTTTCGTCATCCCGGCGCAGGCCGGGATCCAGCGTCCCACCACCAGAGCCCTGTTTGAGCGCCTCTGGACCCCGGCCTTCGCCGGGGTGACGGGAGTGTAGAATGCGCCTGCTGAAACTTGTTCCCGACAACACGAACCTTCCGTTCGTCAGCCTACGCTATTGGGCGTTCGGCATCACCGCGGTGCTGACGCTGGCGGCCTGCTTGCTGGTCGGCCTGCGCGGCCTGAACCTGGGCGTCGATTTCGTCGGCGGCTTGATGATCGAGTCGAAATTCGACCAGCCGCCGCACCTCGACAAAATCCGCTCGACGGTCGACAATCTGGGCGTCGGCGAGGGATCGCTGCAGACATTCGGCGATCCCAAGACGGTATCGATCCGCCTGCCGCTGCCGGAGAGCACTGACGAAGGCGCGACCAACCGGGTCGTGAACCGCGTGAAGACAGCCCTGACGGGCGTCTATCCCGACGTGCAGTTCACCCGCTATGACACCGTTTCCGGCAAGGTCTCGGGCGAGCTGATCCAGAATGGCCTCCTCGCCGTGCTGCTCGCCGTGTTCGCCATCGCCGTGTTCTCGTGGCTGCGCTACGAATGGCAGTTCGGTGTCTCGACGTTCGTCGCGATCATGCACGACGTGCTGATGACGCTGGGCTTCTTCGCGCTGACGCGGCTGGAATTCGACCTGAACATCGTCGCCGCGGTGCTGACCATCATCGGCTATTCGATCAACGACAAGATCGTCATCGACGACCGCATCCGCGAGAATATGCGCAAATACCGGCAGATGGACATGCGCGCGCTGATCGACTTGTCCGTCAACGAGACGCTGCCGCGCACCGTGATGACCTCGCTGACCATCCTGCTCGCGCTGGGCGCGCTGCTGATCTTTGGCGGCCATGTGCTGCGCGGCTTCACCGCGGCGATGATCCTGGGCATCATCATCGGCACCTATTCGTCGATCTACGTCTCCTCCTCGCTGCTGATCACGCTAGGCCTGCGACCAGGCGCGCCGGTCGGCGGCGAAGGCGGGGCCGAGGCACCCAGCCCCAACGTCAAGCTCGGCAAGTGAGGCTGGACCGGTCCGCGCGCGCGACCGGGCCGCTCGTCTCCGGTTTTTCGGGCTGCGGGTTCAAGATCGACGGCACGTCCACGCCGGGCGGCACGCTGCTGACGCCCGAATGGTGGCGGCCCTGGGATGGAGTGCTGAACGCGGACACGCTGGAACCGCTCGCCGAAATCGCGCCGGAGTTCATCCTGCTCGGCACCGGCGACACGCTCGCCCGCCCGGCCCGCGATCTTGTCCAGGCGCTGGAGGCGCGAGGCATCGGCATCGAGGCGATGGACAGCCGCGCGGCCGCCCGCGCCTGGGGCGTGCTGCGCGGCGAGGACCGTTGGATCGCCGCCGCGCTGATGCCGCTTTGAGAGTTACGTTCGTTTCGAGCGCAGTCGAGAAACCGTGAACACCGAGCTTGTCGTTTCTCGACTTCGCTCGAAACAAACGGAGCTGTAGTGAGCGCTTTCCCTCCCCACACTCTCTCGCTAGAACGCCATCCCAATGCGTAACTCCGTGCTGAAGCCGATCCTGGCCCTTGCCGCTCTGTCCCTCCTCACCACTGCCTGCGCGACCGGCGGCGGCAAGAAGAAGGACCTCGCCTACGTCGCCCGCGACGTGAACTCGCTGTACACGGCGGCCAAGACCCGCCTGGATCAGCACCGCTACAAGGAAGCGGCGCAGCTGTTCGACGAGACCGAACGGCAGCACCCCTATTCCGTCTGGGCGCGGCGCGCGCAGCTGATGGGCGCGTTCAGCTATTATCTCGCCGGCGACTATACGGAATCGATCGCCTCGGCGCAGCGCTTCCTGGCCGTCCATCCAGGTAACAAGGACGCGCCCTACGCCTATTATCTGATCGCGCTCGACTATTACGAGCAGATCAGCGACGTCACCCGCGACCAGAAGATCACTCAGCAGTCGCTGGACGCGTTGGGCGAGCTGATCCGCCGCTATCCGGCGACCGACTATGCGGCCGATGCGCGGCTGAAGATCGATCTGGTGAACGACCATCTCGCCGGCAAGGAAATGGAAGTCGGCCGCTTCTATCAGCGGCGCGGACAGTGGCTCGCGGCGACGATCCGCTTTCGCAAGGTCGTCGACGACTATCAGACCACCACCCATGTGCCGGAAGCGCTGGAGCGGCTGACGGAGAGTTATTTGTCGCTGGGCGTGCGCGAGGAAGCGAAGCGCGCCGCCGCCGTGCTCGGCTCCAATTACCCGGGCAGCGTATGGTACGAACGCGCCTACAAATTGATGCAGGAATATCCGATCGCGGCGACCGCGCCGACGAGCTGAGGCGGCAGCCGGACGGAACAGGCGCAAATCCCATCGGTTGACGCTAATGCCCATGCTATGACGGGCGCGCAACGAACTGGAGGCGTCTCATGCGTCGGATACTTTGTTTTTCTCTCGCCATCGCCACGCTCGGCCTGCCGATGACCGGCGCTGAAGCCCAGCCCGGTTGGCGGATCATCGGCTTCAAGACAGTCGGGCTCGGCACCGACCGGGACTCGATCAACGTGCGCGGTAACGCCCGCTTCCGGCAGGTTCGGCTTTGCTCCTACAACCGCCCGATCCAGCTGATCGATTTCGGCGTGCGCTTCGCCAATGGCGGCCGCCAGGATTTGCAGGTGCGCAATCGCATCGCGCCCGGCACCTGCACGCGGGCGATCGATCTGCGCGGACAGGCGCGCAACATCGATCAGGTCCAGCTCACCTACGCACGGATTGACCGCCGCCTGGGTGCGCCACTGATCAGAGTGTCGGCGCGCTAGCCCGACATCCTCCCCCTGGAGGGGGAGGATATTTCAGTAGCTGCGGCCCACGAGCACGCGCTCCGCAGCGCGTTTGCCGGTGAAGATGCAGGCGCCGCTGGCGGGCGAAGCGTCTTCAGGCACATTGCGGAGCGTGAGCTTCAACGCCTTCAGCCGCTGATCGACCTGATCGAGTTCGGCGCCGGTCGGCTTTGACCATTCGACCTCGACCCACCCCGGGAATTGACGGCTGTCAGCGAAGAAGCGTTCGAGGCTGGCGAAATCGGTCACGTCGCGCTGGATATTGGCATCGAGCCGCGCCTTGGCCTCGGCGAACATGCTCGCCTGGATATCCTCGAGCAGGCGCGTGATGTCGCTCATGAACTCGGCGCGAGGCTGAATGGCGGAGGCCAGCTTGCCATTGTCTTGGTATAACCTGTCACGCCGGATCACCGACACGTTGCCGCCGACCATGTCGCGCGGACCGACCTCGACGATGACGGGCGCGCCTTTCTTCACCCAGGCCCAGCGCTTGTTCGACGCCTTGATCGCCTTGGCATCGAGCAGAGCGCGGACCGGCTCGCCCAGTGCCATCTGCTTGTTCAGCTCGCCCGCCAGCTCGCGGCAATAGGCGAGCACCGCTTCATCCTCTTCGGTGTCGCGCAGCATCGGCACGATCACCACCTGCCACGGCGCGACACGCGGCGGTACGCGCAGGCCGTCATCGTCGCCATGCGTCATGATCAGCCCGCCGATCATCCGCGTCGAGACGCCCCAGCTGGTCGTCTGGGCCAGCTCCAGCTCGCCTTCGCGGTTCTGGAAACGGATGTTCTGCGCCTTGCTGAAGGTCGTGCCGAGGAAGTGCGAGGTGCCTGCCTGCAAAGCCTTCCCGTCCTGCATCATCGCCTCGATGCTGTAGGTGGCGACGGCGCCCGGGAAGCGCTCATTTTCGGGCTTTTCGCCGGCGATCACCGGTACGGCGGCGCATTCCTCGGCGAAACGGCGATAGACTTCGAGCATCCGCAGCGTGTGCTCGCGCGCCTCGGCCTCGCTGGCGTGCGCGGTATGGCCTTCCTGCCACAAAAACTCGGTGGTCCGCAGGAACATGCGGGTGCGCATCTCCCAGCGCACCACATTCGCCCATTGATTGATCAGCACCGGCAGGTCGCGCCAGCTCTGCACCCAGCGCGAGAACGCCGCGCCGATCACGGTTTCGGATGTCGGGCGGACGACCAAAGGCTCTTCCAGCTTCGCCTCGGGGTCGACGACGAGCTTGCCGCCTTCCGCCTTCAGCCGGTGGTGGGTGACGACCGCCATTTCCTTGGCGAAGCCTTCGACATGCTCCGCTTCCTTTTCGAAGTATGAGAGCGGGATGAAGAGCGGGAAATAGCAATTCTCATGGCCCGTCGCCTTGATCGCGTCGTCCAAAAGCCGCTGCATCCGCTCCCAGATGCCATAGCCCCAAGGGCGAATGACCATGCAGCCGCGCACGCCCGATTCCTCGGCCATGTCGGCTTCGGAGACGACCGCCTGATACCAGGCGGCGAAATCCTGGGTGCGGGTAACGGAGAGTGCGTGCTTGTTGGTCATGACCGTGCCGTAGCGGTGGCGCAGTTTCGGGTCGAGAGGCTTGGCCTCAGCGTACTTCGATGAACCTCTCGCCCGAGGCAAGCAACGCCTCGACTTGCCGCCACCGTGGCTCCAGCCAAGCGAAGAGAGCAGGGTTGGTCGCATTGCCGATGCGCAGCCACAAGAGAGCGAAGCGGTCCGGCAGGCGCAGAGTGACGAAATCATCATCCTTGGTCACGAGGACCGCGCTATCGGTTTGGGCGCGGGAGGCGATGTCTGCATCGCTGGCCCCGACCATATCAATGCTCACGACGTGCGTCGCGCCATGACCGCGGTCGCCCAACCATCCCGCAAGCGCAGGCGGGAGCTGAGCGTCAATCAGGAAATTCATTCGGCCGCGATGACGACTGGATGATCGGTTTGCACGGCGGCAAACGCGAGGGCCGCGCGCACGTCCGCCTCATTCAGGTACGGAAAGTCGTGCGTGATTTCGGCCGGTGTTGCGCCCCCCGCGAGCATCTCTAAGACATCAGCGACCCGCACGCGCGTACCCGCTATAACCGGGCGGCCGCCGCAGACGCCGGGATCGATCGAGATGCGCGGAAAGCCTGCCAGTTTCATCGTGCAAGGATGCGGCGAGCAAGCACTCATTTCAAGTGTCGCTGAAGATGCAGCGCCAGTCGTGCTTCATCCACTTCGCCGCTCATCCCGAGCTTCGTGCGGCGCCAGAGAATATCCTCGACCGTCCGCGCCCATTCCCGGTCGACAAGCCAATCGACCTCGACCGCCGACAGGCCGGCGCCGAATTCCTCGCCTAGATCCTCGCGGTCGCCGATCATCGCTTCCAGCATCGAGCCATAGGCGCGGGCCATGCGCAGCGCGCGGTCCTCGCCGAGCCAGGGCCAGCGCGCGCAGACCTTCGCGTGGAAGTCGCCGAAATGGTCGATCTCGCCGCCTGGGAAGATCCGCGCTGCCGTCACCGGCGTGGCCTGGAAGCCCATCGAACCGGAGAGTTTCTCGATCGCCCGCTGCGCCAGATGCCGGGCCGTGGTGATCTTGCCGCCGAAAATGGAAAGCAGTGGCGGCCCCTCGGCATCCAGCTCCAGCACATAGTCGCGTGTCACCTGCCGCGCCTCGCTGGCGCCGTCGTCATAGAGCGAGCGGATGCCCGCATAGGTGGAAAGGACGTCGGCGCGCGCGACCTGCTTGTTGAAATAGCGGTTCACGGCGGCGAGGAGATAATCCGTCTCTTCCTCACCGATCCGGGCAGCGCCGGGATCGTCCACCGGTATGTCGGTGGTGCCGATCAGCGTCGTGCCGTTCGCATATGGGATGGCGAAGACGATGCGGCGGTCCGGCTGCTGCAGGATATAGGCGTGTTCGCCTTCGAACATTGCCGGCACGACGACGTGGCTACCCCGAATCAGCCGCGCCCCGGCTGTCGATTGCGCGCCGAGCCGGGCAGCGGTTTCGGCCACCCACGGGCCGGCCGCATTGACCAGGGCGCGGGCCGTGACTTCCTCGCCGTCGCCCAGCGTGGCGCGCCAGACATCGCCGTCTCGGCGGGCGGAAACGAGTTCGGCTCGGGTGCGGATATCGGCGCCATTGTCGGCCGCGTCGCGCGCGTTCAGCATGACCAGCCGGGCATCATCGACCCACGCGTCCGAATAGACGAAGCCGCTGCCGGGATTCTTGAGCGGGGCGCGAAAGAGCGTGTCGTTCGCGCTTAGGCCGCGCGACTTGGGCAGCGACATGCGGCCGCCGAGATGGTCGTAGAGGAACAGGCCGGCGCGGACCATCCACCAAGGCCGTACCCCATTCTCGTGCGGCAGGACGAAACGCATCGGCCGGATCAGGTGCGGTGCCGCCTTCAGCAGCAATTCGCGCTCGATCAGCGCCTCGCGGACAAGGCGGAAATCATAATATTCGAGATAGCGCAGGCCGCCGTGGATCAGCTTGGTCGAGGCGGAGGATGTGCCTTGGGCAAGATCTCCCTTTTCCGCCAGCAGCACTTTCAAGTGATTGAGCGCCGCCTCGCGCGCGATCGCCGCCCCATTGATGCCGCCGCCGATGATCAGGAGGTCGTAATGTGACACCGCTGTCCCCTACCCGTTCGTCCCGAGCGAAGTCGAGGGGCGTGTAACACTCTTGCGAGCAGCGCCCCTCGACTTTGCTCGGGACGAACGGGTTTGTTGTGCGTATTGGAGCGATGCATAAACCGAAACGACCCGCCGGCCTGCCCTCCCGCGAGCAGATCCTCGACTTCATCACCTCCTCAGATTCGCCCGCCGGCAAGCGTGAAATCGCGCGCGCGTTCGGGCTGCAAGGGGCGGAGAAGATCGCGCTGAAGGCGCTCTTGAAGGATATGGCCGATGAGGGGCTGATCGACAGCGCCCCCGGCCGCGCGTTTCACAAGATGGGCGGCATCCCAAAGGTGACGGTGCTGCGCGTCGTCGATGTCGATGAGGATGGCCAGGCCTGGGCAATACTGGAGCGCTGGGATTCGGACAGGCCGAGTCCGAAACTGCGCCTGCGCGAACGCAAGAAGCAATCGGCGCTGGGCGTCGGCGACCGCATCCTCGTCCGTACCGAGGAAGCTGGCAGCGGCTGGATCGCGCATCCGATGAAGAAGCTGGCGCGCGGGGAAGAGCTGATGCTGGGCGTGATCCATCGGGAGGGCGAGCGCTGGTTCCTGCAGGGCGTGGAGAAGCGTGAGCGGCGCGACTTCCCAGTCTCCGATCACGGCGAGGCGGAGGTCGGCGATCTGGTGCTGGCCGAGAAAACCGGGCGGCCGCCGCGCATCACCGCGCGCGTGGTCGAGCGGCTGGGCGATCCGTTCGAAGCGCGCAGCTTCTCGCTGATCGCGATCCACCGGCATGGCATCCCCAATGTGTTCAAGGACGAGGTGCTGGAGGAGGCCGAGCGCGTCGCGAAGCTGGACCTTGGCGAGCGCGAGGATCTGCGGCATTTGCCTATCGTCGCGATCGACCCCGCGGACGCGCGCGACCATGACGACGCGGTTTGGGCCGAGGCTACCGACGAGGGCTGGAATGCGATCGTCGTGATCGCCGATGTGAGCTTCTATGTCCGCCCCGGATCGCAGCTGGATCGCGAGGCGCGGCGGCGAGGCAACAGCGTCTATTTCCCCGACCGGGTGGTGCCGATGCTGCCGGAGGCGCTGTCGGCGGATGTGTGCTCGCTGAAAGAAGGCGTCGATCGTGCCGCCCTCGCCTGCCATTTGAAGATCGGTAAGGACGGCGCGCTGAAAAGCTGGCGCTTCAGCCGCGCGGTGGTGCGGATCGCGGCGAACATCGCGTATGAAGATGCGCAGGCGGCAGTGGATGAGCATCAGGCCCGCTCGTCCCGAGCGAAGTCGAGGGGCGCTGGCGAAGGCGTCGAGGTGCGCCTCTCGACTTCGCTCGGGACAAGCGGGTTGGTCGAGCAGGCCTTGCTTCCGCTCTGGGACTGCTGGGGCGCACTCAAGCATGCCCGCGAGAAACGTGCGCCGCTCGCTCTCGACCTGCCCGAACGCCGGGTGGTGCTGGACGAGACCGGGCGGATCATGTCGGTCGCGCCGCGCGAGCGGCTCGACGCGCATATGCTGATCGAGGATTTCATGATCGCCGCCAATGTCGCCGCGGCCAAGGCGCTGGAAGCCAAGAAATCGCCGGTCATGTACCGCGATCACGAACCGCCGAGCCGCGAAAAGTTGGTCGCGCTGAAGGATTACCTCAAGACCTTCGATGTCGAGTTCGCGATGGGCCAGGTGATCCAGCCCGCGACGTTCAACCGCATCATCGAGCGGGTCGGCGACGCGGATTTCCGGCCGCAGGTCATGGAACAAATCCTGCGCACCCAGACCCAGGCCTATTACAGCCCGGACAATAAAGGCCATTTTGGGTTGAGCCTCGGTTCCTATGCCCACTTCACCAGCCCGATCCGGCGTTATGCGGATCTGGTGGTCCACCGCTCGCTCGCCGGCGCCTACGGATTGACGCCGGATGCCGACAAGACGGCGCTGACGCGCGGCGAGGCGGAGGCGATGGAGCTGATCGGTGAGTCCATCAGCCAGCTGGAACGGCGGGCGATGGAAGCCGAGCGCGAGACGGTCGACCGCTATGTCGCCGCCTATCTGTCGGAGCGCGTCGGGGAAGTCCTTGAGACGCGGATCACCGGCGTCCAGCCGTTCGGCTTCTTCGCCACTGTCGAGGGATTGGGCGGCGACGGCTTGGTGCCGGTCGCTACGCTTGGCACCGAATATTTCCGCTACGACGAAGCGAGCCAAACGCTGACCGGGGAGGATAGCGAGACGGTGTTCGCGCCTGGGCTAAGGATCAAATTGCGGTTGGCCGAAGCCAATCCAGTCACCGGTGGGCTGCGCTTCGCGCTGCCGGATGCCCCTCCGAGTCGGGGTGCGCCCAACCGCCGGGACCGTCAACGTCACACAAATCGGCGTGGGCGTCCAAAAAATATACGCCATCAATCAAGGTGATAATCTACACTTCGAATATTATATTTGCAGAACCGTCACATCAATGTCACTTTACTGTCAACGATATGTCATGTTGAGAGGAGAGTGCGATGCGAGTATGGCTTGCTCTTGCCGCGGGAGCGGTTTTCGCCACGTCCGCCTTGGCTCAGACCCAGGAGCAGACCTATGGCTTCAACGCGATCGCCAGGGATGACATGGCCGGTGCCGAAGCCCGCCTCTCCGCGCAGCGCGCGGCCGAGCCGAACGAGCCGTCGGTGCTGCTGAATCTCGCTTATGTGTATGCGAAGACCGGGCGCACCGCGCAGGCGACCGCGCTGTACAATCAAGTGATGGGTGGCCAGAATGTGATGATGCTGACCGGCGGCCGCCAACAAGTCTGGTCGCATGATCTGGCGCAGCGCGGCCTTTCGCGCACCGCCGCGATGGCCTCGCGCTGATCGCTTCGATCAGACGTTAATTCCTTCGACAAACGCCACAGGCGGCGGCTTCACGGCCGCCGCCTTTCGTTTAGCTTCTCGCAATGATCGCAACGCTCCTCGCCGCCGCTCTCGGCTGGCAGTTCATCCCTGGCGGATTCGTAAAAGGGCAATCGCCTGACGGGAACACCGTGCTGATCGATGCGCCGCAAGGGCTAATAGCCGTCGATACCGGGCGACATCAGGCGCATCAGAATGCGATTCTCGCCGCCGCCAACGCGCGCGGCAAGCCAATCGCGGCGATCGTCAACACGCACTGGCATCTGGATCATACCGGCGGCAACGCCGAAATCCGCGCCGCTTTTTCCGGCATCCCGATCATCGCCAGCGATGCGGTGGACGGCGCGCTGAGGGGCTTCCTGCCGCGCAGCCGCAAGAGCGCGGACGAATTCCTTGCCTCGGGAAAGGCATCAACCGAACAGGCCGATGAAATCCGGCGCGATGCCGCCGCGATCAATGATGTCGCCAATCTGCGGCCGACCCAAGTCGTGGTCGAAACCGGCCCCATAAGCATCGCCGGGCGCATGTTTGACGTGCGTCTGGAGCGCTACGCAGCGACCGCCGGCGATGTTTGGCTCTACGATCCCAAAGCAAAGCTGGCGGTGGTTGGCGACCTTGTGGTCGGGCTGGTGCCGTTCATGGACACCGCCTGCCCCGATGGCTGGCGCATCGCGCTCGGCCACATCGCCTCCGCCCCATTCAAGACGCTGATCCCCGGCCACGGCGAACCGATGGACCGCGCCGGGTTCGATCGCTGGCGCACAGCGTTCGACAATCTTCTCGACTGCGCGGCGGGCAGCGCCGACAAACAGGTCTGCGCCAATGGCTGGGTGCGCGACGCCGCGGCGTTCATCCCGGAAACCGACAAGTCCCGCGCCGCGGCCTATGCAAACTATTATATCGAGAGCCGCCTGCGCGCAGCGCCCGAAGAGAAGGCACGCTTCTGCCCCGGCGGCACTGGCTAAAACGCGGCTTGCCAGTTTCGTTCGAAAACGCAATCTGGTGCCAAACCGGAATCGGGAGAGCGTGCCATGATGAGCTATCCGAAGCATTACATCGATGGGCAGTGGGTCGAGAGCGAGGGCGGCAGCAAGCACCTCGTCACCAATCCGGCGACCGAAGAGCCGTGCACCGAGATCACGTTGGGATCAAAGGCCGACGCCGACAAGGCCGTCGCGGCGGCGCGGCGCGCGTTCGAGACGTTCAGCCAGACCAGTATCGAGGAGCGCGCAGCGCTGCTGGAGGGGATCATCGCCGTCTACAAGGCGCGGATGGGCGATGTCGCCAAAGCGGTCTCGATCGAAATGGGCGCCCCGATCGGGTTCGCGCAGGCAGCACAGGCACCCACTGGCCTTGGCCATTTCATGATCACGCTAAAGGCGCTGAAGGAATTCTCCTTCGAGGAAAAGATCGGCAATACGCATGTGGTCCACGAACCCATCGGCGTGGTGGCGATGATCACCCCGTGGAACTGGCCGATGAACCAGATCGCGGCCAAGGTCGCGCCCGCGCTCGCCGCCGGCAACACGATGATCCTGAAACCGTCCGAGGAAACGCCCGCCAGCGCCGCGATCTTCGCCGAGATCCTGCATGAGGCTGGCGTGCCGGCCGGCGTGTTCAATCTGGTGCAGGGCGACGGCCCGGGCGTCGGCGCGACTCTGTCCGCCCATCCCGATGTGGACATGGTGAGCTTCACCGGCTCCACCCGCGCAGGCACCGCGATCGCCGCCGCTGCTGCTCCGACCGTCAAGCGGGTCCACCAGGAACTTGGCGGCAAGGCCGCGAACCTGGTGCTGGAAGGGGCCGACCTGAACGCGGTGCTGCCCGGCACGGTGATGGGCGTGCTCGCCAATACCGGCCAGAGTTGCATCGCGCCGACCCGGATCCTGGTGCATGACAGCCAGGTCGAGGCCGCCACCGGCGTCATCAAGAGCATGATGGAAGCGACCAAGGTCGGCGATCCGGCGGCTGACGGCCAGCACATCGGCCCTGTCGTCAACAAGGCGCAGTGGGAGAAGATCCAGGGCTTGATCCAGAGCGCGATCGACGAAGGCGCAACGCTGGTCACGGGCGGCACCGGCCTGCCCGAAGGCGTCAATCGCGGCTATTATATCCGCCCGACCCTGTTCCGCGACGTAACGCCCGGCATGCGGATCGCGCAGGAGGAGATTTTCGGGCCTGTCGCCACCGTCACCACCTATGCCGACGAGGATGAAGGCGTGCGCATCGCCAACGACACGCCCTATGGCCTCTCCGCCACCATTTCCGGCGACCCGGAAAAGGCGGCGAAGGTCGCGCGGCGGATGCGGGCCGGACTGGTCACGATCAACACCTGGTCGCCCGACGCGGGCGCGCCGTTCGGCGGCTACAAGCAATCGGGCAATGGCCGCGAGAACGGCAAATACGGCCTGACCGACTTCATGGAAGTGAAGTCGGTGGTGGGCGCGCCGGCCTGACGCTTCCCGGGTGCGGATCGATATCCTGACCCCGCCGCCAGACGCCGATTACGCGCCGGCGGCGGAGTGGTTCGCGGACTATAGCGCGATCCTGGCGCGGCATGGCTTCGCGGCGGAAGCGCGACCGTGGACGACAGGCGCCGGCGAAGTGCCGGCGCTGGCGCTGCTCGCTTGGGGCTATCACAGCCTGGCGGACGAATGGGCGGCGATGCTGGACATATGGCCCGCCGACGTCTTGCTGCTGAACCCGGCAGCGATAATGCGCTGGAACACGCGCAAAACCTATCTGCGGGACTTCGCCGCTGCCGGCGTGCCGATCGTGCCGACCGTGTTCGGCGACGCCGATGCCGCCAGCGTCGCCGCCGCGTTCGATGCGCTGGGGGCGGACGAACTGGTGGTGAAGCCGCAAGTCTCGGCAGGCAGCGACCGGACCGCGCGAGTCAAACCGGGCGACGCCCTCACGCCGCTCAAGGATGCGATGATCCAGCCTTTCCTGCCCGCCATCGGCGATGAGGGCGAATATTCGCTGTTCTATTTCGGCGGCGCACGGTCGCACGCCGTGCGCAAGGTCGCGGCCAAGGGCGATTTCAGGGTGCAGCCGCAATTCAACGCCATCGTCGAGGCCTGGAGGCCCGATGCCGAGGCGCGCCTCGCCGCCGATGCGGCGATCGCGGCAGCCCCCGGCGGCGCGCTTTACGCGCGGGTCGACCTGATCCGTGCGCTGGACGGCAAGCTCGCGCTGATGGAATATGAAGCGATCGAGCCGGACCTTTACTTCTGCCATGATGCCGAGGCGGGCGATCGCTTCGCGACGGCGCTGAAGGCCGCGATCTAGATTCGGCGGCGCGGCAAGGGAGGGGAGCCGCGCCGCCCGCCAGTGACCCGCCGCTGCGGGGTCGCCCCCGCGCAGTGCCTCTGGTCACCGGCGATTCGAATGACTTGCCCGAGATAGGAAGACGTCGACGGCGTTCAATAGTCCTTGGAAACGCGGACGTTGGCGCTTTGCCGGCCGATGGTGGAGATAGTCGACAGCACCGACAGCCAGCGGGTGATCTGGAACTCGATGCGGGTCGCCGAATAACCCTGTCCGTCGGTGATGACCTCAACGAACGCCCGGCGCGTGATGTATTTGCCTGCCGCGATCGCGGTACCTTGGCCGATCGTCGGATCGGCGGCGACGATGCGGAGCCGGTCGAGGCCGACGGCGCGGCGCAGCGCGTTGATCGGGTCCAGCCCGCCGCCGCTTTGCAGCGCCGCCACCGCCGAAGCGAGCTGCAGCGCTTCGGGCGCCGACAGGTTGGTGATCGAGGTGCCGAACAGCAGCCGCGACAGCAATTCGTCCTCGGGCAAAGCCGGATTGCTGGTGAAGCTGACGTCCGGCCTTAGCCCGGTGCCAGTGACCCGGATCGTCGCATTCAGGCCCTGCAGATTCGCGACCGCGGCGATGTCGAGCAGCGGGTCGGGCGGGTTGGAACCATTGAAGCGGATCGTGCCGCGATCCAGATCGAAGCGGCGCCCGGCGAACTCATAGCCGCCCCGCAGCAAGGTCGCGGTGCCGACCAGCACCGGCGCGTCGACCGTGCCGGCGATGTCGAGCACGGTGCGCCATTCGCTGTCGAGGCCCAGGCCGGTCACCATCAGCCGGTTGCGGGCGGTTGCCTTCAGATCGAGCCGCCACGGCGCCGGCGGTGCCTGCTGCTCCATCTCGTCCATTGGCCGGTTGCGCTCCGTCACGTTCAGTCGCGATACTGCCGTCACCACCTTGGCTCGGCCGAGCCGGTAGCGGCTGCGATCGAGCGCGACGTCGCCAGAGATCGTGCCGCCATAGCCGTTCGACTGGATGCGCAGCGGCCCGGTCACGGTCGCGCCGATATCGTCGCGGTTGAGCAGCACCGCGTTCTGCGCATTGACGGTCAGGTCCATGCCGACGCCGCGCTGGGCACCGAAATCGAAGCTGCCGGTGCCAGTAACGCTGCCAGCCTGCCCGGCCGTCGCGGTCATACGGTCGATCACCAGCCGCGACCCGCCGAACCGCCCGCTCGCGGCGACGTTGGTCAGCACGGTGCCGGTGGTCGAACTTTCCAGCCGCGCATCGGTCGAGCGGAGCGAACCGCGGATGGACGGATCGAGCAACCGTCCGCCAATGTCAGCCGCGATGGCGACCGGGCCGGACAGATCGAATTGCTGGATGCCGGTCAGCCGCCATAAAGTGTCCGCCGGCCCGGCATAGCGCACCTGCGCGAACAGCGGTGCGTTGAACAGCCGCTGGGTCAGCGTGCCGCCGGCCGGGAGCGGCGCGAGCCGAACCTGGGCGCGGCCGATGATCTTGCCGTCGCTGGCAGCGACCGCGCGCGCCGCGGCCTGCGATCCGTTCAGCATGGCCTTCACGCCAAGATCGATCGGCTTCGATGTCAGGACAAGGCTGGAGCGGGTCAGGCGGCGGATGGTAAGATCGACCGCGCCGCTCGGAAGCCTGCCGGCCGGGACGCGATACTGGATGCGGCCGGAGGCAGTGCCGCCCAGGCCGAGGTTCGGCGTCACCACGTCGAACACCGTCATCGGCACGGACGCGAGTGTCGCGTCCAATTCGGTTGAAGCGTCGGCGAACAGACCGGCGAGCTTCAGCTGGCCGCCGCCATAGCTGAGTGCGGTCGGCGCCAGCCGCCAGCCCCCGCCTTCGGGGGTGAGCACCGCCGGGCTGTCGATGCGGACCGGCTTGCGGTCGACGGTGCCGCTTCCGGTGATGCTGAGTTTGTCGGGGGTGACCCGCACAACGGTCTGCAGATCGAAGGCACGGCCGCGCGAGCCGGCCAGCGCGGCCTTCACTTGACCCTTGCCACCGCGCAAATCGATGCTTGCCGCCAGCCGTGCCAGCGACAGCGGCCCGCGCCGCAGGCCGCGCGCCGTGACAGTGCCACGCGTGATCAAGCCGGCGGGATCGAGCACCACTTCACCGTCCAGCCCGCCGCGCAAGACACGGATTTCGGGGTCGGTGGCGATGCGGGCATTGTTGGCGTCGAAGCTAAGCGCGATGCGCTGATTGTCGCCCTGCCGGTCGAAGCCGATCGTGCCGGTAAGCCCGCTGCCGGTCACGCGGAGCGTGCCTTCGAAGCCGCTGCCCTTCGAGATCAGTTCGCCGGTCGAACGCGTCGCCGCGACATCCAGCACGCCAACCTGGATGCGCGCCGCTTCGCCCTTAGGCAGCAGGATCGCGCCGGCGCTGGTCCACGGGCCAAGCGTCGAGCCGCCATTCGCCCGATAGGCGAAGCCGGCCGCGTTCGGATCGAGGAACAGCCGCATATCGGCGATGCCGAGCGCGTCCAGCGGACGTGGCAGGAAGATGGCGAGCGTCGGGCGATCGATCTTGCCGTCGAGCGTCAGGCGGAGCGGACCATAGACCGCCTGCCGCCCGCTTCCTTCGAAGTAGAACGTGCCGTCGCGGCGGCGATAGCCAGTGCCGGTCAGCAGCAGCTTGGGCGCGGTGATCTTCAGCCCGATGAAGTGAACGATGCCGTCCCGATCGCGGGCGAGACTTGTTTCCAGATAGGGCAGACCACCCGCCAGGCCAGCGAGAAACGCATTGTCGAACCGGCGGACCCAAGCCTGGGCGCGGCCGGTGATGTGGGTGCCGAGCCGGTTGGCGCCCGGCACCACCAACAGGGTGCTCTTCACATCGACGAGGCCAAGGCCGGGAATGTAGTAGCGCGTCATTTCCCCAGCGAGCCGCACGTCATAGTCGCCATTGCGCAGATCGACGAACAGGGCCGCGCGGCTGGTCAGTTTGTCGGACCGCACGCGCAGATTGTCGCCGGTGATCGTCTTCGCCGTCACCTTCAGCACGCCATCGACCGAGAGGTTGGCGAGGATGCCGCCGGCGACATCGCCAGCGCCGGTCACGCGCCGCGCGGTAAAGCGGATCGGCACGGCAACCGGGGATTTCGACAGACGGCCGGCGCCGACAATCCGCGCCTGTTCGAAGCCAGTATTGTCGAAATAGACCAACGGGCTGGCGATCACATAGCGGAAGCGCGCGGTGGCATAAGGCCCGTCGAACAACGCGCGCAGCTGGACGTCGCGGCCACGCATATTCTTGAACAGGGCAGGCGGCTGCAGCAGGTTCGCGCGCACGATCAGCGCGTCATACTGGCCGCGCCTGAGGTCCAGCCCGCCATCGGCCCGCACCCGGATCGCCGCGCTGCCGAGCTTCAGCTGGCCAGTGAGGATGCCGTTGTCGAGCCGGCCGCGCCCATCGATCTTGATGCCCTTGCCCGCCAGCCGCTGAATGCGGCCCTTGGTGACGCTTTCGAGGAACAGATCGCCGCCAAGGCCATACGCGCCATCACGGACCTGAAGGGCGGTCTCGACGATGCGCGCACCGCCTGCATCGATGCGCGCGGTGCCGTTCCAGACCGCATAGTCGCCCCTGCCGGCGATCCGCGCCTCGATCGGCCGCGTTGCGCCAATCAGCTTGCCGAGCACGCCGCCGGCGGGCGCTGAGAGGCGCGCGCCCAGATCGAACTTGCCTGCATCCGGCTCGGCATCGAGCAGCAGGCGCAGCCGGTCGCCGGCGCTGGTCGAGGCCGCGCCTTCCATCATCGCGCGGCCGTCCCGGATGTCGGCGGACGCCGTCAGCGCGCCGACCCGTTCCGGCCCTGCAATCCCCTGTATGATCCGCAGCCGGTCGATACCGAGTTTGCCGATCCGGATGTCGAAGCTGGGCAATGTCGGCCCCTTGCCGGGGCGCAGCGCCGGCAGCCTGCAAAGGGTCGCGCTGGTCGCGGTCAGCGTGTCGATGTCGAGCCGGTTGACCGTCCATTTCCACGGCGCCCAGCTCAGCTTTGCGTCGGGAACGGACAGAAACAGGCCCTGCGGATCGTAAAGGCGCAGATCCTTCAATCGTGCGCGGCCATAGATCGAGCCGTCGATGCGGCCGATGCGGATCTTCAGCCCGCTCTTGATCTGTAGCTGCGCGATGCGATCGATCAGGAAACGGTGGCCGGCATCCGTGTCGATCGCGACGACGGCCGCCAGCAGCGCGAACAGCGGCGTCAGCAGCAGGAACGCCCAGCGCAGCCGCCAATACGCAGCCGAGTGTTTGATACGGACCGGTGCCGTCTCCTCGGTCAAAACGCCTGGCCCAGCGACACGAAGACGGTGATGCGGCTGTCGCCCTTTTGTGGGTTGATCGGCGTGCCTACATCGACGCGGATGGGGCCGAAGCTGCTGTGATAGCGCACGCCCACACCGGCGCCGTAGCGGAGGCCGCTAAAGTCAGGCAGGGCCGCACGGTAGATATTGCCGCCGTCGAGGAAAGGCACGATCCCGAAATTGCCGAACCGAATGCGCGCTTCGGCGCCGAATTCGGCGAGGCTACGACCTCCGGTCGGATTGTTGTCGGTGTCGCGTGGGCCGATCGCCTGATAGCCAAAGCCGCGCACCGAGCCGCCGCCGCCCGCAAAGAAGCGCCGCGATGGCGCGATCCGGTCGGCCGAGGCACCGGCAATAGAGCCGAGCCGGATGCGCCCGGCCAGCACGACACGGTCGCTGACCGGCTGATAGCCGCTGGCGTCGATCTGCACGCGGGCATAAGCGAAGGCACCGTTCTGCAGCGAAAGCTCGGGGCTCAGCCTCCCGGAGAGGCGAAAGCCGCGCGTGGGGTCGAGCAGATTGTCGCTGCCGTCATAAGCGAGCGTGCCAGGCAGCGCGCCAATCAGATAGGTCCGGCGCGTGGTGCTGGTCAGCGAGTTGATCGCGCCTTTTTCGTCGGATGCGAGCAGATTGACGCCGGCGCTCCACGTCCATTTCTTCTGGAAAATGATGTTGGTCTGCCGCTCGATCCCGGCGCCGATCAGGAAAGTGCGGGCTTCGTATCCCGGCTGATCGAGATTGGCGAGCGAAACGTCCGCCGTCAGCACATGGTCGCGCTTGCGAAAGTTGTTGCGGCGGAAGCTCGCGGCCGCCGATTGCTCGCGGGTGCCGATCACAGTGCGCAACGTCAGCCCACCTTCGGGCGGGAAGAAATCGCGGTGCTGCCAGCTGACCGCCGCCCGCGCACCTTCGCCCGTGCCATAGCCGAGTTCGCCGGCGATCGTGCGCGGTGGCGCGCGATCGATCGCGACGGCGATATCGACCGTGCCGGGCGTGGTCCCCGGCTGTGGCTTGACGGTCACGGAGGAAACCAGGCCGGTCGCGATCAGCGCGCGGCGCAGATCGTCCATATCGCTCGCTTGATAGGGCTGGCCGGGTCGGAAGCGTGCGATTTCCTGGACATGCTTCGCGCTGAAGATCGCGCCGTTCGGCACGATGACGCGGCCGTAACGCTGCGGGCCGCCCGGATCGACGGTCAGCACCAGGGTCGCGGTGCGGGTCTCGTGATCGACCACCACCTCCGGCTCCGGGACCTTGGCGAACGGGAAGCCGCCCTGCCCGATCCGCGCGGTCAGCGCCGCCGTGCCGGCATTGACCGCGCTGGCATCGACAGGGTCCTGAGCCTTGACGCCGAAAGCGATGCGCAGCGCGTCGGCCTGATCCGATGCGCCTTCCAGCCCCCGCACCTGCACGTCCGCGAACCGGTAAAGCTCGCCCGGCTGCGCCGCGAGCGTGACGAGCACTCGGCCATTCTCGGTCGCGACGCGCGGCTCCACCGCCGCGTCGTAATAGCCGTGCGAGCGGAGCAGTTCGGCCAGCAGGTCGGCATCCTCGCGCGCGCGCCGATCGACCTGGGCGACATTCGACTGCTGCTTCTCACCCGCCTTCAGCGTCGAGAGCTGGTTGAACTGCGCGGAAATGCTGGCGAGCTGTTCCGCGTCCAGGCCATCGAAGCGGATATCGTAGCGCAGGTCCGCCGCCGCATCGATAGGGGCTCCGGCCGCCTCGGGCGCGACTGGCGCTTGGGGCTGGGTGGCCAGATCGGGCCAGTCGACGCCGAGATCCGGCAACGGCGCGAGCGGAGAATCGGGGTCGAGCGCCGGCTCCGCCGATTGCGGCGTCTGCGCGAAAGCAGGCAAGGACGGACCGGGTGCCGCAGCCAGCCACGCGGCCACGGCCAACGCCGCGCCGTGGCGCCGCGACGAGCAGCACTTCATGCCAGCGGCTTATCGCGCGGCGAGGCAGTCCGCCAGCGCCGTTTCTCGCCACCGCGAACTTAGTGGACCGTACCCACGATCTCTTCAGCGGTCAGAACGGTGACCAGACGCTGAATCTGGCGCCAGCGGCAGAAATGGAGGACATTGCCCACGTCGCGGCTGCGATCGGCACGCGCGGCGGCCTCGATCGCCGCATCGTCGCCGAAATGCGCGATCAGGTCGGTCGCTTCCGCCAGCATGGCTTTGTCGGCGACATAGGGGATGGGGGTCACGCGCGTCCTCCGTTGGAAAACGGCCTTACCTGAGCGAAGCTTGCGATCGGGCGGACGAGCAAGGTCAACGGCTTCTTGACCATAAGCGGCTGGCGCTTGGGCGCGGCGCATGGCATGCGCGCCGCCGATGCCCGGCCCCAAAAATCCCCGTTCGCTTGGAATCCTGTTCGCGATCCTGCCAATCGGCGGGGCGATCGGCGCCGGATTCATGGGCCAGCCGGTCATCGGCCTAGTCGCCGGATTTGGGGCGGCGCTGGTGCTGGCGACGATTTTCTGGCTCGCCGACCGAAAGCGCTGACTTACTCCCGATATCCCCATTTTCCACAGGCGATTGGGGGCAGATTCCGCTTTGCGCGACTCGGGGATCATGACAGCTTCGGCACGTGATCGGAACAACGGTCGCGCAAGGAACCGCCCCCGGCGGAACCTGAAGCGGTTAGAGTGAGGATCGCGAAGCCGGCCAGGACGGGCGATGGACTTCGGTTCGACGAACATCCCGGCAGGCACAGGCGCCGGAAGCGATGGTGACGGCGCGCTTGGAAGTGACCCGCGAGGGAAGCAGCCAGTGCGACAACACCGTCCCAAGAAGGGCCGCGGAACCGCCTCGATCGGTCTTCGGACCGGATGAGGCAGCGAAGCGACGCCTGAGCGTTGAGACCGATGTCCGAACCTTCGGGGACGGAGACCGTCTCAACCAGCTCGGCGCAGTGGGGGCTGGCGGAAACGCCGGCCCCCATTTCTGATTCCAGCCCCTCTGCCCTTGAGGGAGAGGGCTTTCAGGCCTACTCTGCGGCCAAGCCTTCCGGCCCCGCAAACTTGCCCACCTCGTTCCCCCATGCGTCCCAGCCGGGCCGCTCGCTCCGAGCGAACATCTCCAGTTTCGACGCGCCAGGGTACAGCCGGTCGATCGAGTCCCGCACCTGCTCCGGCTTTTGCGAATGGGCGCGGCGGGGCGCCAGGATCACGTTCGGCACACCCTCGTCACCCAGGGGAAGCGGGCGCCCTTTGGCGACGCGGCTGGCGGCGAGCACATATTCCGCGGTCGGCTTGACGATCGAGGGCCGCACACCTTGCGCGCCGATCGGCCCGCCATCCTTGCGTGCCTTTACCCAGACGAACGCAACGCCCCGGAAATTCAGTTGCCAGGCGGCGAGGCAGGCCATCGCCACGTCCAGCCGGGGCGACGTCGCCCACAGAAACAGCACACCGCGATCGCTCAGCAGCTCCGGCATGGGCAACCGCACGATCGCCTCATCCGGCGCGGTCGCGTAGAATTTGGCCGCAGCGCCCCATTTGTCCTGCTGGCCGTAATAGGCCCAGGGCGGATCGGCGAGGATCACGTCATAACGCCGGTCCGGCAGGTCACGCCAAAGGGTCATGCGCTAGGCTTATCCCCGCCCAGCATGCGGATGATACCCGAAAAATCGAGGCCCGCGCCGCCACCGTTCGCGAAAGCCTGATACAGCGCCATCGCCTCGGCGCCCATCGGCACGCTGGCATTGGCATCGCTGGCGGCCTGCACGGCGAGCTTCAGGTCCTTCAGCATCAGGCCGGCCGCGAAGCCGCCTTGATAGCCGCGATCGGCCGGCGTTTCCGGGCCGACGCCGGGCAGCGGGCAATAGCTCGTCATCGACCAGCTCTGGCCCGACGAGACCGAGCTGATATCGTAGAAGGTCTGCGGATCGAGTCCGAGCTTCTGGGCCAGCAGGAAAGCTTCGCAGGTCGCGACCATCGTCGCGCCCAGCAGCATGTTGTTGCAGATCTTGGCGGCTTGGCCCGCACCGCTGGCGCCCGCATGGATCACTGCCTTTCCCATCAGCGTCAGGAACGGCTCGGCGCGCGCGAAGCCGTCCGCGCTGCCGCCGACCATGAAGGTCAGAGTGCCGCCCGCCGCGGCCGCGATGCCGCCGGACACTGGCGCGTCAACCGCGACCAAGCCCTTGGCGGTCGCCGCTTCCGCCACTTGCTTGGCGGTGACGACGTCGATGGTCGAGCAATCCATCAGCAGCGTGCCGGGCGTCGCCGCGCCGAACAGCGCTTCCTCATAGACCTGCGCGACATGCTTGCCGGCCGGCAGCATAGTCACGATCGCCTCTGCGCCCTGCGCCGCTTCGCCCGCGCTGGCGACGGGCAAACAGCCCGCCTCCTTCGCTTTGGCGAGCGCATTCTCGGACAGGTCGAACGCGCGGACGTCATGGCCGCCCTTCGCAAGATTCGCGGCCATGCCCCCGCCCATATTGCCGAGTCCGATGAAACCAATCCGTGCCATGTCTTTTGTTCCTTGTTAGCCTGCTGCCGCGCAGAGCCGGGTGATAACTTCGGTGCCCTTTTGGACGCCGTCATCATCAGCAGGCGCGAATTCGGTGATGGTGAGCCCGACAAGATCGGCTTCACGCGCGATACGCGCGACCAGCGCCACACCGTCGTCGATTGGCAGCACGCCTTCGGGATAGGCGATCCATGGGAATTCCGTAGGATCCAGCACATCGAGATCGAAATGGATGTGTACCGGTCCTTCGATACGCTCGTTGGGACCGAGCATGCGCAGCCCATGTTCGCGCTGAAAAGCTCGATCGCCTTCGTCGCTCATACGAACACCGAAATAGCGGAAACGGGACGGGTCGAGCGGTGCCTGCAGCAGCGCGCGCATCGTCGCGGGTGCATAGCCCATGATCGCACTGACGGGCATCCCATGGAAGTTTCCGCTTGGCGACGTCTCTGGCGTGTTCGCATCTAAGTGCGCGTCGACCCAGATGACCGTGAGGTCGGGGTGGCGCCTCTGGAGATAGTCGATCGCTGCCACATCCACGGCGCAGTCGCCGCCCGCAGTCAGCAGGCGCTTGGGCTCATGCTCGGCAAGGATCGCTTGTGCCCGACGAAATTGATCGAGAATCGCGACCCACCGATTGACCCTCTCGCCGTCCTGCTCCACCTCGCTGAGAGGCACCGTAACGAGCGGCGCGAACCGGCCGCAGACCTTCGCCGCGACGGCCGCGCCCCGCGGCAGATTTTGATGCCGGCCCGAGCCTTGCCATTGCGGATAGCCAAGCGCCAGATCGAAGCGTGACGCCATCTATTTCCCAGTCCAGTTCCCCGGCCGCTTCTCGACGAAGGCGGCCATGCCTTCCTTCTGGTCCGCGGTGCCGAACAGGCCGTGGAACAGCCGGCGCTCGAACAGGATGCCGGTCGCCAGCCCCGTTTCGAACGCGGCATTGACCATTTCCTTGTTCGCGATGGTCGCGAGCGGCGGCATCGCGGCGATCGAAGCCGCCGTCTTCAGCGCTTCGTCGATCAGATCGGCGGCGGGGACGACGCGCGCGACGAGGCCGGAGCGCTCGGCCTCGGCGGCGTCCATCATTCGGCCGGTCAGGCACATTTCCATCGCCTTGGCCTTGCCGATCGCGCGGGTCAGACGCTGCGACCCCCCCATGCCGGGCGAAACGCCCAGCTTGATCTCGGGCTGGCCGAATTTCGCATTGTCGCCGGCGATGATGAAGTCCGCCATCATCGCGACCTCACAGCCGCCGCCCAGCGCATAGCCAGCGACCGCGGCGATCCACGGCTTGCGGGTCGCCGTCACCCGCTCCCAGCCCGCGAAGAAGTTCGACGAGTACATGTCGGCAAAGCCCTGGTCGGACATTTCCTTGATGTCGGCGCCGGCCGCGAATGCCTTTTCGCTGCCGGTCAGCATCAGGCAGCGCTGGGCCGGATCGGCGTCATAGGCGGCGAACGTCTGGATCAACTCGCCCAGCACCTGGCTGTTGAGCGCATTGAGCGCCTGCGGCCGGTTGAGACGGACGAGCGTGACCGCGTCGTGCCGCTCGATCAATATGGTTTCATAGTCGCTCATTTTATCCCCTAACGTGCAGGCACCCAAGCCTCACCTTCCGGCAGCGGCGCGAAGATCGTGTCGATGACGTGGTCGGTCACGTCCTCGGGCGATGCCGGGTTCCAGCGCGGCGCATTATCCTTGTCGATGATCACCGCGCGCACGCCTTCGATGAAATCATGCCGCTGCACGACGTGGGCGCCGACCGCATATTCCTGCCGCATCTCGTCTGCGAAGCTGTGCATCTCCGCGCCTTCCTTGAGGAGGCGAAGCGCGACTTTCATCGTCTGCGGCGACTTGGTCTTGAGCGTGGCGAGTTCCTTCGCCGCCCAGTCCGAGCCGTCCGCCTCCAGCGCGGCATAGACGTCCTCGAGCCGGTCCGACGCGAACAGCCGGTCGATCTGTTCCAGATTGGCCTCGATACGCGCCGGTGGCGGCTCCTCCGAAAAGGCATCGAGGATCGCTTCGATCACGGAAGGATCGGCGGCGATCTTGGCCTTCACTTCGTCCAGTGAAGCCGACGGAAGATAGTGCGTGGCGAGGCCCAGATAGAGGCACTCCGCTCCGTCGATCCGCGCGCCGGTCAGCGCCAGGAACTGACCGGTGCGGCCTGACAGGCGCGACAGATACCAGCCGCCGCCGACATCGGGGAACAGGCCGATGCCGGTTTCCGGCATCGCGAAGCGGGTGTTCTCGGTCGCGACGCGGAACCGGCAGGGCAGCGAGATGCCGACGCCACCGCCCATGGTGATGCCGTCCATGAACACGACGGTGGGCTTGGCGTAAACGAACAGCTGCTCGTTCATCTGATACTCGGTGAAGAAGAATTCGCGCGCCTCGGCGCCGTCCTTCGCGCCGCTTTCGGCGAGCATGCGGATGTCGCCCCCGGCGCAGAAGCCGCGTCCCTCGGCATGATCGAACACCACCGCGCGCACGGCATCGTCGCCGCGCCACGCCTCGAGCTGCGCGATGATCGCGCGGCACATGGCAGTCGTCAACGCGTGGATCGCTTTGGGGCGGTTCAGGCGGATGCGGCCGATGTGGCTTTCGGTGAAGGAGAGGATTTCGTCGCTCATACCGTCCCTTACGTCACCCCGGCGAAGGCCGGGGCCCAGCCCAAAAAAGAAAATTGGATCCCGGCCTTCGCCGGGATGACGATTGAAGTTACTGCCGCGTCAGGTCCCGTCCAACGATCATCCGCATCACCTGGTTGGTCCCTTCAAGGATCGAGTGCACCCGCAGATCGCGCCAGAAGCGCTCGATCGGATAGTCGCGCAGATAGCCATAGCCGCCGTGCAGCTGCAGAGCGCGGTCGACGATGCTGGAGCCGTTGTCGGTCGCCAGTCGCTTCGCCATCGCCGAAAAACGCGATTTGTCAGGTGCATTGGCCGAGACCTTGGCGGCGGCGAGGTAAAGCAGCGCGCGCGCCGCCTCCAGGTCGGTCGCCATGTCGGCGAGCATGAACTGGGTATTCTGGAATTCGGCGACGGGCTGACCGAATTGCTGGCGTTCCTTGGTATAGTTGATCGACTCGTCGAGACAGCGCTGGGCGCCCCCCAGCGAGCAGGCGCCGATATTGAGGCGGCCGCCGTCGAGTCCGGCCATCGCGATCCGGAAACCCTCGCCTTCCGCACCGACCAGATTGGCGGCCGGCACCCGGCAATCCTCGAAAATCACTTGCGCGGTCGGGCTGGCGTTCCAGCCCAGTTTCTTCTCCGGCGCACCGAAGGACAGGCCGGGCGTGCCTTGCTCGACCACAAGGCAGGAAATGCCCTTCGACTTTTCCTCGGCCGTCCTGACCATGCAGACATAAATGTCGTTATAGCCGGCGCCCGAGATGAACTGCTTGGTGCCGTTCAGCACGAAATCGTCGCCATCGCGGCGCGCGCTGGTCTTGAGCGCGGCGGCGTCGGATCCGGAACCAGGTTCGGTCAGGCAATAGCTCGCGATCTTTTCCATCGTCACGAGCCGCGGCAGGAAACGATCCTTCAGCGCCTGCCCGCCGAAGCGGTCGATCATCCACGTCGCCATATTGTGGATCGAGATGTACGAGCTGGTCGCGGGGCAGCCATAGGCCATCGCTTCCATGATCAGGGCGGCCTCTAGCCGGCCAAGCCCGATCCCGCCCGATTCCTCGGCCACATAGATCGCGCCGAATCCCAGTTCGCCCGCCGCCTTCCAAACATCGACCGGATAGTAATGCTTCTCATCCCATTCGCCGGCGAACGGCGTGATGGCGTCCGCGGTGAATTTGCGCGCGAGATCCTGGATCTCGCGCTGATCGTCGGTCAAATCGAATTGGCTCATTCGCCCCCCCTAGCAAAGCTCATCAGGCCGGACACCTTTTGTAGTCAAAGGAACCCTCGGACTCGGTGCGGGTCAGCGTGTTGCCGCCGCCGGTGAGCGCGAGCGTTTCCTTCTTGGTCCAGGTCTGGCCTTCGCCCGAATAGGCGAACTCGGCCCCGATCTTCTCCGCGGACGCGGCAGTGATCCTGGCCAGCTTGGCGCGCGATTCGTAGAATTTCATCGTGTCGGCGCCGATCGTGACCAGGCCTTTGGCGTCGTCGCGCTTCGGGTCGCAGTCATTGAGAACCATGCCCCAGCGGCCCTGAAAGGCTGCGGGAATCGTCTTGGGCGCAGGTTCGGTCGGCGCGGCAGTCTCGTTGGCCGGCGGGATCACCGTCTCGTCCGGCGGCAGCGTCTCGACATTCTTGATCGGCGCGTCCGCCTGATTGGCGGCCTCCGCATCATTGGCGGCATGGGTCTCGGGCGCGGCCTGGCAGGCGGTAAGCGCGAGCAGCGGAAGGAGAATGAGCTTATTCATCGCCCACCAACGCTTCGGCCTCGATTTCGACACGCCATTCAGGGCGGAGCAGTGCCGAAACCACGACCATCGTCGAGGCCGGCCGCACATCCGCGAAGCGCCGGCCATGCGCGCGGCCGATCGCATCGGCATCGGCCGGATCGGTGATGAACATCCGGGTGCGGACGATATCGGTTCGGGTCCCGCCGAGCGAGCGGATCGAGCCGACGATGATGTCGAGACAGCGCTCAGTCTGCGCCTCCGCATCGCCCGCCGTCGAGGACCCGTCCGCTTCGACCGGCGCGGTGCCGGAAACAAGGATGCGGTTGCCGGCCCGGATCGCGCGGGAGAAGCCGATCGCCTCCTCATATGGCGAGGCGGATTGCGTGCGCTGGAGTTTTGTCATTCGGTTCTCCCTACATCCTCCGCTTGCAAGGAAGGCTTTACCCCATCGTCGGGATGACGAAGGCGTTGCCGCCGTCGGGCGAGCCGTCGGGCCAGCGCTGGGTGATGGTCTTGGTCTTGGTCCAGAAGCGGACGCCTTCCATGCCGTGCTGGTTGATGTCGCCGAACGCGGAGCGCTTCCAGCCGCCAAAGCTGTGATATGCGACCGGCACCGGGATCGGCACGTTGATGCCGACCATGCCGACATTCACCCGCGCGGCGAACTCACGCGCGGCGTGGCCGTTGCGGGTGAAGATCGCGACGCCATTGCCGTACTGATGCTCGCTCGGCAGGCGGACCGCCGTCTCGAAATCCGGCGCGCGGACGATCTGCAGCACGGGGCCGAAAATCTCTTCCTGGTAGGATTTCATGCTGGTCGTCACATGATCGAACAGCGACGGGCCGATGAAGAAGCCCTCTTCATGGCCCTGCAGCGAGAAGCCGCGGCCATCAACGACCAGCTCAGCACCTTCATCCACGCCGGTCTGGATCCAATTCTCGACGCGCTGCTTGTGCGCGGCGTTCACGACTGGGCCGTAATGGGCGTCGTCGTCGGTCGAGACGCCGACTCGCAGCGCCGCGATCGCCGGCAGCAGCGCCTCGCGCAGTTCGTTGGCGGTCTTGTCGCCGACCGGAACAACCACCGGCAGCGCCATGCAGCGCTCGCCCGCCGACCCGAAAGCCGCGCCCGACAGGTCCTTCACCACCTGGTCGATATCGGCGTCTGGCATGACGATGCCGTGATTCTTCGCGCCGCCCATCGCCTGCACGCGCTTGCCCGCCTCGACACCACGGCGATAGACATAGTGCGCGATGTCGGACGAGCCGACGAAGCTGACGGCCGAAATCGCCGGATGGTCGAGAATCGCATCGACCATTTCCTTGTCGCCGTGCACGACTTGGAGAATGCCTTCGGGGGCGCCTGCTTCCAGCATCAGCTCGGCCAGCCGCACCGGAACCGACGGGTCGCGCTCGCTCGGCTTCAGGATGAACGCGTTGCCGGTCGCGATGGCGACGCCGAACATCCACATCGGGATCATGCCGGGGAAGTTGAATGGCGTGATGCCGGCGCCGATGCCCAATGGCTGGCGCATCGAATAGACGTCGATACCGGGTCCGGCGCCCTGCGTGTATTCGCCCTTCAGCACGTGCGGAATGCCGCAGCAGAACTCGATGACCTCAAGTCCGCGCTGGATATCGCCCTTCGCGTCGGCGATCACCTTGCCATGTTCCGACGACAGCATGTGCGCCATCGCGTCCATGTTTTTTTCGACCAGCGCCTTGAAGTTGAACATGACGCGCGCGCGGCGCTGCGGGTTGGTCGCAGCCCAGCCGGGCTGCGCCTTTTGCGCGGCGGCGATGGCGCGATCGAGCACGGCCTGGCCTCCAAGCGGCACCCGCGCCTGGACCGCGCCCGAGTTCGGATCGTACACATCGCCGAAGCGCGTAGCCGAAGCGCCGCCGCCGCCGACAATGAAATGGTCGATGTCGCGCATGTGAGTCCTCTCCAAAACAGTTGACCCCGCCCATGCGCCTTCGCATTTTCGCAGGCAAGCGGGCAGTTGTGCATGGACGGCCTGCAGTTTCGCAGGCAGGGCGAAGCGCATGAATTGGGACGATCTGCGCATCTTCCTCGCCGTCGCCCGCACCGGCACACTGAGCGCGGCGGGCCGGCGGCTGGGGCTGGACGCGACCACCGTCGCCCGGCGTCTCGGCCGGTTGGAGGCCGAGGCGGGCCGAAGCCTGTTCGAGATAACGCCAGCCGGCCATGTCCTGACCGCGCGCGGTCAAGAGCTGCTCGGCCATGTCCAGGCGATGGAAAGCGCGGCCATCGCCTGTGCCGAAGGCGCGCAGGCTGGACACCAGGCGAGTGGCACGATCCGGGTCAGCGTGGCCGAAGGCTTCGCGACCAGCGTCATCGCGCCCTATCTGCGCGAGTTCGCCGACGCGCATCCGGGCATCGGCGTCGAGCTGGTCGCCTCATCCGGCTTCCTAAACCTGTCGCGGCGCGAGGCCGATCTGGCGGTGATGCTGGCGCGGCCGCAGCGCGGGCCGCTCGTCGCGCGCAAGCTGACCGACTATAATCTGGGCCTGTACGGCCGACGCGGCGCGGCGCATCCATCAGCCACCGCCGAGCTACCCTCGCACAGGCTGGTCGGCTATGTGCCGGACCTGATCTACGCGCCCGAGCTTCATTATCTGGAGGAAGTCACGCCGGGATTGAGCGCGACGCTGTCCAGCACCAGCGTGAACGCGCAGGCGGCAATGGTGCGCAGCGGCGCGGGACTCGGCATCCTCCACTGCTTCGTCGGCGATGCCGATGCGGAACTGCAGCGGTTCCTGCCGGCGGAGATCGATATCGCCCGCGCCTACTGGCTGGTCATGCACCGTGATCTGCGCGGCGTGGCGCGGGTGAAAGCGTTCGTGGACTGGCTCGATACGTTGGTCGCGCGAATGCGGCCGCTGCTGGTGGGGCGGCCATGACCCCGCCCGCCGAGCGCCGCATGCTCGCGATCCTGCTGCGGCTCATCAATGCGCTGGCGCTGACCATGACCTTCGCGATGGTGAAGCTGGCGGCGGCGCGCGGAGTGACCTTGTTCGAAAGCGTGTTCTACCGCCAGGCGCTGGCGATCCCGCTGGTGGCTGGGTTGGTGATCGCGGGACCGGGGCTGAGTTCCGTGAAGACTCAGCGGCCGTTCGCCCACATCTGGCGCACTGTGCTCGGCTTGGTTGCGATGGGCCTCAATTTCCTGACCTATCGCTTGCTGCCGATCGCCGAAGCCACCGTGATCCTGTTTACCGTGCCAATCTTCGCCACGATCCTCTCCGCCCTGTTCCTGAAAGAACATGTTGGTCGGCACCGTTGGGCGGCGGTCGTCCTCGGCTTCGTGGGCGTGTTGATCGTCGTGCAGCCTGGCGGATCGACGCTCCCCGTGCACGGCGTGGCCGTGGGCCTGATGGCATCGATCGTCGTGTCCGCAGTCAACATCACACTGCGCCAGATCGGCCGCACCGAAGGCGCGATGACCACCGTATTCTGGTTCACGATACTGTTGATGGTGCCGCTTGGCCTCGCCATGCCGTTGATGGGCCAGACGCACGACAGCTACACGTTCGGCATCCTGCTGGCGCTGGGCCTGCTCGGCGGGTTGGCGCAGCTCACCTCGACCGCTGCCCTGCGGCTGGCGCCGGTCTCGGTGGTACTGCCGATCGACTATTCCAGCCTGATCTGGGCGGCGCTGGTCGGCTGGTTGATCTTCCAGGCCGTGCCGAGTCCGACCTTATGGCTCGGCGCGCCGCTGATCATCGGCTCGGGCCTCTACATTGTCCTGCGCGAGCAGAAGCTGCACCGTGAAAAGACGGTGACGGTGATTCCGGATTAAAGGAACAGCGCCGCGCAGGCCTCCACCACGGCGTCTGGATCGAGCCGGTATTCGCGATAGAGATCGGGCAGATCGCCCGTCTGGCCGAACCGGTCGATGCCGAGCGGCACGACGCGTTGCCCCCGCACCCCGCCAAGCCAGCTGAGCGACGCCGGCGCAGCGTCCGACAGGGTCACCAGCCCGGCATCGGCGGCGAGCGGCGCGAGCAGCTGCTCGACATGGCTTGGTGCCGAGCCGCCCTTCCACCGCCCCGCCTCGCGCGCGGACCAGCCGCGATGCAGCAAGTCGGGCGAAGTGACCGAGAGCAGCCCAAGGCCTGGAACATCGTCAACCAACTGTTCCCAGGCGGCGAGCGCTTCGGGCGCGACCGCGCCTGAATAGACAATCGCGGCGCGCGCGCCATGTTCTGGCGCCTTCAGCCAATAGCCGCCATCTATCGCGGCTTGCTGCCAGGCATCATCGTCACGGGTCACCTGATCGATCTCGCGCGTCGTCAGGCGGAAATAGAGGCTTTCGCCGTCCCGGCGCTGCATCAGGTCGAAGCCGTGGTGCATCAGCAGCGCCAACTCGTCGGCGAAGGCCGGTTCGTAATGGCGCAGATTGGGCTGGCCCAATGCGATCAGCGGCGGGTTGATCGACTGATGGGCGCCACCTTCCGGCCCCAGCGTCACGCCGCTGGGCGTCGCCACCAGCATGAAGCGCGCATCCTGGTAGCAGCCATAATTGAGCGCATCGAGCCCGCGGGCGATGAAGGGATCGTAGACGGTGCCGATCGGCAGCAGCCGTTCGCCGAACAGATCGCCGGACAGGCCTAGCGCCGCCAGCATCAGGAACAGGTTATGTTCGGCGATGCCCAGCTCGATATGCTGGCCGGCGCGCGATCCTCCCCATTTCTGCGCGGACGGAATGCGCGCTTCCTTGAACACGTCCGCCACATCCTGCCGCCGGAACAGCGCGCGCTGGTTCACCCAGGCGCCGAGATTGGTGGAGACGGTCACGTCAGGAGAGGTGGTCACGATGCGGTCGGCGAGCGGGTGGCCGGACTTGGCGAGGTCGAGCAGTATGCGGCCGAAAGCAGCTTGCGTGGATTGCCGATCGCCTGTCGGCACTCCGATCGCCGGCACTTCGATGCGCGGCGCGGCTGGACGCTTCGTCCGCGCGATCGGAGTCGCCTCGACGGTTTGCTGGGCCGCGGTGCGAGCATTGCCGCCAAGGCCCGCCCAAGGCTCCCACTCCTCGCCTTCCGCGATGCCCATGTCGCCACGCAGCTGGGCGATCTGGCCGGGATTCATCAGCCCGGCATGATTATCCTTGTGGCCCGCGAAGGGCAGGCCGAAGCCCTTGATCGTATAGGCGATGAACATGGTCGGCACGTCGTCGTTCGCCGCAGCGAAGGCTTCGGTCAGCGTCTCGACACAGTGGCCGCCCAGATTGGTCATCAGCCGTGCGAGCGTCTCGTCGTCGCGCCTGTCGAGGATCGGCTTCACCTCTGGCACGTCGCGTAGCAGCCGTTCGCGCCAGGCCGCGCCGCCCTGGTAGGTCAGCGCCGCGAACTCGGCATTGGGCGTATTGTCGATCCAGTCGCGTAAGGCGTCGCCGCCCTTTTCCTCGAACGCCGCGCGCTGGAGCCGGCCATGCTTCAGCGTCACGGTCCGCCAGCCGCAGGTTTCAAAGATGTCGTCGAAGCGGCGGAACATCCGGTCCATCGTCGTCGCGTCCAGCGACTGGCGGTTATAGTCGACGATCCACCACAGATTACGGACCGAATGCTTGTAGCCCTCGATCAGCGCCTCGTAGATGTTGCCTTCGTCCAGTTCGGCATCGCCGATCAGCGCGATCATCCGGCCGGCGTCTTTCTCGGCCAGCGCGTCATGGGCGATCAGATAGTCCTGGACCAGGCTCGCGAAGAGCGTGATCGCGACGCCGAGGCCCACCGATCCTGTCGAGAAATCGACTGGTATCTGGTCCTTGGTGCGGCTGGGATAGCTTTGCGCCCCGCCGAACGCGCGGAACCGCTCCAGCTGGTCGCGGCTCTGATTGCCGAGCAGATAGTGGATGGCGTGCAGGATGGGCCCGGCATGGGGCTTCACCGCGACCTTGTCCTGTGGGCGCAGCGCGGTGAAATAGAGCGCGGTCATGATCGTGGAAATCGACGCGCAGCTCGCCTGATGGCCGCCCACCTTCAGCCCGTCGCGGCTGTCGCGAAGGTGATTGGCATTGTGGATCGTCCAGCTCGCCAGCCAGCGCAGGCGGGCGTCGATCAATTCCAGAGTCGCGATATCGGCAGGGCTCATGTGCGCCCACTAGTCGGAAGGCGGCGGCCTTGTCACCCGCTCGTCCATCCGGCGTTGACTCTTGTCCGGCGCCCGGCCAAGGCCAGCGCGTCGCCGGCGGGCAACCGCCGGGCGTGCGCGGGAGAGTGTGAGGGTTTCGACCTTCAACGCCGAAGGAGCAACCGCCCCGGAATCTCTCAGGTCCAAGGACCGCGCACGCTTCTCAGCGGCACTCTGGAAAGCGTCCGCGCATTCGTGCGGGCCACCGAAGGGGTAAGCCGCGTCGCGCGCGCGGTGAAAGCTCTCAGGTTCCGTGACAGAGGGGGCAGCGATGCGTTTCCCTTGAAGGAAAACGCGGCTGCGTGTCACGGAGATGATGATGAGCGATACCGACGAGCTTTCTGCCGAGACCCTGCCCCTGGATGCATGGCACCGCGCCAAGGGAGCGCGGATGGTGCCGTTCGCCGGCTACCAGATGCCGATCCAGTATGAGGGCATTCTAGCCGAGCATTTATGGACTCGCGAGAATGCGGGCCTGTTCGACGTCAGTCATATGGGTCAGCTGCTGATCAGCGGGCCGGACGCCGATGCGGCGCTGGAAGCGCTGCTGCCGGCCGACGTGAAAGGGCTGGGCGTCGACCGCATGCGCTATTCGCTGCTGATGAACGAAGGCGGCGGCATCCTCGACGATTTGATGCTGACCCGCCGCGCGGACGATCTCTACATGGTCGTGAACGGTGCGGTGAAGTTCGAGGATATCGGCCATCTGCGCGAGCATCTGCCGGACGAGATCACGCTCAATCATCTGGAGGATCAGGCGCTGCTGGCGCTGCAGGGGCCGGAAGCGGTAACCGCGCTGGCGCGCATCCAGCCGAACGTCGCGCGGCTGTTCTTCATGGAAGCCGGCGTGTTCGATCTGGACGGGACCGAGGCGTGGATCAGCCGCTCGGGCTATACCGGCGAGGACGGCTTCGAAATCTCGATTCCCGCCGATCAGGCCGAGCGGATAGCGACCCTGCTGTGTACGCAGCCGGAAGTGAAGCCGATCGGGCTTGGCGCGCGCGACTCGCTGCGGCTGGAAGCGGGCCTGCCGCTCTACGGCCATGACCTGGACGAAGAGACGACGCCGGTTTCCGCCGATCTTGGCTTCGCGCTGTCGAAGCGCCGCCGCGAAGAGGGCGGCTTTCCGGGCGCCGAGCGCATCCTGCTGGAGCGCGAGCAGGGGCCGGTGCTGAAGCGCGTCGGTCTGCTGGTCGAAGGGCGTCAACCGGTGCGCGAGGGCGCGGCGGTCATGGACGCGGACGGCAGCGTGGTCGGCAAGGTCACATCGGGCGGTTTCTCGCCCAGCCTGGGGCGGCCGATCGCGATGGCCTTCGTACCATCCGCCAGCGCCGCGCCGGGCAGCAAAGTGCGCCTCAACCAGCGTGCCAGGATTTTCGAGGCAGAGGTCGCGGCCATGCCGTTCGTGCCGCACAATTATCATCGCAAGGGAGCCGCCAAATGACGCGTTACTTCACCAAGGATCATGAGTGGATCGACGTGGCGGGCGACGCCGCGACAGTCGGCATCACCGACTACGCGCAGAGCCAGTTGGGCGACGTCGTGTTCGTCGAGGTGCCGGAAGCCGGCCGTCAGCTTGTCCAGGGCGGCGACGCTGCGGTCGTGGAATCGGTCAAGGCGGCGTCGGACGTGTATGCGCCGGTTTCGGGCGAGGTGATCGAGGGCAATGCCGCGCTGACCGACACGCCTGACCTGGTGAACACGGCGGCGGAAGGCGACGGCTGGTTCTTCAAGCTGAAGCTCACCGACCCGTCCGAGCTCGAAGCGCTGATGGACGAAGGTGCTTACAAGGAATTTGTCGGGTCTCTTTAAGGCACCCGCTCGTCCTGAGCGAAGTCGAAGGGCGCTGGCACAGACTCCGAGCTGCGCCCTTCGACTGCGCTCAGGACGAACGAAAATTTGGAGTTTCCGCCTTGCTCAACCCCACCTCCCGTTGGTCGCCAACCGATTATGCCAAGAACGCGGCCTTCGTACCGGAACTCGGCCGGGCGGTGGTCGAGCTTCTTGCGCCCAAGGCGGGCGAGCAAATCCTCGATCTTGGCTGCGGGGACGGGGTGCTGACCGAAGCGCTGGTGGCGGCTGGCGCGGAAGTGATCGGCGTCGATGCCTCGGCCGAGATGGTCGCGGCAGCCAAGGCGCGCGGCCTCGATGCGCGGGTGGTGGACGGCCAGGCGCTCGATTTTGACGCGCGGTTCGACGCCGTCTTCTCGAACGCCGCGCTGCACTGGATGCTCGATCCCGCCGCAGTGGCCCAAGGCGTCTTCGAGGCGCTGAAACCCGGCGGCCGTTTCGTGGGCGAACAGGGCGGCGCTGGCAACATCGCCCAACTGCGCGGTGCGCTGCGCGAAGTGCTGGTCGCGCGGGGCTATCCGGTCCCTGCCGAAGACCCGCAATGGTATGCTTCCCCCGATCAATTCCGTTCCATCTACGAAGCTGCCGGCTTCGTCGATGTCGAGGCGTGGCTGATCGACCGGCCGACCCCGCTGCCGGCTGGTGCCGCCGCCTGGTACCGCACCTTCCGCGCCGGCTTCCTGGATGCCGCGCACGTTCCCGATGCCGAGATCGACGCCGTCACTGCCGAAGCGGAGGAGCGCGCCGCCCCCGCGTTGCGCCAGCCCGACGGCCGCTGGATCGCCGACTACGTCCGCCTTCGCTTCACGATGAGAAAGCCCGATTGATGCGTTATCTTCCTCTCACTGATACCGATCGCGACGCGATGCTGCTAAAGATCGGCGCTGGCAGCATAGACGATCTATTCGTTGACGTGCCGGTCGAAGCGCGCCTCTCCGGCCCGATCGCTGGCCTGCCGGACCACGCCACCGAGCTGTCGGTCGAGCGTCAGCTGTCAGCACTTGCGCGCAAGAACATGGTTGCTGGCGAAGTGCCGTTCTTTCTCGGCTGCGGCGCGTATCGCCACCATGTTCCCGCTTCCGTCGATCACCTGATCCAGCGTGGCGAGTTCCTGACCGCTTACACGCCCTATCAGCCGGAAATCGCGCAGGGTACGCTGCAGATGCTGTTCGAGTTCCAGACGCAGGTCGCGCGGCTGCTCGGCTGCGATGTGGCGAATGCGTCGATGTACGACGGCTCGACCGCCTGCTGGGAAGCGATCGTGATGGCCCGCCGGATCACGCGGCGCGGCAAGGCGCTGATCTCGGCCGGCCTGCACCCGCATTATGTCTCGGTCGCCAAGACGATGGCGCGCTTCACCGGCGACGACCTGCGCACCGCGCTGCCAAAGCTCGAAGCCGCGACCGACATCGATACCCTGATCGACGCGATCGACGCCGACATGTCCTGCGTGGTCGTCCAGTATCCCGACATCCTCGGCCGCGTCGGCGACCTGTCGGCGCTGGCGGACCGTGCGCATGAGAAAGGCGCTTTGCTGATCGCGGCCGTAACCGAGCCGGTTGCGCTCGGCCTGATCAAATCGCCCGGCGAGATGGGGGCGGACATCGTCGTCGGCGAAGGTCAATCGATCGGCGTCGGCCTGCAGTTCGGCGGGCCTTATGTGGGCCTGTTCGCCTGCAAGGAGAAATTTGTCCGCCAGATGCCGGGCCGGCTGTGTGGCGAGACCGTGGACGCCGAAGGCAAGCGCGGCTTCGTCCTCACCCTCTCAACCCGCGAGCAGCATATCCGCCGCGAGAAGGCCACGTCGAATATCTGCACCAACTCTGGCCTCTGCGCGCTCGCTTTCTCGATTCACATGACCCTGCTGGGCGAGAAGGGTCTGCGCGGACTGGCCGCGGTCAACCACGCGGGTGCGGTCGCCGCCACTCAGCGGCTGGCCGACGTGCCGGGTGTCGAACTTGTCAATGACAGCTTCTTCAACGAATTCACGCTGAAACTGTCACAGGAAGCGCGTCCCCTGGTCCGCCGCCTGGCCGACCGCAACATCCTCGCGGGCGTCTCGCTTGGGCGACTCTATCCCGGCGTCGACGCGCTGCAGAACGGCCTCGTCGTCGCCGTCACTGAAACCACCACGCCAGAGGACGTCGAGACACTTGGCGCAGCGCTCCAGGAGGAACTGGCATGAGCATCAACCAGAGCGGCTGGCGCCCCGAGATGAACGGCGCCGAGGCGGGCGCGGCAGCCACCTTCACCGGCAACCGCGCGCTGATGCTCGAAGAACCGCTGATCTTCGAGATCGGCAATAGCGAGACGACGGGAGTGGATTTCTCGTGTTCACCGGCGGAGGCCGGTGCCCAAGCTGGGCCCCGGCCTGCGCCGGGGAGCATCGACGCCCTCCTCCGCACTGCGCCGATCGGCTTGCCCGGCCTGTCGGAGCCAGAGACCGTGCGCCACTACACCCGCCTCAGCCGCCAGAATTACGCGATCGACCTGGGCCTCTTCCCGCTCGGATCATGCACGATGAAGCACAATCCGCGGCTGAACGAGAAGATGGCGCGGCTGCCCGGTTTCGCCGATATCCATCCGCTCGCTCCGCAGGAGACGGTGCAGGGTGCCTACGCCCTCATTCACCTCGTCGCCGACTGGCTGTGCAAGCTGACCGGCTTGCCTGCGGTCGCGATGAGCCCCAAGGCCGGGGCGCATGGCGAACTGTGCGGGCTGCTGGCGATTCGCTCGGCCCTGGAAGCGCGCGGCGACAAGCGATCGGTCGTGCTCGTGCCGGAATCGGCGCACGGCACCAATCCGGCCACCGCCGCCTTCGCCGGCTATGCCGTCGAGGACATCCCGGCGACGCCGGAAGGCCGGGTCGATTTCGAAGCCCTGAAGCACCGGCTCGGCCCCGATGTCGCGGCGGTGATGATCACCAATCCCAATACCTGCGGCCTGTTCGAGCGCGACATGAAGCGGATCGCCGACGCGGTCCACGCGGCGGGCGCCTTCGTTTATTGCGATGGCGCCAACTTCAATGCGATCGTCGGGCGGGTCCGCCCCGGCGATCTTGGCGTCGATGCGATGCATATCAACCTGCACAAGACCTTCTCGACCCCGCATGGCGGTGGCGGCCCCGGCTCCGGTCCGGTCGTTTTCTCGGAGGCGCTCGCACCATTCGCGCCATTGCCGTTCGTCGAGAAACAGGGCGATCATTATCACCTGGTCGAGGAAGAAACGGCTGGCGAGCATCACGCGCACAGCTTCGGCCGCATGGTCGCTTTCCACGGCCAGATGGGCATGTTCACGCGCGCCGCATCCTATATGCTGAGCCACGGCGCAGATGGCCTGCGGCAGGTGGCGGAAGACGCGGTGTTGAATGCCAACTATATTCTGCGCAGCCTCGACGATGTGCTCGACGCGCCCTTTGGCGGCAGCGGTCCGTGCATGCACGAAGCGCTATTTAGCGATGACAATCTGCCCGAGGGCTTCTCGACGATCGACATCGCCAAGGGCCTGATCGATGAGGGATTTCATCCGATGACGATGTATTTCCCCCTCGTTGTCCACGGCGCGATGCTGGTCGAGCCGACCGAAACGGAGAGCAAGGCAGCGCTCGACCAGTTCGTCGGCGCGCTCCGCTCGGTCGCGGAGCGGGCGAAGGCCGGCGATCCGTCACTAAAGGCCGCGCCTCATTTCGCGCCCCGCCGCCGCCTCGATGAGACGCTGGCGGCGAGGAAGCCGCTGCTGGTGTGGAAGGACGCGGAGGTCGCGCACGCGGCGGAATAGGCGATGTGGCAAGCGCTCTTCAGTTTGACCAATCTGATCGCGCTCGCCGCTTGGGCGATGCTCTGGTTCGCCCCACGCGGGCCGCGCGGTAACGCGTTCATTCTCTATGCCGGCGTTGGCCTGCTGTGCCTCACCTATCTTGGCCTGATGGTGCCGCTGCTGACCGGCTGGATCGATCCGGGGCGTGATCCGGGCGCGCCGCAGCCTGACTTGACCGATTACTCCGTCGCCGGACTGAAGGCGTTGTTCCGCAGCGACGGCGGCTTGGTGGTGGGCTGGACCCACTATCTGGCGCTCGATCTGTTCACCGGGCTTTGGATCGCCCGCGATGCTGACGCGAAAGGCATCGGGCGGCTGCCGCAATTCCCGATCCTGTTCGCGACCTTCATGGCGGGGCCGATTGGCCTGCTGGCCTGGCTGCTCGTCCGCGAGCCGGCCGCGCGACGCTTGTCGAGCCGTCAAGGCCGCCGATAGAAGCGCGATTGTCGAAAGCCCCGCGCCGCGCTTTCCCGAGCGCGACGACCAGGGAGGATCGATGCGCCATCTGTTGCTCTGCGCGCTAGCTTTGGCACCGCTCGCTCCGGCGATCGCCAAGCCCAAAGCGGCTGCTGCTGCCGAGACCACCTATGCGCAGCTGCTGGCTGCCGACCGCGCATTCTCCGCCGCTGGACAGGGTAAGCCGCTCGCCGAGGCCCTGGGCGCCATCTTCGACCGGGATGCGATCATGGTGGCGGGTGGAACGCCGGATCTGGTCCGCGGCGCCGATGCGATCCGTGCGCGGCTCGCTGCCCAATCCGAGAACGCCACATCCAACGTCGAGTGGTCGCCAATCGGGGGTGGCCTGTCCGCCGACGGCAGTCACGGCTTCACCTATGGCGCGATGACGGTGCGGCCGAAAGCGGGGGCGCCGCGGCCCCTCAAATATCTCGCTTACTGGATCAAGCGCCCGCAGGGCTGGCGCGTGTTCGGCTACAAGCGGATCGGCGCCGTCGAAGGGGTGGCGTTGACGCCGGGCGGAACGATCATCGGCCAAGGCAAAAAACGCAGCGACGACGCTGCCGCGACGCTCAAGGCATCCGAGGGCGCCTTCTCCGACGAAGCGCAGAAGATCGGCCTGCGCGCCGCCTTCCAGAAATGGGGCCGCGCGGAATCGGTCAATCTGGGCGCGGCGGACTCGATCGCGGTCGGCGCTCAGGCGATCGGAGAAGGCGTCGGCGGTTCGGGGCCGACCAGCAGCGTCACCTGGGCGGCAGATGAAGTTATGGTCGCGCGCTCGGGCGATCTCGGCCTCAGCTACGGCCTGCTCCATCTGAACCAGCCCCAGGAGGGAAGACCTTCCACCATTCCCTTCTTCACGATCTGGGCGCGCCCGTCGCCGCGCGATGCTTGGCGCTATGTAGCGGAATAGCCGCCGTCCCGTTCTGGTGCAGAACCTGGAACTACACCCTCTGGCCTAGTTTTTATCGACGATCGGTTCCCTTAGGCAGCGAACGGATTTCGTTGCTTAACAAGGGGGATACCATGAAAATTGGGTTGAAGGCCGCGCTGGTTGCGGGCGTATTGATTGCGGGTGGCGCGCAAGCGCAGACGGTCAGCGACGGCTATGGCTCGGCCGTTTACATGACCCAGCGCACTTGTGCGGCCGGGGTCGCGGTGTGCGACGGCCGTAACATTCCTGTTCAAGGCCGCAATATGGTCGGCGGTGCTGGCCAGGCGATCGACACCAACCTTGCGTTCGCCGGCCCGGGGATCGGCTCGCAGGCCTATGCCAAGATCGGCTTTGGCGGGCTTGGGCTGCCGGAAACGAAGATGAGTGTGACCGCCAGCAGCACCAACCGCATCGGCAACAACGTCTACACGTATCAAACCTACACCTACACCGGCGCGGACGAGTTCGATCTTTTGCTGAACGGCAATTTCCATATCGTCGATTCCAGCACCGACGGGCAAAACGGCACCTATGCGGGCGGCGTCGTGGGCGTGGCGGGTTTCGCGATCTGGGATGCTTCGGACTTTTTCGCCTATGACACGCCTGAATGGACCGGCACTGGCGGCTTCGCGTCGGCGTCCGGCATGATCAACACACCGTTCCTCTACGGCTCCACCAGCTGCGATCTGTTCGACGATCCCGACAACGGCTTTCTCGCCGGGCCGCGCGCATCCTCAAACTTCGGCGGCGGCCTGACCGGGGGCGCCAACCAGAATATCGGCGTCAGCCAAAGCAATTGCCACGAGCAAACCCTGACGCTCTACAACGGGGATCAGTTCGTGATCGCAAGCTTCGTGCAGCTGATCAGCAATCGTGGCGGCTGGGCGGATGCGACCGGCACCTTCAAGCTGGAACTTGATCCGTCGATCAGCGCCGAACAGGCTCAAGCGTTTGCGGCGAGTATCCAGTATGTCACCCCGAACGCGGTTCCGGAACCGGCTGCCTGGGCGCTGATGATCCTGGGCTTTGGCATTGCAGGCTCGGCATCTCGTGCGCGCAGCCGCCGGATTCGCTACGCGATCGCCTGACGAAGCCAGAGCCTATTCCCGATGGACAAGCCCGGCCCTGACGGCCGGGCTTGTTGCTCGCTTACCGGGTGGCGTTGTACTGCAGCTGGTCCGGCGTGAGCTGAAAGCCGACCAGCAGCTCGAAGCTGGCGCGGGCAACGGCGGTGCGGACGCCGGGTTCGGACATCGGATCGACCGCCGCATCCTCGCGGCCGGCCTTGCGCTTCTTCATGATCTGCTCGCGCACATTCTCGGGCAGCGTCGCGGCGGCGCGGGCGACAGTGCTGGTGCCGACCGCAGTGGTGGTGGCCCGGTCCTGGCCAGCGGCGAAGTTGATCGCGACGCGGCTGATGCGTTTGGCGACCACGACATTGCCGCCGCGCACGATCGTCACGAAATAGGGCAGCACGACCTCGCGCGCGCTGGCGGTGTCGCGCCGCCGCGCCTGCACATCGAACGTCGTGGTGGCGACGACTTCGGGACCTTGATCTGCGTCGTTGCAGGTCGTGCGCAGGTTGGTGATCGCCGCGGTCACGTCGATCGCGCGGGCATCGCGGCTGGACGGCGGGTCGAACAGCGTCACGTCGCCGGTGAAGGCTGGCACGCCTACCGCCGGGCAGGCCGAGCGCGCGACGCGAATGCCGCCGGCAGGATCCAGCTCACCGGTGCGCGAGCAGGCGCCCAGCGCGAGGAGCAGGATGGCGGGAAGCAGGACAGGACGAAGCGGCAAAGACTGTTCCTCGGACAAGACGGGCAGGCGCGAAAAAGCATAGGAAGGCGCTTTGATGCAGGCAAGCGATGCCTTACATGAGCGCGGCAATGGCTAATCTTCCGCCTCTCAAGCTGCTGATCGCCGCGCCGCGCGGCTTCTGCGCCGGCGTCGACCGCGCGATCCGCATCGTCGAACTCGCGATCGAGCGGTTCGGCGCACCCGTCTACGTCCGGCACGAGATCGTCCACAACAAGTTCGTGGTGGATTCGCTGCGGCAGCAAGGCGCGATTTTCGTCGAGGAACTGGACGAAGTGCCGGACGATGCCCCGGTGGTGTTTTCCGCTCACGGCGTGCCGAAATCGGTGCCTGCCGCGGCCGAAGCGCGCGGTCTCAATTATCTCGACGCGACCTGCCCGCTGGTGTCGAAAGTCCACAGCCAGGCCGAGAACCTTGTACGGGCGGGCAAGCATATTCTGTTCGTGGGGCATCGGGGCCATCCCGAAGTCATCGGCACGCTAGGCCAGGTTCCGGAAGGGCGCATGACTTTGGTCGAGACGCTAGAGGACGTGGGTGCGATCGCGCCGGCCGACCCGGATAATCTGGCCTTCCTGACCCAGACGACGCTTTCGGTCGACGACACCCGAGACATCGTCGCCGCGTTGAAGGCGCGCTTTCCAGCCATTCAGGGGCCGCGCGGTGAAGACATATGCTACGCGACCTCCAATCGCCAGGCCGCGGTGAAGGCGATCGCGCCGCTATGCGACGCGATGCTCGTGATTGGCGCGCCGAACAGCTCAAACTCGCTGCGCCTGGTCGAGGCGGCCGAGCGCTGCGGTGCGCGGGCAATGCTGGTCCAGCGCGGCAGCGACGTCGATTTCGCCTGGCTGGACGGAGTCCGGACCCTCGGCCTCACCGCCGGTGCGTCGGCACCGGAATTGCTGGTCCGCGAAGTCGTCGCGCGCCTCGCCGAACGCTTCGCGATCGACGAGGAGCTGGTCGAGGCGGCGCAGGAAAACATGATCTTCAAGCTGCCAAGAGCGCTGCAGGCGGCCTGACCTTTTATGCCCTCTCCCCCCTGGGGCGAGGGCTAAAGATTCATCCAGCCCGTTTCACGGCACCCTTGTGCGCCCCGACGCCGCCTTTGCCGCGCGGACGGAACGGACGCTTGGGGCGGTCACCGCCTGGGCGTCCACGCTGTTCTTCGTGGCGGCGCTGGGCGGTAGGCTTGGCCTGGACGGGCTTGGGCAGCGACGCCCTCGCCTTCTCGAAATCTTCCGGCAGCGGCACCGGGTCGAGCCGGACACGAGTCAGGCGTTCGATGTCGCGCAGATAGGCGCGCTCCTCCCCGTCGACGAAGCTGATCGCGATGCCGTCGCGGCCGGCGCGCGCGGTGCGGCCGATGCGGTGGACATATTGTTCCGGCACGTTCGGCAGCTCGAAGTTGAAGACGTGGCTGACGCCCGACACATCGATGCCGCGCGCGGCGATGTCGGTCGCGACCAATATCTTGATCTCGCCCGACCGAAACGCCTGCAACGCCTGGGTGCGCTGCGGCTGCGACTTGTTGCCGTGAATGGCCGCACAGCCAATGCCCGCCGCCTGAAGATGCTTCACCACCTTGTCCGCGCCATGCTTGGTGCGGGTGAAGACGAGCGCACGGTCGATCGGCTCGGACTGAAGCGTCAGCGTCAGCAGTGCCTGCTTCTCGGCCTGGTTGACGAAGGTCGCGAACTGTCGGACGCGCTCGGCGGTCGATGCGACCGGGGTCACCGCGACCTTGACCGGATCGGTCAGGAAGCGGTCGCCCAGCTCCGCGATTGTCTTCGGCATCGTCGCCGAGAAGAACAGGGTCTGGCGCTGTTTCGGCAGCATCTGGCTGATCCGCTTCAGCGCATGGATGAAGCCGAGATCGAGCATCTGATCGGCTTCGTCGAGAACGAACACTTCGACATCGCGCAAGCTGACAGCGCGCTGGTCGATCAGGTCGAGCAGACGGCCAGGCGTCGCGACGACGATATCGACGCCGGCGCGCATCTTGTTGATCTGACGCCCGATCGGCACGCCGCCGAACACGGTTTCGACGGACAGACGCATGAACCGCCCATAGTCGCGGAACGACTGTGCGATCTGCGCGGCCAGCTCGCGGGTCGGCGAAAGGACGAGCATCCGGCAGCCGCCGATCGGCGTCGGCTTGGGATGACGGGAGAAATAATCGAGGCTGGGCAGCGCGAACGCCGCCGTCTTGCCGGTGCCGGTCTGCGCGATGCCGCACAGGTCACGGCCTTCTAGAACCGGCGGGATCGCCTTGATCTGGATCGGGGTGGGGTCGCTATAGCCCTTGGCGGACAGCGCCTTCAGGATCGGCTCGGCGAGGCCGAGATCGGTAAATTTGGTCATGAAAACTCGCAAATGATGCGCATGGCGGCGCGCGAGAATGCGCTGCCGCGAGACGCGGGGTTGTTTTGACAACCCGCGTGAAAAGGGAAGCCTGTTGCAGGGAGGCGCTAAGCGGTGCGGCCGGGCTCGAAATCGAGCTGTTCACGCTGCCGGACCATCGGGACAAACCCCGTGCGCCGGCCGCCATATGGGGAAGAAATGCGGCGGAAGCAAGGCCACGCGCTTACAGCCGGTTCAACCGCAACTCCGCCTTGTCGCCTTTCCACAGCCGGTCGACCTGCACGAGCGTGGCGGTGCTGGCGGCGGTATCGCCCATCGCCGTCTCGGCCTGCGCCCGGCCCCAGAGCGCCCAGGGGCTGCCCGGACGGCGAACAAGCGCGCGGTCGAATGCGGCCTTGGCGGCGGCTGCGTTGCCGGCCTTCAGCCATTGCGCGCCGATCGCCGCCTCGATCGGCTGGTGCCAGGCGGGTGGTTCGCGATAAGGCAGCTTGGCATCGATCGCCTCGGCCTTGGCAAGGAAGCGGATAGCGGCGCGGGAGTCGCCCCGCGCCGCCGCGATCCGGCCGAGCGCGACATTCTCGGCGATCGACACCTCCGCGCGATCCTCCTTGGCGACTAGCGACCGCCGGCGTTCGGCGCGCATCGTGCTGACCTCGCGCCGCGCCTCGGCGATCCGGCCATCACGGGCCAATGCCTCCGCCCGCAGCGCGAACGACATCTGCCGCAGGACCGGCATCGACGCGTCCGGCAGCGGCAGCGCGAGCAGCTGGGCGGTCGTCGCGAACTGCGACCGGGTCTGCAGCGCGGTACCCAGCAATGCTTGTGCATAGCCGTTGCCACGCGTCGATCCACCCTTGAACGCGGCCTCCAGCTGAGCCGCCGCCGCCAGCGCCGTGCGGGCATCGCCGACCTGCTCGGCCGCGGCCATCAGGAAGTGCGTATGATGACGGAAATAGCCGTAGAAGCTCCTGCTCTCGCCCAACCGCGCCGCCATCGCGTCATCAACCTCGATCGCACGCTTGTTCGCCCGCACGCCATCCGAAAAACGACCCACCCGGTAATAGGTGTGGCTGGGCATATGGACGAGATGCGCGGATGCCGGCGCCGCGATCTCCAGCATGTCCGCCGCCCGCTCGGCGCGGCCAGGCGTGGTCGAGGCTTCGGTCACGTGGATGTAGAGGTGCTGGGCCTGGGGCTGATCCGGATTACGGGCGAGCACCGTCTCGATCAGCTTGATCGCGCGCGCGGCCCAGGGCAGCGGCGTCTGGCCATCCGCCTGCCAATACTCCCAAGGACTGACTTCCATCGCTGCGGTTCCCGCCGCGACCATCAGCACATCGTCGGCCGGATGCGCCGCGGACAGCGCCGCCAGCGCGTCCGCGTAGCGCACGCCATGCACCCCAAGCGCGTCGTCGTATGGCGCACCCGGTGCGTAGCGAGCAGCGAGCGCCTCGGCGAAGGCGCGCTCGGTGGCGCTCAGCCTGCCCGTCGCCAACGCCTCATCGACCAGCTTCTTCGCGGCGATGATCTTGTCCGGCCCCACCGGCCCACTGTTCTGGTACGGCCCGAGTGCCAGCGCCTGGCCAACCTTGCACATCGCACAGCGGGGATCGATCTCCGCCCCCCGCGCGAAGCTGCGCGCCGCCTTTTCATATTCGAAGCCGTAGATCAGCGCCAAGCCCTGATCGAAGAAGCGCTGCGCCTCCGCGGTCGCTGACGACAGTTGCCAATGCACCCTGGCGAGGCCCGTGATCAGCGGCATCGACGCGGGCTTGGCGGCGTCAGCCTTCGCCGTTGCCGCCATGCAGCCATTGGCGCGCTGATACGCCGGGTCGAGCTTCTTCAGTTCGGCCGGATCGCCCTTCGGCGTTTCCTCCTGTGCGACCAGCGGCGCCGCGAGCGCGATTCCGGTCGCCGCCAACAGAAACCAGCGCATCATCCGTCCCCCCTCATAACCGATCGAGCGTCAGCAGCGCCTTGTCGCCCTTCCACAGCCTGCCGACCTCGGCGAGCATCCGCGCACTGGCGGCAGCATCGCCCATCGCGGCCTGCGCCTGCGACCGCCCCCACATCACCCAAACATTGTCCGGCTGCCGTGCCAGCGCCTGCCCGAACGCGGCGTAGGCGCCGCGCGCATCGCCGGCCTTCAGCAGAGAAGCGCCCAACCCGGATTCGATCGGCTGGTGCCAGATTGGCGCGTCGGCCTTGGCTTCTATCTCCGCCGCGCGCTGGAACCGTTCGGCCGCGCCGCGATAATTCTTCATCGCATAGTTGATGCGCGCGACCGCGACATGCTGAGCGACGCGCAGTTGCGGCGGCTCGTTGCCCAGGAACTTGTCGCGCATCGCCTCCTTGCGCATCAGCATGAGTTCGTCGCGTGCTTCGCCGACCTGGCCGGCCCGCGCCATCGCCGCGATCCTGAGCGCCCGCCAGATCTGGTGGAGCAGCAGCTGGTCTGAGGTCGGCTCCGGCAGCGCCATGAAATCGGCACTCGACAGGAATTGCGACCGGACCTGCAGCGCCAGCGACATTTGCGGATAGGCGCCCGATTTTTCCAGCCGATCGGCTGCGGCGATCGCGGCCTTGGCGTCGCCGGCCTGCTCGGCGAGGAGCACAGCGCGCTGATCGTCCACGGGCTGCGACGCGACCGAAACCGGAACCAATGCCAAAGCAAGGATCAGCGTGCGCACGGAATTCTCCCCTTTGGCCGCCGACCGTAAGGGCGGCGATAGGGCTTGTCGATGCGCGCGCGGCGCTGCAAACCGCCGTCCACCATTGGAGGATGCCCGTTGAAGACGCTGCTCGCCGGTCTGCTGCTCGCCACCGCCCTGCCCGCCACCGCCGCCCTGACCGCGCCTGAGAAGAAAATGAGCACGACGGTCGATGCCGAATATGAGCGCTCGATCGCGCTGCTCGAAAAACTGGTCAACCAAAACTCCGGCTCGCTCAACATCGAGGGCGTGACCAAGGTCGGCGAAATGATGCGCGCCGAGCTGGAGCCTTTGGGCTTCCAAGTTCGGTGGATTCCAATGACCGAGGTCAAGCGCGCCGGCCACATCGTCGCGGTCCACAAGGGCAATGGCCGGGGCAAACGGATGCTGCTGATCGGCCATCTTGATACGGTGTTCGAGAAGGATTCGCCGTTCCAGACTTTCAAGCGGACGGGCGAAAAAGCCGAAGGACCCGGCAGCGGCGACGACAAGGGCGGCATGGTCGTGATGATCTCGGCACTCCGCGCGATGCAGGCGGCCGGCACGCTGAAGGACGCCGATATCGAGATCGCGCTGACCGGCGATGAGGAAGATTCGGGCGAACCGCACACCATCTCGCGCCGGGACCTCATCGAGGCCGGCAGGCGCGCCGACGCGGCACTGGACTTCGAGGGGCTAGTGGTGATCGACGGGCAAGATTGGGGCTCGATCGCGCGCCGTAGTTCTACTTCGTGGACACTGAAGGTGACAGCGAAGAGCGGCCATTCCAGCGGCATCTTCACACCGGCGGCGGGCGAAGGCGCGATCTACGCCGCCAGCCGCATCATTGCGGCGTTCCGGGATCAGCTACGCGAGCCGAACCTCACATACAATGTCGGGCTGATCGCCGGCGGCACCGAAGCATCGCTCGACACCGGCCAGATCCGCGCGACGGCGGCCGGCAAATCCAACATCATCCCGGCGATCGCGCTGGCGCGGGGCGACATGCGCACCCTGTCCAACGAGCAGACCACGCGTGTGCAGGAGCGGATGAAGGCGATCGTCGCCCAGGGCTATCCCGGCGCCCAGGCGGAGATCAGCTTCGACCCGGGGTATCCGGCGATGGCACCGACCGAAGGCAATCGCGCGCTGCTGAAGCGGCTGAACGCCATCAACACCGATCTCGGCCTCAAGCAGATGCCCGAACTCGATCCGCTGAAGCGCGGCGCCGGCGACATCGCGTTTGTCGCGAAGGACGTCGACGGCCTGGTCGGACTCGGCACCGACAGCGATGGCGACCATGCGCCGGGCGAGACGGTCAATCTCGACTCCATCCGTCGGCAGGCCAAACGCGCCGCCATCCTGATGACCCGGCTGAGCCGGGAAGCACGCTAACGCATCGCAAGGAGCTCCCAATGTCGTTCGGAATCTATGAAGCGTCGGTGCCGGTCTTCGTGAACGCGCTCACCGATATGCGGATCTGGCTCGACAGGGCAGCGGCGGAAAAGCCGGAAGCCGAGCTGATGACCGCGCAACTGGCGCCCGACATGCGGCCGCTGCCGTTCCAGTACCAGAGCGCTTCGGACGCCGCGAAGAACGCCGTGGCCCGCCTGCTCGGCATGGAAGCGCCGTCGATGCCCGATACGGAAGCGAGCTTCGCGGAACTCAAGGAGCGCTGCGACAAGACGATCGCATTCGTGAAAAGCGCCGATCCGGCGGCATTCGCCGACAGCGCTGGCCGCACGGTCGAGCTGCGCTTCCCCAACGGCATGGGCTATCGCTTCGCCGGCCAGGACTATCTGACCGGCTTCGCGCTGCCCAACTTCTTCTTTCACGTGACGACCGCCTACGCGATCCTGCGCGCATCGGGCGTCAGCCTCGGCAAGCCGGATTTTCTCCAGCATCTTGGGCAGCCGAACATCCAGCCCGAAACCTGACCGCGCAGTCTTGATCAGCATGGCGGTTCCGCCCACATGCAACCCCATGCTGATCGAAACCGAAACGACGCCCAATCCGGCGACACTCAAATTCCTGCCGGGCCGGCCGGTAATGGCCAGTGGCACACGCGATTTCGCCACGCCCGAGGAAGCGGAGGCTTCGCCGCTGGCTGAGGCGCTGTTCGATCTGGGCGATGTCGAAGGCGTGTTCTTCGGTTATGACTTTGTGTCGGTGACGGCTGCGCCCAGCGTGGAGTGGAGCGCCTTGAAGTCCGATGTGCTGAGCGTGCTGCTCGACCATTTCTCGGGCGACATGCCGCTTTTCCGCGCGGGCAGCGCTGCAGGCATCGCGATCGAGGACGAGGCTTCGCTCGACGATCCGGCCGACGCCGACATCGTCAGCCAGATCAAGGAACTGATCGAGACGCGCGTGCGGCCGGCCGTCGCCAATGACGGCGGCGACATTATTTACCGCGGCTTTCAGCAAGGGACGGTTTTCCTGAAGATGCAGGGCGCCTGCGCGGGTTGCCCCTCCTCCACCGCGACACTGAAGCAGGGCATCGAGCAACTGCTTAAATATTATGTGCCGGAAGTGACCGACGTCCGGGCTGTCTGAAACATCAGGGTGACATGATGACGGCGATTTCAGACCAGGCGCTCGACCAGCTGTTTCGGGCTGCGCGCTCGTACAACGGCTATCAGGACAAACCCGTTTCCGAAGATCAGCTCCGCCAAATCTGGGAGCTGATGAAGATGGGGCCGACATCGGCCAACATGCTGCCCGCGCGGCTGCTCTGGTGCTTGAGCGACGAGGCAAAGCAGAAGCTTGCGTCCGCCGCGTCCGAAAAGAATGCGGCCAAGATACTGAAAGCGCCGGTGTCCGTCGTCATCGGCATGGACATCGACTTTCACGAACAGTTGCCCGAGCTGTTTCCGCACGACCAGACGGCCAAGAATTGGTTCCCCGACCCCGAGGCGCGCAAGGTCCACGCATTGCGCAACAGCTCGCTCCAGGGAGCTTATTTCATCATGGCTGCGCGCGCGCTGGGGCTGGATACCGGCCCGATGTCCGGCTTCGACAATGCCAAGGTCGACGAGCTGTTCTTCGCCGGCACCCAAGTGAAATCGAACTTCATCTCGACGCTGGGTTATGGCGACCCGTCGACGATCTTCGGCCGGCTGCCGCGTCCCGAGTTCGATCGCTTCAACCACATCCTTTGAAACGGCTGGCGATCGAGACCGCGGCCGAGGCCTGCTCGGTCGCCCTGTTCGAGGACGGCGCGCTGATCGCGCGGGCTCATGAACTGGTCGGGCGCGGTCACGCCGAACGGCTGATCCCGATGATCGCTGAGCTGCCCGATCACGGGCGTGCGGATGAAGTCCTGGTCGATTGCGGCCCCGGCAGCTTCACCGGCGTGCGGGTGGGCCTGGCCGCGGCGCGCGCCTTCGGTTTCGCCTGGCATTCGGAGGTGCGCGGCTATTCGTCGCTGGCACTGATCGCCGCCCAGGCGTTCGGGGCGGAAGCCGGGCTCGATATGCTGACCGTTGCAATTATCGGCGGGCATGGCGAGTATTTCGTGCAACGCTTTGAAAGGCAGGACATGCGCGCAACGACGCCGCTCGCTTCGCTGAAGCCCGCCGAGGCCGCGGCGCTGTGCGGCGTGCATGCGGTCGCTGGCTCCGGCGCCGAAGCGATGCGCGCGGCAGGCGCGGTCGGGCCGGCGCTGGCCATATTGCCCGATGCGCGAAGCACGTTACTCTTGCCGCTCGACCTTGTCAGTCTTCCACCCCGACCAATTTATGGGCGCGCTCCCGACGCGCGGCTGCCGGGATGACGGCCGCTACCGGCATCGCCTTCACCATCACACCCGCCGGCATCGCCGATCTGGGCGACGTGATGGTGGCGATGGGCGACGCTTTCGACGCGGAATATGGTGAGGCCTGGACCGAAGCGCAGTGCGCCGGCATCCTCGGCCTGCCTGGATCCTGGCTGCTGATCGCCCATGCGGGCGGCACGCCTGCCGGCTTCGCGCTCTGCCGCAGTATCGCCGATGAAGCCGAGCTGTTGTTGATCGCGGTGCGCAAGCTGTTCCGCCGTCGTGGCATCGCCAGGGCTCTGTTACATGAAGCAACGACCCATGCGCTGGAGCAAGGGATGAGGTCGTTTCACCTCGAGGTCAGAGAGGGCAATCCGGCCGTCGCGCTTTACCAAGGCATCGGCTTCGAGCAGGTCGGCAGGCGCAGCGATTATTATCGTGGTCGTAGCGGCAAAGTGTTCGACGCGCTTACTTTCAAACGGTTTCTTGCAGATAACTAATCATTCAGGCGAATTCGCGCTTGATTTGGCGCGCATCCCAAGACATGGGCCGAATTGATCATCATCGCCTTGGTGATCAGGATTCAGCACGAAAGCCTAGCAAGATGACCGAACAAGCCGAAATGAAAGAAACGCTGATAACACTGACTGCCGACATTGTCGCGGCGCATGTCAGCAACAACAGCGTCGCGGTGAATGACCTGCCGACGTTGATTTCGAACGTCCATACTGCGTTGAGCGCCTTGGGCGGCCCGGCGCCGGAGCCTGAAGTCAAGCAGGAACCCGCCGTTTCGGTTCGCGCGTCGATCAAGCCCGACTATATCGTCTGCCTCGAGGACGGCAAGAAACTGAAAATGCTGAAGCGTCACCTGATGACGCACTATAACATGACGCCTGACCAGTATCGCGCAAAGTGGAACCTGCCGGCTGACTACCCGATGGTCGCGCCAAATTATGCAGAACAGCGCCGCACATTGGCCAAGAAGATCGGACTCGGCACCAAGCGTCGCCGCAGCCGGTAAAACCGTCTGGCCCGCTTGCCGCTTTGACGGTGGCGGGCGGGCGCGAAAGCCACTACAGCGGCGCCATGCATCGCAAGATCGACGTCGAAGCCCTGTGCCATCAAAAGGGCTTGCGCATCACCGACCAACGCAAGGTCATCGCGCAGGTCCTGTCCGAATCCGAAGACCATCCCGACGTGGAGAAAGTCCATGCGCGCGCATCGGCGATCGATCCGGGTATCTCGATCGCGACCGTCTATCGCACCGTTCGCCTGTTTGAGGAGGCCGGCATTCTCGAGCGCCACGACTTTGGCGACGGCCGCGCCCGCTACGAGGCTGCGCCCGAAGCGCATCACGACCACCTGATCGACGTGGAAACCGGGCGGGTGATCGAGTTTGTCGATCCGGAGCTTGAATTGCTGCAGCGCCAGATCGCAGAGAGGCTGGGTTTTCGCCTGGTCGATCACCGCATGGAGCTTTATGGCGTCGCGCTCGATCGCAAAACATGATCTGCAAGCCCGGCTGGACGACGGCGTGAGCGTTCTGCGCGGCGCGGCGCGCATCGCCGCCTTGGTTGTCGTCACGCTGTTCTGCGTGCTCGCCCATCTTACGACCCAGTTGATCTTCAAGGATTCGGGCTGGCCGCGCCGCTTTTTGGGCTGGGTCGCCGCGATCTGTGGCGCCGTAATCGAACTGCGCGGCGAACCTTTGCAAGAAGACGTCCTGTTCGTCTCCAATCATAGCAGTTGGCTCGACATCCCGATCATCGCCGGTGCGACCGGCACGGCCTTCGTGTCCAATGCCGGCGTGGCCGAATGGCCGTTGATTGGTTGGCTCGCCTCGCTCAACAACACCGTCTTCGTCGATCGAACCGACCGCGCGGGCGTCCAAGCGCAGATCATGATCGTGCGCCGCGCGCTCAACAGCCACCAGCCGGTGACCGTGTTTCCGGAAGGCACCACGTCCAACGGGCGCGACCTGCTGCCGTTCAAGCCGTCGCTGCTGGAGGTCGTGACCTCCACGCCGCGCGAAGTCCGCGTGCAGCCGCTGCATATCGATTACGGCTCCGCGCAGGACATCGCCTGGATCGGAACCGAGCCAGCCGCGCGCAACGCCCGGCGCGTCCTGACACGGCCGGGCCGGTTCACGGTCCGTCTGAACTGTCTGGAGCCGTTCGACCCAGCCGAGATCGGCGACCGCAAGGCCGTGGCGGCCGAATCCCGGCGCCGGATACTCGCCGCTTCCGCACGGAGTGCCGCGAGCGTATAGGCGCGCCGGTGACTCACACTCCCAAGACCTACCGCGTCAAATCCTTCGGCTGCCAGATGAACGCCTATGACGGCGAGCGCATGAGCGAGCTGCTCGCGGCGCAAGGCCTCACCGCGGCGCACGGCGAGGACGCCGACCTGGTGGTGCTCAACACCTGCCACATTCGCGAGCGGGCGGCGGAGAAAGTCTATTCCGAAGTCGGCCGTCTGCGCCGTGAGGATGGCACCCGGCCACTGGTCGCCGTCGCCGGCTGCGTTGCACAGGCCGAGGGCGCGGAGATCCACCGCCGCACCAAGGACGTCGACATTGTCGTCGGCCCGCAGGCTTATCATCGCCTGCCCGAACTCGTCTCCGAAGCCGCGCAAGGCAAGCGCGCGCTCGACACCGACATGCCGGCGGCTTCCAAATTCGGCGCACTCCCCGCCCGCGCACGGCAGGTTCGTCCCAGCGCCTTCCTGACCGTGCAGGAAGGCTGCGACAAATTCTGCACCTATTGCGTCGTGCCATACACGCGCGGCGCCGAGGTCTCGCGGCCCTGGACCGCGATCGTCGACGAGGCGAAAGCGCTGGCCGATGCCGGCGCCCGCGAGATCACCTTGCTCGGCCAGAACGTCAACGCGTGGGAGCATGACGGCCACGCTCTGCATGACCTGATCGAGGAACTGGCGAAGCTGCCTGCCCTTGCCCGCATCCGCTACACGACCAGCCACCCCAACGACATGCGCGACGGGCTGATCGCCGCCCACCGCGACATCGACAAGCTGATGCCGTTCCTTCACCTCCCGGTGCAGTCGGGTAGCGACCGCATCCTCAAGGCGATGAACCGCAGCCATACCGCCGACTCTTATCTGCGGATTCTCGATCGCGTGCGCGCGGCGCGGCCGGACATCGCCATTTCCGGCGACTATATTGTCGGCTTCCCCGGCGAGACCGACACCGACTTCGAGGCGACGCTGGAAATCGTGCGGCGAATCGGCCACTCGATGGCCTTCAGTTTCAAATATTCCCCCCGCCCCGGTACTCCCGCCGCGACGATGCCCGGCCAGATCGCGCCGGAGGTCATGGACGCGCGGCTGAAACGGCTGCAGGCGCTGATCATCGATCAGCAGATCGCTTTCAATCAGCGCCTGATAGGCGCCCGCACCACAGCTCTGCTGGAGCGGCCCGGCAAACGTCCGGGTCAGCTGATCGGCAAATCGCCCTGGCTGCAGTCGATAGTTGTGGATGAAGGCGTGATCGGCGACCTGATCGAGGTGGACATCATCGCGGCAGGCCCGAATAGTCTGACAGGAGCGGCGACTCGCCAATGGGCCGCCTGACCGCACGGGAGATGCATGTCGCGTAAGCCTGTTCCCGCCCAACCGGGCGACCGCAGCCGGATCGAAGTTGTCTTCGATCGTCCCCAGCTCCTTGGCCGCCTGTTCGGCCAATACGACCAAAACCTTGTCGCGATTGAAAACCGGCTCGGCGTCTATATCGCCGCGCGCGGCAACAAACTGCAGATCGAGGGCGAAGCGGAGGCCGCAGGCCGCGCGCGTGATGTGCTGACCGGCCTCTACAACCGCATCGTCCAGGGCCAGGAGATCGACGCGGGAACAGTCGAGGCCGTCATCGCGATGTCGAACGAACCTACCCTGGACGGCATCATCCGCACCGATGTCTCGCAGCCGCCGCCGGTGATGATCCGCACGCGCAAGAAGACCATCGTCCCGCGCTCGGCGACGCAGATCCGCTACATGGAGGCGCTGGCCCGCGACGAGATCATCTTCGCGCTCGGCCCGGCCGGCACCGGCAAGACCTATGTCGCCGTCGCGCAGGCCGTGCAGCAGTTGATCGCGGGATCGGTCGATCGGCTGATCCTGTCACGGCCAGCGGTCGAAGCAGGCGAGAAGCTCGGCTTCCTGCCCGGCGACATGCGCGAGAAGGTCGATCCGTATCTGCGCCCGCTTTACGACGCGCTCTACGACATGCTGCCGACCGAGCAGGTCGAGCGCCGCATGGCCTCGGGCGAGATCGAGATCGCGCCGATCGCCTTCATGCGTGGCCGCACCCTGGGCAACGCGTTCATCATCCTCGACGAGGCGCAAAATACGACGCCGATGCAGATGAAGATGTTCCTGACCCGCTTTGGCGAGAACAGCCGCATGGTCGTCTGCGGCGATCCGCGTCAGGTCGATCTGCCCGATATCGGCAAGTCCGGCCTTGCCGACGCGGTCAAGCGCCTGGACGGCGTCAAGGGCATCTCGATGATACGCTTCGGCAGCGCCGACGTCGTCCGCCACCCCCTCGTCGGTGCGATCGTCGATGCGTATGAGGGCGACGACCAGCCAGGCGCGCGTGCTTGACGTCGCTGTTCAGGCCGAGGTTCCCTGGCCGGATGGGGACTGGGAAGCACTGGCAGGGGAGGCTGTAGCAACCGCTCTAGCAGCCACGCCGCATGCGGAGCTGGCTGCAAGCGCCGCCGCGGTCGAAGTTTCTGTCCGCCTTACTTCCGACGCGGAAGTGCATCAGTTGAACCTGCGATATCGCGGCAAGGACAAGCCGACCAACGTGCTCTCCTTCCCGATGGTGCAGCCGGATTTGATCGACGCGGTCAGCGCCAATAGCGACGATGGCGAATTGCTGCTCGGCGACATCGTGCTCGCGCATGGCGTTTGCATGACGGAAGCTGCCGAAAAGGGCGTCACGCCGCAGGCGCATGCCACGCATCTGATTGTCCACGGCACGCTGCATCTGCTAGGATATGATCATCAGGGGTCGGACGAGGCCGAGCATATGGAGTCGCTGGAACGCGACATCATGGCCCGGCTGGGATTGCATGACCCCTACGACAACAGGGACTAGACCGACCAGAATGCCCGACGACTCGAGTAGGAACGGCCACGCCTCGGAAGGGGGTGGCCGGCTTTGGCAGGGGCTGCGCGACATGCTCTTCGGAGCCGAAAGCGAGCCGACGCTCCGCGACCAGATCGAGGAAGCGATCGAGGAACATGAAGGCGAGCCGCCCGGTGCCGGCGACCTGTCGCCGGTCGAGCGGCAAATGGTCCGCAATCTCCTGCATTTTGGCGAGCGCTCCGTCGATGATGTCGCTGTGCCACGCGCCGACATCATCGCCGTGTCCGAAGCGGCGAGCTTCGACGAGTTGGTCGCGCTTTTCGCCGAGGCCGGGCATAGCCGCCTGCCCGTCTACAGGCACAGCCTCGACTCGATCACCGGCATGATTCACATCAAGGATGTGTTCGAGATCTTGGCGAAGGGCAGTCCGAAGCCCGAGACGATCGCCGGCCTGGTGCGCGAGCCGCGCTATGTTCCGACCTCGATGGGCGTCCTCGACCTGCTCGCCGAGATGCGGGCCACGCGCACGCACCTTGCCATCGTGGTCGATGAATATTCCGGCACCGAAGGGCTGGTGACGATCGAGGATCTGGTCGAGGAGATCGTCGGCGAGATCGAGGACGAGCATGACGAGGCGCCGGAAGCGAGCCTTGTCGCGCTGGGCGGCGGCATGTGGGACGCCGATGCCCGCGCCGAACTGGAGGATGTCGCGGCGGAACTCGATCCGCGACTGGCCGACGTCGACGAGGATGTCGACACGCTCGGCGGCCTCGCCTTCGTGCTGGCCGGCCATATTCCGGAGCCGGGTACGGTCCTCGCGACGCCAAGCGGCTGGCGAATCGAGGTGACCGAAGCGGACGCACGGCACATCACGCGCGTCCGTCTGCACGCGCCGGAACCCGTCGCCGAAGCCGACGAGCGCTAAGGTTCCCCGAAAGCTGCGGACAAGCCTGGGGATAAGCCGCGAGCGCCATCAATCTGTCGTAAAAGCGAGTCCGTTCACCCGATGCGGATTGTGCCGGAGCCGAAATTGATTCATGTCCTAATCCAGGTTTGTCTCACGAAGGGACGCTTTGGCGGCCAGCCATCGGCGCCGGCACCAGGCTCTTCGGGTCGATAGGAAGCGCTTTCTTGCTTCCGCTGTGCCGCCGGTTCTTTCACCCCCTGGCCGGCGGCACTTTTTTATGTCCGGCGTAGCGCATAGATATGGGTGGCCTTTCACCATCCGGGATCCGCGATGCGCGCCAAAATCCTTCGTCCGCTGATTTTTCTCGTCGTGATTGTCGCGGCGGTCCTGGCCGGGCTTTTCTTCATGACCCGGAGGACCAATGCCGAGCTTGATATCGGTGCGGTGACCGGGGCGGCGCCGAAGCTGGAAACCAGCATCGAGCATATCCCGACGATCGGCATCGCGACCCCGATCGATTGGGGCAACGCGAAGCCGACGCCTGCCGCGGGTCTGTCCGTCCAGCCATTCGCCGCCGGGCTGGACCATCCCCGCTGGCTCTACACCTTGCCAAATGGCGACGTGTTGGTGGCGGAAGCGAACTCGCCGCCGCGCAAAGTCTCCGGTATCGCAGACGTCGTCATGGGCTGGCTGCTGGGCAGTGCGGGCGCCGGCGTTCCTTCCTCCAATCGCATCACACTGCTGCGCGATGCGAATGGCGACGGCGTCGCCGAATATCGCTCCTTGCTGCTGTCGGGGCTGAACTCGCCGACCGGCATGGCGCTGATTGGCTCCAGGCTTTACGTCGCCAACACCAATGCGGTCGTGGCTTTCCCCTATGAACCCGGTCAGACGCGGATAACCGCCAAGCCCGAAAAGATCGTCAGCCTGCCCGGCGGCGGCAATCACTGGGCGCGCAATCTCCTCGCCAGCCCAGACGGGCGGCTGCTTTATGTGACGGTCGGCTCGGCCAGCAACATCGCTGAGCGCGGCATCGAGAAGGAAGAGCGACGGGCGGCGATCTGGGAAGTCTATCCTGAAAACAAGAGCTACCGCATCTACGCCGGCGGCCTGCGCAACCCGAACGGCCTCGCTTGGGAGCCAAACAGCAAGACGCTTTGGACCGTCGTCAACGAGCGCGACATGCTGGGCGGCGACTCCCCGCCCGACTACCTGACCTTCGTCGATTTCGGCGGCTTCTATGGCTGGCCGTACAGCTATTGGGGTGGCTTCGTGGACAAGCGGGTCGAGGCGCGGCCGGACCTGCTTGAATATACCCGCCGCCCCGATTATGCGCTTGGCCCTCACACCGCTCCGCTCGGCCTGCAGTTCGCGAACGGCGCCAAGCTGGGCGACCGCTTCGGAAACGGCGCGTTCGTCGCGCTGCACGGATCGTGGAACCGCCGGCCGCTTTCCGGTTACAAGGTCATCTACGTGCCGTTCGACGCCAAGGGCTATCCGGTGAAAAACGCGGCCCCGGTCGATGTGCTCTCCGGCTTCCTCGACGGCCAGGACCACACCTGCGGCCGGCCCGCCGGACTGGCGCTCGACAAGACCGGCGCGCTGCTGGTCGCCGACGATGTTGGCAACCGCATCTGGCGCGTGAGCGCGGGGAAGTAACTCCCTCCCCTTTGTGGGGAGGGGCTAGACTATTCCAGCAGCTTCGGGCCGTCCTTCGCCAGCTTGGCGCGAATCTTGTCGGCGAACAGCGCAAGGAACGGCGGCAGGTCGAACACCGCATGGACCTTGTCGTCCATGACGGTCAGGCGGGTGGCGACGCGCTGGCCCATCGCCTCGACCGCAAGGTAGAGCGTATCGCCGTCCCAGCGCTGATCGGTGATGTTGCCGCCGGGGATGAAGCTCGCGAGCTTGCCCATGCCGCCTTCGATCCGCGCGCGGGCCGTGTCACGGCCCAGCTTGTGCGGCAAGTCCAGTTCGATCGGCGCGGTCATTCCTCAATCCTTCGCGAACAGCATGGCGTCGTCGGCGAACGCCTTGAACTCCAGCGCGTTGCCGCTGGGATCGCGAAAGAACATTGTGGCCTGCTCGCCGGCCTGGCCCTTGAAGCGGATATGCGGTTCGATGCCGAACGCGACACCGGCCGCGCTCACCCGGTCGGCAAGGGCCTGCCAGTCCTGCATTGTCAGCACCACGCCGAAATGGGGAACCGGCACGTGATGCCCATCGACCGCGCTGGTGCGATCAGCGGACCGCGCGGCGGGGTCGAGATGCGCGACGATCTGATGGCCATAAAGATCGAAATCGATCCAGCGATCGGAGCTCCGGCCCTCCGCGCAGCCCATCAACCCGCCGTAAAAGCCGCGCGCGGCTTCGAGATCATGGACCGGGAAAGCGAGGTGAAACGGTCTCATGGCTGGGCAAGCTCAACGCATGCTTCCATGTCCGGCGCGCTGTCCGGCTTGGCGGCGATCGCCTCGCGGGCGAGCGTCAGTTCCTTGTCGCTTTCGGCCTCGGTCTTGCCGGCGGCGCCGAGTTCGGTGCGCGCGCGATTGTCGAGCAGGGACGCGATCGTGATGAGGTCGCTGGCCGTCTTGCTCATGCCCTCGCGCCGCTTCACGTCCTCGGCCGCGAGCTTGAGCAGCCCCGCGCATTGGATGCTGCTGGGCGGCGGCAGCGGTGGCGCGACCGCGTTCATCACCTCGACGCAGCCGCGCGCTTCCTCGATCGGCAGCTTGGCGGCGGGGCCTGCCGCTTGCTGCATCGCTTTCACTTGCGTCAGGATCAGGTCGCGGACTTGCTCTTGGGTGCGGCCGCTCTCCTTCACGACCGCATCGCCGACCAGCTGAGCGAAGCGCGCGCCCTGCCGCCCGATCGGCGGCACTTCCAGGGCCACAGCGGTGCGGCGGTCCTGCTGCCCGGCGACGATGGCGAGCACCGCGACACAGCGAATGCGCTGCTGCTGTTCCGTGGTGAGCGGCGGCGGCGCGGCGGCGGCGAGCGCCAGGGCAAGACTGAACATGGCCTACCCTCTACGCGCGATTGCAAGTGTCGCAAAGCCGGGCGATAGCGCCGCCCGTGCTCCGCTCTTCCAAGCTTCTGGCGCTGGCCGCCGGCGCGCTCTCGGCGACCGGCTTCGCGCCGCTGCAGCTATGGCCGGTCACGCTCATCTGCTTCGCGCTGCTGATCCATCTGCTGTACGAAGCGCCCAACTGGCGAGGCGCGTTCGTGCGCATGTGGCTGTTCGCGCTCGGCCATTTCACCGTCGGCCTGAACTGGATCGCCCACGCGTTTACCTATCAGGATTCGATGCCGAACTGGTTCGGCTATGGCGCGGTCGTCGCGCTGTCGCTGTATCTGGCGGTGTTTCCGGCCGTGGGTGCGGTGGTGGCGTACGCATTCACTCGCTCGTCCCGAGCGAAGTCGAGGGGCGCCGGCACAGATCCGGAGATACGCCCCTCGACTTCGCTCGGGACGAGCGAGTTTGGTCTGATCTTCTCAGCCTTCTGGATCGCGACCGAGTGGCTGCGCGCGACCGCCTTTACCGGCTTTGCCTGGAACCCACTCGGCGTGATCTGGATCGCGGTGCTGCCGGCCGCGCAGGCGTCGGAGTGGGTCGGAACCTACGGCCTGTCGGGCCTGACGGTGCTGGCGGCGGGCGGATTGCTCGCATTGTTCCGGCGGCAATGGGCTACCGGCTTCGTGCTGGTCGCGCCGCTGCCGCTGCTGGCCGTTCTTCTTTGGCCCGCTCGACCTGCCTACACCGAAACCCACATCCGCATCGTCCAGCCCAATGTCAGCCAGGACGAGAAGAACGATCCCGAAACCCAGGCCGGCCATATCCGCCAGCTCGTCGCGCTTTCCGGGCCACCGTCCGACACCCCCCGCATCCTGCTGTGGCCAGAGGCGGCGATCGACAATGGCTTCCTGTTGGAGGAAGAGCCGGGCCTGCGCCGCTATCTGATGAAGGCGATCGGCCGCGACGACGTGCTGCTGACCGGCGGCGTGGCGCTGGAATATGACAAGACCGGCCGCGCGATCGGCGGGCGCAACAGCGTGTTCGCGCTCGGGGCCGACAGCCGCATCGCGGGCCGCTACGACAAGGCGCACCTCGTCCCCTATGGCGAATATCTGCCGATGCGTGAGATCCTCACGCCGCTCGGCCTGTCCCGCCTCGTCCCCGGCGATCTCGACTTCTGGCCGGGTCCAGGCCCCCAGACCTTCGACATCCCCGGCATCGGTCCGGTCGGTTTCCAGATCTGCTACGAAATCATTTTTTCGGGGCATGTGGTCGATTCGAAGCACCGGCCGCGCTTCCTCTTCAACCCCTCCAACGATGCGTGGTTCGGCGGTTGGGGACCGCCCCAGCATCTGGCACAGGCGCGGCTGCGCGCGGCGGAGGAGGGCATGACGATCGTCCGCGCGACGCCGACCGGGGTATCGGCGGTGATCGGCCCGGACGGGCAACTCCTCGACAGCATCGGCCAGCACAAAGCGGGCGTATTGGATGCGCGCCTGCCCGCGCCGCGATCGCCGACCTGGTTCGCGCTGTGGGGCAACTTCCTCCCCGCCATCGTCGCACTGCTGTTAACCGCTTTGGCCGTTGTCATCCGCCTCCGCTCTCGCTAGAGGCGTGCACACATAAACATATCTTTATATGTGGCCTTCGGGCCGTTTCTCGACAGGGACTGACGATGCGCACCAACTATCTCTTCACGTCCGAATCGGTTTCCGAGGGCCATCCGGACAAGGTTTCCGATCAGATTTCCGACGCGATCGTCGATCTGTTCCTGTCGAAGGACCCGGAGGCGCGCATCGCCTGCGAGACCCTGACCACGACCCAGCTGGTCGTGCTGGCGGGCGAGATCCGCGGCAAGGGCATCATGGACGAAGGCGGCAACTGGGCGCCGGGTGTGCAGGAAGAGGTCGAAAAGACCGTGCGCGATACAGTCAAGCGGATCGGCTACGAGCAGGACGGCTTTCACTGGCAGACGCTCAAGTTCGAGAATAATCTGCACCCGCAATCGGCGCACATCGCGCAGGGCGTCGACGCCTCGGGCAACAAGGACGAAGGCGCCGGCGACCAGGGCATCATGTTCGGCTATGCTGCCAACGACACGCCTGACCTGATGCCAGCGACGCTGTATTACAGCCACAAGATCCTCGAGCAGATGGCGGCCGACCGCCATTCAGGCAAAGCACCGTTCCTGGAGCCCGACACCAAGAGTCAGGTGACGCTCCGTTACGAAGGCAGCGTGCCGGTCGCTTGCACCGCGGTCGTCGTCTCGACCCAGCACGGCAAGGGCTATGACGAGGGCGACAAGGAAGCCGCGCTTCACGCCTATGTGAAGGACGTGATCGCCCAGGTAATCCCGGCCCACCTGCTGAGCGACCAGACCGTCTATCACATCAACCCGACCGGCAGCTTCGAGATCGGCGGACCCGACGGCGACGCCGGCCTCACCGGCCGCAAGATCATCGTCGACACCTATGGCGGCGCGGCCCCGCACGGCGGCGGCGCTTTCAGCGGCAAGGACCCGACCAAGGTCGACCGGTCGGCCGCGTACATCACGCGCTATCTCGCCAAGAACATCGTCGCCGCCGGCCTCGCCCAGCGCTGCACGATCCAGCTCGCCTACGCGATCGGCGTGTCGAAGCCGCTGTCGCTGTATGTCGATACGCACGGCACCGGCACCGTCGGCGACGACAAGCTGGAAGCGGCGATCGGCAAGATCGAGCAGCTGGGCGGCCTGACCCCGCGCGGCATCCGTACGCACCTGGGCCTGAACAAGCCGATCTACGCGAAGACCGCGGCCTATGGTCACTTCGGCCGCAAGCCTGATGGCGACTTCTTCCCTTGGGAACGCACCGACCTGGTCGACGCCCTGAAGGCGGCGCTGGCGTAAGTCAGCCCGCCAAACCGGCCACCTACTCCGTCATTCCGTCTCTTTTCGTCATTCCGGCGAAGGCCGGAATCCAGCTTCTTCTTTGTGGGGCTGGAGCCCGGCCTTCGCCGGGATGACGCAGAAGGTGTGATACCGTCCCCCCAAAACGACTCAGGGGGAAAACATGCTGACACTCATCGCGTCCCTGGCCGCCGCCGCAGCCAGTCCAGCACCCGCCGAGCTGATGGCGATCTACAAGGCAGCCGGCGCGACAAGGCGCGGCACGAAATGGGTGCTGTGCGTGGACCAGCCGCAACCCGAAGGCCTGCGCGTCGATCTCTACCGCGACCTTAACGGCGACGGCCGGCCCGAGGTGATCCTGACCGAAGGCGGCACCTTCTGCTATGGCCGCGACGAAGCCGGCTTCGCGTTCCTCACCAAGGAAGCCAGCGGCGCCTGGCGCAAGATGACGGAGGGCAGCGGCCTCCCCGAACCACTCAAGACCAAGGGCGCCGCCGGCTACCCCGACCTGTCAATCGGCGGCCCCGGCTTCTGCTTCCCCGTCCAACGCTGGAACGGCCGCGAATACGCCAACCAGCGGTTCGAGTATGAGGGCAAACCGTGCCGGCCAGGGCGGTAGAACGAAGGCAGCTGACGACCCATTGCTGACAGTCCCAATCGTGGGCAATTGGAAACCTGTGTCTCATCAGCGTGCGAATGAGCGTTCATGTTCGCTCGACTTGCGACAAGATTGGATCAGCGACAATATGGGGCTGAAAAGGCCGGGCAGAGGTTCACACCGCAGGGAGGTAATATGCGTGCCGCGACCGCTTTTGTGACATCTGTTCTTCTGGTTGGGGCATCTTCACCCCTTCGGTCGGAGACGATTGTAGACACGGGAGCCGGCCTCTTTGGACCCGGCTCTTCGGTGTACGGCAATTCCAGTGGGAATGGTGGACCAGCCTTTTCTGCAGGTAAGTTCAGCGTGCTCAGTGGTCGAACGATAAGCCGAGCCGAGGGTTATGTATTCATCGGTACGGGCGGCGATTTGACGATCAAGCTATATGAAGGCTTGCGCGGACTCCCTTCGGAGGCACTATTCAGTACGGTGGTAACGATCGCTCCAGAGCGATTCTCGACTTGGGGCTGGTTGGGATCCAGTAATCTTGATTGGGCGATTCCGGCGGGTGATTACTGGCTCTCGTTTGAAGCATCGCCGGACTCTAGCTTTGTCGGGACGGTTTTAGGAAATGCCCCGCGTCCCGCTATCGCCTATGCGAACTATTATGACCGCCAATGGCATCCGTATGTCGAGCTATCACAACTGCCTGGAGCCGGATATTTTGGCTTCAGAGTTCAGGCCAGTGACGCTAGCCCGGTCCCAGAGTTGCCCTCTTGGGTCCTACTGATTAGCGGCTTTGCTTTGATCGGCACAGCGGCGCGTAGGCAAACTGGCTGTCGCGCCCTTACCACGCTAGGGCAAGGGGAAGCTTGATTCTCAATGGCCGCCTTCCACCCCTTTCGGACATTCCACTCCGTCGTCATTCCCGCGAAAGCGGGAACCTAGCTGCAGCACGATCAAGCGCGGCAGCGCTTCACGCCGCCAGTTTCCGGTTAAGCTGGGTTCCCGCTTTCGCGGAAATGACGAGACTAGGATGGGCTAGGCTGGTTTAACGTACCACCGCGCCGCCCTTCATCACGGCGGAGACCTTCTCCAGCACCCGCACATCCTTGAGCGGGTCGCCTTTGACCGCGATCATGTCAGCAAAGAAGCCCGGCGCAACGCGGCCGACCTGGCCCTGCCATCCGATCAGCTCGGCGGCCGAGACCGTTGCCGACTGGATCGCCTGCATCGGCGTCATGCCGTAGCGCACCATATAGGCGAACTGGCGGGCGTTCAGGCCGTGCGGATAGACGCCGGCGTCGGTGCCGAAGCCGATCTTCACGCCCGCCCGCACGGCCTTGGCGAAGCCTTGCCTCTGGGCTTCGGTCGTCTCGTCATTCTTGCGCAGATATTCAGCGGGCCAGCCGGCTTTCCGGCCTTCGTCGGCGATCCAGTCGCCGTCATAGATGTCCATGACCAGCCACACGCCCCGGGCCTTGGCGAGCGCGATGCCTTCGTCGTCGATCAGGCTGGCATGCTCGATCGAACGCACGCCGGCGCGGATCGCCGTCTTGATCCCTTCCGCGCCGTGGGCATGGGCGGTGGCGTAGCTGCCATGTTTTGTCGCGACCTCGACAGCGGCGCGGATGGTCGGTTCGTCCAGCTCGATCTCACCCGGCTCGGTGCCGATCGCGAGCACCGCGCCGGTCGCGATCAGCTTCAGGAAATCGGCGCCCCCCGCGAAGAGTTTCTCGGCCTTGTCGCGCGCCTCGGCCGGGGTCGACGCCTCGCCGAAGCGCATGTCCTCGGGCATCGTCACGCCCTTCACATTCACTTCGCCGCCGCCGCCCGGACGGGTGATATAGGCTCCGGCGACGAGCATACGCGGCCCAGGCACCTGCCCTGCGGCAATCGCATCCCGCAGGGCGACATCGGTAAGGGCGCGGTAGGTGCCGACGTCGCGCACCGTGGTGAAGCCGGCCCTGAGCGTGACGAGCGCATGCCGCGCACCGAGCAGAGCGGTCGCGGCGGGCGAGGTCTTGTAGGGCAGTAGCGGATCGGCGGAATCGCCGACATCGGCCAGATGCGTGTGCAGGTCGATCAGGCCCGGCAGCACGGTGTAGCCGGACCAGTCTATCACTTCCGCGCCCTTGGGCGGCTTCTTCCACGGCCCGACCGCGGCGACCTTGTCGTCCTCGACGCGGATCAGGCGATCGATCGCGACGGTCGCCGTCGCGGGGTCGATCAACCGCCCGGCATGGACATAGACGGTTCCCGCGCTCGCCGGCGCCACCGCGATCAGCGCCACCCAGACCGCCCATAGCCACTTCATCCCGCTCTCCCCGCCTTCGTCATTGCGAGCCTGAAGCGAAGCAATCCAGGGGCGCTTTGCCAGAGGATTGCTTCGTCGCTTTGCTCCTCGCAATGACGATGCAGATATTCTAGCGCGCCGCCAATGACCGATCCACTGACGATCCGCCGCCTCTATGGCCGCGCCCAGGGCCATAAATTGCGCGCCGGCCAGGAGGAACTAGTGGCCGAGCTGCTGCCCCGCATTTCGGTGCCGGACGGCCCGCTCGACGCCCTCGCTTTGTTTGGCGACGACCGACCGCTGGAGTTCGAGATCGGCTTCGGCTCCGGCGAGCACCTCGCGGCCCAGGCCGAGGCGCGACCAGGGCATGGCTTTGTCGGCTGCGAACCGTTTCTCAATGGTGTGGTCGGCGCGCTCGCCAAGATCGACGACCGCGAGCTCGGCAATGTCCGGCTCCACATGGGCGATGCGCTCGACGTTCTGGAGCGGTTGCCGGACGCCTCGCTGGACCGGCTCTATTTGCTTCATCCCGATCCCTGGCCCAAGGCGCGGCATGCCAAGCGGCGCATGGTCAATCACGGCCCCCTCGACCTGATCGCCGCCAAGCTGAAGCCGGGCGCGGAGTTCCGGCTCGGCACCGACGATCCCACCTATTGCCGCTGGTCGATGATGATCATGAATCAGCGCCGCGATTTCGAATGGCAAGCCAACGCGGCGGCCGACTTCCTCGACCGCCCAGCCGACTGGCCGCAGACCCGCTACGAAGCCAAGGCCCGCCGCAAAGGGCATGAGGTATGGTACTTCCGATACCTTCGCCGATGACGATCTAGCGACCAAAGTGCAGGGTTAAGCGACCGGACACCGCGTATGAGAGTGTCCCGTCCCGGCACAGTCTGATATGGAGACTTCTGGAGTCGCCGACCCCTGCGTGCGTTTGGGGCAGCCATTGCGCAGTGGGATGAGAGTGCTTGTTCCCGGCACCGGATGACGGCTGTCGAACCCCCCGTTGGGGATTGGCAGAGGAACATCATCATGTTGGAAGCGCAGAAAGCGGCCGTGCGCGGCCGCACGGCCCAGATATCGCTGGGCGCCAAGGGCGAAACCCGCGCGGTGCGCGTCTCGCACCCAGGCAAGCTGACCCCGGACGAGATCGCCCGGATCGACAAGGTGCTCATCAACGACGTCATCAAGGGCCTGACCGGCTGTGCCTGCCTGTCCGGCACGATCGACGTGATCTGGGAACAACGGTTCGACAAGGTGCTCGACGTCCAGCTCGGGCATTAAGGCGCTGACGGCGATGGCTTCCATCAAGCCCTCGGTCGGATTGCTCTACAATCCGGCGGTGCCGGCCGTGCTCGACGCGGCCGGCGCTCTCGTCGACCATGTCGAGGTCATCCCGGACCGGCTCTGGTATGATTTCGGCTTGGGCGAGGCGCAGCGTTTCTCGCACGCCCATCCGGCGATCATGGAGCTGAGCCGCTATGCCGAGCGGCACCGCGTCATCGGCCACGGCATCGGCCTGTCGCTGCCGAGCGCGATGCCGATCGACGAAGCCCTGTTGGACGAGGTGGCGGCCTCGCACCGGCATTTCGATTATGCCTGGTACAGCGAGCATCTCAGCATGTTCCTGGCGCCCGGCGGATCGGTGCCGAACGCGCAAGCGGGCATGGGCCTGCCGGTGCTGCTTGGCGAGGAGCTGCTGCGCATTGTCGCCGACAAGCTGGCGCTGATGGACCAGGCATTGGGCGTGCCGCTGGCCTTGGAGAATGGCACGATCTTTTCGGCTATCCCCGATCCTGAGATGGGCGAGCCTGAGTTCATGAACCGGCTGCACGCGCGCACCGGCTGCAAGATGCTGCTGGACCTGCACAACCTCTACGCCAACACGCGCAATCTCGGCTGGTCGGCGGAGGATTATCTCGCCGAACTCGATCCCGGGATCGTGCTGGAAGTGCATATCGCCGGTGGCGACATGCTGCGTGGACACTACACCGATTCTCACTCGCGGCGAACGCCCGACCGGGTTTGGGATTGGCTAACCGAATGGGGACCGCGCTTTCCCAATCTCGGCGCGATCACCTTCGAATATCACGAATCCTATCATAAGCGGATCGGACTCGCCGGCGTCATCGCCGAGCTGGAAGCGATGCAGGACGCGGCCGAGGCCATCGCGCGATCGCGTGAACCTGTCGCGGAGGCGGCATGAGCCTCGCCGCCTTTCAGCGCGCGCTGACGGATTTCACCGCCTCGCCCGCCTTGTGCCGGGAGGTGCTGGCGGACCCGGAACTGCTGAACCAGCGCTACGACCTGACGGCTGACGAAGCCGGGCGGCTGGCTGCGATCGTCGCGAGCAAGGGCATGGAAGCGAATTGCATGCTCTATCGCGCCAACCGCCTCGCGCCGGTCGCGCTCAATTGCCCGGATTTATGCGTGGCGCTGGGCGACGATCTCAACCGGCTGATTTCCGCCTATTGGGATGCGGAGCCGACCACCAACGTCCACTTCCTGGTGGAGACCGAGCGGTTCTGCAGCTACCTCGCCGCCCGCGACGATCTGAGCCCGCCCGCGCGCGAAGCGCTGACCCGCGAGCATGCCCGGGTCCGCGAGCGGCTGGCGGCGAGCGCCGCGCGCAGCGGCGAGGATGCGTTTTCGGGGCGCCGGTCTACTTTGCTGGTGTAAGCCGCCACAGCCAGCCTTCCGCGCCGCGTCCGCCATCTTCCAGAACCCAGATCGCGCCATCTGGCGCCTGGGCAAGATCACGGATGCGCGTGCCGAAATCCCAGGCATTCTCGGCCTTCGCCGCGTCGCCGTTGACGCTGACCCGCAGCACGCCCTCGCCGGACAGAGCGGCGATGAAGAGAGAGCCGCGATATTGGGGGAACATCGCGCCGGTATAGTAGATCATGCCGCCGGGCGAGATGGACGGGTTCCACCACAGCTTTGGCGGCTCGAAGCCATCGCCCGGCTTGTGGTCGGGGATCGGCGTGCCGTCGTAATTGTCGCCGTTGGAGGCGTTGGGCCACCCGTAATTCTTGCCGGGCAGGATGAGGTTCAGCTCGTCACCGCCTTTCGGCCCCATTTCGATGTCCCAAAGCCGGCCGCCATCCGTGAAAACAAGGCCATAGGGATTGCGGTGGCCGCTCGACCAGGTCTCCGCCGGCGTTGTATTGGGCTTGCGCGCCTCGACAGTGCGCGCGGGTGCGGAAGTGGCCGAACCGGTGTTCTTCGGCGGATCGATAACCTGTACGGTCGCGGAGCCTGTCTTGCCCGCGAACGGGTTGCCGGACGCGGCTTTGCCGTCCGGCGTCAGGTGCATGATCTTGCCGAGCGCCTGGCTGTCGTCCTGCGCAGGCGTGAAGCGTTGCCGTTCGCCCGAGGCAAGGAACAGTGACTTGCCGTCCGGTGCGAACGTGATGACGGCGCCGAACTGCCCGCCCTTCCCGTCCGATCCCGCCCGCCAGATTACCTTCAAGCCGTCGAGCGAAGCCTGTGGCGGGCAAGGCGCGCGGACGCACTGGACCTCATGCATCGACAAGGTGGCGCGAGCGAGCGCCAGGCTGGAACCGTCGGCGCGCGGCTCCGCATAGCTCAGATAAACTGCTCGGCTGGTGCGGAAATCGGGTGCGACCGCAACGTCCAGCAGCCCGCCCTGCCCCCCGGCCGCAACCGCCGGAACACCCGCGACCTGGGTTACCCCGCCATCGGGCATGCGCAGTTTCAGGATGCCCGCCTTCTCGGTCACCAGCACCGCTCCATCGGGAAGAAACGCGAACGCGAACGGCTCCTGGAACCGCCCCATCTCCGCCATCGCGAACGGCGGCTTGGCCATTTCCATATTGGCGCGCCCGTCCGAAGCGGCGGCGGCCGGCGGCTCCGGCGTCTTGGCGGAGCAGCTGGTGCCAACGGTGATCAGGGCGAGGGCGAGGAAACGCATTCATGACTCCTTTGTTTTTCGCGCCGGGTGGAAACATCGGCCGCTTGCGCCTGGCTGGCGATCGGCCTATATCCCCACTGCGCTTCTCTTACATCGTTATGGTGAAAGAGGCCGGGGCCTTCCAGGTTCCGGCGGCGCGAACGCTTATGCGCGAAGGACGATGAATTTGGCGGATATCGCCGCACTGACGCGATTGATCGAGCCCGAGGCGAACGCCCTCGGCTTCGATCTCGTGCGCGTGGCGATGATCGGCGGCACATCCGATCCGACCCTGCAGGTGATGGCCGAACGGCCGGACACGCGCCAGCTGACGATCGACGATTGCGCCGACCTGTCGCGCCGCCTGTCCGAAGCACTGGACACCGCCGATCCTATCGCGGACGCTTATCGGCTCGAAGTCAGTTCGCCCGGCATCGATCGCCCGCTGACGCGCCTCAAGGATTTCGACGACTGGAAGGGCCATGAGGCGCGCATCACGCTCGTCGAGAAGCTGGACGGCCGCAAGCAATTCAAGGGCGATTTGGATGGTACAGAGGGACAGGCGGTCGCGATCCTGACGCAGGATGGCAATCGCCATGCCCTGCCGTTCGACCAGGTGGAAAGCGCCAAGCTGACGCTCACCGACCGGCTCATCGCGGCCACCGCGCCCCTCTCGTCGACGGGAGCCGACGAGTTCGAGATAGATGCGCCCGCGGAAGGCGCGCACAAGATTCAAGTGGAAGGGTAAGACGACAATGGCAACTGCTGCCGTTTCCGCCAACAAGGCAGAACTGATCGCGATCGCTGATTCGGTCGCGAAGGAAAAACTGATCGATCGCGGCATCGTCATCGAGGCGATGGAAGACGCGATCCAGCGCGCCGCCAAGAACCGCTATGGCGCCGAGATGGACATTCGCGCCAAGCTCGACGCGTCGAACGGCGATCTGCGCCTGTGGCGCGTGGTCGAGGTCGTCGAGCAGGTCGACGATATCTACAAGCAGGTGAACGTCGCCGACGCGCAGCGCCTGCAGAAGGACGCGAAGCTGGGCGACTTCATCGTCGATCCGCTGCCGCCGATCGAGTTCGGCCGCATCCAGGCGCAGGCGTCCAAGCAGATCATCTTCCAGAAGGTCCGCGAGGCCGAGCGCGAGCGGCAATATGAAGAGTTCAAGGACCGCGCCGGCGAGATCATCACCGGCGTCGTCAAGCGCGTCGAGTTCGGCCACGTCGTCGTCGATCTGGGCCGCGCCGAGGGCGTGATCCGGCGTGACGCGCAGATTCCGCGTGAAGTGGTCCGCGTGGGTGATCGCATCCGCGCGCTGATCCTGCGTGTGATCCGCGAAAATCGCGGGCCGCAGATTTTCCTCAGCCGCGCGCACCCGGACTTCATGAAGAAGCTGTTCGCGCAGGAAGTGCCAGAAATCTACGACGGCATCATCACCATCCAGGCCGCCGCGCGCGATCCGGGCAGCCGCGCCAAGATCGGTGTCATCAGCCGCGATAGTTCGATCGACCCGGTCGGCGCGTGCGTCGGCATGAAAGGCAGCCGCGTCCAGGCGGTCGTCCAGGAAATGCAGGGCGAGAAGATCGACATCATTCCCTGGTCGCCCGACACCGCGACATTCGTCGTGAACGCGCTGCAGCCGGCCAATGTCAGCCGCGTCGTGATCGACGAGGAAGAGGACCGGATCGAAGTGGTGGTTCCCGACGATCAGCTGAGCCTTGCGATCGGCCGCCGCGGCCAGAATGTGCGGCTCGCCTCGCAGCTGACCGGCAAGGCGATCGACATCCTGACCGAGACCGACGCGTCCGAGAAGCGCCAGCGCGAATTCTCCGAGCGGTCGGAGATGTTCCAGACGGAGCTGGATGTGGACGAGACATTGTCGCAGCTACTGGTCGCTGAAGGTTTCACCAGTCTGGAAGAAGTCGCCTATATCGAGGCGGACGAGATTGCGTCGATCGAAGGCTTTGACGAGGAGCTTGCCGCCGAGCTGCAGAACCGCGCCCAGGAAGCGCTGGAACGCCGCGAGGAAGCCAATCGCGAGGAACGCCGCACCTTAGGTGTCGAGGACGATCTGGCCGGCATGCCGTATATGACGGAGGCGATGCTGGTCACGCTCGGCAAGGCGGGCATCAAGACGCTCGACGATCTGGCCGACCTCGCCACCGATGAGCTGATCGCCAAGAAAAAGGCCGAGCCGCGTCGCCGCAACGAGGATGCGGCACCCAAGCGCGAACAGGACAAGGGCGGCATCCTGGCCGATTATGGCCTGAGCGAAGAGCAAGGCAACGAGATCATCATGGCCGCGCGCGCCCATTGGTTCGAGGAGGACGCCGTTGCGGAATCCTCCCAATGAGCGGCCGAAGCTCAAGCTGAAGCATCCGGCGACCGCCGAGGCGCGGGTGCAGGCGGCGCTGCCGCCCAAGCCCGTAAAGGCGGACAAGGACGGCCCCGAGCGCAAATGCGTGCTGACCGGCACGAAAGTGGATCGCGCCGATCTGATCCGGCTCGTCCTGTCGCCCGATAACGCGGTGCTGCCGGACGTGCGCGCCAAGGCGCCGGGGCGCGGCGCGTGGATCGCGGTCGACAAGGCGGCGCTGCGCGCGGCGATGGTCGGCGGCAAGTTGCGCGGTGCGCTGGGCCGGGCCTTTCGCCAGCGCGAGCTTAATATCGCGGCCGACCTGCCCGAGCAGATCGAGGCCCAGCTGGAGCGGGCCGCGCTCGATCGGCTGGGGCTGGAGGCACGGGCGGGGACATTGGTCACCGGCGGCGAACGGATCGACGCGGCGGCGCGCAGCGGCAAGGTGCTGCTGCTGCTCCATGCCAATGACGCGGGCGAAGACGGCAACCGCAAGCTCGACCAGGCGCTCCGGGTCGGGAACGATGCTGAAGGCTCTGGCCTCAAAGGCCTCGTAATCGCTGCGCCGCGCACCATATTGTCATCTGCCTTGGGCCGCGAAAATGTGGTACATATCGCGGTGACCGACCCAGGGGCTGCCAAGCGCGTGGGAGACATGCTCTCCCGCTGGCACAGATATATCGGATTTGGTTCAGGCGATCGGCCTTGCGAAACGCGCTCGCAAGGTTCAATCGCCGCTGCTGCGCCGGATGGCGCTGCGGCTGATGCTGCGAATGAAGGGCTGACGACGGTTCATGAGTGATATCGACAACAAGGAAAAGCCGAAGCTTGGCGCGCGGGCTCCTCTGGGCCTGAAGCGCACGGTGGAGACCGGCAAGGTGAAGCAAAGCTTCAGCCACGGCCGCTCGAACACCGTCGTCGTCGAAGTGAAGCGGCGGCGCATTCTCGGCCGTCCGGGCGAAGCCGAACCGGCCCAGGCGCCCGAAGTCGAGGTCGCCGAGACTGCTGCTCCGGCTCCGGCACCAGCCCCCGCAGCGGCACCAGCGCCTGCCCGCGCCCCGGTCAGCAACCGGCCGATGACTCCGCTTGAGCGCCGCGAACAACAGGATCGCCTGCTGCGCGAGGCCGAAGAAGCGCGCATGGCCGCGCTGGAAGATACGCGCAGGCGCGAGGATCAGGCGCGCCAGCAGGCGAGCGATGACGAGCGCCGCCGCGCCGAAGACAATCGCCGGGCCGAGGAACAAGCACGTCAGACCGCGGCCGAGGAAGCGCGCCAGGCCCCCGAGACCCCCCAGGCGCCAGCTGCGAATACCGAAGCCGAGGCCGCGCCGGCTGAGGATGGCCCGGGCCAGGAGCGCGCTGCCACTCCCGCGCCACGCCGCTTCACGCCAGTTCCGGCACCTCGCCGGCCCGAGCCGCCGGCACGGCCCGCGCGTCCGGCCCGTGGCGGCGACGATCGCCGCCAGTCCGGCAAGCTGACCGTCACCCGCGCCCTGTCCGATGACGAAGGAGCGCGCGCGCGCTCGCTCGCCGCGCTGAAGCGCGCGCGGGAGAAAGAGCGCCGGGCGCATATGGGTGGCGGGTCGCAGCCCCAGGCCAAGCAGGTTCGCGACGTCATCGTGCCGGAAGCGATCACGGTCGGCGAACTCGCCAACCGCATGGCGGAACGCGGCGCCGATCTGGTGAAGGCGCTGTTCAAGATGGGCGTGCCGGTCGCCATGACCGACACCATCGACCAGGACACGGCCGAACTGCTGGTCACCGAGTTCGGACACCGCATCCGGCGTGTGTCGGAATCGGATATCGACATCCAGGCGTCCGAGGATGTCGATGCGGCGGAGACTCTGCTGCCGCGTCCGCCGGTCGTCACGATCATGGGTCACGTCGATCACGGCAAGACGTCGCTGCTGGACGCTCTGCGCGGCACCGATGTCGTTCGGGGCGAGGCTGGCGGCATCACCCAGCATATCGGCGCCTATCAAGTGCAGGTAAAATCGGGCGACAAGATCACGTTCCTCGATACGCCAGGCCACGAGGCATTCAGCGAAATGCGCGCGCGCGGCGCCAATGTCACGGATATCGTGGTGCTGGTGGTGGCCGCCGATGATGGCCTGCGCCCGCAGACGATCGAGGCGATCAACCACACCAAGGCGGCCGGCGTGCCGATGATCGTGGCGATAAACAAGATCGACAAGCATGAGGCCAAGCCGCAGCGCGTGCGTGAGGAACTGCTGCAGCACGAAGTCATCGTCGAGCAGCTGGGTGGCGACGTGCAGGATGTCGAAGTCTCCGCGCTCAACAAGACCAATCTTGACGAGCTGATCGACAAGATCCTGCTTCAGGCGGAATTGCTGGAGCTGAAAGCAAATCCTGATCGGGCGGCCGAAGGTACGGTCGTCGAGGCGCGGCTGGACAAGGGCCGCGGCCCCGTCGCAACCGTCCTGGTCGGCCGCGGCACGCTGCGCGTCGGCGATGTGTTCGTGGTTGGCGCCGAAAGCGGCAAGGTTCGCGCGCTGATCGACGACAAGGGCCGCAACGTGAAGGAAGCCGGCCCATCGGTCCCGGTCGAGGTGCTCGGCATGTCGGGCGTGCCGGGCGCGGGCGACCAGCTCACTGTCGTCGAAAACGAGGCGCGCGCCCGCGAAGTCGCGGACTATCGCGCCGGTGTCATCCAACAGAAGCGCACGACGTCCGCTCCGGCATCGCTCGAGTCGATGTTCTCGGCGCTGCGCGACAAGCAGGCGATGGAATATCCGGTGGTGGTCAAGGCCGATACGCAAGGCTCGGTCGAGGCGATCATCGGCGCGCTGAACAAGATCAGCACCGACGATATCCGCGTCCGCATCCTGCATTCCGGCGTGGGCGGCATCACCGAAAGCGATGTGGTCCTGGCATCGGCGTCCAAAGCGCCGATCATCGGCTTCAATGTCCGGGCCAATGCGAAGGCGCGCGAGATCGCGACCCGCGACGGGGTGGCGTTCAAATATTATGACGTGATCTACAACCTGACCGACGAGATCCGTGCCGGCATGGCAGGTCAGCTCGGTCCGGAATCGATCGAGCATGTCGTTGGCCGTGCCGAAGTCCGCGAGGTGTTCAGCGCCGGCAAGCATGGCCGGGCCGCTGGCCTGCTGGTGGTCGAAGGCTATATCCGCAAGGCGCTCCGCGCTCGCATCACCCGTGCCGATGTCATCATCTATAACGGCTCGATCGCCTCGCTGCGCCGCTTCAAGGACGATGTCCCTGAAGTCCGCGCCGGCCTGGAATGCGGCGTGACTTTCGAAAGCCACACCGACATCAAGCCCGGCGACTTCCTCGAAACCTACGAAGTCGAACTGCGCGAACGGACTCTGTGATCGCGGCAGCCGTGTGGGTTTGTGACGCCGGCTTAACCATCGCGCCACACTGGCGTCATCGGATTGCTGTGAAGCCGTAATCTCCCAGTGCTTGATCCTGTTCCGGCGGGGACAAAACAGGGAGATTCGGCATGCTTAACCGATCGTACATATTCGCTTCGTGTCTCGCGGTCATGTGCCTGGCCCCGGCCGCGAACGCCGCGGCCCCGTTGGTGCTCGGCCATCGGGGCGCCAGCGCTTATCGGCCCGAACACACGCTGGCGTCCTATGCGCTCGCGATCGATCTCGGCGCTGATTATGTCGAACCGGACCTGGTTTCGACCAAGGACGGCGTGCTGATCGCGCGCCACGAGAATTATATCGGCGGCGATTCGTCGGCGTTGGTCGGCGCGGACACGACCAACGTCGCCGCCCATCCGGAATTCGCCAGCCGCAAGGCGACCAAGACGATCGACGGCGTCACGCTGACCGGCTGGTTCACCGAGGACTTCACCCTCGCCGAACTGAAGACACTGCGCGCGCGCGAGCGGCTGCCTGCCGTCCGGGCCAGCAACACTGCCTTCAACGACCAATTCGAGGTTCCGACCCTTCAGGAAGTCATCGACCTTGTGAAGCAGAAGGAAACGCAGACGGGGCGCACGATCGGCATCATCCCCGAAACCAAGCATCCTTCTTATTTCAAGGGCATCGGATTGTCGCTCGAAGCGCCACTGGTCCAGGTCCTGAACGCGAACGGCTACGACGATGCGGCCGATGCCGTGATCATTCAGTCGTTCGAGGTCGGCAATCTGCAGCTCCTGAACACGCTGACCAGCGTGCGGCTGGTGCAGCTGACGAGCGGCCTGAACGCTCGGCCCTATGATTTCGTGCTTTCCGGCGATTCACGCACCTATGGCGACCTGTTGAGCGCCGCGGGCCTCGACTTCATCAACGACTATGCCAACCTCATCGGCCCCGATAAGTCGACGCTGATCCCGCGCGACGCACAGGGCAATCTGCTGTCGCCCAATGCGATCATCGCCAACGCGCATGCCGCCGGGCTGCTGGTGACGCCCTACACATTCAGGCCGGAGAACCAGTTCCTGCCGGCCAATTTCCGGATTGGCGGCGATCCCAACGCCTATGGCAACGATCTTGCCGAGATGCTCACCTTCCTCAACGCAGGCGTGGATGGTCTGTTCGCCGACGCGCCGGATCGGGCGCGTGCGGCCGTGACGATCTTCGCTGCCTCCGTCCCCGAACCGCAAACATGGGCGATGATGATCGCCGGCTTCGGCTTTGCCGGCGCTGCCGCCCGGCGCAAGAGAGTCGTCGCGCGCGCCTGACGCTCGCAATCGCGCATCGGCTCCCCTAAATGGAGCCGATGCGCCCAAGCGAAACTCCACAGACCCGCTCCGTCCGCCTGCTCCGCGTAGGGGAGCAGGTGCGGCATGTGCTGTCTGAGATCCTGATGCGGGGCGACGTGCACGATCCGGTGCTCGCGTCGCACAGCGTGTCCGTCACCGAAGTGCGCATGTCGCCGGACCTTCGGCATGCGACCGTGTTCGTGAAGCCGCTGCTGGGCGCCGATGAGCGCGATGTGATCGAGGCGCTGAAGCGTAACGTCAAATATCTGCGGGGGGAGGTCGCCAAGCGCGTAAACCTGAAATTCTCCGCCCAGCTCAAATTCCTGTCGGACGAAAGCTTCGACGAAGCGAGCCATATCGACTCATTGCTGCGCCGGCCGGACGTGTCGCGCGATCTGCAGGACGATTGACGATCCAGGCTTGATCGCGGGGATTTTCCGCGCACAGTGCCGCCTCCCGATCTTGAGAGGCTGCTTCATGCTCCGTCGCCTGGCTTTCCTGCCGCTGCTCGCGCTTTCACTTCCCGTCCTTGCCCAGCCCGCCACCGAAGGTGCCAATCGCACGTTGCAGGGCCGCGACCTATTCGGCCTGCAATGGGCGAGTGATCCGCAGATCAGCCCTGACGGCAGCCAGATCGCCTATGTGCGGCGCGCCAACGACATCATGACCGACCGCGCGCGCTCGACCATCTGGCTGGTCGATGCGCGAACCGGCGCGCAGTCGCCGCTGGTCGCCGGCAGCGGCGCGCATATGAGTCCGCGCTGGTCGCCCGACGGCAAGCGCCTCGCCTATGTCTCCAGCAGCGAAGGCGGCGCGCCGCAGCTTTATGTGCGCTGGATGGCGACCGGGCAGGCGGCGCGGATCACCGGCCTGCCCGACAGCCCGGGTGCGCTCGCCTGGTCGCCCGACGGCCGGCGCATCGCCTATCTGATCCGGGTGCCGGGCGAAGCTCCGAAGTTGGGCCAAGCACCGGCCAACAAGCCCGAAGGCGCCGAATGGGCCAAGCCGCTGGATGTCATCACGTCGGTCCAGTACCGCACTGACGAGGGCGGCTATGGCCGGCCGGGTTTCGATCACATTTTTCTCGTCCCGGCGGAAGGGGGCGCCCCGCGCCAACTGACGTTCGGTCAGATCGACGATGGCGGACCGCTCAGCTGGTCGCCCGACGGCAAAACACTCTATTTCAGCGCGAACCACCGCAAGGATTGGGAGCGTGAGCCGCTCGACAGTGAAATCTACGCGCTGAACGTGGACAGCGGCGCGCTGATCGCGCTGACCGACCGGCGCGGGCCGGATGCGCAGGCCGTGGTGTCGCCGGACGGCCGCCATATCGCCTGGATCGGTTTCGACGATAAACGGCTCGGCTATCAGAATGCGCGCCTGTCGGTGATGGACGCGGACGGCCGCAACGCACGGGTGGTAACCGGCGCCCTGGATCGCACCGTCGATCAAGCAGAGTGGAGCGGCAACGGCGCGCTGCTGATCCGTTACGACGACCGCGGCATGACGCGGCTCGCGCGCGTCGGACTCGACGGCCGCGTCACGCAGCTGACCGACGACCTTGCCGGCGGTGGCATCGACCGGCCCTATACCGGCGGCGATTTCAGCGTCGCGGGCGACGGCGCGATCGCCTACACCAGCGGCAGCGCCGAGCGGCCCGCGGACCTGTCGGTGTGGCGGGGCTCGGCGCGGCGGCTGACGCATCTCAGCGACGATCTGCTCGGCAGCAAGGCGCTGGCTTCGGTGCGCAAGATCACCGCCAAGGCCGCCGATGGCCGTGAGATCGAGGCTTGGCTGACCACGCCCGCAGGCGCGGCGCCCAGCGGCAAATATCCTCTGATCCTGGAAATCCACGGCGGGCCTTTCGCTGCCTATGGCCCGCATTTCTCGACCGACGACCAGCTTTATGCATCGGCCGGTTACGCGGTGCTGTCGGTCAATCCGCGCGGCTCGACCTCCTATGGCGAGGAGTTCGCGAACCTGATTCACCACAAATATCCGGGCGACGATTATGGTGACCTGATGGCATCGGTCGATGCAGCGATCGCGACCGGCACGATCGATCCCGACAATCTGTTCGTGACCGGCGGATCGGGTGGCGGCGTGTTGACCGCATGGATCGTCGGCAAGACGGACCGCTTCAAGGCCGCCGCCACGCAAAAGCCGGTGATCGACTGGGCGAGCTTCGCGCTGACCGCCGACAACCCTGCCTTCTTCTCGCGCTACTGGTTTGGCTCCTATCCGTGGGAGGATTACCAGTCCTTCTGGGCGCGCTCGCCGCTGTCGCTAGTCGGCAATGTCAAGACGCCGACCCTGGTCGTGGTTGGGTCCGACGACTACCGCACGCCGGTCAGCGAGGCCGAGCAATATTATGCGGCGCTCCAACTCCGCTCGGTGCCGACCGCTTTGGTCAAGATTCCCGGCGCCGCCCACGGCACGATCGCCGCACGTCCGTCACAATCCGCGGCCAAGGCTTCGGCGATCCTGGCCTGGTTCGATCGCTATCGGAACAAGGGAAGCGCTGCCGGTCAGCAATAGCACACGGCTTGGCCAACATCTCTGTTCCTGTTATGTTCTAGTAAATTTGAGGGAGAGGAATGATGACCGATTCGCTGACGTTCTACACGAACCCGATGTCGCGCGGCCGGATCGTGCGCTGGATGCTGGAAGAAGTCGGCGCGCCCTATGAGACGGTGCTGCTCGACTATGCCTCGTCGATGAAAGCGCCCGACTATCTGGCGATCAATCCGATGGGAAAAGTGCCGGCGATCAAGCATGGCGGGACGGTCGTGACCGAGGTCGCGGCGATCTGCGCCTATCTGGCCGATGCATTTCCAGAGGCTGGTCTCGCGCCGGCGCCCGTCAGCAAGGATCGCGGCGCCTATTATCGCTGGCTGTTCTTCGCCGCCGGTCCGGTCGAGGCGGCAGTGATCGACCGTTCGCTCGGCGTCACGACCATACCGGACGAGAAGAAGCCGATGGTCGGCTATGGTAGCTATGACGACATGGTCGAGGTGCTCGACAAGGCGGTCGGGGCGAGCGAGTATCTGGCCGGCGGCAAGTTCAGCGCGGCGGACGTCTATGTCGGCGCGCATATCGGCTGGGGTACGCAGTTTGGCACCCTGCCCAAGCGGCCCAATTTCGACGCCTATCTCGGCCGGCTCATGGGACGCCCAGCCGCGGTTCGCGCCCGCGAGATCGACGATAAATTGATGCCGGCTCAGTCAGGTCAGTAACCGGTTGTTTCGAGCGATGTCGAGAAGCGTATCTCGACTTCGCTCGATACGAACGGTGTCAGGACCCTTGGCCCGCGTGAATCACCAGACCTTGATGCGCTGATCTGGCGCCAAGTAGAATTTGGTCCCCGGCTTCACATCGAATGCCGTGTACCAGGCGTCCACATTGCGCACGACATAGGGCCGCCAATTGCCCGGCGTATGCGGATCGGTGGTGAGCAGCTGGAGCATGATCGGCTCACGATACTTTGCGCGCCACACCTGGCCGAAGCCGAGGAAGAAGCGCTGATCGCCCGTCCAGCCGTCGATCGCCGGCGCGGGCTTGCCCTTCAGCGAAATCTTATAAGCGTCATAAGCGACGTTGACGCCCGCTAGGTCCGCCATATTCTCGCCCAGCGTCAGCTCGCCATTCACATGCTTGCCCGGCAGCGGCTCATAGGCTGCGTATTGGGCGACGACGCGATCGGTATACGCCTTGAAGCGTTCGGCATCCTGCGGCGTCCACCAATCGGTCAGGTTGCCGGTCTTGTCGAACTTGCGGCCCTGATCGTCGAAATGGTGGCTGATCTCGTGACCGATCACGGCACCGATACCGCCATAGTTCACGGCATCGTCGGCGTTGGGATCGAAGAAGGGCGGCTGCAGGATCGCCGCCGGGAAGACGATCTCGTTCAAGAGCGGATTGGCATAGGCGTTCACCGTCATCGGCGTCATGCCCCATTCGCCGCGATCGACCGGCTGGCCAATCTTGTCGAGATTGCGCTGATATTCGAAGCGCGCGGCGCGGTCGGCATTGCCGAAGGCGTCGCCGGCCCGGATTTCCAGCTTCGAATAATCGCGCCATTTGTCGGGATAGCCGATCTTGTAGGTGAAAGCGGCGAGCTTCTGGCGCGCCTGCTCTTTCGTCGCGGGCGCCATCCATTCCAGCTTTTGCAGGCGCACATCATAGGCCGCGATCAGATTGCGGACCAGTTGCTCCATCTTGGCCTTGGATTCCGGCGGAAAATATTTGCTGACGTAAAGCTGGCCGACCGCCTCGCCCATGCCGCCATTGACCATGTCCACGCCGCGCTTCCAGCGGTCCTTCAGCTGCGGCGTGCCGGCGAGCGCGGTTCCCTTGAACGCGAAATCCTCCTGCACGAACGCCTTGGGCAGCACCGGCGCAGCATTGGAAAGCGCATGGTAGGTCAGATAATCCTTCCACACGTCCATCGGCTCGGCCTTGATCAGCGCGGCGGTGCCAGTAACGGCGCTGGGCTGCGCGACGATCACCGTCGTCGCATTGACGCCGGCGGCGGCGAGATAGGTGCTCCAATCGACGCCCGGCATCTTCGTGGCCAACTCGCTGACCGCGACCGGATTGTACAGCTTGTCGATCTGGCGTGATTCGGCACGCGTCCAATGGGTCTTCGCGATCTTGGTCTCGAGATCGTAGATGCGCTGCGCCTTGGCGTCGCCGTCGGCGATCCCGGCGAGCTTCAGCATCGCCGCGACATGCGCCTTGTACTTCGCACGCGCCTCGACGAATTTCGGATTGCTGTCGTCCAGATAATAGTCGCGATCGGGCAAGCCCAGGCCGCCTTGGCCCATATAGACCGCGTATTTGCTGTTGTCCTTCAGGTCCTGCTCGATCTGCACGCCGATCGGGATTGTCGTGCCGTCGCGATTGGCGTCGCCCATCCATTTGGCGAGATCGGCGGGCGTCTTAAGCGCGGCGATCCTGTCCAGCTCGGGCTTCACCGGCGCCAGCCCTTTCGCCTCGATGCCGGCCTCGTCCATGAAGCCCGCGTAGAAATCGCCGACCTTTTGCGCGTTGGTGCCGGGGGCGCCCTTGGCTGCCGCGGCCTGCTCGATCACCTCACGCGTGCGCTTGTCCGACAGGTCGCGCAGGATGGCGAAGCCGCCCCAGCTGGAGCGATCGGCCGGGATAGCCGTCGCCGCATCCCATTTACCGTTGGCGAATTGGTAGAAGTCGTTGCCGGGAAGGACCGCTTTGTCGCCGCCTGCGGCGTCATAGCCGAAATCGCCGAGCTGCGGCTTGGCAGAAGCACTGGCGGTGGTCGCCTGCGCGAACACGGCGGGCGCAGCAGCGGCGGTCAGCGCAAGCGCGGCCGCACCGATCAGAATATGAGCTTTCATTGGGAATCCCCGCTTGATTGATGGCAAACCCTATCGACTGTTACGATCGACGCAAATGAAGAGCGGCGACGTTCATCGATTCCTGTCGAATGTTGGTCGATTGGTGCTGGACCGTGGCGCGGCCTCCTCCTCGGCGGCGGGCAGGCGCAGCCGCGCGGCGAGTCCGCCCAGGTCCTCGCTTTCTTCAAGCGTGACGGTGCCGCCGTAGATCTCCGCCACGTCGCGGACGATCGCGAGGCCGAGGCCCGTGCCGGGCTTGGACGTGTCGAGCCGGGCACCGCGATCGAATATCTGCTGGCGCTTTTCCTCCGGGATGCCGGCGCCGTCATCCTCGATCAGGAACTGGACGAAGCCCGCTTCGCCGGACACCGTCACGAACACGCTGCCGCCGCCATATTTGGCGGCATTCTCGATCAGGTTGCCGAGCAGTTCGTCTAGGTCCTGCCGCTCCACATGCACCGCGAGATCCTTCGGGCCGTCCCGGTCGATCCGCACCTGCGGGTAAAGCCGTGCGACCGCCCGCTCGACCGCTTCGAGGCTGGGCCAGACATCGGCGCGGCTGTGCGCGTGGCCGCGCCGCCCGACCGCGCGCGCGCGCGCAAGATGATGATCGACCTGGCGCCGCATCGTCGTCGCCTCTCGACACACCGTTTCCGGCAAGTCGGCGGCGTCGGCGGTGGCGGCATTCATGATGACGGTCAGCGGCGTCTTCAGGGCATGGGCGAGATTGCCGGCATGCCGCCGTGCTTCCTCGGCTTGGGTCTCGTTGTGCTCAAGCAGGCCGTTCAGTTCCTCGACCATCGGCGCCAATTCGTCAGGCAGCGGCTCATCGACCCGCGTCGCGGTGCCCGACCGCATCCGCGCTATCGCCTTTCGCACTTTCCTGAGCGGCAGCAGACCATAATAGGTCTGCAACGCCGCCAGCACGATCAGGCCGATGCCGAGCAGCGCGAAGCTGCGCACCAAGGTCTTGCGCAGCACCGCGATCTGCTCGTCCAACTGCTCCCGGCTCTGCGCGACCTGGAAGCGCCACCTGATCTTCGACGACGGCAGCATCACGTCGCGCTCCAGGATGCGCAGCGGCTCGTCCCGAAACTCCTTGCTGTCGCGGACATGCACGTCCACGTCCTGGTGCTTCCCCTCGACCCTGAGCGAGCGGTCCCAGAGCGAGCGGGAGCGGAACGGCTCGAAACCGTCGCCGCTGATCTGATAATAGAGGCCGGAGTTCGGCTCCAGGAAGCGCTGATCGCCGAGCGGCCGGTTCAGCAGCACCTCGCCCGCCGGCCCGATCTCCGCCGATGCGATCATCGCGGTCAGGACATAAGCGAGGGAATCGTCGAAATTGCGCGTGACCGCATTGGCCAACACGCGATCGAGCGCAAAGCCGCCGCCCGCCAGCAACAGGCTGATCCAGACCGTCGCGATCAGGATCATCCGGCGGCTGAGCGAGCCGGTCGATCGGCGCGGGATGCTCGCCGTCTCGCTCACGCGCGGCTTGCCAGGGTCACGCCGCGTCCGGATCCTCGAGGCTGTAGCCAAGGCCGCGGATCGTCGTGATGACGTCCTGGCCAAGCTTTTTGCGAATACGCGTCACGAACACTTCGATCGTATTCGAATCGCGGTCGAAATCCTGGTCGTAGATATGCTCGATCAGCTCGGTACGGCTGACCACCTTGCCCTTGTGATGCAAGAGGTAGCTGAGCAGCTTATACTCCTGTGCCGTCAGCTTCACCGGCTCACCGGCGAGCGTGACCTTGCCGGAACGGGTGTCGAGGCGGACATCGCCAGCGGTCAGCTCGGAACTCGCATTGCCCGAGGCGCGGCGGATCAGCGCGCGCAACCGGGCGATCAGTTCCTCGGACTGGAAGGGCTTGGCGAGATAATCATCGGCGCCGGCATCCAGGCCCGCGACCTTGTCCGACCAGCTGTCGCGCGCGGTCAGCACCAGCACCGGCATGACCTTGCCTTCCTTGCGCCAGCGGTCGAGCACCGTCAGCCCGTCGACCTCCGGCAGGCCGAGATCGAGCACGACCGCGTCATAGGCCTCGGTCGAGCCCATGAAATGGCCATCCTCGCCATCCGTGGCCAGATCGACCGCATAGCCGGCGCCTTCGAGCGTCTTGCGCAGCTGGGCGCCCAGGTTCGGTTCGTCCTCGACGATCAAAATTCGCATGGAAACCCTTTCAGAAGCCGGACCGGCCGATCACCGCGCCCGTGCGGGCATCGACATCGACCCAAAACACAGAACCGCCCCGCATGAACTTCAGCCGGTAGACACCCCCGTCAAACTCCGGTCCCAGGTAAGTCGATCCACGCATGCGCGGCAGGATGCGATCCTCGATCTCGCGCAGCGCCATGACCTGGCCGGACTGGCGCGCCTCATAGGCGCGATACTGGTCGCCCCGCCGCTGCGCCGAAGCAGGCGCGGCGAGGGCAAGCGCCATCAGGCCGAGGGATACGATACGCGTCATTCCGTTCATCGGCATAGCGGCTAGGCGAAACGCTTTGAATAGCGAATGAATGCGCGCGTTAAGACGGGTTCAGGGTGACGCCGCGCGATCCGCCGCCTACATGGCCGGCCATGTCCGCGCCTGTTCTCGCCTATGAAGGGCTGGGCCTCGTCCAGGGGTCCGGCTGGCTGTTCCGAAATCTCGACCTCTATATAGGCGCGCGCGACCGGCTCGCGCTGATCGGGCGGAACGGCGCCGGCAAGACGACGCTGCTCAAGCTGCTCGCCGACCGGGTCGAGGCGGACCAAGGCAGGCGCACGATCGTGCCGGGGACCAATGTCGTGCTGCTGAAGCAGGAACCATCGCTCGAAGGTTTCGCGACCCTGCGCGATTTCGCCATCTCGGGCGGCAAGGCACCGGCGCTGCACGAAGTGGAAGCGATCGCCGACCAGATCGGGCTGGACCTTTCGCGCCCGGCTGCGACAGCATCGGGCGGCGAACGGCGGCGGGCGGCGATCGCGCGGGCCTTGGCGCTGCAACCGGACGTCCTGCTGCTCGACGAGCCGACCAATCATCTCGATCTGGCAGCGATCGACTGGCTCGAATCCTGGCTCAGCCGCTATAGCGGCGCCTTCATCGCGATCAGCCATGACCGGACATTCCTGACTCGCCTGACCCGATCGACGCTTTGGCTCGATCGCGGGAGCCTTCGCCGCGCCGAGGTCGGTTTTGGCGGCTTCGAGGCGTGGCAGGAAAAGGCCTATGCCGAAGAAGAACGCGCGGCCGAAAAACTGGATGCCAAGCTGAAGCTGGAACTGCACTGGCTGCAGCGCGGCGTCACCGCCCGGCGGCGACGCAACCAAGGCAGGCTGGAAAAGCTTAACCAGATGCGCGCGCAGCGCGCTTCGATGCTAGGGCCCGCCGGCGCAGCCAAGCTGGCGATCGAAGCCGACGCGGTGCGCACGAAATCCGTCATCACCGCGGACCGCGTCACCAAAAGATATGGCGAGCGCACGATCATCAAGGATTTTTCGCTCCGTATCCAGCGCGGCGACCGGATCGGCATCGTCGGCGCGAACGGCGCGGGCAAGACGACGCTCTTGAAGTTGTTGACTGGCGAGATCGCAGCCGATGAAGGCCAGATCACGCTCGCCAGGACGCTGGACGGCGTCATCATCGACCAGCAGCGCAGCCTTCTCGCGCCGGACAAACGCGTGCGCGATGTGCTGGCCGATGGCGGCGACTGGATCGAGGTGCGCGGCACCAAGAAGCACATCCAGGGCTATCTGAAGGAGTTTCTGTTCGAGCCCGGCCTTGCCGACGCGCGGATCGGCACGCTGTCCGGCGGCGAGCGATCGCGACTGCTGCTCGCGCGTGAGTTCGCGCGGCGATCGAACCTGCTTGTGCTCGACGAGCCCACCAACGATCTCGACCTGGAAACGCTCGACCTGCTGCAGGAAGTGATCGCGGACTATGAAGGCACCGTGCTGATCGTCAGCCATGATCGGGACTTCCTCGACCGCACGGTAACTGTCACCCTTGGCCTGGATGGCTCCGGCAAGGTCGATATCGTCGCCGGCGGTTACGCGGATTGGGAGCGGAAGAGAACGCCCCCTCGTCAAGCCTCCGCTCGTCCCGAGCGTAGTCGAGGGGCGCCCGCACCGAGTTCCGAGACGCGCCCCTCGACTTCGCTCGGGACGAACGAGGTTAGGCGACCGATGAAACTCACCTACAAGGACCAGCGCGACTACGATCTGCTGCCAGCGCGGATCGAGGAGATCGAGGCAGCCATCGCCCGCGATGAGGCAGCGCTTGCCGATCCGGATCTCTACACGCGCGACCCCAAGCGTTTCGCGACTCTCACCGCCGCGATCGACGAGGCGCGCGAAGAGAAGGATGCCGCCGAGCTGCGCTGGCTGGAACTGGCGGAAAAGGCGGAAGCGCTAACCGCCTAGAAACCGCTCGCTTCGAGCTAAGTCGAGAAGCCGTATCTCGACTTCGCTCGATACCGACGGATTGCCTTAAGCTACCACCATCCGTTCGCGCACGCGCTGTTCCAGGATGGTCAGCGGCATCGCGCCTTCCAGCAGCACATCATGGAACTGCTTGACGTCGAACTTCGCGCCGAGCTTCGCTTCGGCCTCCTTGCGCAGCTTGGTCCACACGCCATGCCCAACCTTGTAGCTGCAGGCCTGGCCGATCTGCGTGCAGTAGCGCTCGACCTCGCGCTGAGTGCGGGGCCGGGCGAAGCCGGTCGTCTCGACCATATAGTCGGTCGCCTGCTCGCGGCTCCAGCGCTTGGCATGGAGGCCAGTATCGACCACCAGCCGCGTAGCCCGGAACAGATAGGATTGCAGGAAGCCGGCGCGCTCCAGCGGCCCGCGATACACGCCCGCTTCGTCGGCGATGCCCTCGGCGTAAAGCGCCCAGCCTTCCGAATAGGGCGAGAAGCCGCCGATCTTGCGCAAGGTCGGAATTTGCTTGGACGTCTGGGAAAGGCTGATCTGAAGGTGATGGCCCGGCACGCCTTCGTGGAAGCTGAGCGACGGCAGCGTGTATTTCGGCCAGTCTCCGACATCCTTCAGGTTGATGAAGTAGATGGCCGGCCGCGAACCATCCAGCGCGGCGCGGTTGTAATAGCCGTTGGACGCGCCGTCCTGAATCTCGACCGGCACGGCGCGGATTTCGAGCGGCTGGTTCGGCAGTGTGTTGAAAAAGCGCGGTAGCTGCGCGGTCATGCGCTTCACGTCGTCATTGAGGCCCGCGATCAACGCCGCACGGCCTTCCGCGCTGTCGGCATAAAGCTGGTCGGACCGCTTGTTGAGTTCGGCCAAGCGCGCCCCGACCGAACCCTTGGTCAGGCCCTGGCTTTTCAGGATCGTGTCCAGCTGCGCGCTGATCTCGCGCACCTGGGTGAGGCCCATCTGATGGACTTCTTCCGGCGACATCTTGGTCGTCGTCATCTGCTCGAGCGCGACGGCGTAGATCGCGGCGCCCTCGTCCAGCCGCCAGGCGCCATCGCCCGCACGCGTGGTCGGCCGCAGCTCGCGCAGCATCCCCATCTGCCGGTCGAGCGCCGGATTGATTTTGTCGGCGACGATCTTGGCCGCGCGCGACCCCCAATCGCCGGCGACACTGGCCGCCTTGGCGCGGTTCACCAACGACACCACCATCGTCGACTGATCGGCGGGCTGGCCTCGTAGCTTCTGCATCTGGCCGAGCGTCAGGTCGAGTGACCAGCCGGGGGCCAGGAAACCGCGCGATGCTTGCTCGCGCTGATCCTCGCGCTCCTCGTCCAGCACGCGCGCGAACGCATCCAGGCGGGACAGATAGGCTTCGGCATCCTCAGTCGATCGAATCGTGTGGGCCGTGTTCAGAAAATCGGGCGTGCTGAAATAGGCGCCGCCCTGCTGGAAGATCGGATAGGGCCGCACCGCGGAATCGATGTTCCAGCGCGAAGGCGCGATCGTCATGCCGGTAAGCGAATAACGGACAACGTCGAGGTTGAGCTGGCCGAACGACGATAGGCTGGCGCGGTCCACTTTTTCGAGCATCGCCAGCGCCGCTTTGGTGCGCGCCAGATCCTTCTGGCGCTCGGCGGCGGTGGCTGGACTCAGCTGGGATTTGAGCGCGGCGAGCGGTCCCTTGTCGAGACCCAGCGAGGTCGCGAACTCGGGCGACGTGCTGATCCGCTCCTGAAAGAACGTCTCGAACAGCGCATTGAGCGCGGCATCGCCACCGCCGCTTTGCGCGAACAGCTCGCCCGGCGACAGCACCGATCCGGCGATGGCGAGACTCGAGCAGCTAAGAAATGTGCGGCGATCCATTGAGCTTCCCCTCTAATCTGGTTTTGTGGCCGGTTTAATCCGCCGAGGCGGCGACGCTATCCCGCTTCGACAAACGACAGCGAAGTGCGCCGAATGTCCTACAGCTTGCGGCTCGCGCGCCCGGCCAGCTCCGTCACATATTGCCACGCGACGCGGCCGGAGCGCGCGCCGCGCTGGGTCGCCCACCGCAACGCGTCAGCCTCGTCGAACGGCAGGTCATAGGCGATCGCATAGCGTGCGATCATCGCCAGATAAGTCGCCTGATCGGCTGCATGGAAGCCGAGCGCGAGCCCGAAGCGATCGGCGAGCGCCAGCCGGTCATCGACCACATCGCGTGGATTGATCGCGCTCTCCTGCTCGGCGATGTCGCGGGCGACGATGTGGCGGCGGTTCGATGTGACGTGCAGCCGGGCATTGGCGGGCCGCGCCTCGGCGCCGCCCTCTAGAAGCGAGCGCAGCGCCCGGCTTTCCGGCCCGCCAGCCTCGAAGCCGATATCGTCGATGAAGAGAATGAACGCGCGGGACGCGTCCGTGATCTCCTCGAACAGGCGGGGCAGCGTGTCGAGCCGATCGGACGCGATGTCGATCAGCGCGATGTCCAATCCCATCTCGCGGACCGCGCCTATCGCTGATTTGACGAGCGCGGACTTGCCGGTGCCTTTGGCGCCCCATAGCAGCACGTCATGCGCGGCATGGCCTCGCGCCAGCCGCTTGGCATTGCCCAGAACCGCCGCCTTTTGCGTGTCGATGCCGGTCAGCAGGTCGAACGGCAGCGGATCGAAAAGCGCCGCCACCGACAGCGCGCCTTGCCGCCAAAGGTAGGCGGGCGCCTTTGCGAGGTCGGCCGGCGGGCGGGGCGGCGGACTCAACCGATCCAGCGCATCGGCAATGCGGGCGAGTTCATCTTCCACCAATCTGGCCATAGCGGCGTCACGAAGGCCCGGCTAGAAGCCCCGGCAATGGCTCAGCAAATCATCCCCGTCATTCTTTCCGGAGGCTCCGGCACCCGGCTTTGGCCCCTCTCCTTGCCCGAAAAGCCCAAGCAATTGCTGGCGATCGGCAGCGAGCGGACGATGCTGCAGGAAACCGCGAGCCGAACCTGCGGACACGAAGGCTTCGCGGCGCCGATCGTCGTCGCCAATGCCGCCCACGCCGACGAGATCGAGACGCAGCTGGCGGAGATCGGCTGCCCGCCCGCCGCGCTGCTGCTGGAGCCGGCCGGTCGCAACACCGCCCCGGCGATCGCCCTCGCCGCGCTAGCCGCTCCGGCGGACGCGCTGCTACTCGTGATGCCCAGCGACCATGTGATCGGCCGGCCCGAAGCATTTCGCGATGCGGTCGGGCGGGCAGCGCCGCTGGCGCGCGACGGCTGGCTGGTCACGTTCGGGATCGCACCTGAACATCCCGAGACGGGCTTTGGCTATATCAAGCAGGGCGCGCGGCTGGGTGACGGGGTTCATCAGGTCGAGAAGTTCATCGAGAAGCCCCCGCAGGCCGAGGCGGAACGCATGTTGGCTGAAGGCGGCTATGCATGGAACGGCGGCATCTTCCTGTTCAGCGCGGAGGCCTATCTTCACGCGCTCGCGGCCCACGCGCCCGCGATGCTGGAAGCGACACGGGGAGCGATGGAAACCGCGCGGCGCGACGGATCGCGCATTCATCCGGACGGCGAACGCTTTGCCGAGAGTCCATCGGACTCGATCGATTATGCAGTGATGGAAAGGGCCGACAAGGTCGCGGTCGCGCCGGTCGCGATGGCCTGGTCGGATGTCGGCAGCTGGGACGCGGTGCACGCGCTCGGCCCAACCGACGCGGGCGGCAACACGGCGATCGGCGATATCCTCGCGATCGACACCGAGAATTGCCTGATCCGCACCGATGGCCCGACAGTCGCCGCGATCGGCGTCAGCGACTTGATCGTCGTCGCCAGCGGCCGCCACGTCCTCGTCCTGCCGCGCGGCCGATCCCAGGACGTGAAGCGGATCGTTGAGGCCTTGAAGGACCGCTCGGGCTAACGGCGCGGTGGAGGCGGCGGCTCGATCGAGGGGCCGAGATTGCGCATGACGTCGCGCGCATCGAAATCGCGGGCGTTGCGCGGCGATCCCTTGAACATCACGATCTCGGCCATCGCCTCGAACCGGTCGATGGTGCGGACGTCGACCGTGTCCGCCCAGAACGGGTCATAACCCCACGGATCCCAGGATCGCCAGCCGAAGCGGCCATAGTAGCGCCAGCTCGGCCCCCAATATCCGCCGCCCCACGGTCCTCCGAAACCGCTGGAATACGTCTGTACGGTCGTCTGCTTGTCGGTATCACGGCCGACCATCGTGAAGCCGTCAAATCCGCGCTGGGTAGTCAGCTCCGCCGCGCGGAACAGCAGATAGTTCTCGACCCGCTGGCGCGAGGTGAACTGATTGCCCGAGAAGGTCACGCGGAAGCGGTTGCGCTCGATCTGCTGGTCGGTGAAGCCGCCGCGCACGCCGGTCGGCGCCCCGAGCGGCTGATACGGCGTCGGTGTCGCGCAGCCTGCGAGTAGAGTGGCAGTGGCGAGCGCTGCGAAGACAAGGCGTTTCATAGTTGCGGCCTCTTGTGATCCTGCCCTTCACAACCGCCATTTGCCGCGACCGTTCCATGAAATCGGTTGCAGTGGAAAACCCTCTTTCGCTCTGGCGGCGCGGATGGCACTCTCCTCGGCAAACAAGACCGATTCAGGAGATGATGATGGCCACTCTCGCACAGCCGGGGCTGGCGCCCGCCGGCGAACCGTTCGACCCAAGCCGCCCCGAGCTTTACCGGGACGACAACTGGCACGAACCGTTCCGCCAGCTGCGCGCCGCCGCCCCGATCGCTTATTGCGAGAATAGCCCGTTCGGACCCTATTGGTCGATCTCGACCTACAAGCCGATCGTGCATATCGAATCGCTGCCGGAAATCTACTCGTCGTCGCCGTCGATCACGCTCGGCGACCCCATCCAGGGTGAGCCGACAATGCCGATGTTCATCGCGATGGACCGGCCGAAGCACACCGATCAGCGCCGCACCGTGGCCCCGGCCTTCACGCCCAGCGAGATCACGCGCATGGGCGAAAATGTGCGGCAGCGCACCACCGAAATTCTTGATGAGTTGCCGTGGAACGAGACTTTCGATTGGGTCGACCGCGTCTCGATCGAGCTGACCACGCAGATGCTCGCCATCCTGTTCGATTTTCCGTGGGAGGATCGGCGCAAGCTCACTTTCTGGTCCGATTGGGCCGGCGATATCGAACTCTATCACAATCCGCAGACGCGCCAGGAACGGCTGATCCATCTCTACGAATGCGTCACCTATTTCAAACGGCTGTGGGACGAGCGAGTCGGCAAGCCGCAGACGCCCGATCTCATCTCGATGATGATCCATTCCGAGGCGATGAGTCACATGGCCGACGAGGAATTTCTCGGCAATCTGATGCTGCTGATCGTCGGCGGTAACGACACGACGCGCAACACAATGTCCGGCCTTGTTTATGGCCTGAATCGCTTCCCCGACGAGCGCACGAAGCTGGAGAATGATTCGGGCCTGATCGGCAATGCCGTGCAGGAAGCCATTCGCTGGCAGACCCCCCTATCTCATATGCGCCGTACCGCGACGCAGGATACCGAGCTCGAGGGACACAGGATCAAGGCCGGCGACAAGATCGCCCTGTGGTACGTCTCGGGCAACCGGGACGAGAGCATCTTCGAGGATGCCGACAAGTTGATCGTCGACCGTCCCAACGCCCGCCGGCATTTGTCCTTCGGCTATGGTATTCACCGCTGCGTCGGTGCGCGCCTGGCCGAGCTGCAGGTCGGCATTCTGCTCGAGGAAATGGCGAAGCGGCGTATGCGGGTGGAAGTCGCCGAAGAGCCGACCCGGATCAGTGCATGCTTCGTCCACGGCTATCGCAAGATGCCGGTCCAGATCACGAAATACTGAAACCGCAACCGCGCTGCTGTCGTATTTACTGTCGGACATCGAGGGCCGAAGAATGATCGATCGTAGATTGCTGCTCGTCTCGGGTGCCGCCGCTGCCGCGGCGGCGTGGCTGACGATGCCCGTTCGGGCCGCCGCGCCGGCCACAGACCCGCGTTTCCGGCTGACGCCTGCCCAATGGCGGCAACGTCTGAAGGGCGAGAGCTACGCCGTACTGCGCGAGGAAGCGACCGAACGGCCGTTCACCAGCCCGCTCCTGAAGGAACATCGCGTCGGCGTGTTCGCGTGCGCCGGCTGCGCCTTGCCGGTCTATTCGTCGAAAACGAAATATGACAGCGGCACCGGCTGGCCGAGCTTCTGGGCGGCGATCCCCGGCGCGACCGCGACATCGACCGACACCAAGCTGGTGTTCGAGCGGGTGGAGGAGCATTGCAAGCGCTGCGGCGGGCATCTCGGCCACATCTTCGACGACGGCCCCAAGCCGACCGGCAAACGCCACTGCATCAACGGCGTCGCACTGAAGTTCGTAGCGGGGAAGGCCGCCTAGTAGGCCAGCGCCGCCCGGGCCGCTTCCGTCACGGCAGCCATCGCCTGCCGGTAAGGTCCGGGGCCGTGGCTGACCCGCGCCACGCCGAGTTCACCCAATCGGCGCGGCCCGGGAACGCCCGCGAACATCATGATGTTGACCGGCAATGGCGATCCTTCGCAGACGCGCGCGATCAGGCCCTCGTCCATCATGCCCGGCACGAAGAAGCCGCTGGCGCCGGCATCGGCATAGGCCCGCGCCCGCTCCAGCGCATGATCCACCCCGGCGCGGTCGTGCGCGTCGGGCTTCGCTTTCAGGAAAATGTCGGTGCGGGCATTGATGAAGAAAGGGACGTCCGCCTTCTCCGCTTCGCGGCGCAGAGCCTCGATCCGGCCGGCCTGCTCCTTCACCGAATGGAGTCCTTCGCTGCCAATCACCTGATCCTCGAAATTGCAGCCGACCACGCCGGTCGCGAGCACCAGCGCGAAATTGGCCGCGAGCCGCACGCGATCGACCGCATAGCCACCTTCGAAATCGAGGGTCACTGGCAGATCCACCGCGCACACGATCCGATCGGCGTTGGCGATCGCGAAATCGAGCGGCAGCTCCTCGGCGTCGGTAAAGCCTTGTGCCGCCGCGACCGACCAACTGCCCGTCGCGATCGCCTTGGCGCCAGCATCCGCCACTGCCTTGGCGGAGCCCGCATCCCAGGCGTTGAATAGGATCAGCGGTGTGCCGGGCGTATGCAGCGCCGCGAACATGCGCGCTTGTTCGGCCTGTGTCATGGCTTTCCTCCCTGCGCGGCAGGGCAGGCTTTGGGCCAGCCCTCCTCGCCCTTCACCAGCATCAACTCGCCCGAGCGGCCATCCTTGGTATCGCGGGCAAACAGCCAGGATTTGCCGCTGTGCGAAAAGGCGGCGCCGATCTCGCTGCCGTTCACGTTGATCTCCGGGCCGAGACGCACGCGCGGACTCCAGCCCTTGGCAGTCCGCTCGCTCCGGTAATAGGCGTCCGCCCCGCTCAGCAGCATCCAGCGCCCGTCGGGTGAGGGCAGCGGCTCATATTCGTCGGCTGCGGTGTTGAGTGCGGGACCAGCATTCTCAACCAGCCATTCGCCGCCCTTGCCCTGGCGCGCACGCCAAATGTCGGTCTTGCCCAAGCCGCCGGGCCGGTCCGATCCGAAATACAGCCAGCCGTCGCGATCCATTCGTGGAAACCATTCCTGGCCGCTGGAATTGACCGGCTCGGACAGCCGTTCGGGGTTGCCCCAGCGCCCATCCCGGCCACGCACGGCGCGCCAGATGTCGAGATCCTTCGTGTGGACACCGTCGGTCGAGCGGGTCGAGATGAACCACAAGGTGCGGCCATCGCGACTGAACCAGGGGTCGGCCTCGACCCCGTCGCCGGCGATCGGCGCATCGACCGGTTCGGTCCAGCCTTTCGGCCCGCAATGACTGAGCTTCATCCGCCAGCCGCTGAATGCCGGCGTCGAACGCACGAACCACAGATCGCCGGTCCAGGGGTCGAAAGCCGGGTGCGATTCGAACTGATCGGAAGAGATTGGCGGGGCGGACCAGACGGCCGGCGCCGCCGCCGCCAGCAGCAGTGCCGCCCCGATCATCAGTGGACGAAGCGCGCGACCACGTCGCGATAGCTGCGGCTGACCTTCACCTGGGCGCCCGAATCCAGCACCAGGAAGCATTCGCCATTGGTGTGCGGCTTGACCTGCTTGACGAGATCGAGATTGACGATCGTGGAGCGGTGCACGCGCTGGAAGCGGCGCGGATCGAGACGCTTTTCCAGATCCTTCATCGTCTCGCGCAGGATCAGCGTGTTTTCAGCGGTGTAGATGCACATGTAATCGCCGGCCGCGTCGATCCGCTCGATATTGTCGACATCGACGCGGAATATCTGGCCGCGATCCTTGATGTTGATCATCTTCTCGAAGCGGTTCGCCGCATGTGGCTCGGCCCCATCGCCCATCTCGGCGGCGGCTTCCGGCGCGACTTCGGCCAACACTTCGCGCAAACGATCCACCTCTTCCACACCCCGCTTTTCGGCAAGCCGTTGGCGAACGCGATCGAGCGTGGCGGCAAGCCGGTCTTCCTCGACCGGCTTCATTAGATAATCGATCGCCTGCGCCTCGAACGCGCGGATGGCGTGATCCGAATAGGCGGTGACGAACACGAACAGCGGCGGCTCGACTTCCATTAGGCCCTGGACGACGGAAAAGCCGTCGAAGCCAGGCATCTGGATGTCGAGGAAGACGAGGTCGGGCTTGTTGGTCTTGATCGACCGGATCGCCTCGCGGCCGTTCGAGCAGGTGTCGATGATCTCGACATCCTCGTGCGGGTCGAGCCTCAGCTGCAGGCCCTGGATGGCCAGCGGCTCGTCATCGACGAGGATCGTGCGGATGGTCATGCGGCTTCCCTTGGTTGTTCCTCGGTTTGGTACGGAATCTCGATGAAGACCTCGAATCCGCCCCCTGCCCCCGCTCTCGCGTCGAACTTATGATCCTGGCCATAGGCCTGCGCCAGCCTGTCGCGAATATTCGCCAGACCGACGCTTGTCGATTGAATGGTGGTCACCGGCCTCGTGTTCAACCCCGGCCCGGTGTCCGCGACGGTGATCCGCACCCGATCGACCGCCAGCCGCGCACTGACGATGATGTCCGCTCCTTCCTCCAGCGGAGTCACCGCATATTTGATCGCATTCTCGACCAGAGGCTGCAGCAGCAGCGAGGGGAGCCGCGCCTTCAGCACCACCGGATCGACCTCGAAGATCGGCCGCAGCCGGTCCTCGAAGCGCATCTTCTCGATGTCGAGATACAGCTTCAGCGTCTCGATCTCCTGCTCGATCGTCACTTGGCCCATCGGCTCGTTCACCAGCGTGTAGCGCAGGAATGATGACAATCGCGAGAGCATCGCATTGGCGCGCTCGGTCTGCTTCAGCAGCACCAGCGTCGAGATTGAGTTCAACGTGTTGAACAGAAAATGCGGATTGAGCTGATAGCGCAGCATCGTCAGCTGCGCGGTCGAGGCCTGGCTTTCCAGCACGCGGAGCTGATCGGCCTGGCTTTCGACGACCAGAAAGAAGTTGATCGCGTAATACAGTGCCGACCACGCGGCGACGACGACGAAATCGAGGAAGATCGTGCCGAGGAAAAGGCTGATCTGGAACCGCTCGCCGGGCCGCTGGATGGTGTTGAAGATCCACGCGTCGATCATCGAATACATGCCGGCCGCGATGACGATGCCGCCGATGGAGCCGAGCCAGGTCACGATCGGCTTGCGGTTCAAAAGATCGCGGTACAGCGCGCCCAGAACCAAGGTCAGCGAATAGCCGGTGGCGGTGGAAACGGCGACCGGCACGAGGAAAGCGAGCGTCAGCCCATTCGCGAAGCCCGACAGGGTGCGAAGCAGGAAATAGCCGGCCCAACCGGCCGTTTGCAGGTTCCAGAAAGCACGATTCTTATCGTCGAAGAACGGCTTCGCGGTGAGCCCCAGGGTCGCCATCGCCCCGCCTCTAGATGAAATACGCTGGCGAGAGAACCCTGGCGGGTTTACGCTATGGCCAAAAGAGGAGCGCCACAATGTCCGACGGCCACGCCGACCGCGCCAGCTTCACCGCCATGACCGAAGGCACGGCGGAGGACTGGCAGATCATCGCCAGTCATTTCTTCCCCTTCGCGAGCCAGGTCGGCACGCGCGTGCTCGACCATCTGAAAATGCTGGACGGCGATTATGGCGGCTTCCCGGTCGATCGGCTCGAACATTCGCTGCAGACCGCCACCCGCGCGCACCGCGACGGCCGCGACGAGGAATATGTGGTGGCTGCTCTGCTTCACGACATCGGCGACACGCTCGGCTCGTTCAATCACCCGGATATGGCTGCGGCGATCCTGAAGCCGTTCGTGTCGGAAGAATTGCACTGGATCGTCGCCCAGCACGGCGCTTTTCAGGGATATTACTATTTTCATCACCTCGGCATGGACCGCAACATCCGCGACAATTTCCACGGCCATCCGCATTTCGAGGCCTGCGCGGCGTTCTGCGAGAAATACGACCAGTCCGCGTTCGATCCGCATTACGAGAGCGCGCCGCTCAGCTTCTTCGAGCCGATGGTGATGCGCGTGATGGCTCGGCCAAAGCAGAGCATGTACGTGAAGAGTTAGCCGACCCGATCGAGGCAAAAGAAAAACCGCCGCCCGGGCATCCCCGGACGGCGGTTTTTCTTCGTCTGGCGCTTCAGCCTAGAAGCTGAAGCGGGCGCCGACGCGGATCGAGTACAGCGACTGACGCGACGAGATCACGTTCTGCGCGGCCGGCGCAACGCTCGGCGACGTGAAGCGATATTGCGCACAGGCCTGGCCGGTGTTGGCTGTGGTCTGCGCCGTCGTCGGCGTGGTTCCGGTCGCGACCGGCGTCTGGAGGCACTGCACGCGCACCGCAGCCACCGTGTACGGGAACGAATACTCCTGAATCTGACCCCATTTCTTGTTGATCAGGTTCGTGAAGTTCTCGACGTCCATGAACAGATTGAAGCGCGCCTGCGACCAGCCCGGAACCGGCAACTCCTGTTCCAGGTGGAGATCGAGCTTGGTGAACCAGGGCGAGTTGAACGCGTTACGCGGCGCGATCTTGCCGCGATACTTGTTCAGGCCGGTCGAGTTGATCAGCGCGTCCAGCGTGTCCCGCGTCGCCGTGCTGTCATAAGACACAATGGTGTCGGTCGTGCTGGTCGGCACATACAGCAAGTAGCGGGCACCGGTCCCGGTATTGCCGAAGATGCCGCTGCGGGCGTTCGAAACGTCCTGCATTGTATAGCTGAACGGCTTGCCGATGCGGGTCTCGCCGAACAGCGAGATGATCGTCTTATAGTCACCGAAGAAGGCATGGTTCAGGGTCGCGGCGTATTTGATGTTATGCTTCACCTGATCGTTCGAGATGCCGTAGGCGGCGCCAGTGCCGTCGAAGAAGGCGCCGTTACCGTAGTTCGAACCAGCCGTCGATGAGGTCGCCGGGGTCTTATCCTTGACGTCCTGATAGGTGTAGCTGGCGAACAGGTTCAGGCCGAAATCGAAATTCTTCTCGACCCGGGCAACCGCGATATAGCTGCGGCCCTTCTTCGTGTTCGTAAGAAGAATATCCTGGAACGTGTCGCTGAAGTTCGGCAGACCGGTCGCGGTGACGTTGGTCGCCGGGATGAGGCGGATGCGACCGTCCGGCGTCCGCGCGATTTGCGGATTGGTCGACGTACTCGGGATCGAGCGGATATCCGTGAAATAAACTTGGTTGCGGACCTTCGAATACAGGAAGTCCGCACCGATACGCCAGCCGCCGCCCAGGAAGTTGTCGAAGTTCGGCGTCCAGTCGGTCGACAGCGTGGCGCGCCACTGCGACGGCAGCTTGAAGTTGGGATCAAGCTCGTTGGTTGGCGCCGTGGAGTTGCGATCGGTTGGGACGGTAGCGGAATTGATCAGCTGGGTGTTGGCCGCCGATGGGATCGTCGTGCCGTCGACATTGGCGAGTGCCGCTGCGGCGAGCGCTGTCGGCGCGCCGACAAAGCCGGTGCCGTTGTTCTGGCGGCGGATATCGATCGAGTTCGACAGGAAGCCCGTGTTAGAGAAGCTGTTCGAGACATAGACGTCGGGGCTGCCCCCCGCGAAGATGCCGACGCCGCCACGCAGGTTCAGTGTACCGGTCGGCTTGAAGTCGAAGCCGATGCGCGGCTGGAAGACACCGCGCCCGCTGATATAGGCTTGATTGGTGAATCCATAGCGCAGCTGGAACGCCTGGTTGAGCGCAGGACGGCTGGAGCCGCCATACAGATCATAACGCGCGCCATAGGCGACGCTGAAGATGTCGGTGATCTGCCAATTGTCCTGAATACCGAACGCGAACGCCTGATATTTGAACCGCGCGGCGGCGTCATTCGGATCGAGTGACGGCACCGCGTTCTGGTACCGCAAGCGATTGGCGATGCCGGCCTGGAAGTCGGCGATCGAGTCGAAATAATAGTCGCCCGCCGTACGCTGCACGAACAGGTTGAAGATCTTGGTGTCCTGATACTCGCCGAAAATGCGCAGGTCATGATCGTTCTGCGTCAGGCGGGCCTGGACAAGGCCGCCGAAAGTGCGGCTGGACAGCTGGTTGGACTGGCGCGAAATATCGGGGCCAAACGAGATGACGCCATACGGGCTGGCGCAGTTCAGCGAGTTGGTCGTATCCGTGCTGCCCGCGACCGGATCCGAGGTCGGCGCGGTGCAGACCTGGAACTGGGCGAAGCCACGGCCCAGGATCGGGTCCTGACCACGCTTGTAATCCTTATAGAACCCGCGAAGCTCGGTCGAGAACTGGTCCGACCAGTCGGAGTTCAGCTGGAACACGCCGGTGTGGAGACGGTTCGACGCAACATAACCGTTTGATTCCAAACCAAGGCCCGGCGCGTTGCCGGTTGCGGCAGCCGGGCCGACGTTGGTGTTGTTACCGAAACGGATCGAGTCCTTGGTGTAGATATATGTCAAAGACGCACGCTGCGTATCGGACAGGTTGGCGTCGATCTTGGCGACCAGGCGATCGTCTTTGTCGCCGGAGTTGTTGAGCACGCCGCCGGTGTCGTAACCATACCGACTCTGAGCGATCGACTGGATCTGACCAAGCGCCGCATCGGTGATGTTCGGGATGACCGTGCCGGCATTGTCGCCGGGCGTTCCCTCCGCAATGGGGGTGCCGGCGCGGATGCGCTCGCCCGCGATCATGAAGAACAACTTGTCCTCGATGATCGGGCCGGAAATCTCGGCGCCATAGTTCTGATATTTGAAGTTCGGGATGTTGACACGACCAGTCGGTACGCCTGGACCGGGCTTGGTCTTCTTACCGGTCAGTTCGTCCGACGAGTACGCATAGAAGCCGGTGCCGTGGAACTCATTGGTGCCGGATTTCAGGATCGCGTTGATCGCACCGCCCTGGAAGTTGCCTTCGCGCACGTCGTACGGGGCAACCTTGGTCTGAAACTGCCCGATCGCATCGAACGGAACCGGCGAGCGGCGAGTCGGGAGGCCGTCTGGATTGATACCGAAGTTATCGGTGACCGGCACGCCATCCACCGAAAAGCGATTGAAACGTGCGTTCTGGCCTGCGAACGAAACTGCTCGGCCGTTGCCTTCCGAATAGTCGAGGCGCGCGAACGGGTCGCGGCGCATGAGGTCGCGGATATCGCGGTTCACTGATGCGATCGTCGCGATTGTGTCCGCGGTCAGGATCGTTGCCGGACCTTGGCTGACTGTGCCGGCATTGACGATCGCGGATGCCTTGACGACGATATCCTGGCCGCTGTCCGCGAGTTCGACAGGCAAATTATAAGGCTGGGTGACGACAGTGAAGATGTCCGTGACGGTCGCGCGATTGCCGCCAACGGTCACCGTGTAGGGGCCGCCAGGCCGAAGGCCGGACAGGAGGAAGCTGCCGTCACCGCCCGTCGTGGCGTTAGACGTGGTACCAGACGGCACATGCACGGCTGAAACCGTGACGCCGGCGACCGGTGCGCCGTTGTCGGTCACGCTACCACGAATCGACGAGGTCGTTTCCTGTGCGTGGACCGCGACGGGCGCTACGAGCGCGGCCAGCGCCGCGCCGATAAAGAGTTGATTTCGCATTGCTTTCCCCAAATGGGCCTTTGCCCGTTCGCGGCATTATCGAGCCGTCGCCGCGCGCTGTCGTCCCGTTATGTTGCGACTTTGTGACTCGCAACCGGGGCCGGGCGTTGACCTGTCATGAATCTTTTGTGCGTTGCAAAAAAGACACGCTCGGGCAGCGGCATAGGGGTGGTATTGGCAGGCGATGATCGAGCCCGGCCTTGCTGACCGAATGAAAGCGGAAGCCAGCCGGATCGGCTTCGCCGCGTGCGGTATCGCACGGGCCGACGCCGCGCCGCGCTCGGGCGAACGGCTGCGCGCCTGGCTGGCCGAAGGCGCGCATGGCGAGATGATCTGGATGGAGAGCCGTGCCGATGAGCGCGCTGCCCCTACCGCGCTGTGGCCGGAAGTCAGATCCGTGATCGCGCTCGGCATGAGCTATGCGCCCGCAGTCGATCCGCTCCGGCTAGCTGACGAGCCCGAAACCGGCCGTATCTCCGTTTACGCTCAGGGGGCCGACTATCATGACATCGTCAAACGCCGGCTGAAGGAGCTGGCGCGTTGGATCGTCGCTAAGGCCGGCGGCGATGTGAAGGTGTTCGTCGATACAGCACCCGTGATGGAAAAGCCGCTGGCGGAAGCCGCAGGGCTTGGCTGGCAGGGCAAGCACACGAATCTGGTCAGCCGCGAGTCCGGCAGCTGGCTGTTCCTTGGCGCCATCTTCACCACGCTCGATCTGCCGACCGACACGCCCGGCGCAGGCAGCTGCGGCAGTTGCGACGCCTGCCAGCATGCTTGCCCGACGGACGCCTTCCCCGCGCCCTACCGGCTCGATGCGCGGCGCTGCATCTCGTATCTCACGATCGAACATAAGGGTCCGATCCCGGCCGATCTTCGCCCCGGCATTGGCAACCGCATTTATGGCTGCGACGATTGCCTTGCGGTCTGTCCGTGGAATAAATTCGCGAAAGCCGCCGCCGCTAATCTGGCCTTCGCGCCGCGCGCCGAACTGACGGCACCACTTCTCGCTGACCTGCTGCAGCTGGACGATGCCGGGTTCCGCCAGCTGTTCGCCGGATCGCCGATCAAGCGGATCGGCCGCGACCGCATGATCCGAAACTGCCTGATCGCAGCCGGCAATAGTGGCGTGTCGGCGTTGGCCGAACGCGTCCGCCCGCACCTCGACGACCTGCACCCGATCGTGCGCGGCGCGGCGATCTGGGCGCTGGCCCGGCTAGCGCCCAGAGATGCACCCGCCGAACGGGCAACCAGATTCGATATCGAGGAGGATGAAGGCGTCCGCGCGGAATGGGCGGCACTCTAGGCTATTCGGCCGCGCGGACCTGATCCAGCTCTTCCTGCATCCGGAAGCAGAGGTCTTCCCATTCGAGCGGACGCCCGTCATGCGCATGAACGCGCACATCGGCCACGGGCAGCAGGTCGCGTTTGTCGACCAGTACGGGATTGGAAGGTGAGCCGGTTTCCCACTTCTCGCCCCATTGCCTGAGCGCGATCATCGTCGGCAGTAGATCGACGCCCTTGTCGGTCAGGCGATATTCGATCTTGCGGCGATCGTCCGGACACGGCTCGCGGATCAACACGCCGGTATCCACGAGCCGCCCGAGCCGGTTGGCGAGGATGTTGCGGGCGATGCCCAGGCTCGACTGCATTTCCTCGAAATGCTTCAGCCCATTGAACGCGGCGCGTAGGATCAGGAACGACCAGCGCTCGCCCATCGCTTCCAGCGCGCGGGGCAGGCTGCATTCCGCAGCGATCTGCGCAAGCGGTTCTCTTAAGCCCATTGATCCTCTTCCTAATCCGAAAACCTAATCCAAACCGCCCGGTTCATCCAGCAACAAAAATAAATGTAGGTTTCTGGTTGCAACTTAAAACCTATCGGAGTAAGTAGCGATTCGCAACCTAAATCGAAAGGGATGGAACATGGTTCGCTTTGGAGCTCTCACTTTCGCGCTCGCCGCCTCGCTGACCCTGATCGGTTCGGCCGCGATCGCGCAGCCTTCGGGCGGTTACTATAACATCACCCTGGCGGAGCCGGCTGCGGCGAAGACCGTCGTGCACGAGATGGTCGTGAACTGCGACGGCGCCAATTGCTCGGCCGCGCAAGGCCAGAGCCGCCCGGCGATCGTCTGCGCCAGCGTCGCGCGTCAGCTCGGCCCGGTCACGGCGTTCCGCGCCGGCGAAACGGTGCTCGACGGCGAAGCGCTCGCCAAGTGCAATGCCAAGGCCGACACCGCCAAGATCGCCCGCCGCTAAGGCAGGCTTGAAACTCACGCGGTCATCCTCCCTCTCTTGCCCGACCATCTGCCGCCGGAACGCACCCCTCGCGTTCCGGCGGTTGTTTTTTGGCCTTTGTTGTTGCGTTGCAGCGTCCGCTCGCCAATCTTGGACCCGTGCTGAGACAGTATGAGCTTGTTGAGCGGGTCAAGAGTTACGACCCGGACGCGGATGAGGCGCTGATCAACCGCGCCTATGTGTTCTCGATGCAGGCGCATGGCACCCAGAAGCGCGCATCGGGCGATCCCTATTACAGCCATCCGATCGAAGTCGCCGGCATCCTGACCGACCTTCATCTGGATGACGAGACGATCGCCACAGCGATCCTCCACGACACGATCGAGGATACGGTCGCGACGCATCAGGAGATCGAGGCGAAATTCGGACCGAACGTCGCCCGGCTGGT
>JAESFN010000153.1_pt1 | contig 107961 bp, 103 predicted proteins | sample 9269411 | NCBI WGS metagenome assembly JAESFN01 (sample SAMN14505399, study PRJNA617100) | algae metagenome | isolation source: Iphinoe sp. HA4291-MV1 and co-occurring heterotrophs from trail next to... | place: USA: Maunawili Falls, Hawaii | collected 2009-07-25
CACCACGCGCGGCCATCGCCGCGCGCGACAGATGTAGGCGCGATCCGCCAGGATCGCGCCTACTTTCATGGCCCGGCCACCGGGAATGATTGAACGCAGGGGCAGAGCGGCCTACGATACGTGCGGGGCCGACGCTCGTGCCGTTCCTTGTAGCGCCCGGGCACCCGGGCCTTTGTTTCGGCCGGAGAATTGGTTGCCATCCGCGCCTCGGCGAGGACCGGTCGTCTCCGGACAAGCCCATATGAGTTGTCCAGGTTATCCGCGCTAACATGAGCCTCGAAACCGAAAACGTCCTCGACCGCCGGCGGCTGAAGCGCGGCCTGTCGTTCTGGCGGATCGCCGCCGTGATCGCCGCGCTGCTGGCGGTCGGCGGCTATTTCTTCGCCGGCGACGATGGTCTCAATATCGCCGAGCGCCGGCAGATCGCGCGCGTGTCGATCGAAGGCATGATCACCGAGGATCGCGCCCAGCTCGCCATGCTGAAGAAGATCGAGGACGCCAGTCACGTCGCTGGCGTCATTCTCTTCGTGAACAGCCCGGGAGGGACCACGACGGGCGGCGAGGCGCTCTACGAAGCGCTGCGCCGGCTTGCCGAGAAAAAGCCCGTGGTCGCGCAGTTCGGGACGGTGGCCGCCTCCGCCGCCTACATTGCGGGCCTCGGCACCGATCACATCGTGGCGCGCGGCAATTCCATCACCGGCTCGGTGGGCGTCATCATGCAGTGGCCCGAGGTGTCGGAGCTGCTCGACAAGATCGGCGTCAAGATGAACGAGCTGAAGAGCGGGCCGCTCAAGGCCAATCCGTCGCCGTTCAAGCCGATCGACGAGGCCGGCAAGCAGCTCGCCGAGCAGATGATCAGCGACAGCCAGCGCTGGTTCCTCGGGCTTGTCACGACGCGGCGCAAGATCAATACGCCCGAAGTGCCCGGCCTCGAGCAGGGCCGGATTTTCTCGGGCCGGGAGGCGGTCACCTACAAGCTGGTCGACGAGATCGGCGGAGAAACGGAAGCCGTGCGGTGGCTCGAGGACACGCGCAAACTGCCGAAGAACCTCAAGATCGTGGATTGGAAGCCGCAGCGGAGCGGGGACTGGTCGTGGACCGGGGCGCTGGCGCAGGTGGCGGCGGGACTTGTCGGCCACATGCGCGAGGAAATGGCGGGCGTGGTTGCGCGGGACGGCCGGTTGGGCGCACTCGCCCTTGACGGCCTCGTGTCGGTTTGGCACCCTTCCAAAAATTGAGGAATTACAAAGGCTTTGCGCGGGAGGGAATGGTGATCAAATCCGAGTTGATCCAGAAAATTGCGGCATCCAATCCCCACCTCTACCACCGCGACGTCGAGCGTATCGTCAACGTGATCTTCGATGAGATCGTAAGCGCGCTGGCGCGGGGGGACCGGGTGGAGCTACGCGGCTTCGGCGCCTTCACCGTGAAGTACCGGGCGCCGCGCCAGGGTCGCAATCCGCGCACCGGTGCCGCGGTCCCGGTCGAGGAGAAATACGTGCCGTTCTTCAAGACCGGCAAGGAGCTGCGCGAGCGGCTGAACCGCCCGCAGGCATAGTCGTTCGGACGGCCAGAGGAGACCGAAGCCGTGTTGGGGCGTGTCGTTGGGTTGCTCGTCGGATTTGTCGCAGCGGTCTTTCTCGTGACGCTAGCGGTCGCGAACCGTCACGGGGTGCGGCTGGTGCTCGACCCGTTCAATCCGCAGGATCCGGTATTGTCGGCCGTCCTTCCTTTCTATGCCTATCTCTTCGCCATGCTGATCGCCGGGGTCGTGCTTGGCGGGATCGCGACCTGGATGAGCCAAAGCAAGTGGCGCCGCACGGCGCGTGCGCGGACGCAGGAGGCGCTGCGTTGGCGCGGCGAAGCCGAGCGGCTCGGGCGCGAGCGGGACGCAAACCTTGCCGCGAGCCGCAAGTCCTCGAGCCCCGGCGATACCAAGCGGCTCGCCGTGGTCGGACGCTAGGATACGCTTCACCACTGGCCGGTCGGTCGGCCACACAAGGTCATTTCCAGATGCGCTTTATCGATGCAGAGGCCGTTGAACGGGCCCTCAGCTACCCCAAGCTCGTCGATATTCTCGATGAGGCCTTCCGGACGGGTGCGATTGCCCCGCCGCGGCATCATCACACCATCAAGCTCGCCGGCCGCCCCGACGCCACGCTGCTGCTGATGCCGGCGTGGACGAGCGAGCAACCGGGCGCAGAGACCGCGGGGCGCTATGCGGGCATCAAGCTCGTCACCGTTTTTCCAGACAACGCGCGACTGTCGAAGCCGGCGATCTACGGCGCCTATCTGCTGCTTTCGACGGAGACCGGCGAGCCGCTGGCGCTGATGGATGCGCCCAAGCTCACGGTGTGGCGCACCGCGGGCGCGTCGGCGCTCGCCGCGCGTTATCTCGCACGGCCGGATGCCTCGCGCATGCTGATGGTGGGAGCGGGCGCGCTCGGCGCCTATCTGGTCCGCGCGCACGCCTCGGTTCGGCCGATCCGGCAGGTGTCGATCTGGAATCGTACGCAAGCGCATGCCGACAAACTGGCGAAAGAGCTGGCAGCAGCAACTGGTCTCGATGTCTCGGCCGCCCACGACCTCGAGGCGGCGGCGCGTTCGGCCGACATCATATCGACGGCGACGATCTCGACGACGCCGCTGATCAAGGGCGCCTGGCTCAAGCCCGGGACCCACGTCGACTGCGTGGGCGCCTTCCGGCCCGACATGCGGGAGACCGATGACGAGGTGGTGCGCCGGGCCAGGCTGTGGGTCGATACACGCGCCGGCGGTTTACGCGAGGCCGGCGACGTGGTCATGGCGATCAAGTCCGGGGCGATCACGGAGAAGGCCATCCTTGGCGATCTGTTCGAGCTGTCCCGGGGGCTGGCCCCGGTGCGGGGCGGCGCCGACGAGATCACAATGTTCAAATCGGTCGGGGCCTCCATCGAGGATCTCGCCGCCGCCGTGGCCATCTACGAAGGCGCTTGAAACGCGCTCCCACCGCTGGCTTGATACCCTTCGTGTCCTGAAACGGTTGGGGCTTTCCACATGACTATCGAGCACTGGCTGGCCTTCGTGGCGGCCTCGACGATCCTGCTTGCCATCCCAGGCCCGACCATCCTGCTCGTCATCTCCTATGCCCTCGCGCACGGGCGGCGGGCAGCGGCGCCGATCGTGGCCGGCGTGGCGCTCGGCGACTTCACGGCGATGACCGCGTCGATGCTGGGCCTGGGGGCTCTGCTGGCGGCCTCGGCCGAGCTATTCACGATCCTCAAGTGGGTCGGTGCGGCCTATCTCGTCTATCTTGGCATCCAGCTCTGGCGCGCGCCGGTCGGAGATGCGGCGGCGATGGCAGCGCCGATGCAGAAGCCCGGCCGGATGTTTGCCCATGCCTGGCTGGTGACGGCGCTCAATCCGAAGAGCATCGTGTTCTTCGTCGCGTTCCTGCCGCAGTTCCTGGTGCTGTCGGAGCCGATGCTGCCGCAAATGGCGATCTTCGAGGCGACCTTTCTCGTGCTGGCAACGCTGAATGCCACTCTCTATGCGCTCGTCGCATCGGCGGCGCGCACGACCATTCGGCGGCCGAATGTTCAGCGGGCGGTCAATCGCGCCGGCGGCTCACTGCTGATCGGCGCCGGGGTGCTGGCCGTCGCCTGGCGACGAGCGCCGGCCTGAGCACCGGAGACCGCACCATGGCGGCGCCCGACCTCGCCCAACTGCTGCCGATCATCGACCACGTCGCGGTCGGCGTCTTTGCGGTTACGGGCGCGCTCGTCGCGTCGCGCAAGGAGATGGACGTGTTCGGGTTCGCGCTGCTCGGCACGGCTACCGGCATCGGCGGCGGCACGCTGCGCGATGTGCTGCTCGGGCACCTGCCGGTGTTCTGGGTCCAGCGGCCCTCCTATGTAGCGGTGTGTGTGGCGGCTTCAGTGGCGGTGTTCTTTACGGCGCACCTACCGGAGTCGCGCTACCGGGTGCTGCTGTGGCTCGATGCCGTCGGGCTGGCCCTGTTCTCGGTCGCGGGCGCCGACCGCGTCCTGATGGCGGGCGGGGGACCGTTCGTGGCGGTGGTGATGGGCGTCGTGACGGCCACGTTCGGAGGGATCATCCGCGACGTCCTCGGCGGGGAGAGCCCGCTGCTGCTGCGGCGCGAAATTTACGTCACGGCGGCACTGGCCGGAGCGCTCTCCTTCGTGCTGCTGGCTTCTGTCGGGGTGGGGCGGCTGTGGGCCGGGCTGCTCGGCTTCGTGGTGTGCTTTGTGATCCGGGCGCTGGCACTCGTTTACCGATGGTCGCTGCCGCCCTACAAGGCGCGGCCGGGGCGCGAGCCCCACTCGATCGGCCTGTAGCGCCGCCCCTTTGGATCGCATGCGGACGTTGCGTTTCCCGCGCCGGGCAGGCAGAACACGCTGGCTATGACGACGAAGGTCAAGATCTGCGGGCTGACACGGGCCGATGCCGTCGCGGCGGCGGTGGCGGGCGGCGCCGACTACGTTGGGTTCGTATTCTATCCGCCGAGCCCGCGCAGCCTGGACGTGGCGACCGCGGCCCGGCTTGCCGAAGGCGCGCGCGGACGGGCCAAGATCGTCGCGCTGTTGGTCGATGCCGACGACGACACGATCGATGCGATCGTCGGCGGCCTCAAGCCCGACCTGCTGCAGCTCCATGGCAGCGAGACGCCCGAGCGGGTCGCCGCCATCCGGGCGCGAACCGGGCTCGCGGTGATGAAGGCGATCAAGGTCGAGACGGCAGTGGACGCGGCCGCCGCCGACGCCTATCGCGACGTCGCCGATCTCATCTTGTTCGACGCCAAGGCGCCGAAGGACATGGTGGACGCGCTGCCGGGCGGCAACGGCATTCCGTTCGATTGGCATGCGCTCGACGGCGTCGATGACGGCGTGCGATTCATGCTGTCGGGAGGATTGACGCCCGCCAACGTGGCCGAGGCGATTCGGCTTACCCGCGCCGGGATCGTCGATGTATCCTCCAGCGTCGAGGCGCGCCCCGGCGTGAAGGACCCCGATCTCGTGCGCCGCTTCCTGGCGGCGGCGAAGGGCGCCTGCCCGGCAGGCGATGACCGTGAAAAGAAAGATCCGAAGTGATGGCGTCCAAGACACGACCGAGCGGCCAGCCGCAGCTCAACAGCTATCGCACCGGGCCCGACGAGCGGGGTCACTTCGGCCTGTTCGGCGGCCGCTACGTCGCCGAGACACTGATGCCGCTGATCCTCGATCTGGAGCGCGCCTACGAGGCGGCCAAGGCGGACCCCGCGTTCCAGGCGGCGCTCACCGAACTTGGCGCCCACTACACCGGCCGTCCGAGCCCGCTCTATTTCGCCGAGCGACTGACGCGCCATCTCGGCGGCGCGAAGATCTACTTCAAGCGCGACGAGCTCAATCACACCGGCAGCCACAAGATCAACAACTGCCTCGGCCAGATCCTGCTCGCCAAGCGTATGGGCAAGACGCGCATCATCGCCGAGACCGGCGCCGGCCAGCACGGCGTCGCCGTGGCCACCGTGTGCGCCAAGTTCGAGATGCCGTGCGAGATCTTCATGGGCGCCGTCGACGTCGAACGGCAGAAGCCCAATGTGTTCCGCATGAAGCTGCTGGGCGCCAAGGTCAATGCCGTCACCTCCGGGGCGCGCACCCTGAAGGACGCGATGAACGAGGCGCTGCGCGACTGGGTCACCAACGTCCGCAACACCTATTACATCATCGGCACTGCGGCCGGCCCGCATCCCTATCCGGCGATGGTGCGGGACTTCCAGTGCGTGATCGGCAATGAGGTGCGCGAGCAGATGATGGAGCGCGAGGGCCGTCTGCCCGACTCGCTCGTCGCCTGCATCGGCGGCGGCTCGAACGCCATCGGCCTGTTCCATCCCTTCCTCGACGACAAGAGGGTCGCCATGTACGGCGTCGAGGCGGGCGGCCACGGCGTCGACGTGCCGAACGGCCACTCCGCCTCCATCAACGGCGGCCGCCCCGGCGTCCTGCACGGCAACCGTACCTACCTGCTGCAGGACGAGGACGGGCAGATCTTGGAGGGCCATTCCATTTCTGCCGGCCTCGACTATCCGGGCATCGGCCCCGAGCATTCGTGGCTCAAGGACAGCGGCCGCGTCACCTACGTGTCGGCGACCGACAAGGAGGCGCTCGACGCCTTCCAGATGTGCACACGCATCGAGGGCATCATCCCGGCGCTGGAACCGGCGCACGCACTGGCTTACGTCAAGAAGCTGGCGCCGACGCTGCCCAAGGATAATCTGCTGGTCATGAATCTGTGCGGCCGTGGCGACAAGGACATCTTCGCCGTCGCCGACCATCTCGGCATGGCGATGTGACGGCGCGCAAGGGAACACAAGACATTCATGTCCACGCAAACACGCATCGATCGCCGCTTCGCGGCTCTGAAGAAAGAAGGGCGCGCCGGGCTTGTCGCGTTCGTGACGGCGGGCGATCCCGACTACGAGACCGCCAAGGCGATCCTGTTCGGCCTGCCTAAAGCCGGCGCCGACGTGATCGAGCTCGGGATGCCGTTCTCCGATCCGATGGCCGACGGCCCCGCCGTCCAGGCGTCCTCTCTGCGGGCGCTGAAATCCGGGCAGACGATGAAGAAGACGCTGGCGCTGGTGCGCGAGTTCCGCGCTCGCGACCAAGACACGCCGATCGTGCTGATGGGGTACTTCAATCCGATCTACGTCTTCCCGACGGCCAAGTTCCTCGACGAAGCCAAGGCCGCGGGGGTCGACGGCCTGATCATCGTCGACATGCCGCCCGAAGCGGACGAGGATCTGTGCCTGCCGGCAATCGAGCGCGGCCTCAATTTCATCCGACTTGCGACACCCACCACCGACGCCAAACGGCTGCCAGCGGTGCTCACCAACACGACGGGGTTCGTTTACTACGTTTCGATCACGGGCATTACCGGGGCAGCCACGCCCGTGGTTGATGATGTACACGCTCAGGTTGCGCGCATAAAAAAAACCACAACCCTTCCCGTAGTGGTGGGTTTTGGCGTAAGAACACCGGAGCAGGTCAGGGCTATCGCGAAAGGCGCAGACGGCGTCGCCGTGGGATCGGCCCTGGTAACCGCGATCCAGCAAAGCCTGGGCCCGGATGGCGCGGCGACTGGCAAGACCGCGGGAGCGGTCCTAGATCTGGTGGTAAGCTTGGCGAAGGCGTTGCGGCCCCGCTGAGCCCGGGCAACAGTCCCGGGCACATGACCATCGCTAGCAGGCCGATCGACAGCAGAACGGCTCAGCACGATGAGGGGCAGCGGGTTTTGAGGAGCCCACGAGGGTGAATTGGATCAATAACGTTGTCCGTCCGAAAATTCGCGGATTGCTGACGACGAAGCGCGAGGTGCCCGACAACCTCTGGGTCAAGTGCCCGGAGAGCGGCCAGATGGTCTTCTACAAGGACCTGGAGGCCAACCAATTCGTGGTGCCGGGCTCGAACTACCACATGCGGATGGGGGCCGATCAGCGCCTCAAGCATCTGTTCGACGCCGGCGAGTACACGAAGGTGGCGGTGCCCGCGGTGCCGCACGACCCGCTCAAGTTCCGCGACGGCCGCCGCTACACCGACCGCCTCAAAGACGCCAAGGCCGACACCGACCTCGAGGATGCGGTGCTCGTCGGCGAAGGCCGCCTCGACGGCGGCGAGGTCGTTGCAGCGGCGCAGGACTTCCGCTTCATGGGCGGATCGCTCGGCATGGCTGCCGGCGAGGCGGTGATCGCCGGCATGATGCGGGCCGTCGAGAAGAAAGTGCCGTTCATCTTGTTCGCGGCATCGGGCGGCGCGCGGATGCAGGAAGGCATCTTGTCGCTGATGCAGATGCCGCGCACGACGATTGCCGTGCAGCGCATGCGTGAGGCGAAGCTGCCCTACATCGTCGTGCTCACCGATCCCACGACGGGCGGCGTGACCGCCTCCTACGCGATGCTGGGTGACGTGCAGATCGCGGAGCCCGGTGCGCTCATCTGCTTCGCCGGCCCGCGGGTCATTCAGCAGACCATTCGCGAGCAGCTTCCCGAGGGCTTCCAGCGCGCGGAATACCTGCTAGCGCACGGTATGATCGACATGGTCGTCCATCGCCACAAGCTGCGCGAGACGCTGTCGCGCTTGTGCCACCTGCTGATGGTGCCGTCGCACAAGTCGAAGGCGGTTGCCAAGGCGAAGACGCTGAACGGCCATGCCCGGCTCAACGGCAGCGCGGTCGAGGCGAGCGCGATCGAGGCCGCCGCCCGCGCCGGCCTTGGAGACGCGATCGAGGCCGAGCCGGTCACCGAGAAGGAGCGCTTCGATACCTCCAAGGTCGAGGCGCGGGAGAAGGCCAAACGCGAAGCGGACGCGGCCAAGCCGCGCGCCCTGCCGGACGACGGGGCCCGGAACTGATCGGAGCTGCTCCAGTCGCACTCCCTCTTTCTTAGTCATGTGGCGTAGCGTTGAGGATGCCGGATCCTGTTCGGGGAGCGCGGCCTCGCGGAGGGCATGGGATGCCGACAAGCACTGAGCTGCTGGGCGAGCTCAGGCGGCTGCACCCGCTGTTGATCGACCTGTCGCTCGACCGCATTCGCGGGCTGCTGGCCAAGCTCGGCAACCCGCAGGCCCGGTTGCCGCCCGTCATCCACATCGCCGGCACCAACGGCAAGGGCTCGACGAGCGCCTATCTCAAGGCGATGATCGAGGCGGCCGGACGCCGGGTCCACGTGTACACGTCGCCACATCTGGTGCGCTTTCACGAGCGGATCGTGCTCGCGACGGGGCCCGGCAAGGCCGGGCCGATCAGTGAAGCGCGGCTCGTGGCGGCGCTCGAGCATGTGGCGCGGGTCAACGCCGGCGCGCCGATGACCTTTTTCGAGATCACGACGGCAGCCGCGTTCCACGCGTTTGCCGAGACGCCGGCGGACGCCGTCATTCTGGAGGTCGGTCTCGGCGGCCGGCTCGATGCAACCAATGTCGTCGACCAGCCGCGCCTGACAGTGATCACGCCCATCGCCATGGATCATGCCGACAAGCTGGGAGCCACGCTGGCGGCGATCGCGGGGGAAAAGGCCGGCATTCTCAAGCCCGGCGTTCCGGCCATCGTCTCGCAACAACCGGAGGAGGCGTTCGGTGTGATCCAGCAGCGGGCGCGCACGATCGGGGCGCCGCTCACGCGATGGGGCGAGGACTTCGAGGCGTTCGAGCAGCGCGGGCGGCTGGTCTTCCAGAAGGAAGACGTGCTGCTCGACCTGCCCAAGCCGGGCCTGATCGGCCGCCATCAGATCGTCAACGCCGGAACGGCGATCGCTGCGGCGCTCGCACTCGAGCCGCTCGGGATCACGGTGCGTGCGATCGAGCGCGGCCTGACGGAGGTCACATGGCCAGCCCGGATGCAGCGTCTGACCACCGGTCCCCTGACGGATCGGTTGCGCTCCGGCTCGGAGCTGTGGCTCGACGGCGGTCACAACCCTGCGGGCGGCGAGGCGATTGCGCAGACGCTGGCCGATCTCGAGGAGCGCTCGCCCAAGGCGGTGCATCTGATCATCGGCATGATGGGGCAAAAGGACAGCGCCGGCTTCCTCAAGCCGTTTCGCGGCCTAGTGGCCAGCATCACGACCGTGCCGGTGCCGGGAGCGCACGAGGCGCCGCATCCACCCGCCGCGCTCGCCGACATCGCGCGATCGCTCGGCTTCAAGGCCGAGACCGCCGCCGACACTGAAGCCGCGCTGCGGGGGATCGAGGCCCGAGATGCCACCGACAAGCGCATCCTGATCTGCGGATCGCTGTATCTCGCCGGCCATGTGCTGGCCCTTCAGGAAGGTGCGGCCCAGCAGATGAACTGACAGCGCTCGCGTCGTTCGCTACAGCCGGTCGGCGGCGCCCTTCTCGACAAGACGGCCCGCGGAGTAGCCGACGATCGCGCCGGCACCGAGGCTGGGCACGCTGATCCGTCCGGCCATCTGTTCGGCTTCCCTGCACTACGCCTTCAGCAGAAACGCCAAGAGGCCCCGGCGAGCGCCGGAGCCTCTTCTGATCCGTCCGTCGTCATGGGCTCAGGCAGATACGGTCTGCTTGATCCAATCCTCGAGCTTCTTCTTCTGCACGAGGGCGCCGACGTGCTGGTTGGCGACCTTGCCGTCCTTGAAAATCATCAGGGTCGGCATCGCCTGAATGCGATACTTGGTGGTGATTCCGGGGTTCTGGTCGACGTCGACCTTGACGACCTTGACCTTGCCCTTCAGCTCCTCCGCCACCTGCTCGAGCGCCGGGGCCATGGCCTTGCACGGTCCACACCACTCGGCGAAAAAATCGACCACGACGGGCTCGGTAGCCTTGATCACCTCGGTCTCGAAGTCCTTGTCGGACACTGCTTGGGTCACTGCTGGCTCCTTTGCGTGAGTCTCGTGCGAGGAGACTCGCTCGATGTTCGGACACGGAAAGTAGGGAGGGGGGCATCACCCGTCAAGGCGAGCGGTGTCGAGTTCCCAGAGGCGGTGCTCATGGTCGGCGAGCAGGGATTCGGGGATCGGCATCAGGCGCGGGCCGTCGGTCCAAAGGATCGCGCACCGCACCTTCGATGTTCCAAAAATCTCTTTTGCCGCAAGACGATAAGCAGCCAACTGGAAGAGGTAAGCGGCGGCCACACCGGCGGCCTCGCGGGGCGGCGGGCGGTTGGTCTTGTAGTCGACGATCAGGATCTCGTGACCAAGCTCGGCGAGCCGGTCGAGCTGGCCGGTGATTCGCAGGGGCGGCTTGGCGGCCTGGGTCGGATGGGGGATTTCGGCCGCGATCGGCACCTCGGCGCGACTCGCCGGACCGAAGACCGGAGCGAACGCCGGGTCGCGCAGAACGGCAAGCGTCTCGGCCACGATGCCGGCGCGGGTGCGGGCGGGAAGATCGCGGGCGCGCAGGTCGATGAAGGCGCGGGCGGCGCGCTCCCATCCGCCAGGGTCGATGGTCGGCAGATGCTCCAGCAGCGCGTGGGTGAGGGTGCCGCGCAGAAAGCGATAGTCTGCCGAAAGTGCAAGCGGCGAGGGTGCGGCCGGTGCGTGCCGCGCCGGCTCGTCCCGACGCGAGGCGGCTAGCTCGCCGTCGTCGTCGATCTCCAGGGGCACCAGGCGGGAAGGCGCTAACGGCACCGCGAGCTGCGGCTCGCGCGGCGCCGGTGTCCTCGCCCACGCCGGCAGCGCCTCGGCCGCGATCTCGGGCTGCTCCGCGGCGCGCGGCGGGTCATGCGGCGCCGTCTGATCGACGGCCAGGCGCCAGACCGTTCGGCCGTCGGGCGTCTCGATCCGTGCCAGGCGGCCGTCGAGGCCCGCCACGACGAGGTCATACCAGCAGCCGGGACTGCGGCCCCGCTTGCCCTCGAACCCGGCTACGTAGAGGCGATCGCGGGCGCGCGTCAGGGCGACATAGAGAAGACGGTTGCGTTCCTCGGCCTCGGCCTGCGCGACACCCTGCCGGGCGGCGCGTATGGCCTCGAGCCGGCCGGTGCCTTTGACCGGCCAGGCCTGCACGTCGGTGATGCCTTCGGGCCGCTCGGGACAGTCGATCGCCAGCAAGGTTCCGGCGCGGCGCGGCGACTGGGTGGAGCAGGTGTCGGGCAGGAACACAATGGGAGCTTCAAGGCCCTTGGCGCCGTGCACGGTCAGAATGCGCACTTCGTTGCGGCCGTGCTCCATATCGCGCTTGATCTCGCGCGCGAGCCCACGCACCCAGCACAGAAAGCCCTGCAGCGATGGCGGCGCGTCGTCATCGTAGCCCAGCGCCAGGCTCAGGAACTCGTCGATGGGATCGGTCGCCTCGGGACCGAGCCGCGCCAGCAGGCGGGCGCGAACGCCGTCCTTGTCGAGCAGGCGGGCGTAGAACTCGTAGGGCGGGGCGTAGTCGGCGAGCGCGCGCCACCGCTTGAGGGCGTCTGCGGCGGGGCGGAAGCGCTCGGATGTCTTGCCGGCCTCGAGCAGCGCGCGCCACAGGGTGCTCTTGCGCGCCGCGGTCAGCACGAGAAGATCGTCGTCGGTGAGATCGAACAACGGCGACTTGAGCACGACAGCCAGCGCCAGGTCGTCCTCGGGTAGGGTCAGCACGTCGCCAAGTGCGATGAGGTCGGCCACCGCGATCTGCTCGGTGATGCGGATGCGATCGGCGCCGGCGACGGGAATGCCGCGCGCCTTCAATGCCGCCACCATGGGCCCGGCGAACGGGTTGCGCCGCCGCACGAGAATGAGGATGTCGCCGGCGCGGATCGGCCGATCTTCAGAGACGAGCCGCTCGCCCGTCTTCAGCCAGCCGGCGATGGTTTCGGCGATGCGCGCCGCCAAGCGATTGACGGGGGCCGATTGCGGTACCTCGCCCAGCGGCGCCCAGGTTTCGCTCGGCGGGCCCTCCTCCCACGCTTCCGTCGGCCAGATCTCGACGAACCCGGCCTGCCCGGTCCGCAGCGCGATGTGGCGGACGGGGGTGGCCTCGGCGGTGAGGCCCGGCGTGCGGGTGCGATCGGCAAAGACGCGATCGACCGCGTCCAGCAGCGGTGCGACCGTGCGGAACGACAGCAGCAGCGGCACCTTGCGCAAGGGGTGGCCCGCGGCCTGCGCCAGGGCAGCGAAGCCGTCGCCGGTCTCGGCGAACATCTTCGGCGCGGCGCCCTGGAAGCTGTAGATCGATTGTTTCTCGTCGCCGACGGCGAACACCGTGCGCGGCTCCTCGCGCGTGCCGGCCCCGGCGAAGAACTCGCGCGCCAGGGCGGTGACGATCGACCATTGCAGCGGACTCGTGTCCTGCGCCTCGTCGACGAGAATGTGATCGAGCCCGCCGTCGAGCTTGTAGAGCACCCAGTCTGCAGCGTCGGATTGCACGAGCAGGCCCGAGGTGCGCACAATGAGGTCGTCGAAATCGAGGGCGGCGCGGCGGGCCTTGCTCTCGCTGTAGGCGTCCTTCACCGCGCCGGTCAGCCGCAGCAGCGCCTCGGTCGCCGCGATCAGCGCCAGCGCTCGGCGCTGCCGGTAGAGCGCGGCGAAGCGTGTCTGCGCTCCGGTGAGCTGGCTTTCGACCTCGGGATGGGCCGCGCACAGCGCCTTGGTCATCATGGCTTTGCGGGGCTCGTCCTCGTCGTTGAGGAGCGCGCGCGCCATGGCCTCGATGCGGGCCGCTCCGGCAGGCGCCGCCAGCACGGCGGCCAAGCGGGAAGCGGCCTTCTGATCGTTCGCGCTGCCGCCGGCCAGGATGGCCTTGATGCGCCCGACCGCCTCCAGCGATAACAGCTTTCCGAGTGCCTCATCAACAGTGGCGAGCGTGACCTGGCGATCGAGGCCGAAGGCCGAGCGATAGATGCGTGCGATATCGGCGCGGCCCTGATCCGGACGCAGCGCCACGCGCGCCATGCCCTCGAGCCATTCCGCCTTGGTCAGCGCATCGCGCAACACGGCGTCGAACCCGTCGTCGGCGGCAAAGGCAATCATGCACTCGAGCGCGCGGCCGAGATCGGAACCCGGCTCGCTCGTCGCGGCGGCCAGCACCCGATCGATGGCCTCGCGGCTCAAGGTGTGGCTCATCTCGTCGTCGAGGATGGAGAAGCCCGGCGGCACACCGGCCTCGAGCGGGAAGCGCTGGAGCAGACGCTCGCAGAAGGCGTGGATGGTCTGGACCTTGAGGCCGCCCGGCGTCTCGATGGCGCGCGCAAAGAGCTGACGCGCGCGGTCGCGCTCCTCGGCGGACGGAGGCCGACCGAGCAATTCGGCGAGCCGCGCCGCGAGGCTTGCCGCATCCAGGATCGCCCATTGCGCGAGGTCGCCGTAGACGCGCTGCGACATCTCGGCGGCGGCGGCCTTGGTGTAGGTCAGACACAGGATGCGCTCGGGCAACGTGCCGGTGAGCAGCAGCTTCAGCACGCGCAGCTTCAGCACGTGCGTCTTGCCGGCACCGGCATTGGCGCTGACCCACGCCGACGCCAGCGGGTCGGACGCGGCGGCCTGTGCCCGCTCGGTTTCCGCAAGCAGCGGATTGACGGCCGATCCTTTGGCGGCACCGGCCATCTCACTCCTCCTCGCCGTTCTCGGGCGTGGACCACTCTGCCACCCGCGCCAGATGGGCGTAGGAATCGTAGTCGTAGCGGAAGCGGGCGCGCCGCAGCGCGCGGTAGGGCGTCGCCTCGCGATCGAACTCGTCGATCAGCCGCTGAAGACCGGTGCGGGCGGCGCCCGCCAGTACCGCCACGTCCTTGACCGCGAGGTCCTTGACGTAGCCAGGCGGTTCGCCGCCGGCCGTCGAGATGTAGCGCAGCCTGGCGACCGGCTGGGCTGGCACCTCCGCGAAGCCGGTGCTGGTGGCGATCATTGCTTCGAGGGGAAGCTGCGGGGCCTCCTGCTTGAGGGCGCGCGTGGCGAGGCTGTCCATGGCGGATGCGGAGGCGGTCTTGTAGTCGGTGATGACGAGACCGCCATCAGCGATGTCGATGCGGTCGGCGCGGGCGCGCAGCGTGAACGGGCCGCCGGCCGCCCCCTCGAGAACGGTCGCGCCCGAGACTTCGGCCAGGACACGCGCGACGCCGTCGCGGCGGCCGCCCTCGGTCTCGGCGAACCAGTCGGCAAAGCGCACGAAGCGCGGCAGCCAGAATGCCGCAATGCGCGGATTGCCGGTGTACTCGGCGAGGATGGCGCGCGCGATTTTCAGCAGCTCGCTGCGCGGATCGTCCGGCAAACGGTCAGGGAAGCGGCTGGCGAAGCGGCCGAGCGCCTCGTGCACGATGGCGCCGCGCAGGGCGGGTCCGGGCGAGGCCCCCAAAACATCGAGCGCTTCGAGCCCGAGGATGCGCGCGGCAAAGATCGCATAGGGATTGGCGATCCACGTCTCGACGTCGCTGACGCTCAGGCTGCGCGGACGGAGCGCGAGCGCGGGGCGCGGTTCCGGCGGCTTGATGGTGCGCCGGGCCGGGATGTGATCGCGGGCGCGTGCCCATTGCAGCCAGGGCCGGTCGGGCGCGAGCGCCGCCCGCGCCGCCAGGCCATCGAGCAGCGCCAGCAGGCGCATCAGCCAGCGCGACGGCACGGTCGGCACGCCATCGATCTTCTGTGCGCGGGTGAGATAGACGCGGCGGGCGCCGCAGAGCTGGGTGAAGTCGTGGGCTGCGCGGCCGATCTGCTCCTCGGGCTGCGGCAGGCCGAGCGCCTGGCGCATCGGCCGGTTGAGCCACGGTCCCGGATCGGCGGCTTCAGGCCAGGTGCCTTCGTTGAGCGAGCCCAGAACCATGATGTCGGGCTGCTGCAGGCGCGCCTCGAAGGGCCCCCAGATCGCCAGGCGCGGATGGACGGCGACGCGCGGCCGCACGGTCTCGCGCGCAACAAGGCCGCGATAGAGGTCGGGATAGTCGGCGGCTGCAATCTCGGGTGTGCGCAGCGCTGGATCGAAGAGCTGGGCAAAGAACACCGCGCCCGCCTCGCCGGCCTCATCGCGCCAGAGCGGAGCGCCGGCACCTTCGGCGGATTCCTCCTCCGGCAGGGCCGTCAGTGCCTCGGCAGCCGCGACATGGACCCGAGCGATGTCCTTGAGCGGGTGCCTCGCGCCACGGCGAAAAAGATCGCTGAGTGGCGAGACGGCCGCGGAGAGCCGGCGGATCAGATCGCGCGCCGCATTCCAGTCGTCGCCGTGCAGCGCGCGCACCGCGCGTTGGCGCCTCGTCCCGGCCGCCACCTCGCGGGCGGCTCGCTCGAGGGCCGCCTCGACGCCGTCGAGCCCGCGCCCGATGTAGGGCGTGCGAAACGCCGCCAGCTCGATCACGCGGGCGGCGCGGCGGATCTTGCCGACCGGCAAGCCGAGCCGCGTCAGCGGATGTTTCAGCAAAGCCATCAACGCGACCGGCTCGAACGCGCGGCCGGCGGCCTCGACGAGCAGATCGAGCAGCGCGCCGGGCGGCGTCTTGCCGAACGGGCGGCCGGCCGAGTCGTCGACCTCGATGCCCCAGCTCTCGAGACGCACCGCGACCCGGCGGGCGAGGCGGCGATCGGGCGAGACGAGCGCAGCCGTGCGGCCCGGAACCTCGAGCGCCTCGCGCAGGATGAGCGCGACCGCCTCGGCCTCGTCCTGGCCCGACGGCGCCTCGATGAGCGACACGCCCTCCAGCGCCGACCGCACCTCTGCCGGATCGGCGACGGCGATGAAGCCGTGCCAGCGCTCGGTGGTGGCGGCGGGGCGCAGGGCCTCGCTCAGCACGTCCGCACGCAGCCGGCCCGGGTTGCTCCCCGCGCGGCCGGGCAAGACGGTCACGTCCCCACGCGTCACGCCAAGCGCGGCGAGCAGCTTGGCGAGCCCGTTCTGCGGATGCTCGGGGTGACGCTCGACGATGGTGCGCCAACTGTCCTCGTCGAGGCGGCGGTCGAGGCCCGGCAGCACGATGGCGCCATGGTCGAGACGCGCCACGACGCGCATCAGCTCGGCGGTCGCCGGAATGCTGCCGGTGACGCCGGCGACGATGACCGGATGGCGTGATGGCGACGATGCGAGGCGGGCAGCCTCGGCCAGGATCAAGCGATTGCGCCGCTCGACCGGGGAGATCAGCCCGCGCTCGGCCAGGTGCTGCGGCCACCAATCCAGCACGATCTCGAGGAAACCCAGCGTCTTCTGCCAGTGCTCGGAATAGTTCTCGGGCACCAGTGCGGCGAGTCCGGCCAGGCTCACATTCTCGGTCTCGACCATGTCGATCAGCCGCGACAGCTCGGTGGCGAGCTGGGCGGCCTGGGCGGGCGTCGCGGCGCCGCTGCCGGCGAACGGGTCGAGCGTCGTCGCCGCCGTGGGCGCCGTGCGGCGTGTCGCTTGCGACCACCGGAGCACCAGCTCGGTCAGCACCAGACGACGCTCGAGCTCACTGACCGCGGGTGGCACGTCCGCAGCCTGTGCGGCCAGCGGCTCGGTCGCCGCGAGATCGGACAGCAGCGCCAGGTCCTCCTCGCCTTCCGCGATCGGCCGGATGCGGGGCAGCGCGAGCGCGCGGCGTCCCGACGCCGCGAGGAACGCTTGCTGTAGGGCGCGAGCGGCCCGCCGGGTGGGGAGCAGGATCGTCATCGCGGGAAGATCGAGCGGAGAGGGCGGAGCTTCCCCCGGCCGGGGCAGCTCGCCGGCCAGCACCGCCTCGGCGAGGGCGACCAAAAAATTGCGGCCGGGCGGCACGGTGACGACATGCCCGCCGCCGGCTGCGCCCCCCGCGAGCCCGTCCTGCCTCCCGTCAGGTGCCGTCATCACCCTGCAGCACCCGTTCTGCGTTGAGGAGCGCTTCCGGCGTGCCGACATGCATCCACACACCGTCGAGGCGAAACCCGAAAACCCGGCCCTGCTCGATCGCCCGGTCCCACACCACGTTGAGCGAAAAGGCGCCGTCGGGCGCCTTGTGGAACAGCCGCGGGTGCGCGATCGAGGCGCCGGTGTAGGCGAACGGTACCAACTGACGGCCGGTGCGGCGGGCCACCTTGCCGTCCGGGCTCAACGAGAAATCGCCGCGGCCGTCGTAGCCGACGCTGCTGGCGCCGACGGCGAGAAGGAGCAGCGCATCCATCCGCTCCGGATCGAAGGCGGCGGCGAGGCGGTCGAGGTTGCCGCCGATGCCCTCCTGCCAGACCGAGTCGGAGTTGTGGATCAGGAACGGCTCGTCGCCGAGCTTGCGCAGCGCCTTGACTACGCCACCGCCGGTGTCCAGCAGTCCCCGACGCTCGTCCGATATGGTGATCTTGGGTCGTTCGCGCGCGCGCAGGTGGGCCTCGATCTGGTCGGCCCGGTAGTGAACGTTGACGACCGCGCGCGGGATGTCCGCCTGCGCGATGCGGTCGAGCACATGATCGAGCAACGGCTTGCCGGCGAGGCGGACCAAAGGCTTGGGCAGCTCGTCGGTCAACGGCCGCATGCGGACACCGAGGCCGGCGGCCAGCACCATGGCTGTCTTGGGGCGCCACGTCATCCAGAGTCCCTCATGCTTGCTCGACCGGCGAGGCGGCCCGTGGCCGGGCGTCGTTCTCGGTCTCGATTCGCAGATGCGTCGCGTACCACGCCCGCAGGGGGTACAATGCGGGTTCTGACAGATTGCGCGCCAGGTAGCCGCGGATGCGCGGCAGGTGCTGGAGGTACTGGGGCTTGTTGTCGCGCTGCGCCAGCCGGGCGAAAATACCGAGGATCTTGGTGTTGCGTTGCGCGCCCAAGGCGGCGTAGGCGAACGCAAACTCGTCCTCGTCGAACGCGGCGTCGTGCGCGGCGACCTCGCGGCCATAGTGGTCGCGCAGCCTAGCTTCCAGCGAAGCCGGCACGTCGAGCCGCGCATCCTGAAGCAGCGAGACCACGTCGTAGGCAGGATGGCCCTGCACGGCGTCCTGGACATCGATGACGCCGACGCGGCGGACGCCGACGCGACCGGGGAGCCAGAGCAGGTTGGGCGAATGGTAGTCACGCAAGACCCAGCCGGATGGGAGGCTCAAGAGGCGATCGAACACCGGCTCCCAGGCGGCGGCGAACGCGGCGCGCGCTGCCGGCGGCGCGGGCGCATTCTCGATCAGCGGCCAGTACCAGTCGAGGAGCAGCTCGGTCTCGATGCGCAGCGCGTCGCGATCGTAGGCGGGCAACACGTGGGCCGGCGCACCGGTCACCGGCAGCGCGCGCGGCACCGGGTGCCGGCGCAGGGCGACGAGCGCATCGATGGCGGCCCGCCACAGCTCGGACTGAGAGGCGCCCGATTGCAGCTCGCGCCCGTAGACGCCGTCGCCCAGATCCTCGATCAGCAGCAGACCGGCCGACAGGTCTGCGGCAAAGAGCTCCGGCGCCGAAAGTCCGCGATCGCGCAGCGCGCCGGTCACCGCAACGAACGGGCGAACGTCCTCGGCCAGATGCGCGATGCGACTGTAGGGCTTGCCGTTGCGCACAGGAGGGCCGTCCGGCTGGCGCGGCGCGTCCATCAGGATGACGCGGCGGTCGCCGTCGCGGAGGCGAGCATAGCGGCGCGTGGATGCGTCGCCCTGGAGATGGACGAGGCGAGCGGCGGCCCATCCAGACCGCTCGAGAAAGGCGCCGATCGCGTGCAAGCGATCGACGCGCGGCGCCCATGAGCCGTGGCCGGTCAGCGTGATGTCGCGGGTGTCGGGATCGGCGGTCGCGCCGAAGACGATCTCGAGCCGATCGGGAGGCAGCCAGCGGGCGACGCGGTCGGGCCACTCGATCAGGACGGCGCCATCGGCGGCAGCCTCGTCGAGGCCAACCTCTCGCGCCTCAGCCGCCGAGGCCAGCCGATAGAGATCGAAGTGGGACACGGGCGTGCGCGGCGCGCCGTAGGTCTGCACGAGACTGAACGTCGGGCTCGGCACCTCGACGGCATCGTCGGCAAAAGCGGCGCGAATGACGGCGCGTGCGAACGTCGTCTTGCCGGCCCCGAGATCGCCGACCAATGTCACCACGTCGCCGGCCCGCAGCGCGTACGCCACGAGATCGGCCAGCCGGCGAACGCCTGCTTCGCTGACATGATTGCACTGCCACGACCCGGTCATGGCGCATGAGCAATCATTCACAGGAGGTGACGTCAAGCCCGCGCGCTGCGCACGTCCGCTTCGTGGTGGATAGCCGGGCTTTCCGGGAAACGAACCGTCACGCGAGTGCCGCGGCCGGGCTCGGATTCCAGCCGCATGTCGCCGCCGTGCAACGCCACCAGGCTTTTCACGATCGACAGGCCGAGGCCGGCGCCGCGGTGGCGCGAGCCCTGGCTGTGCGTTTCGAACCGCTCGAAGACACGATCCTGCTGATCCTTCGGGATCCCGACGCCCTGGTCCTCGACCGCGAAGGCCATCATGCCGTCCTCGCACCAGGCCGAAACGCGGATGGTGTCGTTGGGCTTGGAAAAGCCGATCGCGTTCGACAACAGGTTGTAGAGAATCTGGCGGATGCGCGCCTCGTCGGCGATGAACTCGATGGCATCGTCGGCGAGCGCGATGTCGATGGTCAGACGGGCGCGGCCGGCCCGCTCACGCACGCCGAGGATGGCAGCATCGATGATCGGGCGCACCTTCACGGGCGACAGCTTGAGATCCAGCGCGCCGGCATCGATGGTCGCGAGATCGAGGATGTCGTCGATGATCGAAAGTAGTGTCTTCGACGAAGCGGTGATGTCGCCCAGGTACTCGCGCTGCTTCTCGTTGAGGGGGCCGGTGCGCGGCGTAGCGAGCAGCTCGCTGAACCCGATGATGTTGGTCAGCGGGGTTCGCAGCTCATAGGAGACGTGGCTGATGAACTGGCTTTTCAGGCGGTCGCCGGCGACGAGGGCCTCGTTGCGCTCGATCAAAGCGCGCTCGTAGTGGCGGGTCGCGGTCACATCGACGAAGGTGACGAGGGTCGCGCCGTCAGGAAGCGGAATCGCGGCATAGTCGATGATGCTGCTGTCGGGGCGCACCATCTGGCCCTCGATGGGATCTCGCTGATCGGAAATCGAGGTGACGGCCGCGCTGATCCGCGTCCAGATGCGCGGATCGTCGGTCAGGATCTTGGCCTGGGCGATGATGCTGTCGATATGGGGCTCGCCGCGCAGCGCGTCGGGCGAGAGTTTCCAGATGCCGGTGAAGGAGGAGTTGTAGAGCTTGAGGCGCCCGTCGGTCGCAAACACGGCGACGCCTTCCTTGAGGCTGTCGAGTGTCTCGGTCTGGACGTCGATCAGGGCGTTGTAACGGCTCTCGAGTGCGAGGCGCTCAGTGACGTTCTCGAACAGATACGTGACGCCGCCGTCCGGCCGCTGGTCGCCGACGACGTTGATCATGCGGCCGTCGGGGAGGTGCCAGAGGTCCTCGAAAACAACACCCGCGCGTTCGCCTTCGACGAGCTTGTCCTTCCACTCGCGATAGTCGCGGACGGCCGGCAGGCGGGCCAGCTCGCGCAGACGGTCGAGGATCTCGCCATGGGTGGGCCGGCTGCGCAGCCACTCGGCGTCGAGCTGCCAGAGGGTCTGGTAGGCGGGGTTGAAGAAGCTCAGGCGCCGGTCGGCGCCAAAGGTGGCGACGGCGGAGGAGACGCGATCGAGCGTGCGATCGTAGGCCATCTTGCGGCGGTTGAGCTCGGCCTTGGCCGCCTCGAGCTCGTCGACGTCGATGGCGGCCGCGACCGTGGCGTCGCCCAACGGCAGCACGACGATATCGTGGGCGCGGCGCTGCCCCTGGGACACGATCTCGAGCCGCTTGCGATAGATGTCCTGGTGGGCCAGCGAGCGGTCGACGGTGGCGCGGTGGCGCGATTCCAAAAGCTCGATCTGACGCTCGCGCACCTCGTCGTCGCTGGCCGCCTCGACGGCCTTGACGTAGGCATCGTTGACCCAATCGATGCGGCCGTCGTCGCTTTTGAGCCAGATCGGCATCGGCAGCACGTTGAGCAGCGCGCGGCTCGCCCGGATGTCGCGGGCCAGCGTACGGTGCTGATCGATGATGCGGACCAGATCGCGTTTGTAGCCGGCGACGTCGCGAAAGCGTAGCACCGCGCGGGAGCCGGCCGCCCGGCCGTCGGCCTCGAGGTGGCCGCCGACGTTGGTCTTGAGCAGCAGGTTGAACGGCCGGCCGTCGGCGAACAGGCGGTCGAGACCCTGCCGCAGCTCCTCGGCGGAGCGCGCATCGAGCCAGCCGCCGAAGCGCAGCAGCTCGCGCTGGCCCTCGGGAATGCCCTGGACGGAGCCGAGGCTGTGGGTGACGACCCGCAGCCCCTTGGCCTGCTCCCAGAACACCAGCACCTGTGGCTCGGCCTTGATGATGGCCTCGGTCGCGATGAGGCTGCGCCGCAGGCCGGCGGTCTCCTCCTGAGCCTCACGAATGGCGCGACGAGCCTTGCGCATCGCGCCCCAAATGAGCGCCACGGCGAACGCGGCACCGCCGGCCACGAGGGCGAGCAGCAGCAGGTGGCGGACGTCAAGGCCGGCGGCGGTGACGTGGCGGCTATCGGCCAGCGCGACAGTGAGCACGACCACGCACGCCAGGCTCGCCGCCGACAGCGCGATGAGCTCCCGGTACGTGTTGTCGAGCCTGCCCTGGCGGCTTGCCACCTGCATCTGGGTTCGTGCTTCCGGAAATCGGAGGACCGCAAGACGCGAGACGACAAGAGGTGCGGAGAAGGATTTGATGAACGGTCAACAGACCGAATCACCTTGAAGTATGAAGGGCTTCGGCCAGTCTGGCCAGCGCCGGAACGGCATGAAACCAAGCGCCTCGCCCAGCCGTTGGGGCGGGCGAGGCGCGATGGCAACAGTCAGGGTGGCCGGCCGGCCTCAGTAGCGGTAGTGATCCGACTTGAACGGCCCGCTCTGCGAAACGCCGATGTAGCCCGCCTGCTGCGGCGTCAGCTTGGTCAGCTTCGCCCCGATCTTGGCGAGGTGCAGCATCGCGACCTTCTCATCGAGATGCTTGGGTAGCGTGTACACCTGCTTCTGGTACTTGCCGGAATTGGCCCAAAGCTCGATCTGGGCCAGGGTCTGGTTGGTGAAGGAGGCCGACATCACGAACGAGGGGTGACCCATCGCGTTGCCGAGGTTCACGAGGCGGCCCTCCGACAGCAGGATGATGCGCTTGCCGCTCGGGAACTCGATCTCGTCGACCTGCGGCTTGATGTTGATCCACTTGAAGTTTTTCAGCGCGGCCACCTCGATCTCGTTGTCGAAATGGCCGATGTTGCAGACGATGGCGCGGTCCTTCATCGCCCGCATGTGGTCGGCGGTGATGACGTCGCGGTTGCCGGTCGCGGTGACGAAAATGTCGGCGCGCGAGACGGCATCCTCCATGGTGACGACCTCGTAGCCCTCCATGGCCGCCTGCAAGGCGCAGATGGGGTCGATCTCGGAGACGATGACGCGGCAGCCGGCGTTGCGCAGGGAGGCGGCCGAGCCTTTGCCGACGTCGCCGAAGCCCGCGACCATGGCCACCTTGCCGGCCATCATCACGTCGGTGCCCCGGCGGATGCCGTCGACGAGGCTCTCGCGGCAGCCGTAGAGATTGTCGAACTTCGACTTGGTGACAGAATCGTTGACGTTGATGGCCGGGAACAGCAGCGTCCCCTTCTTGTGCATCTCATAGAGGCGATGGACGCCGGTGGTGGTCTCCTCCGATACGCCCTTGATGTTCTTGGCGAGACCGGCGAACCAGCCCTTGGGCTTCTCCTTCAGAGTCTTCTTGATCAGCGCGAACAGGACCTCCTCCTCCTCGGCGCCGGGCTTGTCGAGGAATGCGGTGTCGCCGCCTTCGGCGCGCACGCCGAGATGTACGAACAACGTCGCGTCACCACCGTCGTCGAGGATCAGGTTGGGGGTGCCGCCGTCGCTCCACTCGAAGAGCTTGCGCGTGTAGTCCCAGTAGTCGACGAGGGTTTCGCCCTTCCAGGCGAACACCGGGATGCCGGCCGCGGCGATGGCGGCGGCGGCGTGATCCTGGGTCGAATAGATGTTGCACGACACCCAGCGGATGTCGGCGCCGAGCGCCTTCAGTGTCTCGATCAGCACCGCGGTCTGGATCGTCATGTGCAGCGATCCCGCGATGCGCGCACCCTTGAGGGGCTGGCTCGGGCCGTATTCGGCGCGCGTCGCCATCAAGCCCGGCATCTCGGTCTCGGCGATGGCGATCTCTTTGCGCCCCCAGTCGGCGAGCCCGATATCCTTGACGATGTAGTCCCCAGCGCTCGGCATGTGTGGTCCCTTCGGTGATACGGCGGATCGACACCGGCGAAATCGCCCAATACGGACGCTCCGATGTCCCGGCCTATGAATGTCCCTTTTCCTGATCGGCTCCGTCGACGGGGCGATGATCCGACCGCTGATGCGCCTCTATAGCGGCCCTGCCGGCGCCCCGCAACAGAGATATAAAGAAATCTTTATATGTTGAACTCGCCGGGCGGCCGCGACGCGGGGCTAAGTAACCCGGGCGTTCCCTCACTACATCCGAGTCGTCATGGTAATTATTCCGATAATTACTTCAATAAAATTGTAGTAAAATCCAATATTCTTCTGAATTATTTCATTTGTTTTCTTTTTAATCTTCCGAATGCCTCTCGCATTTTAAGAGATTTGAAATCCTTCAACGTACAGAGTGCGGGCCGCACAGTTTCTCGTCTGGAGGCGTATCCCATGTCCGCACTGATGTCGTGGCTTCGGCCCGCGGCGGTGCAGCCGGCCGCACGCGGCGCCCTTTCCTCGCAGCGCTCCGCTGCGACGCGTCTGATTGGCGATCAATCCGGCACCATCAGCATCATCTTCTCGCTGACCGCAGCCGTCGTGATCGTGATGGTGGGCGGAGCGGTCGACTACGGCCGTTGGCTCAATGCGCGCAACCAGACGCAGAACGCGCTCGACGCCGCCCTGCTGGCGGCCGGACGGGTGCTGCAGACGCAGCACGGCGACCGGAGCCAGGCGCTGGCGACGGCGCGGACCTACTACGATCGCATGAAGACCATGCTGACTGCGCGGGACGAGGCGGTGTTCGACGTGGTCGACGACGGCACCGCGCTCAAGGCCGACGTGACGGCCTACGTGAAGACGCCCTTCCTCAGCCCGATCGGCATCTACGAGTTGCCGATCATGACCGGCGCCAAGGTCGTGCTATCGGCCGGCGGCAACTCGGAGACGAGCGTCGAGGTCGGTCTGATGCTCGACGTGACGGGCTCGATGGCCGGCCAGAAGATCAAGGACATGAAGACGGCCGCGAAAGATCTGATCGACATCGTCGTCTGGGACAACCAGAGCGAATACTATTCCAAGATCGCGATCGCGCCGTTCTCGGCCCGCGTCAACACCGGCAGCCACACGGCCGCGCTGACCGGCATGACGGCGACGTGGAACAGCAAGAAGATCAAGGCCTGCGTGACGGAGCGGACGGGGTCGGCGGCCTTCACCGACGACGCGCCGGCCAACAACAAGTACCTGAACGCCTACGCCGGCGATCGCGTGAAGGACAACGACAACTACAGCTCCAACGGCTCGTGCTCGGATCCGAGCTCGTCCGAGGAGATCACGCCGCTGACCAAAGACAAGGCCGTGCTCAAAGCGCATATCGATGCGCTGACCGACGGCGGCTCGACCGCCGGCCAGCTCGGCACGGCATGGGCATGGTATCTGATCTCGCCCAACTGGTCGTCGATCTGGACGGGCGACAGCGCGCCGGCGCCGTATTCCAAGCTCACCCAGATGGGGCAGAACGGGCAGCCGGCGCTCCAGAAGATCGCCATTCTGATGACCGACGGCGCCTACAATACGACGGCCGGGACGTCGTATAGCGACAACTCCTCGCAGGCCAGGACGATCTCGCAGAACGCCGTTACGATCTGCAGCAACATGAAGGCTAAGGGCATCATCGTGTACACGGTGGGCTTCCAGCTCGGCGGCGCGACGCTCCCCATCGATACGCTGAAGTCGTGCGCCACCGACGCGAGCCACTTCTACAATTCAACGACCGGCGAGGAGCTACGCCAGGCCTTCCGCGACATCGCGCTGAAGATCTCGACGCTGCGAGTGGCGAAGTAACGGCGGGGCACCCGCACGACAGCAGGACGGAGAGCGCCCGGCTTCACATCGAGGCCGCGGTGCCCTCCGGCGTCTGGGCCCATTTGCGGTCTAGGGTCTTTCCGCTCTTCGTTGAATCGCGAATGCCCCTAGCCCTTTGCTTGGTCGTGCTTCTTATCGGAAAACCGCGGCACACTTTTCCGGAAGCACTCTAGTCCTCGACGCATTCCTCGCCGAAGCCGTCGACGACGAGGGCGGCCAGTGCATCGACCGCCTCGAGGGCCTGCGGGCCCATCGCCTTGATGTGGAGCTGGGCGCCGGGGCCGGCGGCAAGCATCATCAGCCCCATGATCGAGGTGCCACCGACCGCGTGGCCGTCGCGCGAGACGGTGACGATCGCGTCGAAGGTCTCAGCACACTTCACGAACTTGGCCGAAGCGCGCGCGTGCAGCCCCTTGCGATTGCGGATCGTGACCACAGTTTCAGGCTTGCGCGCTTGCGCCATCGTGCTCTCTCCGGCGCCCTGCCGTGCCCGCTCAAGGCTCGCCGGACAGAACCTGACTGGCGACACTAATATATTTGCGGCCTGCCTCCTTGGCGAGATCGACGGCGCGCGCCAGTGGCGTGTCGGCGCGAATGCTGGCAAGCTTCACGAGCATGGGCAGGTTGACGCCGGCAATCACCTCGACGTTGGCCTCGTCCATGATCGAGATCGACAGGTTGGATGGCGTGCCCCCGAACATGTCGGTCAGCAGGACGACTCCCGCGCCGCCCTCCACCCGCTTCACGGCGTCCAGGATCTCCGCGCGGCGCGCCTCCATGTCGTCCTCCGGCCCGATCGATAGCGTCTCGATCTGAGTCTGTGGTCCGACCACGTGCTCGAGTGCGGCGCGGAATTCCCCGGCCAGTCCGCCGTGGGTGACAATGACGATTCCGATCATGTCTTTCGTGCTGTTTTCCACTTTGCCGGCCGTGGTCAACCTGGCTGACACTCAGTGCAGCCCTTGCCAGAGCGACCTGCCCCCGCCGCCGCACACCCCCGCCTACCGCGCAGCACAAACGCGCCCAACTTTTGACAACAGTTTGCCGCAACCGCAAGCGGAAAGCGCACGTGAGAACAATTACAGAACCTTAATATTTTCGGCCTTTCCGGCCAGCGCGAGCAGCACTTTCAGCGGGGCGGACGCCTCGAACGGCTCGAGCCCCAGCACAGGTACTTCAACGCCACACACCGCCTCCATCGGCAGCGAAGCGGGGTAACGCTCGATATGGTTGCGCGGGTGCAGCGATACAATCAGCCCGAGCGCGGCTTCCGCCTCCGCAGGGACACGCACGATGCCGACGCCACGGACCTCGATTAGTCCCTCGATCGTACCCGGCGCTCGCACGATCAGGCGCCCATCGCGATTGTCGATCTCGACCTGGTCGTCGGCCACGAGCGCGGCTGCGGGCAGCAGCGGCGTCGCCGGCTGCAGGATGCAGCGCAGGGCCAGATCGGACTTGCCGGATCCGGAGGGACCCCGGATGAGTGCTGCCCGCCCGGCGAGCGCAATCGCCGTTCCGTGATGGCGCTCAGGCACGTCGGCTCCGCACGCCACGCAGGGTGCCGGCCGCCGGCAATCGCACGACGAAGCGGGCGCCCTGCGGCCCGCGCTCGCCGGTCGCGGTTTGCGCGTTGATGTTGGCCGCCCAGACCTCGCCGCGGTGCGCCCGAATGATCTCGCGCGAGATCGAGAGGCCCAGTCCGGAGTTGGTGCCGCGGCTGCTCGAGCCCTGCGGCCGGTAGGTGTAGAAGCGATCGAAAATCATCTCGAGCTTGTCCTCGGAGATCCCCGGCCCCTCATCCTCGACGCTCACCTCGACAAATTTGCCATCGCGGCGCGCGCGCAGGGTGATGCGGCCGCCCTCCGGAGAGAACGAGATCGCGTTGTCCAGCAGATTGGTCATGACCTGGGCCAGGCGGCCCTCGTGACCTTCGACGACATAGGCATCCTGCAGGGGCGACGGCGCGACGGCGAGGGCGAGCGACTTACCGGTGCCGCTCAGGAGGTCGCGGAATGTCGCGACAAGCCCCTCGAGCATTAGGGTCAGATCGAGCGGCGCGGTGTGCTGCAGGGCGAGCTCGGCATCGAGGCGCGAGGCATTCGACACATCGGTGATCAGCCGGTTCAAGCGCTTGAGCTCGCCCTGGATCTGGCCCATGAGCTGCTGGCGCTGCTCCTCCGTCTTGGCGTAGGCGAGCGACTCGGCGGTCGAGCGGGCGGCGGTGAGCGGGTTCTTCAGCTCATGGGCGACGTCGGCGGCGAATTTCTCGCTGGCCTCGATGCGCCGGATGAGTGCAGCGGTCATCGAGCGGAATGCCCCGGCGAGCTGGCCGACCTCGTCGGCGCGATGGGAGAAGTCGGGCAAATCGTGCCGGGCCTTGATGTCGTGGCTGACGTGATCGGCGGCTGCCGACAGGCGGCGCATCGGCCCCGCGACCGTGCGCGCCAGCAGAATGGAAACGGCAATCGCCACGGCAAAGGCGACGAGCGCGATCTGGAGAATGGCGCGCCACTGCTTGACCAGCGCGTCGTCGATCTCGCCGGGCTCCGTCGACAGCAGCAGAACGCCCTGCACCGCGCGATTGCGCGCTTGGATCGGTACGGCATAGGACACCACCTGCTCGCCATGCGCGGTGAGAATCACGAAGGGCGTCGGCGACCCCTGCAAGGCCATGCGCACCTCGGGGTAGAGCTTGCCGTTGGCGCTGCCAATGTCACGATAGACCTGGAGCTCGGAGCGCAGATACCAGCGCATCGCCCGCGTCCAGAAGCTCTTGGTCTTGGGGCCCGTCTCGGGCGGGGGCACGGCGGCGTCATGCGCGATCTGGCCGCGGCTCAGCAGTTGGGTCGAGTCGACGATAAGAATGCCTTCCCGGTCGTAGATCCGCGCCCGGTTGTTCGTCGTCTGCACCAGCTTGCGCAGCACGGGCGTCACCACCTCGGGCCGGATCGACAGCTCGAGCGCGGCGAACCCGTCATCCCGGAACGGGATCCTGGCACCTTCGGTGTCAGGCAGCTTGTCGGGGTCGAGCACGATGCGATCGGTGTCGACCTGGGCGTTGGCCGCAATGGCGATCGCGATGATGTTGGCCTGCGCCTCGAGGCTGTCGCGCTTGGCGTCGATTAGCCAGGCATTGTGCTGGCTCAGGTAGGCGATGCCGCCGAGCAGGATCACGAGGCCCAGCAGGTTGGAGACGAAAATGCGGCGCAGCAGGCTCGACGTGAAGAAGCTGATCGGCGGGCGCTGGACGATCTCGCGGCCGAGCGCGGACAGCGTCTCCGCGTTGACGAGCTGACGCAGCCGGCGTGCGAGATCGGCGATCCCCTCCCGCCAGCCGGTCGCCCGGGCCGGCCGCTCGCTTTCGACAGCCATCGATCGTCCTGACCGCTACTCCTTGAACCGATATCCCACGCCGTACAGGGTCTCGATCACATCGAAGTCGTCGTCAACCTGCTTGAACTTCTTGCGCAGGCGCTTGATGTGGCTGTCGATGGTGCGATCGTCGACGTACACTTGGTCGTCGTAGGCCGCGTCCATCAGGGCATCGCGTGTCTTGACCACGCCGGGCCGCGTTGCCAGGGCCTGTAGAATGAGGAACTCCGTCACGGTGAGTGTGACCGCCTTCTGATCCCAGTGGCACGTGTGGCGCTCCGGGTCGAGCCGCAGCTTGCCGCGCTCGAGGACGCGGGCGGCCTCAACCTGGACGCCGTTGGCATCCTTGGGCTGGAAGCGGCGCAGCACGGCCTTGACGCGCTCGACGACGAGCCGCTGGGAGAACGGCTTAGCGATGTAGTCGTCAGCACCCATCTTGAGGCCGAACAGCTCGTCGATCTCCTCGTCCTTGGAGGTGAGGAAGATCACCGGCATGTCCGATTGCTGACGCACCCGGCGCAGCAGCTCCATGCCGTCCATGCGCGGCATCTTGATGTCGAAGATGCCGAGATCGGCCGGCTCCTCGACCAAGGCCTCGAGCGCGGCTGCACCATCGCTGTAGGTGCGCACCTTGTAGCCCTCGGCCTCGAGCGCCATCCGCAGCGACGTCAGAATGTTGCGCTCGTCGTCGACGAGGGCAATGCTACTTTTTTCTTTCATGACCTCAATCCGCCTAGCGGCTGTCCGAAAGGCCGCGCTTTATGGCCCCAAGATGTGCGAAGTGTGGCACCTTGGATGGTCCCAGCGCCTGCATGAATGCTAGCTGAATAGGCTAGGCCGACCAACCCCGCAAGCTTTAGGCTCTTGCAGTGCACATATCCGGCGCCCCACCGTCCAGCCCCGCAGCCCGCGCACGCGGTCTCGTCCGGCGCGGTCTCAAGGGCGCGCTCGCGACGCTCGACCGCAGAAACGGCGGGCCGTTCGCGTCGCTCGTAACCTTTGCGTCGGAGCCCGGCGGCGCCCCGATTTTCCTCATTTCGCGCCTCGCCCACCACACCCAGAACCTGGCGGCGGACGCGCGGGCGAGCCTGCTCGTCGACGGCACAGATGGGCTCGGCGACCCGCTCAGCGGCGGCCGCGTGTCGCTGGCCGGACGGATCACGCCGACCACGCACCCGAACGCCCGGCGGCGCTTTCTGGCCCGTCACGCGAGCGCGGCGCAATATGCCGATTTCGCGGATTTCGGCTTTTTCCGGCTCGAGATCGAGCGCGGTCATTTCGTGGGCGGTTTCGGCCGGATCGACGAGCTCGCAGCCACCGATCTCCTGATCGATGTGGCTGGCGCCGAGGATTTGGCCGAAGCGGAGGTGACCCTGCTCGAGGCCATCAACCGCGAATTCGGCCGGGATCTCGAGCGGCTGGCGGCGGCACAGGGGGCCGAACCCACCGGCGGGACACCGTGGCGGGCGACCGGGATCGACCCGGAGGGGCTCGACCTGCTGGCTGGCACGGCCGCCGCCCGCATTGTCTTTCCGCGGCTCATCGGCTCCGCGGCCCAGTTTCACGCAGTCTTCGAGGAGCTGCGGGGAGCATAACCACCCGCCTCGCGCGGTCGAGTGTGGTTAAGTCAGTGGCAACCGTGATGCTCAGGACCTCAAGTATCGGCACCGCCTGCGTATGTCGTATACGAAGCGCTATCATTTCAACGATATTGGGCAATCTTTCAGTCTGCGACTTTGCGACGGCTTGAGATATGGTCTGATGCTTGCTTAGCGTGCCGACTGGACCGCTCGGGAACATCTTAGGGCACCCGGCGTCACTCCCAACTGGATCGCTGAGCGATCGACCTCAGGCCATCCCCAGAACGAGACCGTTAATGACCGTCGAGACGTTCCCGCTGTCCGTCGCTGCCACGATCCATCACAACCTCCAGGGCGCCGCCCTGATCGAGGCCGCGGTGCTGCGGGGCGAAGGGCGCGTGGCCTCGACCGGCGCGTTCGTGGTCGAGACAGGCGCCCATACCGGCCGCTCCGCTCAGGACAAGTTTACCGTCCGCGAAGCGGCGACGGACGGAACGGTCTGGTGGGACAACAACAAGTCGATCACGCGGGAGCAGTTCGACGCGCTCCACAAGGACTTCCTCGCGCATGCCAAGACCCGCGAGCTGTATGTTCAGGATCTGTTCGCCGGCGCCGATCGCCAACACCGCGTCAATACCCGCGTGTTCTGCGAGCTCGCCTGGCACGCCGCGTTCATCCGGTCGCTGCTCCGCCGCCCGGAAGCCAGCGAGCTCGTGGGCTTCGCGCCCGAGCTGACCATCGTCAACCTGCCGAGCTTTCGCGCCGACCCCAAACGGCACGGCGTGCGCGGTGAGACGGTCATCGCCTGCGACTTCGCGCGGCGCCTCGTGCTGATCGGCGGCACCTCGTATGCCGGCGAGACCAAGAAGTCGGTGTTCACCTACCTCAACTACGTGCTGCCCGAGCGCCATGTAATGCCGATGCATTGCTCGGCCAACGTCGGCGCGGCGGGAGACAGCGCCGTCTTCTTCGGGCTCTCCGGGACCGGCAAGACGACGCTGTCGGCGGACCCCAAACGCACACTGCTGGGTGACGACGAGCACGGCTGGTCGGACGACGGCATCTTCAATTTCGAAGGCGGCTGCTACGCCAAGACGATCCGCCTCTCGGCCGAGGCCGAGCCCGAGATCTGGGCCGCCTCCAACCGCGCCGGCACCATTCTGGAAAACGTGGTGCTCGATCCCAGCAGCGGCCGGCCCGACTTCAACGACAACCGGCTGACCGAGAACACGCGCTCGGCCTATCCGCTCGAGTTCATCGCCAACGCCAGCGCGACGGGCGTTGCTGGGCATCCCAAGAACGTGGTGATGCTGACCGCCGATGCCTTCGGCGTGCTGCCGCCGATCGCGCGGCTGACGCCCAGCCAGGCGATGTATCATTTCCTGTCGGGCTACACGGCCAAGGTCGCCGGCACCGAGAAGGGCATGGGCAGCGAGCCGCAGGCCACGTTCTCGACCTGCTTCGGCGCCCCGTTCATGCCGCGCCATCCGAGCGTCTACGGCAATCTGCTGCGCGAGCTGATCGCCTCCCACAACGTCGACTGCTGGCTGGTCAACACCGGCTGGACCGGCGGCAAGTACGGGGTGGGCCACCGGATGCCGATCAAGGCGACGCGGGCGCTGCTCAATGCGGCGTTGTCGGGCGCGCTCAAAAACCAACCGATGCGCACCGACCCGACATTCGGGTTCAAGGTGCCGACCAAGCTCGACGGCGTCGATGCGGCGATCCTCAATCCGCGCGAGACGTGGGCCGATACGGCCGCCTACGACGTCCAGGCGCGGGCGCTGGTCGATATGTTCAACAAGAACTTCGCCAAGTTCGAGGCCCACGTCGATGCCGACGTCAGGGCGGCGGCGCCGTCGCTGAAGCAGGCGGCGGAGTAAGGCCGGCGCCTCGACCGGGCGCTCCGACTACTTGAAGTCCGCGAGCGTCAGCAGCGGGGTGAAGCGCAAGCCCGCCTTGGCGAACGTCTCCGCGGCACCCTCCTGGCGATCGACTAGCGTCACCACGCGCACGACCTCGGCCCCTTCGGCGCGCACCGCCTCGGCGGCTTTCAGCGCCGAGCCGCCGGTGGTCGTGACGTCCTCGACGATGACGACACGCTTGCCGGCCAGGCTCTCGCCCTTCGCCAGCCCTTCGACGAGGCTCTTGGTGCCGTGGTCCTTGGCCTGCTTGCGCACGAAGAAGGCCGAGATCGGCCGGCCGCGGGCGTGGCTCGTGGCACTCACCGCCGCCGCGATCGGCACCGCCCCCATCTCGAGGCCGCCGATGAAATCGGCGCGATCCTGGGCGATCGCCTCCAGGATCGAGACCGCGATCAGGTGCCCGCCCTCGGCGTCGAGCATCGTCGGCTTCATGTTGAAATAGAACGTCGACGTGCGCCCGGACGCGAGCTTCATTTCCGCGCCGGTCTGGAAGGATCTCGTTCTCACGATCTCGGCGAGTCGATCCCGCGGGCTGGCCATGTCCGACTTTCCCTTCATTCGCGCTTTTCCAGGGTCTTTGCTCGTCGTGCTTCTCATCGGAAAACCGCTTCACACTTTTCCGGAAGCACTCTGGTGGCGGGGGAGGCATCGCGCCCCCATATGCCCGATGTCAAGCGTCGCGACGGATTCATCCCACCTCATTCGTTGAGCCACCGACCCGGGATCGGTCCGACGTGCGCGACATCGTCATCAACCGGCCCACGGTACGCCCGTGTTGCAGCAGCCGATTTCAAGGAGAAGCCGTGAAGAGATCGATCCTGATGGGCACCCTGCTGGCGGTCGCGATGTCGCTCGCAGGCGCCATGACGGCGGCCAACGCCGCCCCGCTCGGGGCGGGCCCGCTCGCCGCGCCGGCCGACGCTCAGGCCACGCCGGTGCAGTACTACGGCTATCGCGGCTACGGTCCGCGCTACGGCTACTACGGCGGGCCGCGGTACTACGGTTCGTACGGCTATCCCGGGCGCTATGGATACTACCGCCGCCATCGCGGCTGGAATCCCGGCGCAGCAATCGTCGGCGGCGTGGCCGCGGCGATCATCGCGGGCGCCATTGTGGAAGGCCGGGCGCGCGGCGACGACGTCGAGCGCTGCGCGGCGGAGTTTCGCTCGTTCGACCCTCGTTCGGGCACCTATGTCACCTATGGCGGCGAGGTGCGGGTCTGCCCGTATCTGCGCTGATTAGCGCCGCCGCCGCGGCAAAGCCCGGCTCTCCCCCCGGTTCGGGCTTTGCCGCCCCCTATTTCTTGAGCCGCGCGCGCTCGGTCTGCACGAGATCGCACAGCACGTCGGCCATCGCCGAAAAGTCCTGATTGCCGAAACCGCGCGCCCTTGCGGCCGAGAACGCCTCACGTGCCGCGGCCGCCACGGGCAGCGGCACGCGGGCCGCATTGGCCGCGCTGGTGATCAGCGACAAATCCTTGTGCGCGAGGTCGATGGTGAAGCCCGGCGAGGTGTCGCCAGCCAGCACCTTGTTCGGCCAGTTGATCTTGAGCTGCCCATTGGTCGCGGTGGTGCCGTGGATGACCTCCAGGGTCTTGGCGAGGTCGAGCCCGAACCGCTGCGACAGCGCCAGCGCCTCGGCGTTGAGCTGGCAGGAGATGATCGCCAGGTAGTTGTTGACGAGCTTGGTGCGGGTGCCGGCGCCACCCAACCCGCAATGGTGGATGGTGGTGCCCATCGCTTCGAGCAGGGGCTTCACCCGTTCGAAATCCTCGGGCTCGGCACCGACCATGAACAGGCTCTCGCCGCGCTCGGCGTGCCAGGCGAGGCGGCCGATGGGGGCGTCGACGGCCTTGAAGCCGCGACGCCCGGCCTCCTGATGCAGGCGGTCCGTCGTGTCCGGCTCGATGGTCGACAGATCCATGACGAGGGTGCCGGGCTTGGCGTGGTCGAAGAGACCGCCCGGGCCCATCACGATCTCGGCCACCTCCTTGCCCGACGGTAGCACGGTGACGATGAGGCTCGAACGGCGGGCCAGGTCGGCCGCGTCCTTCGCTGCCTTGGCGCCGAGCTTCACCAGCGCCTCGACCGGCTCCGGCCGCATGTCATGGACGAGCAGGCTGAAGCCCTTTCTCACGCAATTGGCGGCCATGCCGCGGCCCATCGCGCCGAGCCCGATGAAACCGATCGTCTCGTCCTTGGTGGCCATGCGCGTTTCCTCGTTGCCGTTGCCGGCGCGGACCATAACGCGCGGAGCCCGGCGCGTCACGACAGGCCACGGATGATCAGGTAGACGCCGAGGGCGGCGAGGCCCGCAAAGAAACCGCGGCGAAACAGCACCGGCGAGATCGTGGCGCGGACCCGCGTGCCGATCGCCATACCGATCAGCGCCGGCGCCAGCGCCAGCAGCGATCCGCCGGCCACCGTGCTTTCGAAGATACCGAACACCGCGAGCACGATCGCCAGCGCGACCGTCGAGACCAGGAACGACAGGCCGAGCGCCTGCACCAGCTCGTCCTTGTCGAGGCCGAGCGCCTGCAGGTACGGCACCGCCGGCACCACGAACACACCGGTCACGGTGGTGATGACACCTGTCAGCGCGCCGACCAGCGGCCCCCAGAGCCACTCGCCCGAGGTGGGAACTGCCAGCCTCGCGCCAGAGAGCCCGACCACGGCGTAGACGATCAGCGCGGCGCCGAGCGCGGCCGTCGTCCAGGGAGAGCTGTGGTCGCTCAGCAGCGGGCCACCAGCGATGGTGCCGGCGGCGATGCCGGTCATCATCGGCCACAGCCGGCGAACCAGCGCGCGGACCGAGGGGCCGGTGGCGAGCTGCCAGATGTTGGTCACGAAATTCGGGATGACGAGCAGCGAGGCCGCGGCGATCGGGCTCATCACGATGCCGAGGAGGCCGACGGACACGGTCGGCAGGCCGAGGCCGATGACGCCCTTTACGAAGCCGGCGAGCACGAACACGAGGCCGATGAAGGTAAGGTCGATCCAGGCGGGCATGAAGGGCTCCGTCGCGGGGTGCATTGGGATTGAACTGCCCCCCTCTTTGGCGGATCGCGAGCGCCCCATGCTACGGTCGCGGCCGAACCATTGGCGCGGCCCGCCGCGTACCTTTGTGGACTGTCAGAAACAGGACCCGAGCCGACATGACCACAAACGCCTCGTTTGCCCGCGTCGCCGCCTTGCTCGGCGACCCCGCCCGTGCCGCGATGCTGCAGGGGCTGATGGACGGCCGCGCGCTGACCGCGAGCGAGCTCGCCCAGATCGCCGGCGTGACCGCACAGACCACGAGCGGCCACCTCGCGCAACTTTCGGGAGCCGGCCTGCTGGCGGTGGAGAAGCAGGGGCGGCATCGCTATCACCGGCTGGCGACGCCGCAGGTGGCGCGGCTGCTGGAGAGCATCATGCAGGTCGCGGCCGAGACCAGCCGGCCGCCGGTCCGGCGCACGGTGACGGGACCTCGCGATGTGGCCATGCGGGCGGCGCGAACCTGCTACGATCATGTCGCGGGCCGGCTCGGGGTGGCGATCGCGGATGCGATGATCGCGCGCGCGCTCGTCGAGCTCAGCGACGACGGTGGCATCGTCACCGCGCGAGGCGCCGCGTTCCTCGACGGCCTCGGCATCACGCTCGACGCTCACAGCGCCCGCGGACGCGCGGTGTGCCGGCCCTGCCTCGACTGGAGCGAGCGGCGACCACATCTCGCGGGCCGGCTCGGGGCGGCGCTGTGCCATCACGCTCTGACGGCAGGCTGGGTGCGCCGGCGCGCCGAGTCCCGCGCGCTCGACGTCACGCCCAAGGGGCGGCGCGCGTTCCGGGAGCAATTCGGCATCGAAGCGGCGTGAGGTCGTCAGTCGCCCGAGGCCTTCCATGGGATGCAGGCCTGAAAGGCGCACGGTCGCGCCCCGCCTTCACGGGCGTCCGGCCCGATGCCGCGACCGCAGCAGTCGGGGCACATCTGGGCGCCCTCGCAGCACATGAGCACGCCGGCACCGCAGCAGGTGCGACAGCCTTGGCAACGCGAGTCCGCATCACTGACCCGCGGCCGGCCGAGCGCTGGCGGCGGAACGCAGGGGCGGCGGGGGCGCAAGCGCACCATCACGACACACGAACGCCCAGCGCCGATCGGACCCAAAGGATGGCGCGAGTCTCGGCCAGCGCGAGTGAGCGCGCCAGGCGACGGAGCCCGCGCGCCAGCCGCCGTTGCGCCCGCGTGATGCGTGCCGTTCCGCGGGCCGGCGGGCGAGGATCAGTTGAGGGTCCGCGGGGGAACATTGTGCAGATGTCCGTTGTCGGTGGTGTGACCGGCCCGGTGGCGGGCCAGCAGGGTCGCGAGTGCGCGTAACGCGAGCGCGGTCCGCTCGGATCTCTCGCCGGCAACGAGGCGCGCGATCGCGACCTTGGAAGCGGTGCCGGAGCCGGCGTGGGCGGACCGAAGCACGGACACCAGATCCTGCTCGTCCTCCGCGATGCGGGTGCAGCCGAGCGACATGTAGCCGAAGCCTCCCTCGCGCTCGAGGCGAACGGCGCGGATGAGCCTGAACGTCTGGGCGGCCAGCGTCGGGCCGTCGGCGAGACCCAGGTGCTCTTCCGCGAGATGACGCGCATGATCCCAAGCGGCGATGTCGCCGGTGGCGTAGCCCTCGCAGATGCAACGCGCCAGATCGAGGATCAGTTGCTCGAGCGGATCGAGCCCGAGCGTGTTGCCATCGGGCAGGTCATCGTTGCCGCAGCCGCAGGTCGCCCGATGATCCCACGCGAGGGCCGCGGGGAACCGGCGCACGCGCTTGCGGGACCACGACATGGCGGAGGTTCCAAGAGACTGGGCTCGAGCGGATCGGTCAGTGAGCCCAACACAACAATTGTTGACTTGTGTAGTCAAGATTTATTTCGCCACGCCCGAGCTGATTGAGACGACGCCACACCCGACCGGATGACGATGCGGTAGCAAACCGCTAGTCTCTCGGCGCGACGACGCGGAGACTCGCCGGGGGAAAGCGATCGGGCATGAGCTTTGAGCGGCTGTTTCATCCGCGCGGCATCGCCATCATCGGTGCCTCGTCCGATCCGAGTCGCATCGGCGGCCATCCGATCCGGGCCACGCTGAAGGCCGGCTTCAAGGGCGGGTTGTACCCGGTCAATCCAAACCGCGACGAGATCGCCGGGCTCAAGTGCTATCCCTCGCCGGAAGCGATCGAGGGGCCGTGCGACGTCGCCATCGTCGCGGTGCCGGCCGCGCTCGTCCCCGAGGCGATCCGCGGCTGCGGCCGTGCCAGCATCTCGTTCGCGGTGGTGCTCACGGCCGGATTTCGCGAGACGGGGCCAGCCGGTCGCGCCCTGGAGGACGCGGTGCTGCGCGCAGCGGCCGACAGCGGCGTACGCGTGGTCGGGCCCAACTGCCAGGGCTTCCTGTCGATCGAGGCGCGGGTGTGGGCGGTGTTCGGCAGCATCACGGAAGAGACCGACCTGCGCGCGGGGCGCGTCTCGTGCGCGTTCCAGTCCGGCGGTTTCGGCTACGCCATCGTCAATCTCGCCGAGGCGCAGGGCGTCGGCTTTCGCTATTGCGTGTCGTCCGGGAACGAGACCGACGTGACGATGCCGGAGCTGCTGTCGGCCTTTCTCGACGACCCGGGGACCGATCTGGTGTTCGGCGTCCTCGAAGGCACGCCCGAGGGACGGCGGCTCATGGAAGCGGGGCGCAAGGGGCTCGAGATGGGCAAGCCGCTGCTCATCTGGAAGGCCGCCAACTCGGCGACAGGCGTGAAGGCGGCTGCCTCGCACACCGCCAACCTGACCGGCAGCCTCGATATCTATCGGGCGGCGTTTCGGCAATCGGGCATCATCGAGATCGACGACGTCGAGCCAATCGCGGATTTCGCCAAGCTGGTCGCGCCGCAGCGATGGCCCAAGGGTCGCGGGGTCGGCGTGCTGTCGATCTCGGGCGGCTCGGGCATCATCTACGCCGATCGCGCGGAAGCCCGCGGCCTGACGCTGCCGGTGTTCTCTGCGCCGACGTTCGAGGCGCTGCGGGAGATCATCCCGACGTTCGGCTCGCCCAGCAACCCGGCCGACGTGACCGCCGCGGTCTTCAACGACATGAGCCTGTTGACGCGGACGCTCGACGTGGTGCTGGCGGACCCGGCCATCGACCAGATCAGCGTGCTGCTCGCCTCGATCCCCGGTCCGCCGGCGCTGCGCGCCGCGGAAGCGATCGCAGCCGCGGCGGCCAGGACCGACAAGCCGGTGCATGTCGGCTGGTCGGCGCGGCGTGCCAAAGCGGAAGCGGCCTACGCCGTGCTGGAGGCGGCCGGCGTGCCGATCGTGCCGACGCCGGTGCGGCTCGCCGAAGCCGCGGCGCGGCTGGCCCGCTTCGCGGAGGACCGCCGGCGGCTGGTGCCGCGATCGCGCCCCAAGGTCGGGCCCCTGCCGGCCGCGGCCGAGGGACTGCCGCCGGGGCCGGCGACGCTGAGCGAGCACGAGAGCAAAACGCTGCTTGCCGCGTTCGGTATTCCCGTCACGCGCGAGGTCGCGGTGGCGGCGGGCGCCGACGTCGGCGCGGCGGCGCGGGACCTGCGGGCGCCGTTCGCGGTCAAGATCCTCTCGCGCGACATTGCGCACAAGACGGAGGCCGGCGGCGTGCAGCTCGGTGTTGCCGCCGGAGCCGCCCTCGATGCCGCGGCCGGCCAAGTGCTGGCCAACGCGCGGGCGGCCAAACCCGACGCCGTCATCGACGGCGTGCTGGTTGCCGAAATGGCGTCGGGGCTCGAGGTCCTCATCGGCGTGGTGAACGATCCGGTGTTCGGGCCCACCGTGGCGCTCGGCCTCGGGGGGGTGCTGACCGAGATCATGGGCGACGTCACCCATCGTATCGCACCGTTCTGCCGGGCGACGGCGCTCGACATGATCGCCGAGCTCAAGGGCACGCGACTGCTCGAGGGCTATCGCGGCACGCCACCGGCCGATCGTGACGCGCTCGCCGACCTGCTGGTCCGGGTTTCCTGCATGGCAGCCGCGCTGGCCGGACGGCTGCAGGAGCTGGACATCAACCCCGTCTTCGTCAAAGAGAGGGGCCAGGGTGTCGTCGCCGCCGACGCACTCGTCATTCTCCGCTAGAACGACGGATCGCGGTCACCGCATGTCAGAGCCTGCGACGCTGGAAACTCTGCGGAGGCTCGCCCTCACGCTCGGCCTGGCGGCGGCGGGCGGGGCCGTCTTCGTTCTCATCGGGCTGCCGGTGCCGTGGCTGTCGGGGCCGGCGGTATCAGTGGCGGCGGGCTCGATCGGCGGGTTGCCGCTCGGCATTCCGCTGTGGCTCAGGCGGGCGACGCTGGTGTTCCTCGGCGCGACGATGGGTGCTTCCGTAACGCCCGAGACGCTCGCTCTGATCGGGCGATGGCCGATCAGCCTCGCCGGGCTCGCGGTCTGCGTGTGGGCGATCGTGCTGTCGGTCAGCTTCTATCTCGAGCGCGTCCACCGTTTCGATCGCGCGACCGCGCGGCTGGCGGCGGTTCCGGGCGCGCTGCCCTACGTGCTGGCACTGACCGCCGACAGTCACGCCGATCCCCGCCGCGTCGCGATCATCCAGATGTCGCGGCTGGCGATGATCCTGATCTGCCTGCCGTCGCTGCTGACGGCGCTCGGCGCCCACGGCGGCGGCCTGCAGCCGCCACGGGTGGCGCCGGTGGCGCTCCACGAGATCGCGCTGCTGCTCGCCGCCGGCGCGGCGGGCGGGTTCCTGTTCGAGCGGCTGAAGGTGCCGGCCGGCAGCCTGTTCGGCGCGATGATCGCCGGCGCGGTGCTGTACGGCTCGGGCATGCTCACGTCGGGCCTGCCGCCCTGGCTGATGCTGCCCGGCTTCCTGGTGATCGGCGCGATGGTCGGCTCCAACTTCGTCGGAACCGATGCCGGCCTGTTCCGCGACACGCTGATCGCCAGCATCGGCAGTGTGCTGATCGGTGCCACGGTGGCCGTGGTCTGCGCACTCACCACGTCCGCGCTGCTCGGACTGCCGGCGGCGCAACTGTGGCTCGCTTACGCGCCCGGCGGCGTCGAGACCATGACGATCATGGCGATGGCGCTCGGCCTCGATCCGGCGTTCGTGGGCGGCCACCACGTCGCCCGCTTCCTCGGGCTGGGCCTAACCCTGCCACTGTGGTTCCGCGCGTTCCTGAAACGCGATGGCGTCAGCTCGTGATGACGTGGACCGGCGCGCCCTTGGACCACGCCTCGATCGCCTCGACCATGCCGCCGTAGAATTCGCGGTAGGTCTCCTGCGTGACGTAGCCGATGTGCGGGGTGAGGAGGAGGCGAGGCTCGGTGCGCAGGGGATGCTTGGCGGGCAGCGGCTCGCGGTCGTAAACGTCGAGCGCCGCGCCGGCGAGGCGCCCCCCAGACAAGGCGGACAGCAGCGCCGCCTCGTCGACGATGGGTCCGCGGGAGGTGTTGATCAGGTGGGCGGTCGGCTTCATCAGGGCCAGCTCCGCGGCCCCGACGAGGCCGACGGTGCGCCCCGACAGCCGCGTGTGAATCGACAGGAAATCGGCGCGGCGGAACAGCTCGTCCTTGCTCACTTTCTCCACCGCTACGGCCGCGGCGCGCTCGGTGGTGAGGTTCTCGCTCCAGGCGATGACCGTCATGCCGAAGGCCCTGGCATAGCCGGCGAGCTGCTCGCCGAGACGACCGAGGCCAATCAGGCCGAGGGTCTTGCCGCGAACGTCCTGGCCGATCGTCGTCTGCCAGCGGCCTTCCCGCATGTTGGCGAGCTCGACGTGGAAGTTGCGGGCCAGGCCAAGGATCAGCCCCATCGCCAGCTCGGCGGTCGCGTGACCCGGAGCCGCAGTGCCACACACCACGATCCCGCGCGCCTTGGCGGCCGTCATGTCGATGGCGGCATTGCGGTGACCGGCGGTGACGATCAGGCATAACCCGGGCAGCTTGGCCATCAGGTTGGCGGTGAACGGGGTGCGCTCCCGCATCAGGCAAACCACCTCGAAGCCGAGCAGGGAGCGGGCGACCTCGTCCTCGCTGGTGAAGGGCTGGCTAAAGACGCTGATGCGGTGCTGGCGCTCGATCGCCGTCCAGTCCGCCATTCGCAAGGCGACTTTCTGGTAGTCGTCGAGAAGGGCTATCGAAGCCATGACGGGCGCGCCCAAGGGTCGTCGTCTGGTCGTCAATGCTGTCTGGCATCGTACATCATATTTGTTGCGTCGTCTTCCTGTCACATGCCTCGCGCAGCGGCTTTTCCCATCGTGGAGCGGCAAGAATCGACGTTTCGCGCAACCCGTAGCAGGTAGCCAAACGGCGCCAACACGCGGGCCTAGAAGGCTCCGACCACGGACGACGCGACTATCGAATCAGCAGTGTCCGGACAATCTGGCCGGAAGCGTACACCGAAGGCGTACACGGACTGTCACGACCACGTGACGTGCTCCGACCGAGGCTTCACGATTCAGGGGCGCCGCACTATCACTTGAGTCTCTTCCTGGAGAGGTTGCCTCGTCATGCTGATCCGTACCCCCACCGAACCGGCCGCGTCCGAGATCACGCCGAAATCTATCTATCTGCGCCGCCGCGATCTGCTGGCCGGAGCGGCGGCGGTCGGGCTTTCGGCGCTCGCCGCCGGGCGGCTGGAGGCGAGCCCGCTGCAGGCGGCGAAGAGCCCGCTCTCGACCACCGACGAGCCGCTCACCCCGCGCAAGGATGCGACGACGTACAACAACTTCTACGAGTTCGGGACGGACAAGGACGACCCGTCCAAGCACGCCCACACGCTCAAAACCCAGCCCTGGAAGGTCAAGATCGACGGGCTCGCCGACAAAGGCGCCACCTTCGACTTCGACGATCTCGTCAAATCCGCGGCGCTCGAGGAGCGCATCTACCGCATGCGCTGCGTGGAAGGCTGGTCGATGGTCATCCCGTGGATCGGCGTACCGTTGGCCGAAGTGCTCAAGCGGGTCGAGCCGCAGAGCGGCGCCAAGTTCGTCGCCTTCGAGACTCTGGTGCGGCCCGACGAGATGCCCGGACAGCGCGGCGTCTTCCAGGCGCTGCCGTGGCCCTATATCGAAGGGCTGCGCCTCGACGAGGCGATGCATCCGCTGACCATCCTCGCCGTCGGCATGTACGGGGAGACGCTGCCCAATCAGAACGGCGCGCCGATCCGGCTGGTGGTGCCCTGGAAGTACGGCTTCAAGAGCATCAAGTCGGTGGTGCGGATCAGCCTGACGGCGCAGCAGCCCAAGACGTCCTGGAGCCTGCAGAACGCGCGCGAGTACGGCTTCTATTCCAACGTCAATCCGAACGTCGATCATCCGCGCTGGAGCCAGGCGACCGAACGGCGGATCGGCGGGAGCGGGCTGTTCGTGAAGCGGCGCGAGACGCTGATGTTCAACGGCTATGGCGAGCAGGTCGCGGGCCTCTATGCCGGGCTCGACCTCAAGGCCAACTATTGAGATGGCCGCACTAGCGCGACCCGCTCCCCGCTGGCGGCGCCTCGTCTTCGGGGCCGACCCGATCCGGCGCGCGATCTACATCGTCGGGATGGTGCCGGCGGTGTGGTATTTCACGCTCGGCATTCTGGACCAGCTCGGCGCCGACCCGCAGAACACGCTGGAGCGCGCGCTCGGGCTGTGGGCGCTGCGCTTTCTCATCCTGTGCTTGTGCATTACACCGCTGCGCCGGCTGGGCGGGCCCAACCTGATCCGCTACCGGCGCACCGTCGGGCTGCTGGCCTTCTACTACGCGGTGCTCCATCTCTCCGTCTACGTGCTGCTCGACCGCGGGCTCGATCTCGGCGCGATCTGGGCCGACATCCTCAAGCGGCCCTACATCACGATCGGAATGCTGGCGTTTGCCGTTCTGCTGCCGCTGGCGATCACCTCCAACTCGGCGATGATCCGACGCCTCGGGGCGGCATGGGGCCGGCTGCACCGCTGGGTCTATGTGGCCATCGCGCTGGCGGCGATCCACTTCGTGATGGTGCTCAAGGTCTGGCTGCTGGAGCCGCTCATCTACGCGGCGATCGTCGCCGCCCTGCTGCTCTTCCGACTCGGCGTGCACCTGAAGAAGCCGGCACAACCGCGGCCGCAGCAAGCTGCAGCCGGAGCGCTCCGTCGGCGAGCGAGCTGAAAAACCAAAGGAGCCGCCCGGGGGGCGGCTCCTCCAAAGTCAACGAACGAACGCCGGGTCAGATCCGGAACAGGGCGCCGGCCACCGAGCGCGCGCGCTCGCGGACGCGACCGCCGTCGTTGCCCGACCGCACGATCCACTGGCCACTGGCGGTCTGGCCGGTGATCTCGCCGACGTGATGGCGCCAGACGACAACCGCGCCGACCTGCGGACCGCTGGCGCTGCCGTAGTTGCGCCAATTCCAAGCCAGGTTGTATTCCGGACCGCCGCCCCGCTGGGTGCGCATCCACCACCCGCACCAGCGCCGCGGACGGGCGCCGGCGCTCGCGCCTTCGTAGCTCGCCGACCTCGTATAGCTCGTCGAACGATGGTAGCCGGCCGTGCGACGGTAGCTCTTCGATCGGCGGGGCGTTGCCGTCTGCTCGATGCCGTTTTCGGCGAACGAGCCGAGGTCGGCGCCTTCGTGCCTTTCCGGCCTCACGTGGCTCGTCGCACGATGGTAGCCCGCCGTGCGGCGATGACTTTTCGATTTGCGGGTGGTTGTCGTCCGCTCGACGCCATTCTCGATATCACGCTCGGCGGTCCGCTCTGCCTTGTAGCGGCGCGCGTCGGCTGAGGAGGTTCCGGCAAGGACGACACAAGTCGCCGCAACGGCGGCGGCCAAAGCCTTCAGTCTCATGCTTAATTCCCCGTTTCACTCTTTCGCTCAAGGCGGGGTTTCGGCATGCGAATAAGGCGAAAAAGCGAACTGCATGAGCTGCAAGCCACGCCCGACTTCAGCGCATGGCTCATCTCATTTCATATAACGCATTTATTTCTTTGAGATAATTTCGTTTTATGAACGCCAAGGGCATGGATTTGAGGTTGCACAAGCGCCCGAAAAGACGCCAAAACGGACGCGGCAAGCCCATTTTGTCGCACGCGAGATCCGGCATTTTCTCTCGTTTTACGCGAATCAGTCCGTGATGGCCGGCATGGTTCCTCCGCTTGAGACCCCCCGTTTTGCCCTCGAGCCGCGCACTCTGGCGGATGTCGAGGCATGCGTCGCCATGGACAGCGATATCGAGGTTCGCCGCTACATCACCCCGGCATTCCGCGACCACTTCGATGCCGACACCTATCGCGCGACGCTGGCCGAACGGATCGGCCGGGATGCGGGGCCCGGCCTCGGCGCCTGGACCATCCGACCCAGCGCCGACCGGGCGACCTTTCTCGGCATGGTCCTGCTGATCCCGGTCGCGATGACGGGCCCCGAGGTCGAGATCGGCTGGCGTCTGCCGCGCAGCTCGTGGGGGCAGGGGATGGCCACGGAAGCCGCGACCCGTGTCCTGCGCCACGCCTTCGAGACCCTGGCCCTTGCCGAGGTCATTGCCCTCATCCATCCCGAAAACCGGCGGTCGAACGCGGTCGGGCAGCGGCTGGGCTTTCTCGCGTCCGGGCGCATGAGCGCTTATGGCACCGAGTTCGATCGCTATCGGCTGACGCAGACGGCGTGGAGTCGCGGGATTGGGGACAGAGGGAACGGGAGCGGCCGGTGCTGAGGGCCAGTCAGGGCGTCTTGCCGGGTTGACCGGGCGTGCGCCAGCGGTCGGCTGCACCGGCATCGCTGTCGCGAGCCTCGACCCAGCGGCCCTCGCCGGCGGGTCCGGTCTCCTTCTTCCAGAAGGGCGCGCGCGTCTTGAGATAGTCCATGAGGAAGGCCGCCGCCTCGAACGCCGCCTCGCGGTGCGCCGATGCCGTCACGACAAGGACGATGTTGTCGCCCGGAACCAGCGCGCCGTAGCGATGGATCACCAGGCATTCCTGCAGCGGCCAGCGGGCGCACGCCTCGGCCTCGACGCGGGCAATCTCGGCCTCGGTCATGCCCGGATAGTGCTCGAGCACCATGCCAGTCACACCGCGCCCTTCGTTGTCGTTGCGCACCACGCCGGTGAAGGTGACGACGGCGCCGATGTCGGTGCGCCCGCCGGTCAGGCGTTTCACCTCCGCGCCGACGTCGAAATCGTCGCTCTGGACGCGCACCGCCATGGGCTCAGCCGCCGGTGACCGGTGGAAAGAACGCGATCTCGCGGGCGCCGGCGATGCTGGCCGACGGCTTGACATGGACGCGGTCGACCGCGGCGCGGACCACGCCATCGCGGGCGAAGGCGTCGGCATACTCGGGACCGCGCGCCTTGAGCCAAGCCACCAGATCCGCCACCGTTGCCACGTGGCCTGGCAGGTCGACGGCCTCCTCGGGGCGGCCGACCTTCTCGCGCAGCCAGGCAAAATAGAGCAGCTTCACGGTCATCGGCTTGACCAGGCTCGGGTTGCGGATGCGCGCTTAGCGCGTCATCGCGTGGCTGATTCCGGCCTTGAGATAATCATATCCCGTCCACAGCGTCAGCAGGGCGGCAACCCACAGCAGCGCGAGGCCGGTGGAGGTGGTGCCGGCGATCAGCCGGTCGCCGGCGGGGCCGGCCAGCAGGACGGCAATGGCCACCATCTGCAGACTGGTCTTCCACTTCGAGAGCTGGGTGACGTGGACCTTGACGTTGAGCTCGGCCAGGAACTCGCGCAGGCCGGAGACAAGGATCTCGCGGCACAGGATGATGACGGAGGCGCAGACATGCCAGCCGGTCACCGTCCCGTCCTCGGTCAGCATCAGCAGCGCCGCGCCGACGAGCAGCTTGTCGGCGATCGGGTCCAGCATGCGCCCGAGAGTCGATTGCTGCTGCCAGCTCCGGGCGAGGTAGCCGTCGAGCCAATCGGTCAGGCTGGCAACGACGAACAAGGCAAACGCCGACCAGCGGGCGGTGTCACCCTCGAGAAGCAGCAAGCAGGCCACGAACACCGGCACGGCCAGGATGCGGCCGTAGGTCAGGATGTTGGGCAGGCTGGTCAACAGTGGTCGCGCGGCGGCGTGCTCCATGGCGGTTGGTATGGCCCCCATGCCCGGACGCGTCAATGGTTGGGGCCAGGCCTGCGCACGGAGAAATCGCAGCCGTGACCATAAGGAAACGCAGGGCTGGCGTTTGGTCGCGGATGTCGCTATTTGATTAGTGGCTTCGCAATGGGAACAATCGCGGCCGACTGCGGCCCGTGTTCTGGGCGTGAGGGTCGACATGGCAAACGGGCGCCACAGCAACGGCGCGACACGGGAGGCTCCGCCGGGCGGGCGCCGCTCGCTGCCCGCACCGCCGACCGCCGCGGCGGCGGCCGTGACCACCGATACGATCGGCTTTCTGCTGGTGCCCAACTTCACAATGGTGCCGTTCGCAGGAGCGGTCGAAGCGCTCCGGCTCGCCAACCGCAATGCGCGGCAGCCGGTGTATGCGTGGCGGCTCTATTCCAGCGACGGGCGGCCGGTCGAGTCGTCGACCGGCCTCAAGCTCCAAGTCGACGGATCGTTCGATGATGTCGGGCCTTTGCCCATGGTGGTCGTCTGCGGCGGCGCGGACATCCATCTCATCGACCATGCGGCGATCACTGCCCGGCTGCGGCGGCTTGCCTTCTACGGCTGCTCGATCGGTGCGACGTGCACCGGCAGCTACGTGCTCGCCAAGGCGGGCCTGCTCGACGGCTACCGCTGCACCATCCATTGGGCCAACGTGCCGCCCTTCCGAGAGGAATTTCCGAATATCGCGATGACGGGTGAACTCTACGAGATCGACCGGAACCGTTTCACGTGCGCGGGCGGTACCTCGTCGATCGACATGATGCTGCAGCTCATCAGTCGCAAAAAAGGCCGTGCCCTCGCCGCGCGCGTCGCCGACGGGTTGATCCATCACCGCATGCGCGAGCCGCACGAGGCACAGCGCATGGATCTGCGCTCGCGCATCGGCGTGGCCAACGCCAAGCTGCTGGCGGCGGTGGCGGCCATGGAGGAGCACCTCGAAGACCCGCTCACCATGGGAGAGCTCGCCTCGTGCGTGGAGCTTTCGCCGCGTCAGCTCGAGCGGCTGTTCGGCAAGTACCTCAAGGAAAAGCCGTCCCGTTATTACATGCGGTTGCGGCTCGAGCGGGCACGCACGCTGCTCACCAACACGACGATGCCGGTGCTTCTGGTCGGCGTCGCCTGCGGCTTCGTGTCGGCGTCGCACTTCTCCAAGAGCTACAGCGAGCTGTTCCACCGCACCCCGTCCGAGGAGCGGCTCGGCGCGCCGCGCCGGCGGAAGGGCGGCCTCGATCCGCTCGCGGAGCCGGCGGACGCCACGGACCGTCCGGCATGAGCTCGCCTGTCACCGACAGCCCCTGCCGGCAGGTCTGCGTGCTCGACCCGGTGACCGAGCTATGCATCGGGTGCGGACGGACGAGCACGGAGATCGCCGGGTGGATGGCGACGACCGCGGAGGAGCGGCGGGCGATCCTCGCGCAACTTCCCGAGCGCCTCGCCCGCATGACCGACCGGGCGACGCGCGGCGGGCGCACGCGCGAGCGGGTGCGCCAGCGCCGGCAGCCGGATGGGTGACGGCGTGCCGGCAAACGATGATCAGCACTTGGAAGGGGGCAAAGCGGGCGCGTCGTATTCGCGTTAGGGTCCGTCTAAAATGCGACACCGCGCCGAAAGGCGCATCCCTAGGCTCCGTCGGCGGTGCGCGGCGCCGGGGCCAAGAATTGCGCGCCGCAGCCGAGTTTCACGCGAGGGTTCATGTCCGACGATCTCGATCTCAACGCCTTGTCCGATGCCGAGCTCACCGAGCAGATGCATCAGGACCTCTACGACGGTCTCAAGGCCGAGGTCGAGAAGGGCGTGCATATTCTGCTGTCGCGCGGGTGGGCGCCCTACCGGGTGCTGACCGAAGCCCTCGTCGAAGGCATGCGTATCGTCGGCATCGACTTCCGCGACGGCATCCTGTTCGTGCCGGAGGTGCTGCTGTCGGCCAACTCGATGAAGGCCGGCATGGCGATCCTCAAGCCGCTGCTCGCCGAGACCGGCGCGCCCAAGGTCGGCAAGATGGTGATCGGCACGGTCAAGGGCGACATCCACGACATCGGCAAGAATCTCGTCGCGATGATGATGGAGGGCGCCGGCTTCGAGGTGATCGACCTCGGCATCAACAATCCGGTCGAGAACTATCTGAAGGCGATCGAGGATCACCAGCCCGACATCGTCGGCATGTCGGCGCTGCTCACCACCACGATGCCGTACATGAAGGTCGTCATCGACACGCTTAAGGACAAGGGCATCCGCGACGACTACGTGGTGCTGGTCGGCGGCGCGCCACTCAACGAGGAGTTCGCCCGCACCATCGGCGCCGACGCCTATTGCCGCGATGCCGCGGTGGCGGTCGAGACGGCCAAGGACTTCATGAAGCGCAAGCACAATCAGCGGGTGGCGGTGTAACACGCCAGCGCTCGTTTCTCGGGCCGCGGACGACAGTGTCATGGACCGGCCGGCATCAGCTCCTGCCCCCCAGCGCCCGCCCCGTCGGCGGCGGTTCGCGCGCCGGGCATGGAGCGTGCGGCACGCCGGCGGCCTCTCCCGCCTCTACCGGACCTTCGAGCGGGGGCTTGTCGCGTGCGCCCCGGCGATGGCCGCGATCGGATGGCGGCGTCTCGAGCGGCCGGTGGCGGCCACCGAGCGGGTCGTCAAAGGTCTGCTTTTCGACTGCCGGATGTGCGGGCAGTGCATGCTGTCAGCGAGCGGTCTGTCGTGCCCGATGAACTGCCCCAAGGGGCTGCGCAACGGGCCATGCGGCGGTGTGCGCGCCGACGGGAGTTGCGAGGTGCATCCGGAGATGGCGTGCGTGTGGGTGGCGGCATGGGAGGGTGCCTCCCGGGTGCCCGGAGGCGAGGCGGCGATCCGCGCCGCTCAGCCGCCGCTCGATCACCGGCTGTGGGGCCGCTCTTCGTGGCTTGCCGCTGCGCAGCGCGGAGCCGACGTGCCATGATCGTACCGGCACCGCTCAACCCCGACGATTTCGGCCACGACCCCGCCGCGCCGCTGCGGGAGCTCCCCGGGCATACCTCGCGCGGCCGACTCGAGCGCGTACTTCGGCGCGGCGAGTTCGCGATCACCGCCGAGCTCAATCCGCCGGACTCGGCGGATCCCGAGGACGTGCATGCGCGCGTCAAATGCTTCGAGGGCTGGGTGGACGCGATCAACGCCACCGACGGCTCGGGGGCGCACTGCCACATGTCGAGCCTCGCGGTGTGTGCGCTGCTGGCCCGCCTCGGATTCGCGGTGGTGATGCAGATCTCCTGCCGCGACACCAACCGCATCGCCATCCAGGGCAACGTGCTCGGAGCCTCGGCGCTCGGCATCGCCAACATCCTGTGCCTGACCGGCGACGGGGTCCAGTGCGGCGACCACCCGCAGGCCAAGCCGGTGTTCGACCTCGACTCGATCTCGCTGCTCACCACCATCCGCGGCATGCGCGACGACCGCCGCTTCCTCTCCGGCCGGCCGATCACGACCGCACCGCGCTGCTTCCTCGGAGCGGCGGAGAATCCGTTCGCGCCGCCGCGCGATTTCCGGCCGCTGCGGCTCGCCAAGAAGGTTGCTGCCGGCGCCCAGTTCATCCAGACGCAGTACTGCTTCGACATCCCGGCCTTCGAGGCGTTCATGGCGCGGGTGCGCGACCTTGGGCTCACCGAACGCTGCTTCATCCTGGCCGGGGTCGGACCGCTGGCGTCGGCGCGGACGGCGCGGTGGATCAATGCCCATGTCGCCGGCGCGCACATTCCGGACGCAATCATCGCGCGGCTCGACGGCGCGGTCGATCAGCGCCGGGAGGGCAAGCGGCTGTGCATCGAGCTGATCCAGCAGATCCGGGAGATCAAGGGCGTCTCGGGCGTCCACGTGATGGCCTATCGCCAGGAGGAGTTCGTTGCCGAAATCGTGCACGACTCGGGCGTGCTGCGCGGTCGCACGCCGTGGCGGCGCGACCTCGTACCTGCGACCAGCACGATCGAGCGGCTGGAGGCGGTGTGAGATGATCAACAGAGAGCGGGGCCGGGAATGACCGAGACGATCCTGACCTCCGAGACACGGGAGGTGCGCATCGGCTTCGCGCACCGGTTCGTGAAGATCGGCGAACGCATCAATCCGACGGGGCGCAAGATTCTGGCCGAGGAGATGGCGCGCGGCGACTACGCCCGCGTCGTCGCGGACGCGCTCGCCCAGGTGGCGGCCGGCGCCGACATGCTCGACGTCAACGCCGGCGTGCCGCTGGCGGACGAGCCCAAGATCCTGGCCGACTGCGTGCGGCTCGTACAGGCGACCGTCGACGTGCCGCTGTCGATCGATTCCTCGATCGTCGAGGCGCTCGAGGCGGGCCTTGCCGCCTACAAGGGCAAGCCGCTCGTCAACTCGGTGACCGGCGAGGAGGAGCGGCTCGAGCGCGTGCTGCCGCTGATCAAGAAGTACGATGCTGCGGTCGTCGCCATCTCCAACGACGAGACCGGCATCTCGGAGGACCCCGACGTGCGGTTCGCGGTCGCCAAGAAGATCGTCGAGCGCGCGGCCGACCACGGCATCGCGCGCGAGAACGTGGTGGTCGATCCGCTGGTGATGCCGGTCGGCGCCATCAACGACGCCGGGCGCAAGCTGATGCACCTGCTCGGCCGGCTGCGCCACGAGCTCAAGGTCAACACCACGTGCGGGGCGTCGAACTTCTCGTTCGGCCTGCCTAACCGGCGCGGGCTCAACGCCGCATTCCTGCCGATGATGATCGGTGCCGGGATGACATCGGCGATCATGAACCCGCTGCACGTCGAGGACATCCAGGCGGTGCTCGGCGCCGATGTGGTGATGGGGAACGATCCCCACTGCGCGGGGTGGATCCGCAAGTTCCGGGAGCCCGGCGCCGTCGAGGACGGTGGGCGCGGCCGGCGGGCCGGCGGGAGGCGGGCGCGTGGCTGACGGCTCGACCAAGACCCATCTCGTCGTGTTCACGCCCTCGGGCAAGCGCGGGCAGTTCGCCGACGGGGCGAGCGTGCTGGAGGCGGCGCGCCGGCTCGGCGTCGATCTCGATTCGGTGTGCGGCGGGCGCGGCATCTGCGGCCGCTGCCAGGTCGTGCAGGCGGTCGGCGACTTCTCCAAGCACGGCATCGTCTCGCGCCCCGAGAACCTGACCCAGTGGACGGCGGTCGAGGCGCGCTATGTCGAGAAGCGCGGCGCGCTTGCCGAAGGACGGCGCCTCGGCTGCCAGGCGCGGCTGTGCGGCGACCTCGTGATCGACGTGCCGGCCGACAGCCAGGTGCACCGCCAGGTGGTGCGCAAGCGGCCCGAGGCGCGGGCGGTCACCGTCGATCCAGTGGTGCGGCTCTGCTACGTCGAGATCGCCGAGCCCGACATGGACAATCCGGCGAGCGACCTGCGCCGGCTGCAGCAGGCGCTGGCCAGCCAGTGGGGCATCGCAGAGACGCGGGCCGGGCTCGCGCTGCTCAAGGATTTGCAGACCATGCTGCGCAAGGGCGGCTGGCAGGTCACCGCCGCGGTGCGCCACGACGGCGAGATCGTGGCGCTGTGGCCGGGCTTCAAGGACAAGGCCTACGGCATCGCCGTCGATATCGGTTCGACGACCATCGCGGCGCACCTGACGGACCTGGCGACCGGCGACGTAATCGCATCGGCCGGCGTCATGAACCCGCAGATCCGCTTCGGCGAGGATCTGATGAGCCGGGTGTCCTACGTGATGATGAACCCCGGCGGCGACAAGGAGCTGACGGGGGTGGTGCGCACCGCGCTCGACGCGCTGATCGGCTCGCTGGTGGCGGAAGCGAAGCTCGTGCGCTCGGACGTGGTCGAGATCGCGGTGGTCGGCAATCCGATCATGCACCACCTGTTCCTCGGCCTCGACCCGACCGAGCTCGGTGGGGCGCCGTTCGCGCTGACCGTCGACGGGGGCATGGACGTGCGGGCGGCCGACCTCGGCCTCGCCATCGCGCCCGCCGGCTTCGTCTACACGCTGCCGTGCATCGCCGGCCACGTCGGCGCCGATGCCGCCGGCGTGCTGCTGTCGGAAGGCCCCGAGCAGGCCGACGAGCTGACGCTGATGGTCGATGTCGGCACCAACGCGGAAATCTTCCTCGGCGACAAGCGGCGGGTGCTGGCCTGCTCGTCACCGACGGGACCGGCGTTCGAAGGCGCCCAGATCTCGGCCGGGCAGCGGGCCGCACCCGGCGCCATCGAGCGGTTCCGCATCGATCGCGACACGCTGGAGCCGCGCTTCAAGATCATCGGCTCGGACCTGTGGTCGGACGACCCGGCGTTCGCGGCAGCGGCGGCCAAGACGGGTGTCACCGGCATCTGCGGCTCGGGCATCATCGAGGCGATCGCGGAGCTGTATCTGGCCGGCATCCTCGCCCAGGACGGGGTGATCGACGGCGCCATGGCGGCGCGCACGCCGCGGGTGATCCCGGACGGGCGCACCTTCACCTACGTCATCCGCGAGGGCGAGCCGCGCATCGCTATCACGCAAGCGGACGTGCGCGCGATCCAGCTCGCCAAGGCGGCCCTGCACGCCGGCTGCAAGCTGCTGATGGACCGGCTCGGCGCGACGGAGGTGGCGCGGGTGACGCTGGCGGGCGCCTTCGGCAGCCACATCGATCCCGCGCATGCGATGGTGCTGGGGCTGATCCCGGACTGCGACCTCGCCAAGGTCACCTCAGCCGGCAACGCGGCGGGCACCGGTGCGCGCATCGCGCTGGTCAACATCGAGGCGCGGCGGATGATCGAGACGCTGGTGTCGCGGGTGGAGAAGATCGAGACGGCGACGGAGCCGGCCTTCCAGGCGCACTTCGTGGCGGCGATGGCCTTCCCGCACGCCAGCGATCCCTATCCGAAGCTCAGCGCGCAGGTCGCGCTGCCGCCGCGCAAGACCGCGACGTCCTCTGACGGCGCCGGCCGCGGGCGGCGCGGTCGGCGCGGGTAGGGCTCGTTTCTCTCAGACTGCGATCAAGACTCTGTCACGAGGCGGATCTTTGCTGGCGGCGGACGCGGAGCGCGGCCTTGATCCATAGGCCGAGAGAGGCGACGAGGAGCGCCGCGAACGGCACGTTGATCCACCATTCCAGCGGCTCGGCGAGGCTCGCATCGATGACGCCGAAATGGCGGCCGAGGCGGGCTATGGCACTGGCGCAGACGGCGAGCAGAAACAGGTTGCCGGCGATACTGAGATACGGCTCGGCGCGATAGTACCGGGCGAGCGAGCTGGTCTCCGGCGGCTGCGCGCCGGTGATCAGCGCGTAGAGCGCGAGAGGGAGGAGCAGGGGGACCGCGACGGCGAAGATGGCGACCTCATAGGGGCTGAGCATGGGATCTCCCAGGAACGTGGTGGCACGGGCCGCGGCGGGGTGAGCGGCGGCCGGGAGGATTGCGCCGCTCGCCATGGGCCGTCAGTTCCTGGGGGTACACGGGCCGGCCTCCCCGCCGGGCGCGGCCGCCGTTTACATTTCCTCCACCGTCTTGCGCGAAAGGCGGCGCCGGTAACCGGGCGTGCGCACTTCGACCCTAGGCTCCCGGCGCTTCCCACGACTATCCCGCGAGGCCCGCGTGGCAGACCCCGTTGTACCGCTTCCGCCTCCGCCGACGTTCGCCCAGCACCGGCGGTGGCTGAAGACCCGCTTCGCGATGTCGCGCCGGCATCTCGACTACGGCATCGAGAGCAAGAACGAGGTGGCGCTCGAGAAGAGGGTCGCATGGGACACCATCGGTGCGCCCGCCTCCTATGGGCGCACCGTCGAGCCGGACCGCGACCTGCGATGGATGTGCTTCGTGCTCACCGCGCTCGCCGCGGTGGCGTGCCTACGCGGCGGGCCGCAGCCGCTCACCATCCTGCTGCATCTCGCCGCCTTCGTCGTCGCCGCGGGCGTCCTGATGGCGACGCGGGGCCTGCGCGAGGTCGGTTTCACCGTCGTACCGGCGTCGGACGTCAACATCCTGGTCCTCGACGAGCGCCAGCACGATGCGATCCTCGCCGACATCGAAGCGCGACGCAGCGCGGCGCTGCTCGCCTCGGCCGAGCCCGCCGCCGACACCACGGTGCGGGCCTACCTCAGACGGTTGCGCTGGCTGGTCGACACCGGGGTGCTCGGCCACGACGACTTCCTGCGCCGGCAGCGGGCGGTGCTTCCCGAGGTGAGCGAGCCTTTGCTCCCGCCCGAGCCGGCCGCCGTCGAGACGCTGCATTTCTCGCAACGCCGCGCCAGCGTGCACGTTGCGCTCGATCTTCATGCCGACCGGCTGGACTATCGGCGCCAGACGCTGTTCGGCGGCGCCGAGGGCGCCAGCGTGCTCTATCGCGATCTGCCGGAGCCGTCCGCCTACCAAGAGACGGACCGCCAGCACGAGCTGACGGGCCTCGTCTTCGCGTGGATTGCGATCGGGGTGTGGGCGTGGATGGCCGCCGTCACGGCAGGTCAACCGACCGACGCCTATGTCCGCGGCCCCGGGTTGCGGCGTGCCCTGGCCGACTTCGGGCCGGCGCTGCTCGTCATGGCGGCGGCGGCCGGCCTCGTGCCCCTGCTGACCTGGCTCACGTGCGCGCGTCCCTATCCCGGCCTGCTGGTGCTGCGCGATCGGCACTTCGATGCCCTGCTTGCCGCGATCGAGCAGCGTCGCCTCGCGGCGCAGCGGCTGCGTGCCGTGCCCGATCCGCTGCTCCATGTGGAGGAGCAGATGGACGTGCTCGAGGAGCTGCGCGACACGGACGTGCTCTCGGCGGAGGAGTACGCGCGCGCGGTCGAGCGGGCGGCGCTGATCGGCGTGCCGGCCGGGCTCGACGAGCCGGTGATGGCCGAGGCGTCCGCGGCTCGCGCCTACGCCCTGCACTAGGCCGGCGGGACTCTAATCCTTCGAGCGCTGGCGGAGCCACAGGGCGCCGAGCACGATCAGCGAGCCGATGAGCGCGGCAACGACGTCGCGCAGCGAGATCGCAATCTTGTCGAGGTCCGGGAACAGGCCGAGCAGCCGGAACAGCGCGCCGCCGACCAGCGCACCGGCGAGGCCGAGCCCGAGGTTGGCCAGCAGGCCGAAGCCCTTACGCTCGCGCTTGACGAGCAGGCCGGTCAGGCTGCCGCCGAGGACGCCGATGATGACCCAGACGATGATCTGATCGAGCGAGATCATTTCAGGGCCTCCATCACGTGCGCTGAAACCAGAACGAGCCGGGATCGTCGTCGGGGACGGTCGCCAGCACCGGAAACGCGCGATGGGTTTCCTGGCGGTGATTGTGCCAGAGCCAGTTGAGCGCACCGGTGATCTTGAACGCCGAATTGAAGCTCAGGAACGCCTCCAGCAGATACTGCTCGTCCCACATCCGGCGCTCGCCCAGCACCCACTCCGGGAAATAGTCGCGCGGCGTCAGGATGTCGTGCGCGTGGACGAACACGCCCGAGCGCAGCAGCGGCACGACGGTGAGGTAGAGAAAAACCACGTCACCTTGCGGCTTGATCACGTGCGAGGAGTCGATGAACAGGATGTCGTTGCGGCCGAGCGTCTGGAACACCGCGAGATCGACGTCCTCGACGCGCTGGCGGATGACGGAGGCGCCCAAGGATTCGAGCCACGGGTTCTCGTAGGGCTCGATGCAGATGTGCTCGCAGGCATAGCCCGGCTCGGCCGCCCGATTGCGATCGACGGCATGGCGGATCATGCGGGTGGAGTGGCCGCAGCCGACCTCGATGATCCGCTTCGGCTTGAAGCGGCGGACCATGGAATAGAGGTACTCGGCGTCGCCCGGCCCGAAGAAGGGCTGCTGGAAGCTGTAGGCGGAATCGGATTTCGGCTGGTTGGCGATGTCCTTCAGCTCGCTGGCGAAATCGAACGCGCGCAGAATGGCCAACTGCTCTTCGGCGTTGAGATCGATCCCGGGAAGGGTCCGCTCGGCGGTCAGATCGCGGGTGATGTGCTCCGGCAATACGACCGGCTCGTAATAGTGATGCGCGATGCAGGAGACGCCGAAGCGGTCGAGCACACTGCGGGTGACGGGCAGGTGGTCGCGCCGGCGGGCGACAAGGCTCGCGAACGGCGCAACGCCCAGCATGGCGGCGGCGGCGGCATAGTCGAAGATCCGACTTTTCAATCCCATTCGCGCCCCGCAATCCCTCGAGCTTTGCGCATGCGCCGGCATGCAAACACCGCGCGAACGACACGGTCAAGCACGATGCCTGCGCAAAGCAAACGACCCCTTTGCGGCGGCGGCGGCCGCCAGTTGTAGCCGCCAGACGAGCCGTGGGCTGGCGGTTCACTTTCTGGACTGGATGCGAGGCGGCCTTCGCGGGCAAGGACCGGCCCAGGACGACATCCGGCCGCCGAGGAGACACCATGCCCACCGACGACAGTGCCCATGACATCGGAGAGCTGTGGCGGGACGCCGCCCAGCGGGCGGTCGCCTTCCGCGCGGGGATCGGCACCCGGCGGCAGCGGCCGGATGCCGATTATAAGGAGATGCTCGAGGCCCTCGGCGGGCCGCTGCCCGACCGGGGCTGCACGCCGCATGCGACTATCGCGGCGCTGGCTGCCGCGGCGGAGCCCGGCCTCCACGCCATGACCGGCCCGCGCTTCTTCGGCTGGGTGATCGGCGCCTCGCACCCGGTCGGCGTCGCCGCCGACTGGCTGACCAGCGCGTGGGGCCAGAACTGCGGCAACCACCATGCCGCTCCGGCCGGTGCGGCGGCGGAAACGGTGGCAGCGGGCTGGTTGCTGGCGCTCCTCGACCTGCCGCGGGAGAGCTCCGTCGGTTTCGTGACCGGCGCCACGGTCGCCAACGTCGTGTGCCTCGCGGCCGCGCGTGGCGCAACGCTGCGGCGGGCCGGATGGGACGTCGAGGCCAAGGGGCTGTTCGGGGCGCCGCCGATCACCGTGCTGATCGGCGACGATGCCCACACCACGGTGTTCTCGGCGCTGCAGCTCCTGGGGCTCGGGCACGACCGGGTCACGCGGATCGCCACCGACGGACAAGGGCGTATGCGGGCGGACGCGCTGGCGCGGTCGCTCGCCCCAACGAGCGGGCCGGCGATCGTGGTGGCGCAAGCCGGGCAGATCAACACCGGCGCTTTCGATCCGTTCGAGGAGATCGTGGCGCTGGCGAAGGCGCGCGACGCATGGGTGCACGTCGACGGTGCCTTCGGCCTGTGGGCGCGCGCCTGCCCCGAGGTCGCCGCGCAGGCCGCCGGCGTGGCGGACGCCGACTCTTGGGCCACCGACGGCCACAAGTGGCTGCAGACGCCCTACGACAGCGGCTATGCCATCGTCCGCGACGCGCAGGCGCACGCCCGTGCGATGACGGCGGCGGCGAGCTACCTGCCCGCCGCCGTCGCGGGCGAGCGCGACCCGACGCACTACGTACCCGAGCTGTCGCGGCGCGCGCGGGGCTTCGCGACCTGGGCGATGATCCGCCACCTCGGCCGCGAGGGTATCGCGCGCATGATCGCCCGCCACTGCGCGATCGCCCGGCACATGGCCCAGCGCCTCGGCGGGGAACCGGGCGTGGCGGTGCTGAACGAGGCGACGCTCAACCAGGTGATCGTCCGCTTCGGATCGGAGGCAGGGCCGGAGACCGGCGATGCAGCGACGATGGCGGTGATCGAGCGGGTGCAGTGGGAGGGGCGCTGCTTTGCCGGCGGCGCACGCTGGCGCGGCCGCTGGGTGATGCGATTGTCGGTGATCTCGTGGCCGACCCGCGAGGCCGACGGCGATGCGGCGGTCGACGCGATCCTCGACGCCTGGCGCGCGTGTCGGGCGCAGGTTGGCTAGGGACGCACGCCGCGCACGGCGTGGTTCACCGAGACGAGCGGTTGGCGATGCCGCTGTGGCGGCACGCGGACGCGGCGCTCGGCGGGGCGTCCGATGAACACCCCGTGAATAGGGCAAAGTCCCTTCATTCACATGCGGTTGCGTAGTCTCGTGCGCTTCTGTGCGCCGGGACAAAGCTGGAGTCTCACATGCTTCGCAAGTTCGCGACCGCCCTCACGGGCACGGTCGCCCTCGCGCTGGCGGCCGATATGGCCCTGGCGATGCCGCTGCTGCCGACGAACCCCGGTGACGGGCCACGGGTCGAGAAAGCCCACTATTGCCACGGCAGCGCCAACCCGATGCGCGACGAGTATGGCTGGCACTATCATGCCGAGCGCTGCCGCCGGGTCGACGGCTTCCCGCCGCGCGAGTCGCTCCGGGACAGCCCGCGGCACTATGATCGCCGCGACTATGGCTACGGTTACCCTCGCTATGGATATGATGGAGACCGCCGCGGGTACCGTCACGAGTATGGCGGCCACGGTTATGGTCGCTACTATGACGACGGCCCGCGCTGCGAGCGGCGCTGCAAGTACTTCGGACCGTTCAAAACGTGCAAGACGAAGTGCCGGGACGACTGACCGGGTATAAGCACGAGAGATGGACACATTCACCGGATTTCTCCGCGGCCTCGTCGCTTTCGTGGTCGCTGCGCTCGCCGTGGCGGGCGGGTCCGCGCTCGCCAGCGGCCCGCCATCGGCCGCGCCGGCGGTGAGCCCGATCGGCAAATGGCTTGCCGAGGACATCCGCGGCGGCGGCGTGATCGACCGGCTGCAGACCACTCTCGAGATCACCGCCGAGGGAAAGGCGTTCGGCTCGGGCGGCTGCAATCGCACCAGCGGCTCCGCCACGATCAACGGCCGCAGCCTGTCGTTCGGCCCGATGGCGGCGACCCGCAAGATGTGCGTACCGGCGGTGATGAACCAGGAAGCCAAGTTCCTCGCCGCGCTCGGCGAGGTCAAAGCCTGGGAGGCGGACGTGGCCCGCGGCAAGCTGATCCTGCGCGACGGCGCCGGCGCGGCGCTGGTGGTCTTTGCGCGGATGGATTGAGCGCGTGGTGCTCGCGCGGCATTGACGAAGCCCCCACGCAATCCGGTAGGATGCGGGCGCCGCAAGCCACCCGCCGCGGGACGGCCGCGACCGGGTCGTTCCTAGGGGACGGCCGGGCGGCTTTCTTACTATGTTCGACGACATTTTTTTCGCCGCATTGCCACTGAACTCTTTTAGAGATTCGAGGCGCGATATGCGTGACCGGCTGCGACCCGTTGCGTTCGTCCTCCTGGTGTGCGCTGCCGCACTCCTTTCCCATGCAGCCCACGCGATCACCCCGAGCAATCAAACCGATGCTGCGTTCGAGATGCAGCTCGCGGCGATCGCGCCCGAGTTCTCGGCCGCAAAGGAGGCCGCGCGCCGCGAGCTCTATCCGATCTTCATTTTCATTCCCGGCATCCTCGGGTCGCAGCTCACGGCGCACAAGGCCGACGGCTCCACCGAGATCATCTGGGGCAAGCTGTCCCTCACGACTCAGCCCGATTTGCGGATCGATCCCCAGGCCAGGGTCGAACCGACCGTGCTCTACGAGCTCGACGCCTTTGGCATCGCCGCGCAAATCTACGGCCAGGCGATCGAGCGCCTGATCCGGATCCGTCTCGGCGACAGGAAGATCCTGCTGCAGTTCCCCTATGACTGGCGCCAGGACAATCGATTGTCGGCGGCCAAGCTCAACGATTGGCTGTGCACCAATCTCGACCAGCTCAAGGGGCGGCGCGTCATCTTTCTCGCGCACAGCATGGGCGGCCTGGTGCTGAAGCAATGGTTCAAGCAACACCGTAACGCCACGCCCTGCGCGGGCGGCCCGCCGGCCGACCTCAGCATCACCGATGTCGCGTTTCTGGGGACGCCGCACCTCGGCGCGCCGAAGGCCATTCGGGCCTTCGCCGACGGCTACACGCTCTACATGGACGAATTCGCGGGGCCCCTATCCAGCGTCTTGCGGGATCTCGACAAGCAGGTCCTGGCGAAATCGCTGAATGCGCACGGGGCGCTGCTTCCGAGCGTCTATCAGTTGCTGCCGATCTACGGCGAGCGCGAGTGCGTCTCGCTCGGTCATATGACGCTGGCCCAGCTTCCGCCGGCCCCGCTCAAGATCCGTGAGGGAGGCGCATTCGCGCTGTTCGAGGCGGCCGGGTGGGAGCAGTTCGCCTGGCCCCAGCATTTCCCCCGCGATATCGCAAAGAAGGACTACTACCAAACCTTCCTTCCAGAAACGCTGAGGAGCGCCAAGGCGCTGCTGTGCGACCTCGCAAAGTACAAATTCCCCGACGCCATCCGCGTGAGATACTACTACAGCAACGCCAAGGACACCGACGTGTCCTACGTGTTGACCAAGACTCCCTTGTGGGAGCGGCTCTACAAACCCGAATGGAGCTTTACCCATACCGGCGACCAGGCGAAGGGCGACGGCACGGTCACAGAGTTCGTCGGCAAGTATCACTCGGCGATGGGCAACGCGAGCCTGGAGGCCGGCTCGAACACCTTCAGGACCGTGTGCCCGGAGTCCCACAAGGACCTGCTCAAGTGCGAGAACGTGCAGGCCTTCGCCAATGACGTCATCGACGAGGTGGAGCAGCGCGACGCCCTCGGGACCAAGCAGCTTCTCGACCTCAACCCGACGATCAAGGCGGCTGTTCTCAAAACGTACGCCGATGCCGGTGTCTATTGGCCTGTCTCGGCCGTGCCCGGCCGATGGGACTTGCCGGATCAGGCGGTTGCCGTCGAGCTCAACGAGGAGATCCGGCGTCTGTCCGGCAAGGACTACGCCGCGCTCGTGGACGAGGCGAAGAGCGTGGATCTGCCGTCTGGCCGGACGCAGGCGCTGGCGGTGGTCGGCGCGATGCGCGACGTGGACGGGGAGCAGCGCGCGCAGATCGCCAAGGAGATCGCGCTGACCCAACTGCGTATCGAGAACGTGGACGCCGCGAAGAAAATTGCGGATTACGTTTCATCGACTGCCGACAAGATCCAGTCGCCCGTCGCCCGCGACGAGATCGTCAATCAGCTCATGTACGTCGACGGCTGGTCGACCTTCGCCGCGGGCAAGAAAACACAGGCTGCCGATATCCTGAAGCGGCTGGAGGGCAAGGGCTTTCCGTTCGCCTTCGTGCCGCCGAGCGGCAACTTCGCCGTCAAGTACGAGGCGCGCGAGTTCATCGACCAGAACTCGAAGCTGGTGATCCAGGTCGACCAGGGCGGCAAGGGGTAGGCCACCCGTGCTGCGCATTCGATTGCCGACGGCCGGTGCGCGGGCTTGTCGGTCGCGCTTTGCCGCCCGCCGCGCGATGTGGTTCTCTACCCGTCCGCGGGCCGCGGCCTTGCATTCGATCGGAGACCTCTCTTGGCGATCATGCTCATCGTGCTGGCCGGCGTGCTCGCCCTCGCCATGCTGCCGCAGATGTGGGTGACCAAAGTGATCGCGCGGCACGCGCGAGAGCGGCCCGATTTTCCCGGCACGGGCGGCCAATTCGCGCGGCACCTGCTCGACGAGCTCAAGCTCGGCGACGTGACGGTGGAGGAATCCAAGATCGGCGATCACTACGATCCCGAGGCCAAGGTGGTGCGGCTGATGCCCGACCATCTCAACGGGCGGTCGCTGTCGGCGATGGTGATCGCCGCGCACGAGGTCGGCCACGCGATCCAGGATGCGACCGGCTATGCGCCGCTCAAGGCGCGCACGCGGCTCGCCCGGCAGGCGGTCCAAATCGAGAAAGTCGGCGCAGTGGTGATGCTGGCGGCGCCGATCGTGATGATCCTCGCCAAGTCGCCGCACATGCTGCTGGTGCAGGCGTTCGCCGGCGTGGTCCTGCTCGGGACCAGCGTGCTGATGCATGCGGTGACGCTGCCGACGGAGTTCGACGCCAGTTTCGGGCGCGCGCTGCCGGTGCTCAAGGCGGGGCGCTACGTGCGCGACGAGGATCTGCCGGCGGCGCGCCAGATCCTGCGCGCCGCCGCCTTTACCTACGTCGCGGCGGCGGCGATGAGCCTGCTCGACGTGATGCGCTGGCTGCGGGTGCTGCGGATTTAGGGGTCGCAGCGCACCTGTCGCCGGGCCTTTCCCGTATTTGTGCTGCCTTCGGCGAGCTTCACGCTGGATCCTCGGTCTCCTCGCCGCTTGCGCGCTCGTCGCCGAGGATGACGGAAATGGGAAATGCGGGCGCGACGCCAGGGAGCGAGCGTCTACGACACGTTACAGAACAGATCGCGGTGGAGACTTGCGTGGATGGCCGCCTCCCGCGGTCATGACGGAGTGCGTGAGTTTGCAGTCTCGCACCACACCTCCCCTGCGTCCCCGGAAAGCGGCGCTGAGCCGCTTATCCGGGGTCTTTCCCAGTCGCCGCATGGGCACACGGTCTGCCTCGCCCCTGATCGGGAAAGGTCCCGGATCGGCCGCGGGCTCGCCCGAGCCCGTCCGGGACGCAGGAGGAGAAGGCATGCCGATTCCACAAGGTGTCATCCTCGGGCGTGTCCCGAGGATCCATCATTCGGCTGGGTGGAGGGCAGGACTGTTGGCGCAAGCGCCTGCGAGCCACCTTGCTTGCTCTGGAATTCTTGGTGGACGCCTGGATCCTCGGGACACGCCCGAGGATGACAAAAGAGGGCGTCCGCCCGCGCGTCCGGGAACGCAGGTCGAAAGGATTTTCTCTATTTCATCCGTCACGGCCGCGCAGGCGGCCGTCTCCGACACCGGGCAGACCACGAGCGGAGGCTTGCGTGGATGACCGCCTGCGCGGTCATGACGGCGGGCGTGAGTTTGCAGTCTCGCACCCTCACGGATCGATATCCGAATTTACGTGATCGAGGACCATGCGCCCGCCAGAGATTGGTTTTGTAAAAATGAGCCGAGCACAACACTCGTTATCCTCGTTGAACTTGAGGCACGCCGAAATCCAGTAACACCCCAGTGGCTCTGCGCTTGTGCACTGGATGCGAGCCAGAGTATCTCGCACAGGGTCTATTCCTCCTGCGGTGTAGAACGTGATGTTATCCCAAAGATCCTCGAAGGGGATGTCGTCTCGTAGCGGTACTCGGGACAACGCCTTTTTGTCGTGAGCGGCAACAGCCTTGACCACAGTCGTTATGAGATCGAGCTCCTCCTCATTCAGAACAGGAGTGTACGGTTCGGAAGCCGCCTGAGCAGGCCCGGATGACGATTGAATGCCGACGAAAACATCCCCATCCTCCTGGGGCAGAACTTCGAGAACGACCCAGACCAAGTTCTCCGTGACACCCAACAACGACATGGGGACATTTACGGCCCACCCTCGACCATCCGCGAAGGGGACAACAATCGAACGCTTTGCCAAGTCCTCTGGAGCTGAGCCGAATTCCAACTCGTATTTGCGCAGCGTGGTCCAGAAGTCGTCATGCAGCGGCAGGCCGACGCCGGGCATGTGCGCAAGCGCCTGCGTGTTCCCCTGGGCGACGGCGGTGATGACAGCTCGTATCTTCTTCCAGTGACTAGCGCTGAGATCGCCCATTTGTGCCTTCGTGATGCCGGCGCACCATACCAACTTGTGTAGTCCAGCGATGAAGGCGCCGCTGCGGCCGTGATCGGCGATTTGCTTATGTCGCCAGCATCAGTTGCTAAGGCGCATCCCCAACTTGGGTTGGAGGATGAAGCTATCCTCAAAATAGGTGTCCAACTCCAAGCTGGCTCCGACCGTTGTGCAGAACTGCATGAGACTGGGGGGTACTATGATGCCTGGAAAGAAGACCCTGGCCTCGACGACAAGCATGGTGTGGGCCCAGCCTGAGGGAAGGCTTGAGAAAAAAGCCTGATGCGGGCCGACGATAGGGTGCAGAGCCTGCCACTGCCGTTCCACGCTGGAGTTCTCGATACTGGCAGGCGACTCCACCTCCCAGAGCTTCATCTTCGCGCTTGTGTGTGTCGGCACAATGCCGGTCTGGCGCGCTATCGCGTCAGGGTCGCAATCAGGGTGGCTTACAATGAACCGCAAGGACAAGGTGTAGTTCACCTTGTGACTGGTCATCATCCCTCTCTCCAAGATGAGCTTCATCCCCCATCGTCACGGCCGCGGAGGCGGCCGTCTCCGACACCTATGCAAATGCGGTGCAGAGACTGGCGTGGATGGCCACCCGTGCGACCATGACGAAGTGCGTGAATATCTGCGAACGTGTCTAGTCAAGCGATGAAGGTATCCAGAGCTGCGGCCATGATCGGTCATTTGCTTCCCGTACATCGGACAAGCGTTCCTGACTGAGATATGACCGCAGGAGGTCGCGGAATACCGTCCTTTTGAATATCGCGGACACGAGAAGAATAGCGAAGGCCAAGCTGACCCATGTCAGCAACACGCCATAGGCGGCCCTGACCAAGCTCATCAGATCGGTCAACCAAAAAAGCAGGTAAAATGCGGCGAGCAGCAGCATGGTTCCGCGAAAGGCAAGCAGCGAACGCACATACAGATCAAGTAACCCGTAAGCGATCATCCCTGCTCTAAGGAAGGCTGGTCTCATATGTCGCCCGGGTCAGTTGCTAAGGCACGCTGCTTGGAGAGGAAGCGCGAAGTGGAAAGCAACAGGGGAGCGATCGCAAGACCGCTCCCCGCCAAATTTACCGCAAGACCTGAGGCGCGAGGCTTACCGGCGCACGTAGCGCAACTGGAGGGAGGCCACGCCGGCCGCGATGTTGAGGCCCTCCTGGGCCTGCACGCTCAACGGCTGCAGCGCGATCGAGCGCTTGGAGCCGCCGAGCAGCGCGTTGGCACCGACGCCGACGCCCACCGTCGCCTCGCCCGAGACGCCGCCGTACTCGCCATCGAGCGCCCCCGGCGGAATGTCGACCGTCGGAGCCAGGACGGCCCACGAGATCAGGGTCTGCTTAGTCGAGCCGATGTCGATGCCGAACTTGGAGATGGTGCCCGCGTAGCGCTCGTCGCGGCCCTGACGCTTAAAGATGCAGGAGAGCTTCTTGGTCGAGCCGACGATGAAGCCCGAGCCGCCGGCGACCGTGCAGTTGAGCACGCCGACCTCGACGCGCGACTGCTGCGCGTTGGCGGCGGAGGCCGTGGCCAGGACCGAGAGGGCGGCCAGGGCGGCACCGGCGGATGTCAGCAAACGTCGTGTCATGGGTCGTAATCCTTGTGTTGCTGCGGCCCCGCTTCCGGTTCGATCCATCGCGGGGGACGGCGGCACTTTCCAGCCTGAAAACGGGTCAATCGGGCGATTGTGCCCGCAGCCGTGCGTTCCTGCCACACAAGGCTGCAGGTAGGCTTGATTCGTGTCGACACGGTGTCGCGTTCCGGAGCATTGGTCCCGCGGCGGGCGGCACGGGTTGTGCTAGCATCTCGCCCTTGTCTTTCGGTGACACCACGTGCGCTTCTTCTATCCCGATACGCCCGACCTGCCACTGCCGCCGGGGCACCGGTTCCCGTCTGGTAAATACCGGATGCTGCGGGAGACGGTGCTTGCCGAAGCGATCCTGGGCGACTGGGCGCTGGTGCCGTCGCCGCCGGCGGAGCGCTCCGACCTCGCCCGCGCCCACGGCGCGGACTATCTGGCCGCCGTGTTCGAGGGCACGCTCGACGACACGGCGCAGCGGCGGATCGGGCTGCCGTGGAGCGAAACGCTGCTCGCCCGCTCGCGCGCCACCGTCGGCGGCTCGATGGCCGCGGCGCGAGCGGCGCTCCGCGACGGGCTCTCCGGCCAGCTCGCCGGCGGCACGCACCATGCGCATCGCGATTTCGGCTCAGGGTTCTGCGTGTTCAACGACCTCGCCGTTGCCACGCTCACCGTGCTCGCCGAGGGCCTCGCCCGCCGCGTCGCCATCCTCGATCTCGACGTCCACCAGGGCGATGGCAACGCGGCGATCCTCGCCGACGATCCCGACGTGTTCGTCGCCAGCATGCACGGAGACAAGAACTTTCCGTTCCGCAAGGTGGCATCCACCCTCGACGTCGGGCTCGCCGACGGCACCGAGGATCGGGCCTATCTCGACGCGCTCGACGACGTGCTGGCGGCGGTGGCGGCCTTCCGGCCGGACCTCGTGCTCTACCTGTCGGGTGTCGATCCGCTGGCCAACGACACGCTGGGGCGTCTGGCGCTGACGGCGGAGGGCCTGGCCGAGCGCGACCGCCGCGTGCTCGGCTTCTGCCGGCGGCGCGAGGTGCCGGTGTCGATCGCCATCGGCGGCGGCTATGCCGACCCGATCAGCGACAGCGTGGCGGCCTATGCCACGACGTTCCGCACCGCGCGGGCGATCTTCGCGGGTTGACGCGAGCGTCGCAGGGCCATTGCCGCGCCGGGTCCGGGCCTGTAGAAGCGCGGCCATGCCCAGCACCGCCCCCCGCCGTCCCGCCCGTAAATCCGCCGCGGCCACGCAGGCGCCCGCCCGCGCGCGCCGCGCGTCCAAGGCCAGCGCCAAGGTCGCGGTGCCGAAGGTCGGGTTCGTCTCGCTCGGCTGCCCCAAGGCGCTGGTCGACTCCGAGCGCATCATCACCAAGCTCCGGGCCGAGGGCTACGCGGTGGCGCCGGACTATGCGGGCGCCGACGTGGTGGTGGTCAACACCTGCGGCTTCCTCAACTCGGCCAAGGAGGAGAGCCTGGCCGCGATCGGGGAAGCGATGCGCGAGAACGGCCGCGTCATCGTCACCGGCTGCCTGGGCGTCGAGAAGGGCCGCATCATGGCCGAGCACCCGGGCGTGCTGGCGGTCACCGGTCCGCATCAGTACGAGGCGGTGGTGGAGGCGGTGCACGAGGCGGTGCCGCCGCTGCACGATCCGTTCGTCGATCTGGTGCCGCCGGAAGGGCTCCGGCTGACGCCGCGCCACTACGCCTACCTGAAGATTTCCGAGGGCTGCAACAACCGCTGCTCGTTCTGCATCATCCCGTCGCTGCGTGGCAGGCTCGCCAGCCGGCCGGCGGCGTCCGTGATGAACGAGGCGGAGCGCCTGGTCAAAGCCGGCGTGCGCGAGCTCTTGGTGATCAGCCAGGACACCAGCGCCTACGGCATCGACATCAAGTATGCCGAGAGCCCCTGGAAGGGCGCGCCGCTGAAGGCCCGCTTCCTCGATCTCACCCGTGCGCTCGGCGAGCTCGGCGCGTGGGTGCGACTGCACTACGTCTATCCCTACCCGCACGTCGACGACGTCATCCCGCTGATGGCCGAGGGCCGCATCCTCCCCTACCTCGACATCCCGTTCCAGCACGCCTCGCCGGCCGTGCTCAAGGCGATGCGGCGGCCCGCGCACCAGGAGAAGACGGCGGAGCGCATCCGCCGCTGGCGCGCAACGTGCCCCGACCTGGCGCTGCGCTCGACCTTCATCGTCGGCTTTCCCGGCGAGACGGAGGCCGACTTCGCACTGCTGCTCGACTGGCTGCGCGAGGCACGGCTGTCGCGCGTCGGCTGCTTCAAGTACGAGCCGGTCGAGGGCGCCGCGGCCAACGCGCTCGACGGCGCGGTTGCCGAGGAGGTCAAGGAGGAGCGCTGGCACCGCTTCATGAGCGTCGCGCAGGAGGTGAGCGAGGACGTGCTCGCCGCCAAGAAGGGCCGCATCATCGACGTGATCGTCGATGAGGCCGATGCCGAGGGCGCGATCGGGCGCTCGTGGTGGGACGCGCCGGAGATCGACGGCAGCGTGTTCCTCAACGGCGAGACGGGGCTGAAACCCGGCGACGTGGTGCAGGCCCGCGTGATCGAGAGCGACGCCTACGACCTGTGGGCGGAGCGCGTCGAGCCCGCGGCCGCCTGAGTTCCCGCTAGAGATTCAAAGCGCCTTTGGCCTTGGCCTCGCCCTCCGGCTCGACGTGAATGACCACGTCGGCGCCGTCGATGGTCGATTCCAGCGCCATCTCGATGCGATCGCAGATGTCGTGCGCCTCGGTCACCGACATGGCGCCCGGCACCACGAGATGAAACTCGATGAAGATCGCCCGGCCAGCGGTGCGAGTGCGCAAGTCGTGGACCTGCAGCGCGCCGCCGGCGCTGCCGGCGACCACCCGGCGGATCTGGGCAAGGATCTCCGGCGTCGGCGCCTCGTCCATCAGGCCGCCGACCGACTCGCGGGTGATCCGCCAGCCGGCCCACAGGATGTTGATGGCGACGCCGGCGGCGAGCAGCGGATCGAGCACGGTCCACCCGGTCAGCAGCACCAGGACCAATCCGACGAGGACGCCGACGGAGGTCGCGACATCGGTCAGCAGGTGCCAGCCATCTGCCGTCACGGCGGGCGAGCGCCAGGCGCGGCCGCGGGTGATCAGGAACCAGGACCAGGCACCGTTGACGACGGTGGCAAGGGTGCTCAGCAGGAGACCCACCGCCAGCGCCTCGATGGCGCGAGGGTGGCGCCAGGCGTCCCACGCCTCCTTCAGGATCACGCCTGCGGCCACCACGATCAGCGCGCCGACGAGGCCGGCGGCGAAGTATTCTGCCTTGTGATGACCGAATGGATGGCCGCGGTCGGGCGGCTGGTTGGCGATGCGCACCGCGGCGAACGCGGCGATCGCCGTGATCACGTTGACGATGCTCTCGAGGGCATCGGAGTAGAGCGCGACGCTGCCGGTGGCGCGATAGGCCAGCACCTTGATCCCGGTCACCGCCACCGCCACGATGATGTTGAGGAAGGCCACGTGGGTGATGCGGGCGCTGTGCGGCACGACGGCTCCGGCTCGGGATCGAAAGGAATGGCCGCTGTGTGTCACGGGGCCCGCGTCCGATCAACCCCGTGCGCGCGGGCCAGAACCGTCGCGATGTCGCAGATGGGATGCCGCGCACTGGTGTTCGAGCGGGCTTCAGTGATCACGGGACCCCGATTGCGCAAGCGCAACCCCCGCCAGCACGATGGCTCCACCCGCAACGAGCCAAGGCGTGATGGGCTCGCCGAGGATCACATATCCCGCTGCCATGGCAATCACCGGGAGCAGATAGAGGAAGGAGCCCACGGCGGCGCCCGGCAGATGCCGCGTGCCATAGGTCCAGAGCACCGCGCCCAGGAGCGAGTTGAATGCCGCGAGATAGAGTATCTCTGCCCAGGTCCGTGCGGTCGTGGTCGAAACAAGTTCAGCATAGGGTTTGCTGGCCATAAGCAAGATGAGCGGCGCCGACAACAGCATCGCCCAGCCCGTGATGGCCAAGCCGGAATAGTGGGAGAGCAGTGGCTTGGCGCCAATGGTGTAGACGGCCCAGCAGGTGGGGGCCGCCAGCAGAAACAGGATGCCCAAACCGTCGACCGGGTTCGCTGTGGATGCGGTGATGTCCGGCCAGAACAGAACCGCCGCGCCGATCAGCGATACGAACAGCCCCAGCCAGATCCGTGAGGACAATGGCTCGCGCAGAACGGCCCAGGCCAGCAGCGCGATGATGATCGGCTCGACCATGGAGATCACCGTGCCGAGGCCAGCGGCAACGCGCGCGAACCCCTGTATCGTGAAATAGCTGGAGCCAAGCACTCCGGTCGCCGTGAGGATCAGGCGCGGCCAGTGTTGACGCGCGATGCGCCAGCCACCGGTGATCAGCAGTCCCGGCACAAGCATGAGCACCAGCACCACGTAGCGCAACGCCAGTGCATTCTCCGGCGTCAGCGTCAGCGCCGTCGTCCGCATGAACACGGCGGACGTCCCCCAGAGGAACATGGTGGTGAGCAAGGCCGCCACGGCCCGCGTGCGGTGCGCTGTCATCCCTCCATCGAGCCGAATTGCCGACGCCGGTCAATCGTCAGCACTCGGGCCGCGTGCGGCGAGCGTCACACTGGATCCCCGGTCTCCTCGCGCCTATGCGCTCGTCGCCGAGGATGACGGGATGGGCCTCCGCTGCGTCCCCGGAAAGCGGCGCAGAGCCGCTTATCCGGGGTCTTTCCCAGTCGCCGCATGAGCATACCGCGTGCTTCACCCCTTCCGGGAAAGGTCCCGGATCGGCCGCGGGTTTGCCCGCGCCCGTCCGGGAACGCAAGTGGAGAGGGCGTGTCCAATGCACTTCGGTCACGGCCGCGGAGGCGGCCGTCCACGTGGATGACCGCCTCCGAGTTCGGTCATGACGATTGAGGGACGTCGCGGCGGGCTTCACCCCCACCCCGGCCTCCCCCCTCAAGGGGGAGGGTGGAAATAAACTAGAGCGCTCTGCGCTCGTCGCCGGGGGGACGGGAATGCGGGCGCTGTGCGGCACGAGGGCCTCAGCTTATGTGCGTCGCGGGCCCGCGCCGGCGCGATGTCGCAGATGGGATGCGGGGCGGCTCGGCGGGCCGCCCTCAGCAGGACCCTAGTCTCCGCCACCCCCGCCGCAACCACCGCCGTCCCCACCTCCACCGTCGCCACCGCCTGCATCACCGAACCCGTCCGTGCCCCCATCGTAAGCCGTGTTCGAGAAGTCACCGCCGCAATAGACCGCCCCATCACCGCCTTTGCGCAACTGCTCGCACTGCGGGTGATAGCGGTAGCCGTCGGGAATGCTGAGCTTGGTGTCGAGTGCGAACAGCAACGGAATGCGGGTCGGGCTCACCGGATCGATGTTCTCGTACTTGCACGCATACCACCACACGCGACGCAGACCCTCGTTGCTCTTCTTCTCGGCGCTGAGAACGACGGCCGGCGTATGATGCAGGAACCCGCCGAAGGCATTCCGGCAGAACCGCTTGTACTCGCGCGTGTAGAGAATGAACTCGTGCCAAAGGTCGTCCGCCACCCGGGAGGGCATCGACACGAAGCGTTTGCCGCTCATCAGGTACGCGATGAAGAACTGACGCAATCCGCGCGACACCAGGGCGCACTCCTTGCGCGACAGCGCAGGGTGATGCTCAGCGAGCTTGCGCAACAGGCCGGGCGGCAGCTTGTACGTCCGGATGAACTCCGCTCGGCGCAACCGCAGCCAAGACCGCAGCACCAGCACCAGCACTCCGATCCCGACAACGGCCAGGACGCCCTGCCAGAATGTCATGGGTCCCCCTTCCGGCTGCGCTCGGGATGATCACGGACGAGCGTTGGGCCGCTGTGGCAGCGTAAGCGCGGATGACGCCGGGAGAAAGACCGGGGCTGACCTGGTCGCCTGCCCGCAACACCTCTCCGCGCTCGCATATCCTGCCGCGGGCAGGCCGTGGCGAGCGGTACCGCCTGCAGCTATGATCAAGCGATCAGGACTGGGGGCTGCCGATGCGCTATTGGGGATTGCTCGCCGTAGTTTTAATTTGGTCCTACTTGGCGCCTGCGGCGGCGGCAGACGACAAGACGGACTGCATCAGGGGCGACGGCGACCGCAGAATTCGAGGCTGCACCGTCCTGATCGACCGCGCACGTACTACAACAAAAGACCGCGCGCTCGCCTACGCCAATCGGAGCGGAGCCTTTGTGGATGCGAAAGATTTCGAGCGTGCTCTCAAGGACGCCACAGAAGCGCTTCGACTCGATCCGAAGTCGGCTCATGCGCTGCTCAATCGCGGGCGCGCTCTTCGCGCACAAGGGCATCACGACGAAGCAATCGATGCCCACAGCGCCGCGCTTGCGCTCAATCCGAAATACACCGACGCGCTCAATGCGCGCGGCGTCTCCTATGTTGCCAAGAAAAATTACGATCACGCGCTTTCGGACCTCAATCAGGCGATTGCTCTGGCGCCGAAGTATGCTCAGCCATTTGCCAATCGCGCGGAGGTCCGACTAGAGACGAAGGACTATGGGTCCGCGATTGCCGACGCCACGAAGGCAATCCGCCTCAATGCCAATCTCGACTATGCATGGGTCTATCGCGGGCGCGCACTGCATGCGCAGAAGCACTATGACAGGGCTATCGAGGACTTTACCAAAGCCCTCTCCATCAACCCCCAGTACGCTCATGCTTTCAATGCCCGGGGCGCCTCGCATGAAGCCAAGAAGGACTACTATCGCGCTCTTAAAGACTACGACCGAGCGATCGAGTTCAGCCCCAAGTATGCGATAGCATTTTCCAACCGGAGCATCGTACGACGAGAATTGAAGGACTACACGGGGGCCATCGCCGACGCCAAGAGAGCTCTTGAGCTCGACCCAAGACTTGCCGCGGCGCTGGTCAGTCGGGCGCGGGCCTATCATGACCACAAATTATATGACCAGGCGATCGAAGACTGCACCGCGGCCATCTCCATCAAGCCCGACTATGCGCATGCGTTCAATGTTCGCGGCTGGGCCTATGCGGATAAGGGGGACTATGAGCGTGCCATCGAGGATTTCGACCGGGCCATAACCATCGATCCAACGTACGCGGTTGCGCTCAGCAATCGCGGCTGGGTCTATGGTAAGCGGGGCGACTACCAGCGCGCGATCGTAGATCACGATAAAGCGATCCGAATCGATCCCACGATCGCACGCGCGCACGCTCTGCGAGGCTTGGCAAATTCCGAGCTGAAGAACTTCGAGCGCGCAATCGAGGACTATACCGAAGCGATTCGCCTCAACCCTGACTTCGCGATAGCCCTCAACAACCGCGCATGGGCACTCTTCTCAACCGGTCGGGCGGCCCAAGGATTGCCCGATGTTCAGCGGTCGCTCGAGCTGGCCCCCAATAGCCTTCATGCGCTGGATACCCGCGGACACATCCTGGAAGCGCTTGGACGCAAGGAGGAGGCGATCTCGGACTTTCGCCGGGTGCTCGCAATCGACCCGACCGTCCAGATCACCAAGGACGCCCTCAAGCGGCTCGGCGTGGAGCCGTAGCTGCGGTCGCTATCGCGGCGGCTTCAACCGCCTGTCCGGTCCTTTCCAGTCGCGGCTTGGCAGACGGCCTTCCGTCACGGCCGCGGAGGCGGCCGTCTACGACACTGAGCCAATAGGGTGTGGGCACTTGCGTAGATGACCGCCTGCGCGGTCATGACGATGGGATCCCGGAATCAGGCATCTACGGCTCGTACATCGTATGCATGAAGATGGGTTTGTAGGGGCTGACCGGATCGAAGATGAAGTATGCCCATGTGTCGCTCAGAGTGACGCCGTCGGAGAGAGGGACTTCGATGCTATACTCACCAGTGGCCAATCGATAAATGGCGGAGTTGCTGAAACCTTCCTCGCTGAGCGACGTGAACCGCAAATGCAGCGTGTCGATCGTCCACATCAAGTCGTCATGTGACGCGAGGCCAGTCACTACCTCGCGCCGAATTCTCTCCCTGTCGCGTGACGCGAGAGCAGCCACCATCCTTTGCATGGCCGAAAGGTGTCGAGCCCTGACCTGCTCACGGATGGCGTTGCGTTGCTCGTCACTCAGCATCCGGCGTCCTCGCCTTCCGCGGTCCCCAACTGATCCGTAGCACTACCCCACGCTTGCGTCCCCGGACGCGGCGGCACGCCGCGAGCCGGGGTCTTTCCCGGTCGCAGTACGGGTACACGGTCTGCCTCGCTCCTGCCGGGAAAGATCCCGGATCGGCCGCGGGCTTGCCCGCACCCGTCCGGGAACGCAAGTGGAGAGGGCGAATCGCTTCCACTACGTGTCATCCTCGGGCTTGCCCCGAGGATCCAGGGCGCCACGGGCCTCCTGCCACAGCGTCCGACCGAGAGGTTCGCCCCAGTTGAAGGATGGATCCTCGGGGCAAGCCCGAGGATGACAAAGACAGCGAGAGCGCCATCCACATCTTTTCCACGCCTCTCCCCTCGTCGGAACCATGCGAATCAGATGGTGCTGGCGCGATTCTTGAGGATGGCTGCCGGGCGCTTTGCGCCGCGCCATCCCCGAAGGGGGGATTTCGCTCATGGCCAATTTCACCACGCACATCGCCGTCGGCACGCTGGTCAGCGGCACGCTCGCCACCCTGACGCTCGCCGCCGACGTCGTCGCCCCGGAAAACCTCATCGCCGTGACCATGGCCGGCATGCTTGGCAGCGTGCTGCCCGACATCGACCTCAAGGACTCGCGGCCGGCGGGCGCGCTGTTCTCGGGGCTCGCCGTGTTCCTGTCGTTCGTCGCGCTGTTCAATTTCGCGCACCAGTACTCGATCGCGGAAATGTGGTTGATCTGGATGGGCACATTCCTGCTGGTGCGCTACGGGGTCAAAGCGTTGTTCCACAAATTCTCCTATCACCGGGGCATCTGGCACTCGGTGATCGCTGGGCTGTTCTTCTGGTTCGTGACGGCCATCGTGTTCAAATACGTGCTCGGCCGGCACGAGGGCGTGGCGTGGCTCGCCGGCGGCTTCCTGTTCGCCGGCTACATGACGCACCTGGTGCTCGACGAGATCTACAGCGTCGACGTGCTCGACACGCGAATCAAGGCGTCGTTCGGGACGGCGCTGAAGCTGTTCGACCTCAAGCGGCCTGTCGACTCGATCGCGGTGACGATCGCGGCCATCGCCGTGTTCTTCGGAACGCCGCCCGCCAAGACGTTCCTCGATGGCATGGGCTCGCGGCCGATGTGGACCGCCCTGCAGCAGCGGCTGCTGCCCGAGCACAAGTGGTTCGGCGTGATCGGCGACATGGGCACGTTCGCGCGGTCGTCGGCGCCAGCGTCGGACATTGCGACGGGCTCGATCGGGCGGTCCGAGGCGAAGCCGGGCTCGCCCGCGAAGCCGTAGGCACTGGCATCCCTTTGTCGGGTAATGGCCTCTAGGGAACCGGGCCGTCCCGCCGGGGCGGCCCGAGGCCGGCGAGGTAGGTGGTCACCAGGTTGGCGACGAGCTGCTGGGCGGTCTCGCTGGTGATGATCGACAGCTTGTCCGCAGTCGACAGCGAGGTGATGCCGTGGACGCCGGCCCACAGCACGCGGGCGGCACGCTTGAGCTCGCTCGCATCGCGCGTCGCCATGAGCGGGGCCAGGGCCTCCTCGACGCGCGCCAGCAGCCGCTCGAGGCGTTGCTGATACCAGGCCGGAACGGAGGCCTGCGCGGGCAGGTGGTGCTCGAACAGCAGGTTCCAGAGCTTCGGGTGCTCGTGGGTGAAGGCGAGGTAGGCCTGGGCCAGCCGCAGCACGCCGTCGCCGGGCGCGCCATTGGGCGCCACGGCGGCGAGGCGCTCGTCGAGGTCATCGATGAGGCGGGCCTCGACGTGGAGCACCAGGTCGTCGAGATTGTCGTACATGTTGTAGAGGGTGCCCGGGGAGTAGCCGATGCGGCGGGCGATCTCACGCGCGGAGAGGCCGGCCAGGCCGTCGGCCGCAATGATGTCCTGGGCGGCCTTGAGAATCAGGGCCCTGAGCTCGTCGGCAGTGTGACTGGACCGTCTCCCCACGGCGCCTCGCCCCGTTAGGCCTCGCCGCGACAGCGAAGCGTTGGATGTGCTCACAGCATAGCTCCATCAAACGGGCGCGCCCAAGGCAAGAATTGGTGTACGGATTTTACCACCGGAGCGAGGCCGGAACGCTCGCTGGAGACTTTGGTTCCGCGGGCTGGAGCACTCGCTTTAGGGTCGAAACGCTCGTTTCGCGGGCCCGCTCACAGGCACTTGGTGCCGTTGTACTCGACGTAGCTCGACAGGCGCGGCTTCAGATAGAACTTCTCCTCCAGCGGAAAGGCGGAGGTGATGAAGTAGTGAAAGATTAATGGGATGTAATTGTATGTCACTTCGGCGACGATGACACTATTTCCCGCCTCGACGATGCCCAAGGGCAGCGAGTACGACTGGCCCGCCGTGTAATTGTGCGTGCCGCCATTGTGGTTGTAGGACCAGCAGACCTTGGTGCGGGTGGCGTCCGCGATATCGGCAACCACGTTGAGCACTGTGACCTTCAGCTCGGCGGGGTCATATGGCTCCATCAAATAGTCGATGATCTGCATGATCCCTTCGACTTTTGCAGTCGTCATCGTCTTCTCGCGCGCGATCAAATCGGCGGTCGAGCTGGCAACCTGCGTGATGCGCCGATCGACGGTAATCGCCTGGCTGAACTCGATGCAGCCGACAAACAGGAAGAACATCATCGGGATGATCATTGCGAATTCGATCGCAGCAACGCCCTTTTGGCTGCGCGCGAAGCGAGCGGTCAGGCCTTGGGACCACATCGCCAGTCGGGTGTCTCGTAGCAAGCGCATGTCGCGTCTCAACTCGGCTCAGTTGCTGTAGGGCTCGGTGCGGAACGTCGTCGAGGTCTGGATGAGGGCCGCCCCGTTGGTCATCGACCCGAGCTGAAGAAACGGAATCTTGCCCGCCAATTCCCACTCGTAGCAGACGGTGACAAGCACCACCTCGCTTACGGCGCCCGGGTGGAACACTGTGCCTGCGGGGGGGACCAGGTTGCCGCCGCCGTCGAGGCACGACGGCGGTACGATGTCCGAGAAGTTACTGAAACTCTGGACGTTGACGCGGATCTTACCATCGCAATCCACATAGCGCGGGGCCCGCGAGCACACCTCGGCCTTGAATTGGGCCTTCGTCATCCCCGACTCTTGGGCCTGGCCCGTGCGGATTAGGCGCGCCGACTCCTCGACCGCGCTCTCGAGCGCAAATGTCGTGAAAAAGATGAGCCCAACGGCCATGATTCCGAAGAGCATCATGAAGAACGGCATGCCCACCATGGCAAATTCCACGGCGGTGACTCCATTCTCGTCGACACGCCAGCGCGTCAGCACCGCCGGCATCTTCCGCGGCCTTGGCCGCCCCGTCACTCTTGATACGCTCATGGGACATCACCGCTGCGCGAGGGAGCCCTCGCCGTTGGCGGATCAAATACCAATTGCGTGAACGAACCATTTCCGTGGGATGGATGGTTCGGTGTTTAGTAAACTTTGGTTTCCGCGGATTAACAATCCGTCAACCGTCGCCATCGACCAATGGTGGTTGCAATTCTGCGCGCTGGACCCTACTGCTGCGCGCCGCCATTGCCGGCGTCTGCCTGACTTTCCGACATCTTGATTTTTTGTTGCGACGCCTTGGCGACCATATCGAAGTACTGGCTGTCGTCACCTACCGTGACCATCGGATTGCACTGCGGCGAGCAGTTGTAGGACTCTCTCTTAATGCCCTTTCGCACATTCACGACCTTGACCTCGTCGCGCTGTACGAGAATGCGCTGGTCCTGAATGACATTCCGATCAGAATCGAGGGCAATGATGTTGGTAATACCAAACGATTTCCCAGTGACCACGAGCATGTTGCCGCCCTGGACCGACACATCGGCGATCGTGGGATTGCCGATGATGATCTCGGTTGCGGCTCGCGGGAGCTTGAGCAACTGAGACTGATCGTACTTGACGATCAGATCATTGGCGGCGGCCATGGGGGCGACGCCGACAAGGAGAAGTCCAGCAACCGCGGCGATGAGACTCGCGCGCCGAGGATTCATGTAAGAGCGGCCGGCGTTCATTCTGCGAAATCCCTGTCCCAACAACGCCGAATTACGACAGGGAATGGTAAAGGAAGCCTAAATGAGTGCCCCGCCCCGGCTGCCGGCGCCGCAGGTAGGCCCGTCGCACGGCCATCCATTAGCGTGAATAAGCACTATTTGAATCAATCAATAGTCTATTAGCCGTGCCTGCGAATTGTCCGGCTCGAAACCCCCGCCGACTTGCAACTTCAATCTTCCATTAAGGGCGCGCGGCCTAGGGTTGCGCAGTTCAAGCCCGACGAAGTGCGGACAACTGAACTCGAAGGGCGGCACCGTCCGTCGACATATCAAAGGTAACTTGGGAGAGTTGTCATGAAGTCTCTGTTTTCGCGTTTTGTGAAGTGCGAGTCTGGCGCCACCGCTATCGAGTACGGCCTCATCGCCGCCCTCATCGGCGTCGTGATCATCACGGTCGTGACCAACGTCGGTACCGAGGTCAAGGGCACGTTCGATGACGTCCACAAGGGCCTGCTGAAGCGCAACGGCTAATCCACCGTCTGCGGATTGCGTACTCTGCAATCTTTGGAGCCGCCCGGTCTCACGCTGGGCGGCTTCCTGTTGACGGGTCGTGCATATGCAATCAGCCTGCATCCTTCCCCCTGGCTCCCCGCACGACCCCGTCAGCAAGCGAATATTTGCGTATGACATCCATAGTGGCGGGCCAGCACTCGCGGGGGCCGCTGGGGCCTTTCGAACCTCCGGCTAAGGACGAAACCTCATGCGCGACATGATCCGACGATTTGGCGGCAACCAGGACGGTGCCACGTCCATCGAGTACGCGCTGATCGCGGCATTCGTCGGCCTAGTGATCATCGCCAGTGCCGTGAGCATCGGGACAGAGCTGATCGGCATTTTCACCGACGTCAAGAATGGCTTTCGCCCCAGCTAGGCTGGCCCATTATGCGTTGCTTAAGCCTCAATTCACCCCCTTGGGACATACTGCCTACCGATTGACCGACAGGGCCGTAAAGGCGAGGCAGAATGCCCATCATTCTCGAGTATCCGCTCCTCCTCGTTTTCCCCGCGGCCATGGCCTTTGCGGCCGCGATGGATCTCTTCACGATGACCATTCCGAATCGCGTATCGCTGGCGCTCCTCGCCACGTTCGTGTTGGCGGCACCACTGTCCGGCATGGCCTGGACAACATTTCTCAGCCACTTCGGGGCCGGCGCCCTGATGCTGGTGGTCGGAATCGTAATGTTCTCACGCGGCTGGCTCGGCGGCGGCGACGCCAAATTGATGGCTGCGGCTACCCTTTGGCTCGGGTTCGAAAACCTGCTTCCCTTCATGTTTTGGGCGGTGCTTCTGGGCGGCGTGCTCGCGGTCGTCATTCTCGTTTATCGGAGCCTGGTGCCGCCCCTGTGGGTCGCCAACCAATCCTGGGCGCTGCGCCTGCACGACAATCGCGAGGGGATCCCTTACGGCGTCGCCCTCGCTGGAGCGGGCTTGCTGATCTACCCCTCGATGCAGTGGGTCGCCGGCCTGACAGGTTGAATCTCGGGGCCCTTGCTGGCGCACCGTGGTTGACGACCAGTTAACGACACACCGGCTCAATCCGTAACACGGATTAACCGAGCGTTGAGGATTGTCACGCAGATTGAGGTACCGGATCAGGCTCCCTAGCCGTGGGCTGAAAGGACCTCTTGCGCCAATGAGACGAGCACAGGTTATCGGCATCTCCGTTGCGCTCGGCGCCGGGCTGCTGGCCTTCGTCGGTATGCGCGGACTCCTGAAACCCGGCCCCGCTCCGATCATTCAATCAGAAACCATCAATGCCACCCAAGTTCTGGTGGCCCGATCCGACATTCCGCTCGGTCAGATCGCCAACGAAGGAAGCTTTCGCTGGCAGGACTGGCCTAGCGATGCCGTCGGCAGCTCGTTCGTCACGCGCACGTCCAAGCCGCAGGCGCTCAAGGACTTCTCGGGCGCCATCGCTCGCGCACCGATCCTGGCCGGCGAGCCGATCACGGACAACAAGTTGATCAAGGCGGGAACCGGAGGGGTTCTGGCCGCTATTCTTCCGCAGGGTATGCGGGCGATCTCGACGAAGATCTCGGAGATCACCGCGGTCGGCAAGCTGATCCTGCCCAACGATCACGTCGACGTCATTCTGACCCGCCGGATGCGGGGGCGTTCGGGCGCGGAGGAGCACGTCAGCGACACGCTGTTCCGCAATGTGCGCGTCCTGGCCATCGGACAGCAGATCGAGGCCAAGGAAGGAAAGAAGAATGCCGAGGGCAACGTGGCCACGCTGGAGCTGACGCCGCGACAAGCGGAGCTTCTCGCGCTCGCCAATGCGATGGGCGAAATCAGCCTTGCGTTGCGGAGTATCGCCGATCTCTCAGCCGGCGGCGGGCCGAGCGCCGGCAGCGATCTGACGCGTTCCAATCAACGCGGTAACGCAATCCGCATTCTTCGCTACGGTGTGAAGTCCCACGCTTATGGAGTCAACTGAGTCGCCTGCGGGTTCGAGTCTGTCGGTAGTGGTGTCTGCGTGGAGGTTCCATTGCACCCCAGCCCGTAGAGCTGGCCAGAAGGCTCCTAAACTGATGCGCAAGATTCATACATTGATCGTCGTCGCTGCCGCCGTCATGGCGGCCGCCTTCGCGGCACCGGCGCTCAATCCAGCGGGCGTTTCTCCCGCAATCGCCGGGGGCCCAGCGCCGGCCAAGCGCGAAACTGTCTACGGAATGGGGCAACCGGGATACGGCACGACCCACCACTCGGTCCTGCAGGTTCGGGAGAGCGATACGCTACCTGCGACCCGCGGGGTCACCATAGGCCGCAACAAGTCGATGCTGGTCGAGCTGCCGCGCGACTTGCGCGACGTCGTCGTGTCGAATCCCGAGATTCTCGACGCCGTGGTTCAGAGCTCGAACAGGGTCTATCTGATCGGCAAGAAGAACGGCCAAGCCAACGCATTCTTCTTCGATACCCGTGGCGAGCAAGTGCTCATCCTGGAGGTGCTCGTCGAGCACGACACGTCGGCGCTCGATTCGATGCTGCGGCGCCTTCTGCCCGGTTCGAGCATCAAATCAGAAATCCTGAACGAGACCGTCATCCTGACCGGAACGGTTCGAAGCCCCGTCGACTCGGCGCGCGCCGGGGACATCGCCTCGCGGTTCATCGTCGGCCCCAACGCGGCTGACGACACCCGCCACCGGGCGAAGGTCATCAACATGATCGCGGTCGAAGGCGACGACCAGGTGATGCTCCGCGTCACGGTCGCGGAAGTTCAGCGATCACTGCTCAAACAATTCGGCGTCAATCTCGGCGCTGTGGTGAACTCGGGGAACTTCACGACGTCTGTTCTGAGCGAGAATTCGCTACCTCTCTCGGCCGCACGCGGGTTGGGTACCCTGCCGATACCGGGTATCGGAACAGCCGCTGCGTTGGCCGGCCAAGCCGCGACCTGCGTGACGGCGGGCGTCTTGTGCAATCACAACTCGGGGCCGTCGGCCGGAGTGTTCGGTAACTCTGGAACCACGACCGGATGGGCCAGCGGTGGAAATCGGATCACGAGTGCGTTGCGGGCGCTCGAGCGGGACGGCCTGATCAAAACGCTTGCCGAACCCAACCTGACCGCAGTGTCGGGCGAAACGGCCAAATTCCTGGCCGGCGGCGAGTTTCCGATTCCCGTGGTGGACGCGCAGGGGGCCCTGTCCGTCACGTTCAAGGAATTCGGCATCGGCCTCGCGTTCACGCCTATGGTGCTCTCGGAAGGGCGGATCAGCCTCAAGATCGAGACCGAGGTAAGCGAACTGACCAGCCAGGGCGCGGTCACTCTTTCGACAATCCAGATCCCGGCGCTGAAAAAGCGGCAAGCCAAGTCGACGGTGGAGTTGCCATCGGGCGGCTCGCTCGCCCTGGCGGGCTTGCTCTCCGATGATCTGCGCCAGAACATCGATGGTTTCCCGGGCCTGAAGGACGTCCCGGTGCTCGGCACGCTCTTTCGCAGCCGAGACTTCATCAAGGAGGAGACCGAGCTGGTTGTGATCGTGACGCCGTACATGGTTCGGCCGACGTCGCGCCAGCAGCTTGCGCGCCCGGATGACGGTCTCGCCGCCGCGACCGACATAAAGGCCAACTTCCTCGGTCACTTGAACCGTGTCTACGGACGCGGCGCACCGCTCCCGGACGGAGGCCTCAAAGGTGACTACGGATTCATCGTCGAATAGGCAGAAGAGCTGGAGACGCACTATGAAGCCCTCAAGTCCAGCGCGTTGTTCGACGCTATCACCCCGCGGCTCGATCGCGCTCTGCATGCTGTCCGTTTCGCTCGCTGCATTGCTCGTCGCCGGATGCTCACCGCGCGAACGCGGTGGCGAGCGTGTGATGGGTTGGACCCTTGTCGATCCATCGCAGCGCCACCCAATCCTGGTCTCGAAGCAACCACATACGCTCTCGCTGCGGATTGCGCGCGACGCATATGGGCTGTCCCCGCACCAGCGCGCGCAGCTCATCGATTTCCTGGAACGCTACCGGGCTGGAGACGCCGGCGACAGCCGGCTGGTTATTGCGGCGCCGAGCGGATCGGCCAACGAAGTTGCTTCGATGCAGGCCGTCTCGGAGATCCGGCACCTGATGCGTCAGGCCGGCTTCGCTGAGTCCTCGATCGTGGTCGAGGCCTACCATGAGGAACGCAACGCAAACGCGGCCGTCCGCATCTCGTATCTGCGTTTCGTTGCGGAAGCGCCGCGGTGCGGCCACTGGCCGACCAACGTCGCGGACCAGCGCGACAATCTTCCCTATCCGAACCTCGGCTGTGCGACGCAACGAAATTTTGCCGCCCAGGTTGCAAATCCCGCTGATCTGCTCGGACCGCGCACGGTCACAGACGGATCTTCGGAGCGCCGCGACGTCGTCTGGCAAAAGTACGTGAAGGGCGAGTCCACGATTGCGCGCAAGCAGTCCGAGGAACGCGTTCAGGTCAAGGGCGCAGAGTAAGGAAGGCGATGTCATGACGAAGCATGCCCACTCGCTCGTCGAGGATGCGAACCCAGATACTGCCGGCGGGCACGCCGCGGACGCGCCGGGCGACAGCGCGCGGCTCCATGCGCGGCCCATCCCACGCATCTCGATTCAAGCCTTCTGCGATGATCCGGAGACTGCCGAGGTCATGCAGATCGCGGCGGAGGACCGTCGCCTCGCGAAAACGCACGTCAGCGTTCACATGGGAGGGGCGGCGGCGGCTGTCGCGCACTATCAAGAAAACCCCACGCCCAATCTCATCATCATCGAGTCTGCGCTCGATCGGGCCAACATGCTTCACGAGCTCGATCGGCTTGCGGATTCCTGCGACGCGGGAACCAAGGTTCTCGTCATCGGCCGGGTCAACGACGTGATCCTCTATCGCGAGCTGCTCAAGCGCGGCGTCGGCGAATACCTGATTGCGCCGATCCAGCCGATCCAAATCATGGAGAGCATTTCCACTCTCTACAACAACCCCCAGAGCGATCCCGTCGGCAATGTTCTGGCCTTCATCGGGGCGAAGGGCGGGGTCGGCTCATCGACGATCTGCCACAACACGGGATGGGTGCTGTCGGAGATCCTCAAGACGAACGTGGTGATCGCCGACCTCGATTTGGCCTTCGGCACGACAGGGCTCGACTTCAATCAGGACCCCGTCCAGGGCATCGCGGACGCACTGTCCAGTCCGGAGCGCCTCGACGAGGTGCTGCTCGACCGATTGTTGACCAAGTGCTCGGAGCACTTGAGCATCTTTGCGGCGCCGGTCGTGCTCGATCGCGACTACGACATCTCCGCGGATGCATGCGACATGGTGCTCGACGTCGTGCGCCAGAACGTTCCCTACGTGGCCGTTGATCTGCCCCACACGTGGACCGCATGGACCAAGCGCGTCCTACTCCAGGCCGACGAGGTCGTCATTACCGCGGCCCCGGATCTGGCCAACCTCCGCAACGCGAAGAACGTAGTCGATCTCCTGAAGATGTCGCGGCAGAACGACAACCCGCCGCACCTCGTCATCAACATGGCCAACATGCCGAAGCGGCCCGAAATCAGCATCAAGGAGTTCTGTCAAAACCTCGACCTGCAACCCGCTGCGGTGATCGAATTCGACAGCGAGACGTTCGGGCAGGCTGCCAACAACGGTCAGATGGTCGAGGAAATGAGCAAGAAGGCCAAAGCGGTGCAGCCGATCCGGGATCTGGCGATGGCGCTGGCTCATCGCAAGGAAATTCGGGCCGAGCCGAAGAAATCGCCGTTCGCCCCGATCCTCGAGAAATTGAAGCTCAAGCGCTGAGGAAGCCATCTCATGTTCGGCAGGCGTCCCTCGGGACCGAGCGCGCCGCGTAACGCGCCAACTCCAGTGCCACAGCAGCCGGCCGCTGTTGCGGCCGACGCCGTTGCGGCATCAGTCAAGCCCGCCGCGGCCAAGCCGGCAGTGGCAGAGGTGCAGCGCGCCCCGGAACCCGCAGTGGAGCCGCAAAGGCGCCATTCCGAGGAGTACTACGACGTCAAGACCACGGTCTTCAATGCGTTGATCGACACGATCGATCTGACCCAGCTCGCCAAGCTGGACGCCGCTGCCGCGCGGGAAGAAATCCGCGACATCGTCAGCGAGATCATTCAGATCAAGAACGTTGTGATGTCGATTGCCGAGCAGGAGGAGCTGCTCGAGGATATCTGCAACGATGTCCTGGGCTATGGGCCGCTCGAGCCTCTGCTGGCCCGCGACGACATTGCCGACATCATGGTCAACGGCGCGAACACGACGTTCATTGAAGTCGACGGCAAGGTGCAAAAGACCGGCGTGCGATTTGCCGACAATGCGCAGCTCATGAACATTTGCCAGCGCATCGTCAGCCAAGTCGGCCGGCGTGTCGACGAGTCGAGCCCGATCTGCGACGCTCGCCTCCCCGACGGCAGCCGCGTCAACGTCATTGCCCCGCCGCTCGCCATCGACGGCCCATCGCTCACCATCCGCAAGTTCAAGAAGGACCGGCTGAAGCTCGAGCAGCTCACGAAGTTCGGATCGATCTCGCCGCAGGGCCGCACGATTCTGGAGATCATAGGCCGGGTCCGTTGCAACGTGATCGTGTCCGGCGGTACGGGCTCCGGCAAGACCACGCTCCTCAATTGCCTATCGAGCTGCGTCGACAACGACGAGCGGATCATCACGTGCGAGGATTCGGCGGAGCTTCAGCTGCAGCAGCCGCACGTGGTGCGGCTGGAAACGCGCCCGCCCAATCTCGAGGGTGAGGGGCAGATCACCATGCGTGATCTGGTGCGCAACTGTCTTCGCATGCGACCCGAGCGGATCATCGTGGGCGAGGTCCGCGGACCGGAAGCCTTCGACCTGTTGCAGGCGATGAATACGGGACACGACGGCTCGATGGGCACGCTCCACGCCAATAGCCCGCGCGAAGCCATCAGCCGTATGGAATCGATGATCATGATGGGTGGGTTCCAGCTTCCGACCAAAACCATTCGCGAAATGATCACCGGCTCCGTCGACATCATCGTCCAGGCGGCGCGCCTGCGCGACGGCTCCCGCCGGATCACCCACATCACCGAGGTGGTCGGCATGGAAGGCGAAGTCGTCACCATGCAGAACCTGCTGGTCTTCGACATCCTCGGAGAGGATCCGAGCACGGGCAAGCTCATCGGGCGGCATCGCTCCACCGGCATCGCCCGCCCTAGATTCTGGGAGCGTGCGGAATACTACGGCGAGCAGGATCGACTAGCCGAGGCGCTGGCCTCGTCAGAGGCACGCGACGCTCACGGCAACCCGCTGGGAGAGGCAAATGCTTGACCCGGACCTCATTCGCATCGGAGCCCTGGCGATGGCGGCCGTCGCGGTGGCCGGCCTCGTCTATGCGCTCGCGTATCCCTATCTGTCGGGCGAAATCAAGTCGGAAAAGCGTATTCAAAGCGCCATAGCCACAAAGAACACTCGTGTCGCGCGGCAGACTCAGGCCGACTTGGCCGGCAATCGGCGTAAAGCCGTTGCGGAGACGTTGAAGGAACTGGAGAGCCGCGAGAAATCCAGACAGAAGCAAACACTCAGCCTGCGACTGGAGCGCGCCGGCCTCGAGATCACGCCCCGGGTGTTCTGGATCGCCAGCGCGGTGACAGGTGTCATGCTCGGGTTCACCGCGTACCTGTCAATGCCGAACATGCCGCTACCCGCCGTTGCAGCCGCCGTCTTCGTCGGCACATTGGGACTTCCGCGTTGGGTGCTGAAGTTCCTCACGAAGCGGCGGCAGAAGAAATTTCTCGACGAATTCGCAAACGCGATCGACGTCATCGTCAGAGGCGCCAAGTCGGGGCTGCCCTTGAACGAGTGCCTCAATATTATTGCGCGGGAATCGCCCGATCCGATTTGTGGCGAGTTCCGGGAGCTGGTCGAGCAGCAACGCGTCGGCGTTCCACTGAGCGACGGCTTCGAGCGGATGATGGCCCGCATGCCGCTCTCCGAGGTCAAGTTCTTTGCCATCGTCATTTCCATTCAGCAGCAAGCGGGCGGCAACCTTTCCGAGGCGTTGGGCAACCTGTCCGGCGTGCTGCGCGACAGAAAGAAGCTGCAGGCCAAAGTCAGCGCGCTTTCGGCTGAAGCCAAGGCGTCGGCGGCCGTGCTCGGCGCGATGCCGTTCATCGTCATGACGATGGTGTACTTGACGACGCCGGCCTACATCGCGCTGCTGTGGACCACGAAAACAGGCCAGTTCCTTCTCGTCATTGCCGGCTTCTGGATGACCTGCGGAATCCTGGTCATGAAGAAGATGATCAACTTCAAGTACTGACGGGATAGGCGCGAGATGGTCCGAATCGTACCGACGGCGGTGCTGCCATGATGGATCTCATCGAGGCCTTTCTGCGTCCGCAATTCATGGTGACGGCGTTGGCCGCCATTGCGGCGTTCGCTACCGTCCTGACGATCGTGATGCCCGTTCTCGACCGCGATCGGATGAGCCAGCGTATGCGGGTCATGGCAACCGAACGCGACAAGATGCGCGCAGCGCGGATCGCGGACCTGAAGGGCAAAGAGGGGGGAGCCGGGAGGCTGAGGCAGGCCCCCAAGGGCTTCATGCAACAGCTCGTGGATATGCTTGATCTTCGGTCGAAGTTCGAGACCGAGGAGCTGCGGGACAAGCTGAAGATGGCGGGCCTGAGGGGACAAGCTCCGCTCGTCGCCTACATGTTCTTCCGCGCCGTCATGCCCATCATCCTGACGCTGGTGGCGCTGTTCTATTTGTTCGTCGTTCTGACCAACCTGCAGTATCCGCCGATCATCAAATTCGTGATGGCCCTCGGTGTCGGGTTTCTCGGATTCTACCTGCCGAACATGTTCCTCGAGAACCTCACCCAACGCCGCCAGACGTCGATCCGGAGCGCCTTTCCAGACGCGTTGGACATGCTGCTGATCTGCGTCCAGGCCGGCATGTCCGTCGAGGCGGCTTTCGGAAAGGTTGCGAAGGAGATCACGACGCAGTCGCTTGAGCTCGGCGAAGAATTCACTCTGACCACGGCTGAGCTGTCCTATCTGACGGATCGTCGGCAGGCTTTCGAGAACCTAGGTAAGAGAACCGGCATTCCCGGCATCAAAGCCGTCGCGACGGCGCTCATTCAAGCCGAACGCTATGGCACACCGGTTGGACAGACCTTGCGCGTGATGGCCAAGGAAAATCGCGATATGCGCATGTCCGATGCCGAGAAGAAGGCATCTGCGCTGCCGCCAAAGCTCACAGTGCCGATGATCATCTTCTTCCTTCCGGTGCTGTTCATCGTGATCCTTGGCCCGGCCACGATCCAGGTGCTGAAACTCAACTAGGCGCGCGCTCACGTTCCGAGAGACGCTTCGAGCACCGCCCAGGGCGCACGGCAACGGAAAGGGCCCGGCGGCCCGTCGACGCACGACGGGCCGCCGGGCCCTTTCCTATCACGATGCGACTTGCGCTATGCCATCAGTCCGCGCGGGCCGGTCGCGCGTTCGGCTGGGACTGCGCGACGACCTGTGCGGCCCAGGCGTTGGCCGACGCAGCCGGCGCATCGGCGGCGCTGCCCCTCAACTGAAGCGTCGGCGCGGGCGCTGCCTTGGCGACCGCTACGCTCGGCCCCGCTGGCTTGGGCTCCAGCTTCACCATTCTGCGGACATAGTCGACGTTGGACGCCGCGCTTTCGGCGGGGAGGTCACGTCCGGCAACGACGCGCGCCTCGTCATATTTTCCCTGCAGGCCGAGCACGAGCGCCAGATTCTGGTTGACCCTCGGATCGGTCCCCTTGGCCTCGGCAGCCTGGCGGAGGTATCCCTCCGCTTTGCCGACCTCGCCGGTGGCCGCGTAGGCCATGGCTAGGTTGTTCAGGGTCGAAGGCTGGTCCTTGGAGAGAGCCAAAGACCTCTCGTAGTAGGGAATGGCCTCCTGGTATTTGCCCTGCTTCGCCAGGGCCGTGCCGCGGGCGGAAATGATCCGCCAATCCGGCTTCGCCGGGTCATCAGCCACCTCGAGCAGCTTTTGAGCCAAGGCAACCTGCCCGATGTCGAGCGCTAAGCGCCCGTACTCGGAGGCGAGCTCGCGATTGTCTCCATGAAAGGTCGCCGCGTGCTGAAGCACGGACAGTGCCTGCTCCTTTTGGCCGGCGGCCCGGAGGTTGCGCGCGTAGCTCAGGGCTGCCTTCAGGTCACGCGGCTTCTCGGCGAACTCCTTGCCCCAATGCTCGATGGCCTTATCGAGCTCTGATCTTGGATCGGTTGCAGCGGCGACATCTTTCTTGCTGCTCTTGTCTGGTGAAAGACTGGCCGTGCCAATATCGGCGGATTGGGAGCACGCGCCGAGGAGGACCGCCGATCCCGCTGCCAGGATCTTCGACCCCCTTATCCATCCCGACGCCGATCCGCCGAGCCCGCTTGTCATGATTGCCCCCCGCAAATGCGCTCCGGCGGCGCGAATCATCGCCGTCCGGAGCGTCAGTTTCCGGGGCAGCGGTCAACAACTCCTTAACCTCGGTTACCAGCGGGATAGGGGCAATCAGCCTGTCAGCTCCTTGCGCGCGCCCTCACTCCAGACATCCATCTCCGGCATGGCGAAGATGGTATCGACGTAGGCGGCGGCCGTGCCATCGTCACCAAAGCGCGCAAGGTCCGGGACATAGGTCCGGAAGCGCGATGCGACCGGCGCATACATCGCGTCGGCCGCGCCGAACTCACCGAACAGGAAGGGGCCACCCGCCCCGAAGCGCGCGCGGCAGTCGCGCCAGAGAGCGACGATCCGGCGGATATCGGCCTCGACCGCAGGCAGAAATTCTGATCGTGGCGCCCGAGCAAACAAGTCCATTGAGCAGTGCTCGCGCAGCGCTTGGAAGCCGGAATGCATCTCGGCTGAGACCGATCGGGCTACGGCGCGCGCGCGCTCGTCCAGCGGCCAAAGCGGATGGCGCTCGGCCAAGTATTCGAGAATGGCCAGAGAATCCCATATCAGGAAGCCGTCGACTTTGAGCACGGGGACCCTACCGGCGGGGGAGTGAGCCAAAATGTCCCTCCGACTTTCGGGCTGCCGCAGGCGAACGCTGATCTCGTCGAAGGGGAGGCCCAGGCGCTTCATCGCGAGCCACGGGCGCAAGCTCCAGCTCGACAAGGCCTTGTCGCCGATTACCAGCTCGTACTTTGGCGTCATCAGCCTGCCCTCACCTGCGGCAATTGTAATTTGAAACTCGCTTGGGATAATGCCAGAGCCGACGTCTTCTCGCGACCAGCCTAGCCCAGTGGAGCACCTAGCCACCCATGGCCTCTGAAGAAAAGCCAAAATTTGCGACGGCCCCAACCAACCTCTTTCGGCCCACGGCCGACCCGACACCCAGCCGACCCGTGTGGCTAGCGGCTGAGAGTCAGTCGCTCAGTGCGATCGAGGGACTACCGCCCGACGGCCAGGCCTGGCTCGAGGCGCATGCCTTCACGGGAGCGGCCAAGCGGCAGGCCGTGCTGCCGGGCCCCAATGGGACGATCGGCGGGATTGTGCTCGGGACCGGAACCGGCGCGAGCGGCGATCCGGCGGGGCCTTGCGAGCTGCTGCTCGGGCAAGTCGCACAATCGGCACCGGGTGGGCCTTACCACCTCGCCTCATCGCTGAAGGAGCCGGAGCTGGCGGCCATCGCGTGGGGACTCGGCGGCTATCGCTTCCGCCGCTACAAGACCCCACCGGAGGGCGAGCCGGCGACTCTGCGGCTGCCCGCCGACGCGGATGGCGCACTGGTCGAAACCATCGTCGAGGCCATTTGGCTCGGGCGCGACCTCATCAACACGCCGGCCAACGATCTTGGGCCGGCCGAGCTCGAGCAGGCAGCCCGCCGCCTGGCGGATCAGCATGGTGCCGCCTTCAGCAGCGTGGTCGGCGACGACCTGCTGACGCGGAACTTTCCCATGATCCACGCTGTCGGGCGGGCCAGCACGCGCGAGCCCCGGCTGATCGACCTGACGTGGGGCCGCCCCGACGCGCGGAAGGTCACGCTGGTCGGCAAGGGCATTTGTTTCGACACCGGCGGGCTCGACATCAAGCCGGCGAGCGGGATGCTGCTGATGAAGAAGGATATGGGCGGGGCGGCATCGGCGCTCGCGCTCGGGCATATGATCATGGGCGCCGGCCTCGATGTTCGCCTGCGTATCCTCATACCGGCGGCCGAGAACAGCATCTCCGGTACCGCGTTCCGCCCCGGCGACGTGCTCAAGAGCCGGGCCGGCATGACCGTCGAGATCGGCAACACGGACGCCGAGGGCCGGCTGGTGCTAGCCGATGCTCTGTCTCTCGCCGACGAGGACGCGCCCGAGACGCTCGTCACGTTCGCGACGCTGACCGGGGCCGCCCGTGTGGCGCTCGGCCCGGATCTTCCCCCTCTCTATTGCGATGACGATCGCTTCGCCGCCGAGATCGTGGCTGCTGGTCTGGCTGTGGGAGACCCGGTGTGGCGCATGCCCTTCTGGAAAGGGTACGAGCGCAACCTCGAGAGCGAGGTCGCCGACATGAACAACGTCTCGGACGGACCGTTCGGCGGATCGGTCACCGCGGCGCTGTTCCTGCGTCGGTTCGTGAAGAAGGCTGCGTCGTTCGCACACCTGGATATCTACGGCTGGCGGCCAGCACCACGCCCGCTCGGCCCCAAAGGTGGTGAACCTCATGCGGCGCGGGCACTATTCGAAGTCTTGAGACGCCGTACCAGGCCGGCAGTTCAGGGGAGCCGCCCGTGACACAATCCGTGCCATCCACTCTGAAGCTCGATCCACGCCGCCATGCGTACCGCCCCGACCTCGCGGCGGAGGACCTCAAGGGGCGTGTCGAAGCGGCCCGCTACGTTGCCGGCACGCGGCGGCAGATCGCCCGGCCCGTGGCGCCCCTTCGCTCCAGCCCCGCGCCGTCTGCCGGCATCACCACGGAGGTGTTGTTCGGCGAGACCGTCATCGTCTACGACGAGACTGACGGTTGGGCATGGGTCCAACTCGCGCGCGACGGCTACGTGGGCTATCTGGCCGCCGATGCGCTGTCGCGCGAGCCGCGACCGGTCACGCACCGGGTGTCGGCGATGGGGACGTTCGTCTATCCGGTGCCCGACATCAAGGCGCCGCCGCTCATGTACCTGAGCCTGAATGCGCAGCTCACGGTTGCGGACCATGGCCATCCCTTCAGCCGCCTTGCGAGCGGCGGGCATGTGATCAGCCGGCACATCGCGGACCGGTCCCGCTTCGCCAGGGATTTTGTCGACGTCGCTGAGCGTTTCATCGGTACACCCTACTTGTGGGGCGGGCGAACGCGCATCGGTCTCGATTGCTCGGGGCTCGTGCAGATCGCCCTGGAGGCGGCCGGCATAGACGCGCCGCGAGACAGCGACATGCAGCGCAACGAGCTCGGCAACCCGGTTCTCATTCCCAGCAATCTGGAAGGGCTGCAGCGGGGGGATCTGGTGTTCTGGCCGGGTCACGTCGGCATCATGACCGACGGAATCATGCTGCTCCATGCGAACGCCCATCACATGGCGGTCGCCGTGGAGCCGCTGTCGGATGCCGCTGCGCGCATTGAAAAGTCTAGCGGGGCCATCGCGGCCATCCAGCGGCTTTATCGCCTGGGGGGATGACGCCCGCGTCGAGCCGGCGATCCGGACTGATCCATTCAGCGCGGCCCTGGGGTCCGGCGAACGTAGGGAACGTAGTGACGGTCGCAACGCAGGTCGCGATCGCCGTTCGGTTGCACGGCGCCATTGGCCCGACCCTGCCAGACGCGACCGTCGGCCAGCGTCACAATCGTCTCGGTCTCCTGCTTCTGATCGGTTGCGGCGCTGCGCCAGGTCCGCGTGACGACCTGGCCGCCGGACACAGCCTTCAGCAACGGCAGGAACAGGTCCAGGCTTTCGATGCGCTGGTCCTCGTACGTCTCGTCACCGACGGTGATGTCGAAGTGCTGGTCCGCACGCAGGATCAACTCGAGCGGACACGCATTCGGCGCTTCCGGCATCAGACAGAGACGCCACGCTGTGTCCGTCTCCGCGCGTTCGATGCGGGCCGCTGACGCGATGTCGCCGGTCCAGTACTCCAGAGACGCGATCGTCTGCTGAAGCTTGTTTCGGAATACGTCGTCGGACAGCATCGCTTCCATCGCTTGCGGGCCATCGGCCCGCCGACGCCCCACTCCTTATCCGTTCTGCTTAGCGGCCAACTCCGCGTCGCGTGCTGTCGCACGCTTCAACGCCGGGCGCTCGTTCAAGCGCCCGACATACTCGACGAACTCAGGCCGTTCGGGAAGCAACTTGAACATCAGCGTCCACCGCATTCCCGATCCCACGTAGACGTCGGCGGCCGAGAACCGATCGCCGAGGATGTAGGGACCCTTTGCAACCGCCTTGGCGGCAACCTCGACGACCGTATCGAAGTCACCATAGCCGACCTGCATGGGCGGACCCGGCTCCCGCTTCAGGGCGCGATCCAGAATCGCCGGCTCCATCGAGGCCGCGGCGAAGATCATCCATCGCAAGTAGGGACCACGCATCGGGTCGTCGATGTCGGGCGCCAGCCCCTTTTCAGAGAATATGTCGGCGAGGTAGGTGCAGACTGCCGCACTTTCCGTCACCACCGCATCGCCGTACCGGATGGCCGGAACCTTGCCCATCGGATTGACGCCGAGGTGCTCCGCCTGGCGTTGCTCGCCCTTCTTGAAGTTGATCAGCTTCATGTCATAGGGGACGCCCAGCTCTTCGAGCAGCCACAGGACGGTGAAGGAGCGACTGTGAGGCGCATGGTAGAACGTCAGCGGCAGCCGGGTCATGAGATGAATCTCCTGCGTCTGTCCGTCTAGTAGCCGCGCGTCCGATCGACGACATTCGTCAGCGATTCACCAAGCTGATGGGCGCGGATCTGCCTCAGAAAATAGCGCGCAATCGAGCGTGAGGTGCTTTCCGCGGCGTTGTGCGGCGTGATCACGACGCGAGGATGGCGCCAAAGAGGGCTTTCGTGGGGCAACGGCTCCGTCTCGAACACGTCGAGTGATGCGGCGTAGAGCTCACCGGCATCGAGCGCGGCCAGGATATCGCTCTCGACTTGGAGGCCGCCACGCCCGGCATTGATCAACACCGGGCCTGGCATCCGCTCGTGCCGGCCCGAGCGGGACAGCTTGCGGATCAAATCGCGATCGAGAATGCCGCTGGTCTCCGGGGTCAGAGGCAGCACGCAGGCGAGGATATCGGTCTCCTGAAGGAAGGCGTCGAGCTCAGCGCCGCCGGCAAAGGTGGTCACTGCGGGCAGTGACCGTCGGGTGCGGCTCCATCCGCGCAGCTTGTAGCCGAAAGCCGCCAGGACCTTCGCGGATGCCGCGCCCATGACGCCGAGCCCCATGATCCCGACCCGGACCTCGTGAGCCGCGGGCTCGGGCTGGTACTTCCACTCCTGCTTGCTTTGCTGCTCCAAGAACTCGGTCATGCGGCGCTGATGGAGCAGCACATGCAAACCGATGTACTCCGCCATGCGCCCCGTCAGATCGGGATCGACATATCGCGCGACGGGCACATTCGGCAGGTCGGGATCCTTCAGGAGGTGATCGACGCCGGCGCCTACCGAGACGATCAGCTCGAGATTGGGAAGCGACTTGAGGGCTCCGGGCGGCGGCCCCCACGCCAGGGCATAGCGAATGTCCTCAACGCGACCGGCGTCGGGCCACACCCGCAGATCGAGATCGCCACCACCAAACTGGGGATGCTGCTCCCGCACCGCTGCCGCGAATTCCGGCGCGCGCTTGCTGCCAATGACGAGAACTGCCACCTCACGTCCCTTCACGTTGCCACCGCGGCCCGGTTTGCAACCTCGAGGTTGAACGCCGCGGCGAGCAACGCCTTTGTGTAGTCACTCCGCGGGCCGGAGAAAATCTGCGCGGCCGGCCCCTCCTCCTCGACCTTTCCGTTCTTCATCACGACGACATCGTTGGACAGGGCACGTACGACCCGCAAATCGTGACTGATAAACAGGTAGGCGAGATTGTGCCGGCGCTGCAGCTCGCGCAGCAGATCGACAATCTGCGCCTGCACCGACATGTCGAGTGCGCTGGTCGGCTCGTCCAACATCACGAACTTCGGCTGGAGCACCATGGCGCGCGCAATCGCGATGCGCTGGCGCTGGCCACCCGAAAACTCGTGCGGGTACCGGTCCTGAGACTCGGGATCGAGACCGACCTCTTTCAATACGTCGGAAACGCGCTGCCGCCGCTGGTCCTGGTCGAGATCAGGGTTCTGGATCAGCAGGCCTTCCTCAATGATCTGTCCAACCGACAACCGTGGCGACAAGGAGCCATAGGGATCCTGGAAAACCACCTGCATCTCTTTGCGCAGCGGGCGCATGTCGCGCGAGGTCAGCCCGTCGATGCGCTTGCCGAGATAGGCGATGGGTCCCCGCGAGGAGACGAGCCGCAGGATGGCGAGGCCCAGCGTGGTCTTGCCCGAGCCCGACTCGCCGACGACGCCCAGCGTCTGGCCCTCACGCAGCTCGATCGACAAACCGTCGACGGCTTTCACATGGTCGACGGTCCGCCGGAGCAAGCCGGCCTTGATCGGGAACCACACCTTGAGATCATCGGTTGCCAGCACGACGGGGGCGCGCTTGTCGGAGACCGGCGGCTCGCCCTTGGGCTCGGCATTGAGGAGATGGCGGGTATAGGCATGCCGGGGCGCGGTGAAGATGGTCTCCACGGGGCCTTCCTCGACAATCTCGCCGGCGTTCATGACATAGACGCGCTCGGCCATCTTGCGGACGATGCCGAGATCATGGGTGATCAACAGCATCGCCATCCCCAGCTCGGCCTGCAAATCCTTGAGAAGCCTGAGGATCTGGGCCTGGATGGTGACGTCGAGGGCGGTGGTCGGCTCGTCGGCGATGAGGAGGTCGGGCTCGTTGGCAAGCGCCATGGCGATCATCACGCGCTGACGCTGGCCGCCGGAGAGTTGATGCGGGTAGGCGCCGATCCGCTTTTCCGGATCGCGGATGCCGACCTTGCGGAGCAATTCCAGAACACGCGCGCGGACAGCCTCACCCCGCAGGCCGCGATGCAACGTGAGGATCTCGCCTACTTGCTTCTCGATGGTGTGCAGCGGGTTCAGTGACGTCATCGGCTCTTGAAAGATGATCGAGATGCGGGCACCGCGCAGCTCGCGCATCGTCTCGTCCGGCCCGGCCAGCAGGTTCTTGCCGCGGAAGTAGATCTCCCCGGTGGGATGGGACGCGGCGGGGTAAGGCAGCAGGCGCATGATCGACAAGGCGGATACGGTCTTGCCCGAGCCCGATTCACCGACGAGGGCAACGGTCTCACCCTTGCCGATGCTGAACGAGACGTTCTTGACGGCCAGAGCGGTTGTCGCGCCTGAGCGGAATGCGACTGAGAGATTGCGGACCTGGACCAGTGTCTGCGTATTGGCCATGGGGTCGCTCAGCGGAACGTCTTGCGGGGGTCGAGCGCGTCGCGGACGGCCTCACCGATGAAGATGAGCAGACTCAGCAGGAGCGCGATCGAGAAGAAGCCGGACAACCCGAGCCACGGCGCCTGCAAGTTGGCTTTGCCTTGGGCAAGAAGCTCGCCCAGCGAGGGTGAGCCCGGGGGCAATCCGAGCCCCAGGAAGTCGAGTGCGGTCAGCGCGGTGATGCTGCCCGACAACTGGAAGGGAAGGAACGTCAAGGTCGCCACCATGGCATTCGGCAGCAGGTGCTTGAACATGATCTTCCAGTTCGACAGGCCGAGGGCGCGGGCGGCGGTGATGTACTCGAAGTTTCTCCCGCGCAGGAACTCGGCCCGTACGACGCCGACGAGCGCGACCCAATGGAACAGCAAGAGCACACCGAGCAGCGTCCAGAAGCCCGGAACGAGCACGGAGGAAATGATGATCAGAACATAGAGCGAGGGCATCGAGGACCAGATCTCGAGAATGCGCTGAAACACGAGATCGACCTTGCCGCCGAAGTAGCCCTGCACGGCGCCGGCGAACACGCCGACCGCCGAGGACAGGAGGGTGAGGATCAAGCCGAACAGAACGGAAATGCGGAACCCGTAGATCATGCGGGCGACGACGTCGCGCCCCTGGTCGTCGGTGCCGAGCCAATTGCGGTTGCCCAGCAGCTTGAACCGGGCGAGTTGATCGGGAGGGGCCTCGCAAAGCTCGGCGCGCGTCGCCCACAGCGGCGGAGCCGGAAAACCGAGGCAGCCTCCCTCGGGGCCCTTGATGCGCGGATAGTCGCGATTAATGGTCGCGTAGGAGTATCGAATGGGCGGCCACAGCATCCAGCCGTGCCGCTCGATCTCGTCGCTGACGAAGGGATCCTTGTAGTCGGTTATCGCGAGAAAGCCTCCGAACTTCGACTCGGGATAGTCGACCATGGCAGGAAACAGGAACTCGCCCTTGTAGCGGGCGATGATGGGCTTGTCGTTGGAAATCAACTCGGCGCCCAGGCTCAGCACCAGAAGAGCCAGAAAAATGCATCCGCTCCAGTAGCCGCGACGGTTGGAGCGGAAATTCTGCCAGCGCCGACGATTGAGCGGGGTCGCCAAACGCGCGGGACTGAGCGCGGTTAGAAAGCGAGGAGCGGTGCGCCGGGCGCCGGGCGCGGGTGCCGTCACCCTCTCCTCGTAGCGCGCGTTCATGGCGTCATACCTCGCGGCTCTCGAAATCGATGCGAGGGTCGATCATCGTATAGATGAAATCCGAGATCAGGTTCACGACGAGGCCGAGCAGGGAGAAGATGTAGAGCGTGGCGAAAACCACGGGATAGTCGCGATTGATGATGCTTTCGAAGCCGAGAAGTCCCAAGCCGTCGAGCGAGAAGATCGTCTCGATCAGGAGCGAGCCCGAGAAGAACGCGCTGATGAACGCGCTCGGGAAGCCGGCGATGATCAGGAGCATGGCATTGCGGAAGATGTGCCCGTACAGCACCCGTCGCTCGTTGAGGCCCTTGGCCCGGGCGGTCATGACGTACTGCTTGCGGATCTCGTCGAGAAACGAGTTCTTGGTCAGAAACGCCATGGTGGTGAAGGCGCCGAGCACCATCGAAATGATCGGCAGCACCAAGTGCCACGCGTAGTCGGTAACCTTGCCCCACGCCGAAAGCTGGCTCCAATTGTCGGATGTCAGCCCGCGCGACGGGAACCACTGAAAGAACGACCCGCCGGCAAACACGATCAATAGGAATACCGCGACCATGAAGCCGGGGATCGCGTAGCCGATGACCAGAACACTGCTCGTCCAGGAATCGAATGTTTCGCCATCACGGACCGCCTTGCGAATCCCCAAGGGAATCGAAATGAGGTAGGTGATCAGTGTCATCCAGATGCCGAGCGAGATCGAGACGGGCAGCTTCTCCTTGACGAGCTGAAGCACGCCGATATCGCGGAAGTAGCTCTTGCCGAAGTCGAAGAGCAGGTAGTTCTTCATCATCAGCAGGAAACGTTCGGGTGCTGGCTTGTCGAAGCCGAACTGCCGCTCGAGCTGCTTGATGAATTCTGGATCGAGGCCCTGGGCACCGCGATACTTCGCGCCACCGGCGTCCTGCCCGCCGAGGCTGGCTCCGCCGGCTTGGCCGGCGACCCCGTCGCCCTGTCCTCCGCTGATGCGCGCAGTGGCGCCGGCATCCGTGCCGGTGATCTGGGCAATGACCCGCTCGACCGGACCACCCGGCGCGAACTGGATGATGGCAAAGCTGATGATCATGATCCCGAGCATCGTCGGGATGATGAGAAGCAGGCGCTTCAGAAGATAGGCGGCCATCCGGGCTCTTGCGTGACGGTTCGCGGGGTGCGCGGAACGGGTTTAGTTGGTTTTTAGCTTCGCAGCTTTTTCCGTATCGTACCACCAGGTTTCGAGAATGCCGCGATCGTATTTCGGCTTCACCGCCGGCCGCGAGAATTTGTCCCAATAAGCAACGTGATGCGCCGCCTTGTACCAGTGCGGCACCCAGTAGTGCCCGGCCCTCAGCACGCGATCGAGGGCGCGAGTGGCGGTGACGAGCTCGCCACGCGAGCGGGCACCGATCACTTTCTCCAGCAGGGAATCGACCACCGGGTCGGCGATGCCAGCAAGATTGAAGCTGCCATCGAAACCAGCCGCCTCGCTGCTCCAGAAGTTCTTCACCTCGAGGCCCGGCGTCAGCCGCAGGACGAACCGGCTCGTCACCACGTCGAAATCGAAAGCCTTGCGCCGGCGCTCGTATTGCGCCGCGTCGGCCCGGCGGATCGACGCCGACACGCCGATGGCTTGCAGATTCTTGACGTAGGGCGCGACGATGCGCTCGAAGCTCGGATCGGTCGTCAGCATGAACTCGATATCGAACGTTTCACCCTTGGCATTGGTGCGCTTGCCGTCCTTGACGACCCAGCCCGCCTCATCGAGCAGGCGCGCGGCATCGCGCAGCAGCCGGCGGTCGGCGCCAGAGCCGTCGGACACGGGCGGACGCAGCGGCTCGCCGAACACCTCGGTCGCCAGCCTGTCGCGGAATAGCTCGAGGAGGGCCAGCTCCTCGCCCGCCGGCACACCCGTCGCCTTCATGTCGGAGTTCTCAAAGAAGGTCTCGGTACGGGTATAGAGCCCGTAGAAGAGGTTCTTGTTCGACCACTCGAAGTCGAACACCATGCCGAGTGCCTTGCGCACGCGCACGTCGGCGAACTTCGAGCGCCGCGTGTTGAGGAAAAAGCCTTGGGCGCCTGACGGGTTCTCATCCGGCAAGGTCACCAGAAGAATACGACCGTCCTTGACCTGCGAAATGTCGTAGGCGGTGGCCCAATCCTTGGAGAGGAATTCCTCGCGCAAGTCGATGGTGCCGGCTTTGAGCGCCTCCAGGCCCGGCGTGCGGTCGCGGAAATACTCGTAGCGGATCTCGTCGAAGTTGTACTTGCCGCGATTGACGTTCAGGTCGCGCGCCCAGTAGTCGTTGCGGCGTCGATAGGTCACGAAGGCACCCTGGCGGAACTCGCCGACCGCGTACGGGCCGGACCCGAGCGGCGGCTCGAGCGTCGTCTGGTCGAACTCGCGCGTCGCATAGAAGGCCTTGGAGAAAATGGGCAGGCCGGCGACGAGTAGCGGCAGGTCACGAGTCTGGGTCCCAGTGAACGTATAGCGCACCGCGCCCGTGTCGACGGCTTCCGCGCTCTTCACGTCGCGCATCTGCTGGCGGATCGAGGGATGACCCTTTTCCTTCAGCACCTGGAACGAGAACGCGACGTCCTCGGCGGTGAGGGCCGTGCCGTCTGCGAATTTCGCTTCCGGGCGAAGGTGGAATGTCACCGACAAGCGGTCCGGGGCAACCGTCGCCGATCGCGCAACGAGGCCGTAGACCGCGTCCGGCTCATCCAGCGCGCGGGTCATCAGGGAGTCGAATACGAAGCCGATGCCCTGGGCCGGGTCGCCCTTCAGGATGAAGCCGTTGAAGCTGTCGAAGGTCGTCAGCGCGAGGGTGCCGATGGTGCTGATGCGGCCGCCCTTCGGGGCATCCGGCTTGACATAGTCGAAGTGGGCAAAGTCGGCGGGGTACTTGAGCTCGCCGAACGTGGAGAGCCCATGGGACGCGCCGTCGGCCCGGGCTGGCATGGGCGCCGCGGCGACGGCGAACCCCAGCCCCAGGGCTGCAGCACCCGCCCAATAGCGGCCACGAAGCGCGAGGTGAGCAAGCCTGAGGGTCACTGCAGCCTCCCGCGGGCCTCGGCCAGGGCCTTTTGCTTGGCTGGATCGAGCCACCATACTCGCAGGAACGAGGTCGCCCGTGAGGGGAGCTTCTGCGGCCGGCCGAAGATGTCCCATGTCGCGATGCGATCGAAGGGGAAGTACCACTGCGGAACGACGAAGTTGTGCCACAGGAGGACGCGGTCGAGAGCCCGGGTCGCCGCCTCCAACTCACTGCGATCGGTGGCAAACACCACCTTGTCGATCAGCTTGTCGATGCCCGCATTCTTGATGCCGATGGTGTTGCGGCTGCCCTCGCGATCGGCGGCGGCCGAGCCCCAAAAATCGCGCTGCTCATTGCCGGGCGACTCCGACTGGGCGAACGTGTCGTTGATGATGTCGAAGTCGAACGTGTCCTCTCGGCGCTGAAACTGAGACGCGTCGACGATGCGAATGGAGGCCTTGACGCCCAGGCGCTCCAGGTTGGTCTTGAACGGCAGCACGATCCGCTCGAAATCCGGCTGAACCAACAGGAACTCGGCGATGAGCTGCTCGCCCTGCGCGTTGGTCAGCACGCCGTTCTTCGGCGTCCAACCGGCGGCAGCGAACAGCCGGGCCGCCTCGCGCAGGTTGTTGCGCAGCTCTTCCGGCGTCTTGTTGACCGGGTTCTTCCACTCGGTGGTGAAGACCTCGGGCGGAACGTCCTTCTCGATCTCCTTCAGCAGCTCCAATTCCCGACCCTGCGGCAAGCCCTTGGCCTCAAGTGGCGAGTTGCCGAAGTAGCTGTGGGTACGCAGATACTGGTCGTAGAACAGGTTCTTGTTGGCCCATTCAAAATCGAACGCGTAGTTGAAGGCACGCCGCACCCGCGGGTCTTGGAACTGCTTGCGCCGGGTATTGAAGGCGAACGCCTGCATGGGAGCGACCGACTTGGTTGCGATCTGGTCGCGGCGAACCAGACCGTTCTTCACCGCCGGGAATTCGTAGGCCGTCGCCCACTCCTTCGCGCTGCTTTCGCGCCAGAAATCGAGGTCGCCGGCCTTGAACGCCTCGAACCCCGGCACACGATCACGGAAATACAGGTATATCAGGCGATCGAAATTCCACTGCCCCTTGGTCACCGGCAGGTTCTTGGCCCAGTAGTCCTTGACCCGCTCATAGGTAATCGAACGCCCGGCATCGACGGCCGCAATCTTGTAAGGCCCCGAGCCCAAGGGAACCTCCAAACTCGACCGGGAGAGGTCGCGCGGCTCGCCGTCGGCGCCTTTGGCGTCCCAGAAATGCTTCGGCAGGACCGGCATCTGGCCAACGATCTGGGGAAGCTCGCGATTGCCGCGCTCGTCGAAGCGGAACGTGACCTCGCGCTCACCGGTCTTCTCGGCCTTGATGACGTTCTTGTAGTAGAAGGCGTATTGCGGATGGGCCTTCTTCAGCGCATCGAAACTGAATGCCACGTCCTCCGGCGTGATCGGCTTTCCGTCATTGAAGCGGGCTTCGGCGCGCAGACCGAACGTGACCGACGAGAAATCCGGCGGGTTTGATACCCATTCGGCGATCAGCCCGTACTCGGTTGCAGCCTCGTCGGGGCTTTCCGTCATCAGAGTATCGTAGATCAACCCGATCCCTATCGCGGGGGTGCCCTTCACCGTGAAGCCGTTGAGGCTGTCAAAGGACCCAGGCGCCCACTGGCGCACCGTCCCGCCTTTAGGCGCATCTGGGTTGACCCAATCGAAATGCTTGAAATCAACGCTGAATTTGGGCGTGCCGATCAACGATAGGGCATGCTTGCGCTCATCGGCTGCCCGCGCCGTGCCACACGCCAACACGGCCATCTCCACGATCGCCGCAACCATCGCCGTGACAGGGCGGACCGATCCGTACCGGCGAAGATGTCCCATGCTGACAGGTCCCTTGCTGCGATGCGGCATCCGCCACGTCGGCCGACTATAAGCCGGGATGCGTCCCGGGCCCAAGGACAACGGCTCCGCGCCCACGTCGAAGTGATCCTGCACCCCTAGATAAGCAAAGACCCCGCCGACAGGGTGGCGGGGTCACATGCGCGAAGTTCCACAAGACCAACGGGTTCAGTTCGGAAGCGGAGCCGGGCTATCGCTGAGTGAGCGCAGGTAGGCCATGACATCGGCCAGTTCGCCGTTGTCGCGAATGCCGGCAAAGGCCATCTTGTTGCCGGGAATATATCCCTTCGGGTCATGCAGGTAGCTGGCGAGGTGGGCAAAGGTCCACTCCTCACCCTTGTTCTTCAACGCGTCGGAGTAGTTGAAGCCCTGGCCTGAGCCGATCTTGCGACCGACCACCCCATATAGATTGGGGCCAGTGCCGTTGCGGCCGCCCTTGTCGGGGGTATGGCACGTCATGCACTTCTTGAACGAGGCCTGGCCGTTCTCAACATTGGCCTTGGAGAGCTGCGCCACCACCTGGGCCGGGTCGAAGGCAGGAGCCGCGGTTCCGCCACCGCCGCCGGGCTGAGCCACGGACACCGGCAGCGTATAGCCCGGCTTTTCCAGCTTGTGGCCTGTCGCCAAGCCGATAATCGTGCTCGATCCGAACATCAAAAGAAGCGCCGAAAGGGCCGCTCCTGCGAGCTTGTTGAACTCAAAGCCGTCCATCAGCCCCGTGCCTCCGCCCCACCGTTTGGCAGCGACCTGTACCGCCACCAACCACAGCCCATGTTGGCCGGACTATAGAATCTCCGCTTTCTCTTGCAACCGGACAACGCGACGTTCTACAGCGTGAGCTTGAGACGAATTGTCACCGTTTCAGGCGAAGCATCATGGCCAGCACGCTGATCGTCATTCCGGCGCGATTGCACGCCACCCGGCTGCCCGGAAAGCCGATGGCGGACATCCATGGCCGTCCGATGATCGTGCACGTGTGGGAGCGCGCGATGGCGGCGGAAGCCGGCCGGGTGGTTGTGGCAACCGATGCGGCCGAGATCGCGAGCGCCATCCGCGGGGCGGGAGGCGAAGCGGTGATGACGCGGAACGACCACGCGTCGGGCTCCGACCGCGCCTTCGAGGCGGTGAGCAAGGTCGATCCCGAGGGCGAATACGAATTCATCGTCAATCTGCAAGGCGATCTGCCGACACTCGCGCCGCACCTGGTGACGGAGTGCCTTGCCCCGCTGGCCGAGAAAGGGCCGCACATCGCCACGATCGCGGCCGAGATCACCAAGGCGGAGGAGAAGACGGCCGCCCACGTCGTCAAGGTGGTCGGAACCCCGCTCGGGACGGGCAGCGAGCGGCGGCTCAGAGCGCTCTATTTCACCCGGACGCAGGCGCCCTATGGCGAGGGACCGCTCTATCACCACATCGGAATTTATGCTTATCGGCGCAGTGCGCTCGAGCGCTTTGTGTCGCTGCGTCCCTCGCCCCTGGAGCTTCGGGAGAAACTCGAGCAACTGCGGGCGCTCGAGGACGGCATGCGGATCGACGTGGCGCTCGTTGACACTGTTCCGCTCGGTGTCGATACTCCCTCGGATCTTGAGCGGGCCCGCGACCTCCTGCGACCGGAAACAGCCGGCCGCTGATCGGGCCTTCCCACGCCGCCAGACCGACAGCGACCCATCATGCCCCATTCCAAGAGCAAGTCCCCGGCCAATCGGGCCGCGCCCGCGCACGAGCGTGCGGGCCATCGCAGCGTCTCCTACCAGGGCGAGCCTGGCGCCAACTCGCATATGGCGTGCACGGAAGTCTTCCCGGCGCTGGCGCCGCTGGCCTGCCCGACGTTCGAGGATGCTCTGGCCGCGGTCAAATCGGGCGAGGCGCGCTATGCCATGATCCCGATCGAGAATTCGGTGGCGGGCCGGGTCGCCGACATCCATCACCTTCTTCCCAATGCCGATCTCTTCATCGTGGGCGAGCATTTCCTGAGGGTGCGCCATCAGCTCATGGCCGTGCCGGGAGCCTCGCTCGCCACCATCAAGAAGGCGCTGAGCCACACCCAGGCGCTCGGCCAATGCCGCAATACACTGCGCAAGCTCGGCGTGACGCCCGTGCCCGAGGCCGATACGGCTGGCTCGGCGCGGATCGTGGCCGAAAGCAGCAACAAGGAGCTGGCGGCCATCGCATCGTCGCTGGCGGCCGACATCTACAAGCTCGATATCCTGATGCACGACATCGAGGACGAGAAACACAACACGACCCGCTTCGTCATTCTGGCCGGCGAGCCCGATGACGCAGAGCCCAACGACGGCCCGGTCGTCACGACCTTCATCTTCCGGGTGCGCAACGTGCCGGCCGCGCTCTACAAGGCGACCGGCGGCTTTGCCACCAACGGCGTGAACATGACGAAGCTCGAGAGCTATCAACTCGACGGCGAGTTCGTCGCCACAATGTTCTATGCCGATATCGAGGGCCATCCCCACGACCCGCCCGTGCAGCGGGCTTTGGAGGAGCTGTCGTTCTTCTCGAGCGAGTTCAAGATCCTGGGTGCCTACAAAGCCAGCCCGTACCGCGCACAAGTATCGGCCAATCGGCGACCGCGGGGATAAGCTGACCGCCTGTCAGAAGACGGCCGCCGCAAGGAGGAAGGCATGCGTTTGAAGGGCAAAGTTGCGATCGTCACCGGCGCCGCGTCCGGGTTCGGCAAGGCCATCGCCGAGCTCTATGCCAGCGAGGGCGCCAAGGTGGTTGCGGCCGACATCAACGGCCAGGGTGCCCGGGATGTCGCCAAGGGCATCGGCGCCAATGCCATTCACGCGGCCTGCGACGTCGGCAAGAAGGCAGATGTCAATGGCATGGTGGCCGAGGCAGTGAAGGCGTTCGGCGGCCTCGACATCATGGTCAACAACGCCGGCTACACCCACAAGAACCAGCCGATGCTCAACGTTTCGGAGGAGGAGTTCGACCGGATCTTCGCCGTCAACGTCAAGGCGATCTACCTTGCGGCGTTGGCCTGCGTTCCGGAAATGGAAAAGCGGGGCGGCGGCGTCATCATCAACACTGCATCCACGGCCGGCATCCGGCCGCGGCCGGGGCTGACCTGGTACAACGGCTCGAAGGGGGCAGCGATCACGCTGACCAAGTCGATGGCGGCCGAGCTGGCGCCGAAGAAGATCCGGGTGTGCGCCATCAACCCGGTGATCGGGGAGACAGGCATGCTCGAGCAGTTCATGGGGGTGCCCGACACGCCCGAGAACCGCGAGAGGTTCAAGGCCACCATTCCGCTCGGTCGCTTCTCCAAGCCGTCGGACATTGCCAATGCCGCGCTGTTCCTCGCCGATCCGGCGTCCGAATTCATCACCGGGATCGCGATCGAGGTGGACGGAGGACGCTGCGTCTGACGCCTCACTACCTACAGCCGCCGGTTGTCGCAATCTGTTGCCGTGAGGTAACCCAAGCGCAATACGCTCGGTGCTAGGGTTGACTACCCCATCATGGCCGATCGGAGCCTTAGTTCGTGCGTCCTCCATCTCAATGGCACATCGGCCGCGCTGCCCTGGCGGCGGGTCTTGGTCTGAGCATGGTCTGCATTGCCAGCGAGGCGGCCCAGAGCCGGCAGGATCGTGCCGGCGAGTTGCAGAGGCTGCGGCAGGACCCCAAAGCGCGCTCCAGCACCGCGCAAGTCGACCGTAAGGACGCGATTGCCAAGCCAACGGGCCCCCTGGTTGCCGTGGTCTCCATCGGGGACCAGCGCGTCTCGATCTACAGCGGCGACGGTCTGGTTGCGCGTGCACCCGTGTCGACGGGCATGCGGGGGCACAGCACGCCGCAGGGCGTGTTCTCGATCATCCAGAAGAACAAGTGGCACCGTTCCAACATCTACAGCAACGCGCCGATGCCGTTCATGCAGCGGATCACCTGGTCCGGAGTGGCGTTGCATGCCGGCGCACTGCCGGGATACCCGGCGTCGCACGGCTGCATCCGCCTGCCCCACTCGTTTGCCCAACAGTTGTGGGGCATGACGAAAATGGGCGCACGGGTCATCGTCGCCGGCCGCGATGCCGCGCCCTTCGACATCACGCATCCATTGCTGCCAGCGCCGATGTTCAAGCCGGCGGGCGCCGTCACGGCCGGTGCCGAGGGCGTTGTGCTTGCCGCCAATACGGCCTCCGGCGGTAGCGTGGCCAAGGCGGTCGAGAGCGCGGCACGCCCGCTCAATCCGCAGGAGCGGGCGCAGGCGGCCAAGCTGCAAGCGACGGCCGACGCCTCCGTCGCGCGCCAGGCCGCAAAGTCTGCCCTCGCGGCATCGGCCGCTGCGTCGGCAAAGGCGAACGCCTCGGTCGGCGCGCTTCGCAAGGCGCAGGTCGCCCATGCAACGGCCGAGGCCGCCGTCGAGCGGGCCGCGGCGAAAATGGCCGATGCGGCGCTTTCGCCCGAAGCCGCCGTGCAGGTCGAGGAGCGCCATCGGGAGATGGAGCAGCGTCTTGCCGAAACGCTCCAGTCCCTCAAGGATGCCCGGATCGCGGAAGCGTTCGACACGGCCGAGGCGTTTGCGCTTGCCGCCACCGCGCGCGAAGCCGTGCGGGGGGCGGATGCCGCGGACGATGCCGTGCAGCAGGCCGACCGGGCCACCCACCCGCTGTCGGTGTTCATCAGCCGCAAGGAGAAGCGGCTCCTGGTGCGCCAGGGCTGGATGCCGATGTACGAGGCGCCGGTGACGATCCGCGACGCGGAAGCGCCGCTCGGCACCCATGTTTTCACGGCCATGGGACCGGCCGAGGATGAGCGATCGCTGCGCTGGTCCGTGGTCTCTGTGCCGGAGGGGCAGGTGTCGGAGGAACGCAGCCCACCCAAGTCTCGCGTGAGTTCCCGCCAGAAGCCGTCTGACGTGTCGCCGGCGCCGCGCGTTGCGGTCACCGCGCAGGCCGCGCTGTCCCGGATCGAGTTGTCGGAGGAGACGCAGCGCTTCCTTGCCGAGCGGGCGTGGACCGGTGCGTCGCTCATCGTGACTGATCACGGCGTCAGCAGCGAGACCGGCAAGTACACCGACTTCATCGTGCTGACGCGCTGACCGCCGGTACTGGATTCAGGTCGAAGGCCTCGGCGATGAGTTCGTAGCTGCGGCGACGGGCCGGGGGATCATAGGCCCACGTCACGATCACCATTTCCTCGAGTGCCAGCTCGGCCGCCAGCGCACGAATGCGCTCGGCTACGGCCGCGCCGGTTCCGACGAAGGAGGAGCGGCGAAGCTCGTCGATACGCGCCGCCTCGGCTTCGGTGAACGGCGTGGCAGCGGCGTCCTCGGGTGACTCGAGCGGCGTCCAGATCCCACGATCGCGCAGCAGCCGCCACTTGGCGCGCGGGGTGAAGTGATGCTGGGCTTCCTCATCGGTGTCGGCGGCGAGCGCGAAGACGCAAATGGTCGCTTGCGGCGCGGGATGCCGCGAGCTCGGTCGATAGGTCGTGCGGTAGATCTCGAGCGCTTCGCGGCCACCGCGTCCGTCGATGAAGAACCAGGCGAACGCATAGGGCAGCCCGAAATGGACGGCGACCTGGGCGCCATAGTCCGAGCTTCCGAGGATCCACACCTGCGGTACCGTCTCGCCCTGCGGAAAGGCTCTGACCTGTCGGAACGGATGAGCCTCGGGCAGAGGCTGTCCGGACACCCACGCCATCAGGTCGCGGACGTCGGAGGGAAACTGGTTGGGCCGCTCGGCGGCCTGCGGATTGAGGGCATAGGCGGTGCGCCCATCGGAGCCCGGCGCGCGACCGAGCCCCAGGTCGATGCGGCCCGGCGCGATGGCGTCGAGCACGCGGAACTGCTCGGCCACCTTCAGGGGAGCATAGTGCGGCAGCATGATCCCGGCACTGCCGACGCGGATGCGTGTGGTGGTGGCGGCGATGGCGCCCATCAGGATTTCAGGTGCGGTGCCGACGATGGTGTCGTGGTTGTGGTGCTCGGAGACCCAGAAGCGATCGTAGCCGAGGCTCTCGACATGGCGCGCGAGCGCGAGCGTGTCCTGGATGGCGTGGCTGTGGGGCCGGCCCACGGTGGCAATCGACTGGTCGAGCACGGAGAGACGGAGCACGGATGGGTTCCTCAGGGGGAGGGGTCTGTGCCCACTATATGGCGACGCCGGCACGGAAGTCGCGCCATCGTCGCGCGCGAGGCATGCCGGAGCAGCCGCGTCCGGGACCCGGCGCGGGGAGAGGGGAAGGCGAGACGCCCCGTATGACAGGGCAGCGGGGCAGCCGAGGCTCCGCGTTCAATTATTTTTTCAGCGGCGCCTGGGCCGCCCCGCGCAGCTTTCTTTGGGCCGTGCTTCCGTCGTGGCCTCTGATGGGCGCTGACCCAGCTTGACCGGTGGTTCGGCCGGTCCCAGGACGGTGGCCCCAGGGTAAGCCGGCGCGTGACCCGACACTTTCCTGGACGCTGCGGCCTG
>JAESFN010000154.1_pt1 | contig 107960 bp, 104 predicted proteins | sample 9269411 | NCBI WGS metagenome assembly JAESFN01 (sample SAMN14505399, study PRJNA617100) | algae metagenome | isolation source: Iphinoe sp. HA4291-MV1 and co-occurring heterotrophs from trail next to... | place: USA: Maunawili Falls, Hawaii | collected 2009-07-25
ATCGGCGCCCTCCCGATCGGGCACCCGGAGCAGCAAGCTAGATGGCCACCAAGGCAGCGACCCAGACTAAGACCAAAGACGCAGAGAAGCCGGAGGTTGCCGGTGCAGCCGCTGGGGCAGAAGCCCCCGATAGCCCGCTGCTCGACCTATCCGATGCCGCCGTAAAGAAGCTGATCAAAACCGCCAAGAAGCGCGGTTATGTCACCTATGAAGAACTGAACGCCGTTCTGCCCTCGGAGGAGGTCAACTCCGAGCAGATCGAGGACATCATGGCGATGTTCTCCGACATGGGCATCAACGTCGTCGACGAAGACGAGGTCGAAGAGGCCGAGCCCGATACCCCGGAAGAGGAATCGACCGAGCTCGCCGAACGGACCGGCACCGCCGTCGCGTCGAAGTCCAACACCCGCGAAGGCAGCGACCGTACCGATGATCCGGTGCGCATGTACCTGCGCGAAATGGGCTCGGTGGAACTTCTCAGCCGCGAGGGCGAAATCGCCATCGCCAAGCGCATCGAGGCCGGTCGCGAGACGATGATCGAGGGCCTCTGCGAAAGCCCGCTGACCTTCCAGGCCATCATCATCTGGCGCGACCAGCTGGCGAACGCCGAAATTCTGTTGCGCGACATCATCGATCTCGAAGCGACTTATGCCGGCCCCGACGCCAAGCAGGCGGCCCCGGTGATGCCGTCCGAGATCGAGCGTCCGTCGTCGGTCAAGGAAGAGCCCAAGCCCGCTGCCAAGAAGCCGGCGCCGCGCGCTGCATCGGGCGACGACGAGGACGACTACGTTCCCGAGGAGCCGCAGGCACCGCAGGACCCGGTCGAGGAAGAAGACGACGACTTCGAGAACTCGCTGTCGCTCTCGGCGATGGAAGCCGAGCTGAAGCCGCAGGTGGTCGAGACCTTCGACCGCATCGCCGACGCTTACGGCAAGATGCGCAAGATGCAGGACCGGCACGCCGAGGACCGCATCGCGGGCAATGCTCCGGCCACCGCCGCCGACCTCAAGAAGCTTGAGGGCCTGCGCTCGGAAGTGATCACCGACGTGAAGTCGCTGTCACTGAACCAGAGCCGTATCGAGAGCCTGGTCGAGCAGCTCTACGACATCAACAAGCGCCTGGTGCGCCTCGAGGGGCGCCTGCTGCGCCTCGCCGAGAGCTATGGCGTGAAGCGCGAGAGCTTCCTCGAGGCCTATTACGGCAGCGAGCTCGAGCAGAACTGGATGGAGACGGTTGCCTCGCTGAGCGGCAAGGGTTGGGCGGAATTCGCCAAGCGCGAAGCCGATACGGCGAACGAGCTGCGCGGCGACATCCAGACGCTGGCGACGGAAACCGGCCTCGATATCGCCGAGTACCGCCGTATCGTGCACAAGGTGCAGAAGGGCGAGCGCGAAGCTGCGATCGCCAAGAAGGAAATGGTGGAAGCCAACCTTCGCCTGGTGATCTCGATCGCCAAGAAGTACACGAACCGCGGCCTGCAGTTTCTTGATCTCATTCAGGAAGGCAACATCGGCCTGATGAAGGCGGTCGACAAGTTCGAGTACCGCCGCGGCTACAAGTTCTCGACCTACGCGACGTGGTGGATCCGGCAGGCGATCACCCGCTCGATCGCCGACCAGGCCCGCACGATCCGTATTCCGGTGCACATGATCGAGACGATCAACAAGATCGTCCGCACCAGCCGCCAGATGCTGCACGAGATCGGCCGTGAGCCGACCCCGGAAGAGCTGAGCGAAAAGCTGCAGATGCCGCTCGACAAGGTCCGCAAGGTCCTGAAGATCGCCAAGGAGCCGATCTCGCTCGAGACGCCGATCGGCGACGAAGAGGATTCGAACCTCGGCGATTTCATCCCGGACGTGAACGCCATCCAGCCGATCGACGCAGCGATCCAGTCGAACCTGCGCGAGACCACGACCCGTGTGCTGGCGTCGCTGACGCCGCGCGAGGAACGCGTGCTGCGCATGCGCTTCGGCATCGGCATGAACACCGATCATACGCTCGAAGAAGTCGGCCAGCAGTTCAGCGTGACGCGCGAACGTATCCGCCAGATCGAAGCCAAGGCGCTGCGCAAGCTCAAGCACCCGAGCCGCAGCCGCAAGCTCCGCAGCTTCCTCGACAACTGAAGCTGTCGGCATAGCCAATGTAAAAGGCCCGGGTCATCGACCCGGGCCTTTGCTTTCCGCCTCAGGCGGGGTGGCGCCAGCGCTGCCACAGCCGCTTCAGCCAGTCGAGGTTGGCGCGGACGAGGATGAGGCCGAGGCCGACGGTGAGGAGCCCACCAACCACGAGGCCAATCGGGTTCCAGACCATGACCTCGTGGAACTGGGTGTAGAAGTGGATGCCGAGGAAGACGAGCGAGGTGTTGACGAGGAAGAGCTGGCGGGTCTTCGCTCCGACGGCAATGGCGGCGAGGAGCGCGATCGGCCAGGCGATGACGAAAGCGAACTCGGGGACGTGGAGGGCCTGCGTCCGCCAGATTTCGTAGGCGCGATAGGCGTCGGCGTTGGAGTTCGAATAGTAGGGCGAGAGCCAGCCATCGAGGATGTAGTCGCCCCAGAGGCTGCCGACCAGGAAGGCGAAGTTGCCGAGGATGAAGCTGGTACGCCAGAACACCGTCGCCGGCTGCTGGTAGGCGAGGGGGAGGCGGTTGCGGAACCAGAACACCAGCGCTCCGAGCAGCGTGAAGGTGGCGATGCTGAGGACGGGTTCTTCGACGATCAGGGCGTATGAGGCGTGCCAGTAGCGGGTCGAGCCGCCGAGCACGTAGCCGATGGCGATCGCGGCGAGGGCGGCCAGCAGCGAGTCGCGATAGCCGATCGCGCCGGCGACGAACAGGGTGGCGATCACCGGCCACATCAAGTGCGGCCATGGCTCGGGCATGCTCCAGAACTGCATGGTGATCCAGCCGCTGAGCCCGAGCAGGCCCATGTGGATCAGCGCGCGGCCGAGCAGGCCCCACTCGCGCCGACCCTTGGCGAACAGGGCGGTGCCGGTGCCGAGGCTGGCTAGGGCGAGGGCGAGCCCGGTTTCGAGCGTGGGCTTCAGAGCGAGCACGCCGCCCACCACCATCAGCGCGCCGAAGATCAGCAGCAGGTTCACGATGATCCGGCGGAGGCGGGAGCTTTCGGCGAGCCCCAGCAGCATTTTTGCTTCGTCGATGGTGATCCGGTTTTCGGCCACCAGGTGGGCGAGGTTGAGGGTTATGCGCGGCGTATTCGACCAGGACAGCGCCGGTGCTGACATGACACATCTCCTTGTTGCGGCACCCGAACGATTTTGAACGTCGTTCATAACGCATCAATGCCGCAGTTCTGAACGATGTTCAAGCCACAAAATGAACGATGTTCAAAACACTCCGTGGCGGCGGGCAGGCAACAAGTGTGACGGGGGAGGCCAAAAGGGCGGTGCCGTGGCGCCGCCCCTTTCGTTTGAGGTGGCCTGACTGGGTCAGACTGCGGTGGTCGGGTCGATCATGCGGACGACTTCGGTGATCCGGTTTGCCGGAAAGCCGCTGAGCCGTGCGTGTTCGCGGATCGCCTGCTCGTCGTCGGCGAGGTAAACACAGAACGTACCGTTGCCGATGACGTAGGAGTGCTCCCACTGGACGCGCGGGGCGAGCTTGGAGAGCGCGGCATTGGAGGTCTTGGCGGCGTTGCAGAAGCCGGCGTCATCGTTTGCACCGAAATTCGGCACCTCGCGTTCGATCACATAGCGCTTCATGGCAGTATCCTTCGGTTGGGCTCAGTTGGCCTTGGCTGCGACGGCGTCACAAGAGGCGTTGGGGTTCATGTCGGCGAAGGCACCCGTGGGGTTGGGACGCCAAGCCCAGACGTGCAGCTCGTAGAAGGCCGGCAGTCCGTAGCGGTTCGGGGCGTTGGTGAAGCTGAACAGGTGTCCGTCGAGCTCCGCCGGGCCCTTGGTGGTGATGTACTCCACGGCGATGAGCGTGCGCTTGCCGTCCGGGCCGGGCTCGTACATGACCGCCTCGGGATGGGCGATGTCGATTGCCTCATCCTCGATCAGCTTGGCGTTCACGTAGTGGATGCCCATGGCGCCGCCCTCCACACCGGAGACGCAGGGGATCGGCGCATAGCCCTCGGACACGGCGACAGCCACGTCGGCGAAGCGGGCGTTTGCCTGCTGCACGCTGTCGACGAGCGGGTTCGGTCCGGCATTCATCGCTGCCTCGCCATGAGCGAGCGCCGGAGCAGCGGCGAGCGAAAGCAATACCGTGCCAGCGGCAAGCACCCGGGCCGGCCACGGGGTGTAACGCGAAGTCGAAATACCCGCCTTAGCGCTAACACCGGGGAAGGGCGACTTATTCCCGGTGGTTTGAATATTCAGCATAGATTCCTCGTATTGACGATGGTCAGGGACCGGGCGCAGAACTCCTGCCGCGGTGGGGCAACCATCTATTCGGGCCACCAACAATGACCATGATCGAAACGCCGGTTGGCGTGACTGGAACGCCGTATCGCGGGGCAACCACGACGGGGAGCGGATTGCTGGCGGACGTGCTGCGCCGGGTCCGGCTCTCCGGTTCGCTGTTTCTGAAAGGGGCCTACAGTTCGCCCTGGGCCTTCGACTCGCCGGGGAACTGCGCCCTGATCGACCTGCTCGCGCCGGGCTCCGAGCGGCTGATCGTGTTTCACAGCGTGCGGCGCGGCCGGCTCTGGGTCACCGCCGCCGGGCACCGGGTCGAGCTGGAGGCCGGCGATCTCGCCATCCTGCCGGCCTCGCATCGGCACCTGATGGGCAGCCACGAAGTGGTGGAACCGGTCCAGATCAGCGAGCTGCTGCCGCCGGCGCCTTGGAGCGAAATCCCGGTCCTGCAACACGGCGGCGACGGCGAGGTCACCGAGCTGGTCTGCGGCTATTTCAGCAGTGACGAGCTGCTGTTCAACGCGTTCCTGCGCAACCTGCCGCCGGTGATCCGGATCCGCCCGACGGGCAATGCCGCCGCTCTGTTCGATGCCGTGCTGAGCCGGGCGCTGGAGGATGGCCCGGCGGGAGACCCCAGCACGGCGCGGCTGCCAGAGCTGCTGCTTGTCGAGGCGCTGCGGCTCTATTCGTCCGAGGCGCCGCTGGCCACCGGGTGGCTGGCCGCCACAAAGGATCCGGTCGTCAGCCGGGCGCTCAAGCACATCCACGACGACCCGGTGCGGGATTGGAGCGTTGCTGAGCTGGCGCGCGCTGCAGCGACGTCGCGCTCGGTTCTCGGGGAGCGGTTTCGCGAGTTGCTCGGGCAATCGCCGATCCACTATCTCGCCGAATGGCGCATGCAACTGGCGGCAAACCTGTTGGTCGCCACCGAGCTCAGGCTTTCGGCCATCGCCGAGCAGGTTGGGTACAGCTCGGAGGCTGCCTTCAGCCGCGCTTTCCATCGCCATGTCGGCAAGTCGCCGGCGCAATGGCGGGGCGGCAGGGCAGGGCTGCACTGACGGGCGTCGGGGCGCGTCACCCCGCAAAGTGGACAAAGCCGCCTCGCAAGACTAAAGCCTCTTTTCAACGAACGAGGCAGAGGCGAGCGGATGTCTTTCTGGAAGAACCTTTTCGGTGGTGGCGGCGGGTCGGACAACAAGTCGATCGAGCCGGCAGTGGTGGCGGAAGAGGCCTACAAGGGCTTTACCGTGAAGTCGCTGATCATGCCGGTGGGCAGTGAGTATCAGCTGGCCGGCCTGATCGAGAAAGAGATCGACGGCGAGCTGAAGAGCTACAAGTTCGTGCGCGCCGACCGGTTCTCCTCCAAGGAGGACGTGGTCAGCTTCGCATTGGCCAAGGGCCGTCAGATCATCGACGAGCAGGGCGAAGGCATCTACCGCCCGTAGGCGCCAGCCGGCCGCCTCACGCAACACCAACACCGCTCGCGGGACGCCCCGGCGTTATCCCCGCGAGCTTGCCGCGTGCGCAGAAATGCGCCGCCAACAGGAGTTCCAGCAATGGCCAAGAAACCCACCGCCCGCACCGAGTTCGTGCTGTTCGACGTCATCTACGAGGACGGCAGCCAGCGTTCCAACCGCAAGGTCGATGCCAGCCTGCTCGGCGGCCTCGATGGCGACGACGCGGCGCGCGCCGCGATCATGGAGCAGGACCGCTCCATCGCCGAAAAGTCCGGCCTGCCACCGCTGCAGATCAAGACGCTGAAGCGCAGCGGGAAGTAAGGTCAGACGTCGCGCTCGAACGGCACCTGCCGCCGTTTCTGCCGCCGCGCCTCGGGATCGGGCAGGATGTGGGCGATCAGGCGCAGCGTGTACGAGGTCCGGGCGAGGAAATCGCGCCAGCGATAACCGGGGGTCAGCGGCACCGATGCGCGGTGACTGTCCCGGTCGCGCTTCAAATCGCTGACGCTGGCCGTGGTGGCCTTCCCGTCGCGATGGAACTCGAGCTGCACCACCGGGGCGGGATCGACCTGATAGAGCCTGCGGTTCGGAATGATCGGACCGCCGCGCGAGAAAAAGTAGCGATCGACGGACATCAGGGGCAGGGCAGGGTCGGACAGGGCGCGCTGCGCCATTTGGGCCGAAATGATGTAAGCGCCGGCGCCCATGTGCGATGCCAGCAGCTGGCGCACCTCGAAACGGCCAGCCACGGTGCGGACGACGCGGCCAAGGCGTACGCGCTCGTACACGGTCTCGAGCTTCAGCAACTCAGCGCCAAGCTCGGCATTGAATGCGGGGTCGAGGAAGGCGCCGAGGCCATTTCCCATGACGGCATCGTCCTCGAGGATGAGGGCGTAGGTCTGTCCGGCTTCCAGCATTCGGCGCCAGGTCACTTCGTGGCTCATCACGCAGGCCACTTCCACCCGCGTCATCGCCCACGGGTTGTCCAGGTCGGCGTGCGGGGCCATGCGCGCCTCGGGGACGTCGGCGATGGTCGTTGCATCGATCCGGTCGGCAACGATGCCGAGCCGCGCGAACTGCTCTTCCATGAAGAGGCGGCGATCCACACGCGCTGCGAGGTTGATGTAGTAGACCGGGATCTGGTTGGCGGGGAACGTGGTCACGGTGCCTCTACTGAGCCGGCGAAGGGGATGACGACGCGGGGGCCGCGCAACGCCGCGAGATCGCGCGCGGCCAGGCCGATGAGGCGTCCGACATGGTCGAGGTGCAGCCCGATTACCGCCTTGAGGTCGCGCGCCGGCCGAACCGACGAGGGCGTCCGGGTGGCAGCGATATTGCTCTCGCCGATGCGATCCGCGGCATCGAGCTTGTCGAGTTGAATGCAGGGGCTGGGAATGGCCTGCAGCACGCGGCTGCGCAACAGGTGATAGCCGCCGCGGCCGAACAGGAAGCGATCGATCCCCATCTGGTTGCGGAGCGGGCTCGCCAACGAGCGCTGCGCGGCATCGCGGGTCAGGATGTAGGCCGCGCCCCCCATCTGCGAGGAGCAGAGTTCGCGTAGCTCGGTGCTGCTGACACGTTCCATGGCGGTACCGAGCTTCACCGGGCTGTTGAAGGTCTCGAGCTTCAGCAGATCGGCGGCGAGCCGGCCGGGCAACGCCGAATCGAGGAAGTCGAGCACGGGAGGGGTGAGCAGTACATCGTCTTCGAGCACAAGGGCTGCCGACGCATCGCTGTCGAGCAAGCGGCTCCAGCTGCGCTGATGGCTCAAACCGCAGGCGAGATCGCCCTCGGCGAGCCGCCACAGGCTGTGCGTCGTGCCGTGCCAGTCGACAAGCTCGCGCGGCACCTCATCCATGCGCACCGCTTCGATGCGTTCGGCAACGATGCCCAGCTGCACGAACTGCCGCTCCATGAACGCCCGACGATCCGGACGGGAGGCGAGGTTGATGTAGTAGACGGGGATGGTCTGCATCGCGCGACCGACATGCACGAAGCGGGCAGGGGTGTCCAGTGTCGTGCCACGAGAAGCAGGCGCTGCGGCTCGGCTACATCAATCGGCGCAGGTTCTCGGCAATGGGAAACTGCAACTGGCGGGCCCCCCACAAATCGCCGCTTCCGCCAAATGTCACCAGTATCCGGGCATGGTGGTGGAGGTGCTTTCGTAGTCTTTGCAAGCGGGCCGACAAGGTGGCCGATCGCGATGCTCCTGCCATGCGCTGGGTGTCCAGATCGCTTCGTCCTGCGCCCTTGCGGCCGTCCGCGGTTTGGTCCAGTTGGATGGCCAGGGCGGGAAGCGTCTGGAAGATGCGCGCTTCGTAGCACAGTTCGCCACCCCAGCCGAACAACAGGTGGTCGAGGGCCAGGTTCTCGATATCGGGGCGTGCCAGCAGCCGGCGTGCGAGCCCCGCGGTCATGACGTAAGCGGCCGTGCCGAGGCTGGAAGACATAAGCCTGTTCCGGGTCACGCCCGGCACGCGGGTTGGGATCGAGCGGCCAACCAGGGCATTGGCGAGGCCTCGGGATTCGAGCTGGATCGCTTCCACGCCGCCCGCCAGCAGGTCCGGGTCGCCCAGCAGGGCGGCGACCTGCGTTGCCAGCAGCACGTCATCTTCAAGAATGAGGGCCGCGGGAACGTCCTGCTCGACCATCATGCGCCAGATATTCTGATGGCTGCGGCTGCAGCCGAGTTCGCCGGCGCTGAGCGGTGAACTGGCGGGCAGGTCGGACGCAGCTGGCGTCACCGCCTCGATGCGGGTGGCGGAGAGGCCCAGTGCTGCGAGTTGTCGCTCGACATGCTCCCGTCTATCCGGGCGGGAGGCCATGTTGATGTAGAAGATCGGCAGCAAGCCGGCCCCCGGTTTGTTGAATTGGGGACCGTATTACCACCGATCGGTTCGGCGTCAACGGTTACTCTAGCCGCCCAGCGCCTTGTTTACTGCGGGCTTCACCACCGTGCCGAACAGCTCGATGGCTTTCATCACCTTGGCATGGGGGAGGGTGCCGACACTCAGTTGCAGGCCGAAGCGATCGTGCTTGAACCACTCGTGCTGCATCAGGATCTTGTCGATGACCTGCTGCGGCGAGCCCATGAAATAGGCGCCGGAGGGACTGGCGCCGGCTTCGAACTGGGCGCGGGTGGTCGGCGGCCAGCCGCGTTCGCGGCCGATGCGGCTCATCGCTTCGTGATGGGCGGGGAAGGCGGTGTCGAGCGCATCCTGCGAGTTCTCGGCGATGAAACCGTGCGAAGAGATGCCGATCGGCAGCTCCTTGAGATCGTGGCCGACCTTCTCGGCGGTACGGCGGTAGAGCTCGGTGAACTGCACGAAGGCCTCGGGGTTGCCGCCGATGATCGCGAGCATCAGCGGGAGGCCGTAATAGGCGGCACGCGCAACCGAGTTAGGCGTTCCACCGACGGCGACCCAGAGCGGCAGGGGCTCCTGCACGGGCTTGGGGTAGATGGCGATGCCCGGGATCGGCTTGGTGTGCTCGGAGCCCTCCCACTGCACCTTGCCGCCCTCGCGGATCTTCAACAGCTCGGCGAGCTTTTCCTCGAACAAGGTGTCGTAGTCGTCGAGCTCGTAGCCGAACAGCGGGAAGCTCTCGATGAACGAGCCGCGGCCGGCCATGATCTCGGCGCGGCCGTTCGACAGCAGGTCGAGCGTCGCGAACTGCTGCCAGACGCGGATCGGATCGTCCGAGCTCAGCACGGTGACGGCGGTGGAGAGGCGGATGCGCTTGGTGATGGCAGCGGCGGCGGCGAGGATTGTCACCGGCGCCGAAGCGACGAAATCGGGACGGTGGTGCTCGCCGAGCCCGTAGAAATCGAGCCCGACCTCGTCGGCGAGCTTGATCTCCTCGAGCAGGTCCCTGAGCCGCTCGGCCGGCGACTGCAGGTGGCCACCGTTCAGCGGGTCGGGAGTGTTCTCGGCGAAGGAGTAGAGACCGATTTCCATGGCGCAATCCTCGTTTGGTGCGCCCTAGATGGCTGTGCATTCCCGGGTGCGCAAGAACGCACAGCCTTGTAACTCAGACGCTGCTGGTTGGCACGTAGGACGCGGCCGAGGTCGAGACCGGAGCCGGCGGCGTATGGCCGGCCTGGCGGTGGATTTCGGCGACGAGGCCGGACGGGAGCTTCAGCTTGTAGGCCAGTGCTTCGAGGTACGCGCGCTCGGCGGCGCTGTCGGGGATCATCGCCACGAGCGAGGCGGCGTAGATCTCGGAGGCGTGCTCGGGGGTGTCGGCGCGGGCGACGACGGCGTCGATATCGAGCGGGCTCGCCAGCTCGTCGAAGACGAAGGCCTTCTCCTCGGCGGAGAGCGGCATCGACTCGAGGCGCTTGAAGATGCGGTCCTTTTCCTCGGCGTCGATCTGGCCGTCGGCCTTGGCGGCAGCGATCATGGCGCGGACCAGGGTCTTGCCCAGCTCTTCGCTCTGGTAGGCGGCCTGCGGAGGCGGCACGAAGGCGTCCTGCGACGGCGCCGGGGCACCACTCGAGGCGGCGCCGGCCTGCTGCTGGTTCTTCTGGTAGTTCTGCCAGGCGGAATAGGCGAGGCCGCCGACCGCGGCGACGGCGCCGGCCTTGGCCACGTTGCCGACGAGCTTGCCGAGCCCGCCGCCCGACAGCAGCATGCCGGCCGCGAGCCCGGCGGCTCCTGTCATCGCGGTCCGCTGGGCGTTGGGATCGGTCTGCAGGGCCTTGATGATACCGTCGATGTTGAACATGGCTTTCTCCCAGCTTTTTATGTTTCCCATCGCAGTTAGGTAGCGCGGTCGGGCTGCGCAAGGATGACAAGTTCGCGCAGGGTGCAAAGGTTGCCTTTCTCGGCTCGGCGGGTAGGCTGAGGCGTCACCGAGGGAGGGCTAACACGCGATGGCGAGCGGTCTCGACGATATCGATCACAGGCTGCTGGCCCTGCTGCAGGAAGACGATCGGGTGCCGGTCGCAGAGCTGGGGAAGGCGCTGGGCGTCGCGCCATCGACGCTCAACGACCGCATCCGGCGGCTGATCAAGCTGGGGGTGATCAGCGGCTTTCATGCCCGCGTCGACCCTGAGAAGGTGGGGCTCGATCTCCTCGCCTACGTGTTCGTCGGCTGGAGCGATCCCGCGACCGAGAAGCTGTTCCTCGCCGCGATCGCCAGGTCGCCGGAAGTGCTCGAGGCGCACCACGTCACGGGTTCGTGGAACTACCTGATGAAGGTGCGGCTCCGGACCACGCGCGACCTCGAGGGGTTCTTCGCGCAGGTGGTGAAGGAAGTGCCGGGCGTGCAGCGGACGGAGACGCTGATCGTCCTGTCGTCGCCCAAGGAAACGACGATGATCGTTCCGCCGCAGCCGAAGGCTTAGATGGAAAAGCTCGACCTCAAGAAGCACTACAAGGCGCTCTACAACCCGCCCAAGGGCAAGTTCGAGATCGTCGACGTGCCGTCGCTGCAATATGTGCAGATCGATGGCGCGGGCGATCCCAACAGCGCCGAATCCTACCAGACGGGCGTCGCCTGGCTGTTCTCAGTGAGCTACGCGATGAAGTTCGCGGCCAAGGCCGAGCTGGGCCGCGACTACGTGGTCGGGCCGCTGGAAGCGCTGTGGTGGGCGGACGACATGTCGACGTTCCTCACCCGCAAGAAGAGCGACTGGCAGTGGACGATCATGATCCTGCAGCCGGGGTTCGTCACGGCCAGGCTGTTCGAGCAGGCGGTCGACAAGTCGGGCAAGAAGCTTGGCGCGCCGCCATCGAGCCTGCGCCTCGCGAGCTATCACGAAGGGCTGTCGGTGCAGACGCTGCATGTCGGCAGCTATGACGACGAGGCGTCGACGCTGGCCCGGCTGCACAAGGAGTTCGTGCCGGCGAACGGGCTCAAGGAAACCGGCCACCACCACGAGATCTATCTCAGCGATCCGCGCAAGGTGGCCGCGGAGAAGCTGAAGACGATCCTGAGGCAGCCGGTGAAGCGCATCTGACGCCGCACGCAAAATGCCCCGGCAGCGACTGCCGGGGCCGAGGGGAGCTTTGGGAGGATCCGAAGCTCAGTGACGTGTGCTCTTGTTCTTGTGAACGAGCTTACTGCGCGGCCGGAGCCTCAGTCGCCGGAGCGGCGTCGGCAGGGGCAGCGGGCTCAGCGGCCGGAGCCATCGGGGTGGCTTCGGTGCCGGTCGCCGGGGCTTCAGTCATCGGCGCCGGAGTGGCCGGAGCTTCAACGGCAGGCGTGGTCGACGTCGTCGACGGACCGGAGTTGGCCGAGAAGACCAGATAGCCGATGGCGAGCAGCGCCAGGGCAACAATGATGCCTACGAACCAGCCGGTCGCGCTCGACTCGCGGGTGTAGACGGTGCGGTTGGTGTCGTCGCTCGAGTAGACGGTATCGCGTTCGGGGACAGCCATGATCAAGCTCCTTTGTTTGAGTACCGTATGGCGGCAATAACTCGGGAACCGCGGGAATTGTTCCCGCAAACTTGATCAATTGCGGGATTGATTCCGGCTCGTAGCACAAAGCCTTGGCCAACAAGGCGATTTCAGCCCGCAGGGGATGAAGAAAAGTTGTCGCCAAAGGCTCAGGTTTCAGACGATTTTGCGGTTTTCTCGTCGCCGGCGCGGTTGGCCTTGCCGATCGATTTGGTCTGGGCGGAGATGCGATCGATGAACGCGAGGAACAAGGCCGAGACGACGAAGGCGAGGTGGATCAGGGTGAACCACATCAGCTTGTCGGCGGTGTAGCTCGACACGTTCAGGAACACCTGCAGCAGGTGGATCGACGAGATGGCGACGATGGTCGAAGCCACCTTGATCTTCAGCGAGCCGGCGTCGATCTCGCCCAGCCAGTGCACCGCGTCGCCGTCGTCGAAGCGCGAGACGTAGTTTTCGTAGCCCGAGATGATCACCATGACGACGAGGCTGGCGACCAGCGCGGCATCGATCAGCGCCAGCATCTTGAGGATGGCGTCGGCTTCATCGATGACGAAGACATGGCTGATGAAGTCCCAGAGCTTCACGCCGAAGGTCGCGGCATAGACGGCCAGCGCCACCGCCAGCCCGAGATAGAACAGTACCAGCAGCCAGCGCGAGGCGAGGATCACCGCTTCGATGACGAGTTCGAGACGCTTGGGCATGCTGGCTCCGGCAGGGATGGTCGTGCACGAGGGATAGCGGATTTTCGGGGGGAGGCAAGGGGCGGGGGTGACGCAGGAGGGGAGAGCCCCGACGGCGACCTCCGTCCAAGAAAGCGAATGGGCCGGAGATCGCTCTCCGGCCCGTCGTCAGTTCACTTGCCTAACTCAGTTGCGCTTGTCGGCAACCGTGATCAGCGAGGTGATGCGCTTGATCGAGACGCGACGGTTCAGCTTCTCGGCCTTCTCCGTCTTCACCTTCAGGTAGCGCTCGCCATAGCCCTGGGTGACCAGGTTCTCGGGCGGCACGTCGTAGAAGTCGGTCAGGATGCGGGCGACGGTCGAGGCGCGCTGGTCCGACAGGATGAGGTTGGCCTGGTCGCCACCCACGGCGTCGGTGTGGCCTTCGATGAGGAAGGTTTCGCCCGGGTTGTCCTCGAGGATCTTCAGCATGGCGTTGGCGACCTTGCTGAGCGCCCCGACCTGGCTGCGGGCAATGGTTGCCGCACCCGAGTCGAAGGTCAGGCCACCGACTTCGACGCGACGCACCGAGTCACGGATACGGGCCGAACGCTTCACTTCCTCGATGGTGTAGATCTTGCGGACCTGCTCCACCGGCGGTTCACGGAAGAACAGCTCGACCTCTTCCTCGTCGGCGTCGCCGGCGTCGAGGATGTAGTCGCGGATCGGAATGGTCAGGCGCAGCGGGGGCAGGTCGTCGCCCGGGTCGCGCCAGTTGCCGAAGTAGTCGTCATCCTGCTCGAAATCGTCCTCGTCCTGGTAGGCGAGGATGTACTCGCGGCCGTCCGGCATGATGCGCGAACGCTTGAGCACGTTGCCCCACCTGTCGCGGATGGTGACGATCTGCACGCCGTTCGGGCGCTCGATGGTCTCCTTCACGCGGCCGCCGGGCAGGCGCTCGTAATAGACCTCGTCCTCATCGCTGTCGCGGATGCGGTCGAAATCCTGGGCCGGGTTCGAGATCACCAGATTGATGCCGATCTGGAAGATGAAGCCGGAGTTGGTGAAGTTGTTGCCTGGCTTGGTGCCGGGCTTGCCACCATTGTTGTTGTTATTGTTGTTGTTCGAGTTGTTGTTGTTGGTGATGTTCGTCGTGTTGTTCGTGATGTTGGTCACGTTTGTCACGTTGGTGATGTTGTTGATGATGGTGACGTTCTGCGGCACCTCCACCACCGGCAGGGCGTCGACGGCGATCTTCTCGCCTTCCACCTTGGCCAGCGACTGCACCTCGACCGGGGCGATTTCGGCCTGAGCGGCCTTGTCATCGGCCGGCGGCGGAGCGACCGGCTGGTCCGGAGCAACCGGCTGTTCGGCCGGCGCCTGGCCCTCGACCACCTGGGTGGCGAAGTCCTTGGCGCTGTCGAGCACCGGAGCCGCTTCCTCGGGGGCAACCGTCTCAGGCAGCACTTCGACGGCCTGCGGGGTCACCGCTTCCTGGGCGCCCGGCAGCTCGGAGATGGGCGGGGTGGTTTCCGCCGCCGGCTGTACTTCGGGAACCGGGGGCAGGGTGATGCCGTACTGCGCGAGGCACTGGGCGACGTCGGAAACACCCAGCGCGGCGCAGATGTCGGCGAACTGCTTGTTGGCAGCGTCGAGGGTCGACTGACCCGAGACGTCGCCGGCTTCGAGCTGGCCGATACCGACGTTGTAGAGCTCGACGGCAACGCCAAGCTGATCCTGCGCGGCGGCGACCGGATCGACTGCATTGGCATCAGCCGGCTGGTCGGTCGGGCCGGCCTCGGCGGGCTGCTCAGCGGCCGGCTGTTCAGCGGGCTGCTCGGCCGCCGGCTGCTCAGCGGGCTGCTCGGCTGCGGGCTGTTCCGCAGGCTGTTCAGCTGCGGGCTCGGGCAGCGGGGGCAGGTCCTGGCCGATGCACGACTTGATGTCCTGGTAGCCGTTGGCGGTGCACAGTTCCTGGATGCGCGCGGCGGCGGCATCGGCGATCGGCTTGGCGCCGGCGTAGTCGCCGGCGGCGGCCTGGTTCAGTGCGGCCTGGTACTGGTCGAGCGCGGCCTGCAGGTCGGCAACGAACTGCGCCTGCGCGTCTTCGGCGGCCTTGGCATCGCCAGCGGCCTTGGCCTCCTCGGCGGCTTTGGCATCAGCTTCGGCCTGCGCGGCGGCGGCAGCGGCTGCTGCATCCTCAGCGGCCTTGGCGTCCTCAGCGGCCTTGGCATCGGCCTCGGCCTGTGCGGCGGCAGCAGCAGCAGCTTCGTCCTCGGCGGCCTTCGCATCCGCGGCTGCTTTGGCGTCGGCCTCGGCCTGCGCCTGAGCTGCGGCAGCTTCTTCAGCGGCCTTGGCTTCCTCGGCGGCCTTGGCATCAGCCTCGGCCTGCGCCTGCGCGGCTGCAGCTTCCTCAGCGGCCTTGGCTTCTGCAGCCGCCTTCGCGTCTGCCTCAGCCTGCGCCTGTGCGGCGGCTGCTGCTTCGGCGGCTCTGGCTTCTTCGGCTGCCTTGGCGTCGGCTTCCGCCTGCGCGGCGGCTGCCGCGGCTTCCTCGGCGGCCTTCGCCTCTTCGGCGGCGCGAGCTTCCTCGGCCGCCTGGGCGTCAGCGTCGGCCTGCGGGTTTGCTGCAGGCTGACCGCCGCCGGTGATGGCAGCGATACATTCCTGGACACTCGAGTAGCCGTTCACGATGCAGGTATCGGTCAGCGCCTGCTGAGCAGCGTTGATCGCGTCTGCGTCGCCGGAGGCCTGTGCTTCCTGCAGGGCCTGGTACTCGGCCTGCTGCGCGAAAGCGGCGCCCGGCACCAATGCGAGAACGGCGAGACTGGTGCCGGTCAGGAGCCAGTTTCGAAAGCGCATGGGTTTTATCCTTGTTTTGGAGTCAGTTGTACGAGAAGTGGCGCAGAGCGGCTGAACCGAACCTGAACGTCCGGGAAACCTGCTGCGATATGAATTAGCCCATTAAGTGCCGAACGCCCTCGGCGCACGTGCGGTTCCCTGGCGCGACAGGACCGGTCAATCGTGGCACCAGTTGGGCCGCCGCGCACCACCGAGCAATGGACGGATTCGGTTGCGGCAGCCTAGGGTCGGCGGCCCAATTCGTGCGATCCGATTGGGGGTTGGGTATTGGAGTCGATCTTGGGCGAGCTTCTGAGCTATTGGCCGTTTGTCCTCGGGCTGCTGGCTACCGGCGTGATCTCCGGCATCGCGGCAGGGCTGCTGGGAATCGGTGGCGGGGCGATCATCGTGCCGGCGCTCGCCTCGGCACTGGCGCTGCTCGGCTACAATAGCGACGTGGTGCAGCACATCGCCGTGGGCACCTCCCTCGCCATCATCATCCCGACCGGCATCGCCAGCGCGCGGGCGCACGACAAGCGTGGCGCGGTGGATCACCGTATCCTCAAACTCTGGGCGCCGGTCGTGGTGGTCGCGACCTTTGTCGGCGGGCTGATGGCCGGGCTCTATACCGGCGACGTGCTGCGCATCGTGTTCGGCGTGGTGGCGCTGTTCATCGCTGCCAACATCGTGCTGCCGTTCCAGGAGCGGCTGATGGGGCATCTGAGGGACTCGGCACTGACGCATCGGATCTCCGCCGCCGTGGTCGGCTACATCTCGGCGCTGATGGGGGTCGGGGGCGGCTCGCTGAGCGTGCCGACCATCCACGCGTTCGGCGCGTCGATGCACAAGGCAGTGGGCACGGGCGCGGCCATCGGGGTGTTCATCGCGCTCTCGGGCACGCTCGGCTTCATCATCTCGGGCTGGAGCGTCGAGGGCCGTCCGCCGCTCAGCCTCGGCTACATCAACATCGTGGCGCTGGTGCTGATCGGCGCGACCGCGGCGCTCTGCGCACCATGGGGCGCGGCGCTGGCGCACCGGCTGCAGCAGCGGACACTGAAGCTGGCCTTCGCGGTGTTCCTGACGCTGGTCGGGCTCAACATGATCTGGAAGGCGATCGCAGGGTAGGGCGGGCGCCCGAAGGCGCCCACCCGAAGCGATTACTTGCCGGCGAAGTCCCAGGTGACCTGGACGTTGATCGAGTAGCTGAGCTCGCCGCCCTCGATCGGCACGGCGCCGGCCGACATGGCATCGGCCGAGGCCTTCATCATGTACGGCTGCGGGGCGCCCATGCCCTGCACTTCGCTGATGTTGCGGATGCTGCCGAGGCCCTCACCGGCGACGCCGGCATAGAGTTCGGCCTTGGCCTTGGCATCGGCGAAGGCGGCCTTGCGGGCTTCGTCGTAGAGCTTGGACGGATCGGCGACCGAGAAGCTGACGCCGTTGATGGTGTTGGCGCCGACGGTCACGGCCTTGTCGAGCACCGAGCCGAGCGTCGCCAGCTCGCGCACCCGCACGTTGACGTTGTTGTAGACCTGGTAGCCGTTGATCTTGGGCGGCAGCTGGTAGCCGTTGGCGTCGCGCGCGTCGGAATAGACGTAGTTCGGGTTCACCGAGAAGCCCGAGGTCTGGATGTCGCGTGCTTCGATGCCGGCGGCCTTCAGCGTCTCGATCAGTTCGCCCATCGCCTTGGTGTTGGCATCGAGCGCCTCGCGGGCGGTAGCGCCCTGGCTGGTGACGCCGGAATTGACGAAGGCAGTGTCGGGGGCCGCAGACACTTCACCGATGCCGCTGATCGAAATGGTGCCGTTCACGGGCGTGGTCTCCTGCGCGAATACGGGGGCAGCGGTCAGCGCGGTAGCGAGGAACAGGGGAATGAGGGCGGCAGTAATGGGACGCATGCGTCTCTCCTATGTGGCCTGCGGCGGGGAAGTATGTCCCAGCCGATCAGCGTGTTAGTGCGGCGAACCTGAACAGGATTTGAACGCCGCTTCCGAGACATAAGACGCCGCACATTGCGCCAACCTTGGGTCGCCGACCGACGAAAGTTTGAGTTACGTGCCTCGCCGTTCGCTGGACAGGGTTCGGGGTGGCGGGTTAGGTAGCCCGTCCGAAAACCGGGGGAGTGCCGTGGCCAATCCGATCGTTCCAAGCGAAGGCGTACTCCTCGGGCGGGCCAGGGTGCCTGGATACGAGCACCCGCGGGTGATCACGGTGCGCGGCGAGGATATCGTCGATATCACCGCCAAGGCCGCGCCGACCTCGCGCGACATCGCCGAGCAGGCCGATCCGGCCGCCTACGTGGCGTCGGCCAAGGGGCCGGTGATCGGCAACCTGCATCAGATTCTCGCCAATTCGTGGTCGGGCAAGACCGACCTCAAGGCGCCCTCGCTGCTGTCGCCAATCGATCTGCAGGCGGTGAAGGCCGCCGGCGTGACGTTCGTGGTGTCGCTGCTCGAGCGCGTCATCGAGGAGCAGGCGCGCGGCGACAAGGCCAAGGCCGACGAGCTGCGCAAGGACATCCTCGGGCTGGTCGGCACCGATCTCAGCCAGCTCGAACCGGGTTCGCCCGCGGCGATGGAGGTCAAGAAGACCCTGATCGCGCGCGGCGTGTGGAGCCAGTATCTCGAGGTCGGCATCGGGCCGGACGCCGAGATCTTCACCAAATGCCAGCCGATGGCTTCGGTCGGCTTCGGCGCCGATGTCGGCATCCTGCCGATCTCGGAGTGGAACAACCCCGAGCCGGAACTGGTGATGGTCGTTGCGTCCAGCGGCAAGATCGTGGGTGCGACGCTCGGCAACGACGTGAACCTGCGCGACGTCGAGGGCCGCTCGGCGCTGCTGCTCGGCAAGGCCAAGGACAACAATGCCTCCGCCTCGCTCGGGCCGTTCATCCGACTGTTCGACGGCAAGTTCACCATCGAGACGGTGAAGCAGGCCGATATCGCTCTGAGCGTCACCGGCGATGACGGGTTCGAGCTGACCGGCGTCTCCAACCTCAGCCAGATTTCGCGCTCGCCGGAGTCGCTGGTGGCGGCTTCGATCGGCCGGCACCACCAGTATCCGGATGGCTTCGTGCTCTATACCGGCACCATGTTCGCGCCGGTGAAGGACCGCGGCGGCGCCGGCAAGGGCTTCACCCACAAGATCGGCGACGTGGTGTCTATCTCGACGCCGTCGCTCGGCACCCTCTCCAACACCGTGCGCCTCTCCACCGAGGCCGCCCCCTGGATCTATGGCACCAGCCACCTGCTGCGCGACCTCGCCAAGGCCGACCTGCTCTAACGAAGGAAGTTTCCCGATGACCGAACTGCACAAGAATCTCATCAACGGCGAATGGGTCGGCGGGGACGGGGTGGACAACATCAACCCCTCCAACACCAACGAAGTGGTGGGCGTCTATGCGCGCGCCAGCCAGCAGGACACGCTCGACGCCATCGCGGCAGCCAAGGCGGCGTTCCCGGCCTGGTCGCGCTCGGGCATCCTGCAGCGCTGGGAAATCCTCAGTAAGACCGCGCACGAAATCTTCGCCCGCAAGGCCGAGCTCGGTGAGCTCCTGAGCCGCGAAGAGGGCAAGACCCTCGCCGAGGGTATCGGCGAAGTCACCCGCGCCGGACAGATCTTCGAGTTCTTCGCCGGCGAAGCGCTGCGCCTGTCGGGTGAGAGCGTGCCGTCGGTGCGTCCGGGCGTCGGCGTCGAGATGACCCGCGAGGCGATGGGCGTTGTCGGCATCATCACGCCGTGGAATTTCCCGATCGCCATCCCGGCCTGGAAGATCGCGCCGGCGCTCTGCTACGGCAACACCGTAGTGTTCAAGCCGGCTGACCTCGTGCCGGGCTGCTCGTGGGCGATCGTCGACATCCTCAACCGCAACGGGCTGCCCAAGGGCGTGCTGAACCTGGTGATGGGCAAGGGTTCGGTGGTCGGCCAGACCATGCTCGATAGCAAGGACATCGTGGCGCAGACCTTCACCGGCTCGGTCGGCACCGGCCGTCGCGTGGCGGAAGCCAGCGTCAAGGTGATGCGCAAGTTCCAGCTCGAGATGGGCGGCAAGAACCCGACCATCGTGCTCGACGACGCCGACCTGAAGGTGGCGGTCGAAACCACGGCGCAGAGCGCGTTCTACTCGACTGGTCAGCGCTGCACCGCCTCGTCGCGGCTGATCGTCACCGAAGGCATCCACGACGCGTTCGTTGCGGCGCTCACCGAGCGCATCCGCAACCTCAAGGTCGGCGACGCCATTGCCAAGGACACCGAGATCGGCCCCGTCGTCGATCCGGGCCAGCTCAAGCAGGACACCGACTACATCGAGATCGGCAAGGGCGAGGGCGCGAAGCTGGTCGTCGGCGGCGAGCTGGTGAAGCGCGACAACCCGGGCTACTTCCTGCAGCCGGCGCTGTTCACCGAGGCGCACAACAACATGCGCATCGCCCGCGAGGAGATTTTCGGGCCGGTGGCCGCGGTGATCCGCGTGAAGGACTATGACGAGGCTCTGGCTGTCGCCAACGACACCGAGTTCGGGCTGTCGGCCGGTATCGTCACCACCTCGCTCAAGTACGCGACGCACTTCAAGCGCAACGCCGAAGCCGGCATGGTGATGGTCAACGTGCCGACCGCCGGTGTGGATTTCCACGTGCCGTTCGGTGGCCGCAAGGGCTCGAGCTACGGCCCCAAGGAGCAGGGCAAGTACGCCGCGGAGTTCTTCACCCAGGTGAAGACGGCCTACACCGCCGCGGGTTGATCCGTTCGCCGAGAGATTTGGGCCCGCGCATCGAGGGATGCGCGGGCCCTCTGCGTTACTCGGGCTTCAGGCCGTAGACCGAGATCACGTTGCCCTTGCTGGTCGTGGTGCTCTTGATGAGCTGGAGCCGGGTGACCGGGTCGGTGGCCTCGAACATCCGCTTGCCGGCGCCGGCGACCACCGGGTGGGTGATCAGCGTCAGTTCTTCGAGGAGGCCGGCGAAGAACAGCTGGCGGGCCAGCGAGACGCCGCCCATCACGGCGATGTCGCCGCCATCCTTGGCCTTCAGCTGCCGGGCGAACTCGACCACGTCGCCCTCGATCAACGTCGAGTTCTGCCACTTGAGGTCGGCCTGCTTGAGCGTCCGCGAGGCGACGAACTTGGGCATGTTGTTGATGAAGCCGGCGAAGTCCTGGTCGGCTTCGGCATTCGGCCAGTAGCCGGCCCACTCCCCATACCCGACCCGGCCCAAGAGGACGGTGTCGATCTTGGGCATGGTCTCGCCGAGCAGCGCGCCCAGCTCGTCGTCGAAGGCATCGAACTGCCAGAGGTTGGGCGACTCGATGACGCCATCGACCGAGTGAAAGTAGCCTGCAGTGATCTTGCGCATTGTCATTCTCCTGTTTCGCCGGCCCGCCAATGGGCCGTTCATCAACACGACGAACGGCTTTCGACGCGATCGACACGAGGGTGCAGAAAAATCGTGACGAGAGGGAGAATGGTGGTCAGAGGCAGCGGGTTGCGACCTACCGCTTTGCTTCCGGGCCACTGCTTGCTAAGGAGGCGGCGCTCCGTTTCGGAGCAGGGGCCCATAGCTCAATGGTTAGAGCCGACCGCTCATAACGGTCTGGTTCCAGGTTCGAGTCCTGGTGGGCCCACCATTCCCTTCATTCCGCCCGCACCACCTCGAACAGGTTGCCTTCGATCGTCGTGATGTAGAGCTCGCCTTGGCTGTCGAGGCCGAAGGAGGTGATGGCGCCGATGCCGCCGAGTTGGGCGGTCCAGTCGATGACGTCGCCGGCTTCGCCGTCGGCGTAGGCGAACGAGTTGACGCGGCTGTCGCAGAAGTCGGCGAAGAAGTATTGGCCGCTGATCTCGGGGATGGCCTTGCCGCGATAGACGTAGCCGCCGGTGATCGAGCAGCCGCCGGTGTCGTGCGAGTAGCTGTAGGTGGGCGGCACGAGGCCGGTCTGCTCGCAGCCCCGGGCGCCGTAGCAGGCGGGGCCTTCCATGATCTTCCAGCCGAGATTGGCGCCGGCAGATTCGGCGGTGATGACGGTGATCTCTTCGTGGGCGTTCTGGCCGACATCGGCGACGTAGAAATCGTCGCCGTCGAACGCCATGCGCCACGGGTTGCGGACGCCGAGAGCGAAGATCTCCGGTCGGCCGCCGCCCTCGGCGAAGGGATTACCGGCCGGGATGGCGTAGGGCGCCGCGGCGTCGACGTCGAGCCGCAGGAGCTTGCCGAGCAGCTCCTCGGGGTTCTGGGCGCGGTTCTCCGGGTCGCCGCCCGCGCCGCCATCGCCCATGCCGACATAGAGGTAGCCGTCCGGGCCGAAGCCGAGCCAGCCGCCATTGTGGTTGGCATAGGGCTGGTCGATGCGCAGCAGCTCGGTCGCCGAGGCCGGGTCGGCGACCGAGGGATCGGCCGACACCTTGTAGGCGACGACGCGGGTGTCGCCGTCGGCGTCGGTGTAGTTGACGAAGAAGCGGCCGTTGCTGGCGTAGTCAGGGTGGAAGGCGAGGCCGAGCAGCCCCTGTTCGCCGCCGCTGCTGATGCTGCCGCTGAGATCGAGGAACGGCGTCTCGGCGAGCTGGCCATCGACGAGAATGCGGATGCGTCCGGTCTGCTCGACCACGAACAGCCGCGGATCGGCGGGCGGGGCCACGGCGTAAACCGGCTGGTCCAGCGCATCGGTGATGAGCTTGGCGCTCAGCGTCACCGGCTGGGCCAGGGCCGAACCAAGGCCGAGGGCGAGCGCAGCGGCGAGGGTGGTCAGAAACAGGCGCATCAGCAAATCTCCGGTGGGACTAGTCGAGGCGAAGCGGCGGAATTCCGGGATCCATCGAGAAATGGCTGTGCGTGCAGACGAGGCCCCGGCCACGGCGCTCGAGCACCAGTGTGCAGCGACCGCGCCGTTCGTACCAGCCGCCATCTTCGGTCATGCCCTCGGAGCGCCAACGCAGGGCGAGCGTCGTGGTGTCGTCGCCAGTCGACAGGCGCGATGGAGCCTCGAAAGCGAAGCCGCGGATGGTGCCCCAGATCTTCCGCCACTGCTCCTGCTCGAGCGCGTCGAGCCCGCTCATGGTGCCGGCCAGCGAGCCAAAAGCCACGACATCGTCGGCGAACAGCTGACGGGCCGATTCGTAGTCGCCAGCGTTGATCAGCTGCTCCCAGGCGCGGAGCCAGGAGGCGGCATCGGAGGGCGGAACGTCGGCGAGATCGGGATCGCGGAAATCCTGAAACATCGCGTAGTCGGTCTCGCCCGCCCACAAGCGCCCGAGCTTGTCGTCGAGGTCGGGCGAGCGCCAATGCGCCTGGCCGCCCCACGAGTACGGCGTCAGCTCGCCGACCTTGAGGCCATCGCGGGTGAGGTAGAAATCGACGCGCAGGTGATCCAGCCCCTCGGACAGCGCCTCGGCCAGATCGATCAGCTCGATGCGCAGCGCGTCGGGCAGCTCCATCCGTGTGCTCGGGATGGAGACGACGCCGATCTCGAGCTGCCGCCCGGTCGGATCGAACCAGGCGTCGCGCCGTTCCGGCAGGGTCTTGCGGCCGGTGAAGCGGCGGATCAGCCGGGCCTGACCGCCGAAGGTGAAGACGTTGATCTCGGGTGGCGTACCGCCGTCGGGGCCCTCGAGCAGCGGCTCGGCGAGGAGCTGGCGGGGCACGCCGCGATAGCCCCATTCGGGGTGGCGGCGGCCGGAGCGGCGGGCCCTGAGCCAGCTCTGCGCGATGGCCGAGAGGTGAGCGGTGTTGCGGTCGGCGGGGCTGCGGACCAGCACGAACTTGCCGCTGTCGCCGCTGGGTTTCAGCACGAAACGCGCGGGCAGGGCGGACCAGTCGATGTCACGCGGGCCGCGCCATTTGCCCAGCAGCGGCACCTTGTAAGCTGGGCCAACGCGGCGGGCGATGTAGTCTTTGGTGGCGATCTTGTCGCTCAGCATGGTCAGTCGCGGGTCGCGATCATAGACCAGCCGATGCAGCATGCGCTCGTTGAAGGTGCGGGGGCTGGCGAGGTCGGGAGCGCGGCCGAAAATGCGGCGGAAGGTGCGCTCCAGCCTGTGCCGGGTATGAGCAATTTCTAGTGCGCGCAACAGCTTAGGCTGTTCCACGCGCGGCTGGGTGGTCGTCATTACCGAGTCCGTACCAACGCGCCCCCGCGCAGATCGGCTTCTACGGGGAGGGGCGCGCGACGGTCAAGCGCTGGTCGTGCTGACGCTGTCCTGAAGGGCGGCAAGCTCGCTTTCGGCACGCAGTGCGCGGTCGCGCCAGTCCTCGATGGTGAGTCCGTCAAGGCGGGCGGGCTCGGCCGGAGCGGCGGCTTCGATCTCGGGGAGCGGGGCGCCGGTCAGCTTGGCGTGCAGGGCCTCGATATAGGCCGCGTCGTCGGCATGCAGGGTCCCCGCGTCGAACTCCGCCTCCCAGCGGTTCAGATCGGCGGTGGTCTCCTCGTTCATGCTGCCGGTTGCCAGCAATTCCTTGATCAGCGCATCGACCGCCACGGGCATCTCCTGTTGAGTTCGGCGCAACCTATCCAAAGCCGCCGCAAAGGGGAACCCGGCGCGACAACCCGCCTCAAGTGGGTAGAAAGCTCCGCTTTCACCCCGAGCGGAACGCCTTGCTGAGGAAGGCGGAGCCGGCGATGCCGAAGCGCCAGGGCAGGTCGGCGGCCTTGGTGATGCCGATGCGGGGGCCGATCACCACTGCCCTCGGAGATTCGGCAGGGCGGAAGCGGAACACCGGGGCGTCGATCATCAGGCCGTCATGCGCCTTGGTCACCGCCAGCGCCTGGCCGACCTTGCCGGGACCGGAGCAGAGGTCGCGGGTGTTCGAGAGGCCACGACGCTCGGCCATTTTCTCAATGCCGTCAGTGGGTTCGATGGCGCGGATGAGGATGGCGGAGGCGTCGGCGCAGACGAAGTTGAAGCACCAGTGGATGCCGTAGGAGCGGTAGACATAGACGTGGCCGGGGCCGAGGAACATCGCGGCGTTGCGCTCGGTTTTGCCGCGATGGGCGTGCGAGGCCGGCTCGTTCGGGTGGTAGGCCTCGGTCTCGGCGATGCGCCCGCCGACGCCGTCGACGAGGAATTCTGCGCCCAGCAGTTCGCGGGCGACGAGGGTGACTTCGCGATTGAAGAAGGCGATCGGATCGAAGGCGGGCATGCGCTGGAGACTGGGGAATTAGCCCAGCGAATGCAAGCCGCTACACCTTCTTGGTGGTGCCGCCCTGGATGCGGGCAGCGGCGATGCGCAGCGTCAGGTTGATCGACTCGCCGACGTTGGAGGTGCCGCCCGAGATCAGGGCGGAATTGTTGTTGGCGGAGGTCGCGAGATCCGACTGCGCCTGTGCGCGGCGCTTCAGGCGCGCGCCCTCGGCCTCGGCGTAAAGCGAGGCGCGGGGAAGCCAGTTCATGGAGCGCTTTTGTATCTGCATTGCTGACCAACCTGCGGCCGTAAGATGAACGAAACATTAACGGCGTCTGAACGGCTTGCCGAACAGGTCAACCCCATGAGAAAGCTCCCGCATAGGAGTGCGGCATGGCGGATTCACTGAAGTTTGGCACCAGCGGCCTGCGCGGGCTTGCGGTCGATCTCACGGGGGGCGCGGCGCGGCGCTACACGGCGGCGTTCCTCAAGCATATCGGGCCGACGGCCGGCGGGCATGTCTATCTCGGCCGCGACCTGCGCGCCTCGAGCCCGGCGATTGTTGCCGATTGTGCCGTGGCGATCCGCGCCGCCGGGCTGGTGCCGGTCGACTGCGGTGTGCTGCCGACCCCGGCGCTGGCGCTGCACGCGATGGCGCAGGGCGGACTGGCGATCATGGTGACGGGCAGCCACATCCCGGCCGATCGCAACGGGCTCAAATTCTACGTGGCAGCCGGCGAGATCACCAAGGCGGACGAGGCGGGCATAGCCGCGGCGCTGACCGATGTCGTGCCGACCGGCGAGGGCGTGGCAGAAGACGGCAGCACCGCCGCGGGCGATCGCTACCGGCAGCGCTATCGTGGGCTGCTCGATCCGGCGGCGCTGAAGGGCTGGCGCATCGGGGTGTTCGAGCACTCGTCGGTGGCGCGCGACCTGCTGGTGTCGTTCCTCACCCGGGCCGGCGCCGACGTGGTGCGGCTCGGCCGCTCCGACAGCTTTGTCGCCGTCGACACCGAGGCGTTCTCCGACCCGCTGTTCGAGCCGCGCCTGACCTGGATCCGGCAGCACGGTCTCAATGCGATCGTCTCCACCGATGGCGACGGCGACCGGCCGCTGCTGATCGACGGCGAGGGCAACTTTGTGCGCGGCGACGTGCTCGGCATGCTGGCGGCGCGCTTCCTCGGCGCCGACCGGGTGGTGACGCCGGTGACGTCCAACTCGGCGATCGAAGGCGTCGGCTGGTTCGGTCGGGTTGACCGCACGAAGGTCGGCTCCCCCTACGTCATCTCCGGTATGGAGGACGCGGCGGCCGGCTCCCCCGGCGCCGTGGTCGGGTTCGAGGCCAATGGCGGGCTGCTGCTGGGCAGCGAAGTGACGATCAACGGCCGCACGCTGAGCCCTTTGCCGACGCGCGACGCGGTGCTGCCGATGCTGGCGGTGCTCGGCACCGCCGCCAAGCTCGGCGAGAGCGTCGCCGGGCTGGTGCGCACCTTGCCGGTCCGCGCCGCGCTCAGCGACCGGCTGGCGCACGTGGCGAACGAACGGAGTGCCGCGTTCTTAACGGGGCTGGTCGAGCAGCCCGGCTACGCCAAGGAGTTCTTCGCGCCCGTAGGCGAGGTGCAGAGCGTCTCCACCATCGACGGCCCGCGCTTCTCGCTGGTCTCGGGCGACACGGTCCACTACCGCGCCTCCGGCAATGCCCCGGAGCTCCGCTGCTACGTCGAGGGGGTTACGCCGGAGCGGGCAAAGGAGCTGCTGGACTGGGGGCTCGGCGCGGCTAGCGCGGTGGTGCGGTAGCTCCGGCTTCGGTTGGCTGAGCTCCGACGGCACCCACCGGCCGTCATCCCGACGAAAGCCGGGACCCAGTGCGCATACACATCCATGGGTACGATCTAGCCGACCTTGCTGTGACAGACCGGTTGGATTCGTGCCTCTTCCACGCTGAGCAGTAGGTCCCGACTTTCGTCGGGATGACGGCCAGTGGGAGGGAAGAGATCGAGGATCGTGCGGGTAGCCTCGCTACTCCCGCACCACCACGAACGCGGCGGCGCTGGCCATGATGACGCCGGCGGTGCGGTTGAGGATGCGTAGCGCTTTGCTCGATTTGAAGAAGTCGCGCGCCGCTGCCGCCAGCCCGGCGTAGGCGCAGCCGATGGCCAGGAGCACCACCACGACGATGCCGGTGAGCTCGGCGAAGCCCAGCGCGGTGATCGGCTTGTCGAGCGGGATCACGGTGGGCAGCAGGGCCAGGTAGAAGACGATGGTCTTGGGGTTGCCCATGGTGAGGGCGAAGCCCGAGAGGAAGGTCTTCCAGGCGCTGGCGTCTTTCTTGGCGCCGATCTGCTCGGAGCCGGGTTTGGCACTCCAGAACTGCCAGGCGACATAGAGCAGGTAGAGCGCGCCGGCCCACTTCACCACGAAGAACACCGGGCCGAACCAGGTGGCGATGGCGGCGAGGCCGAACAGCGCGAACACCAGGTAGACGAGATCGCCGGCGAGGATGCCGAGCACCATCGGGAAGGCCGAACGGAAGCCGCCGCCGAGCGCCCGCGCCACCACTGCCGCGACGCCTGGCCCCGGCACGATCACCGCGATGGCATAGGCGATGGTGAAGGCGACGAGGGTGACGATATCCATGGCAGGGCTCCGAACAGGCAGCCGTTCTAGCGCCGGCCGGAAACGGCGGCAAGCTGGCCCGATGGGTGGGGAGGCCCGGCTTCCGTGAAGGAGCCGCGGGTATTTGCCTGTCAGTCGCGGGGGCGAGGCCAGTGGCAGTACGCCCATAGCAGGGCAAGCGTCACCAGCGGCGCGGCCGCGGCGACGAGCGGCTGGAAGGCATCGGGAAACCACGCGGCGGCGAGCGTCCAGGGCAGGCCGATGACGACCAGGAAGACCCCGGCCAGCGGCGCTGGGGCGAAGCCGAACCAGCCCAGCGCGCTGATGCCGGCGAAGGCGAGGGCCGCGAGGTAGAGCACGGCGAAGGCGCGCACCACCATGCGGCAAAGCCAGCGGGCGGCTTCCAGCCGGTAGTGCCGGCCGACGCGGCCCGCGGCATGCCGGCCGTCGACAGCCACGACCTCGGGAGCTGCCGGCGGTTCACGCCGGCGGCGACGGACGGTCGGATAGGTGCTTGGTGCGCGGCTGTCCCTCATTGCGCCGATGAGGGTAGGCGCGGCGGGTTATGGATTGCTTAGGCCAATAGGCTGATGCCCGGCATGGTTTCCCATGTCGTAACGCGACCTGCCGGCGGCGCTGCGGATCGGGTCAGCAGTCCGGATAGAGGTAGCGGTTGGCCTCACTCACGTCGGCGGGGCAGCCCGCGCCGGGGCCGTGCTTGGTGTTGATCTTGATGCCGCAGCTGGCGGGTTTGACGATATCGACCGACTTGAACCTGCCCTGCGACACCGGCATGTGGACGCAGACGCCTTCGCCGGCGTTCCACCAGTAGCTGCCCTTGACGTTCTCGTAGCCGAGGTTGGTGAGGCCACCTTCGGCCTGGCCGGCGCGAGCGCCGACATAATCGGCCAGCTCCGGTGGTGGGTGGGCGATGGAGGGGCCGGCGGTCCAGGCAAGAAGCAGTGCGGTAGAGGCGAGGGCTCGAAGCTTCATCTCAAAGTCTCCCTGGGGTTGAGGTCAGACGCCGGTGCCGTCGTCGGAGTTCATGACGACGAAGTCGCCACCGGTGCGGGTGTCGGGCGTGAGCGGCAAGTCGGTGAGGACGGCGATCATACCGGGATGGAGGTGCTGGCTCATCGCCGTGGTGAAGGCCGGATCGACGGTGAGGCGGCGGATCAGGTCGTCGGGGGCAGGGGCCAGCGGGCCATCGTCCTTGGTGTGGGTGATCACCGCCCAGTGCATGCCGCTCGTCGCCTGGTCGGCGCCCTGCAGGATCAACACGTGCTCGCCGAGCGGGCTGCCGCCAGCGACGGTCAGCGTGCCCTCGGCGATGATCTCCTCGTTGATCAGCAGCAGGGCCTTCTTGTCGGCGGTGGAGGCGATCAGCGAGGTCACCGGCTGCGCCTCGGCGTCGCTCCAGTCCTGCGGCGCTTTCTTGCCGGCGAGGCCGGACTGGATGTCGACGAACTCGGTGTCGGCATAGCCGCCCAGCACCAGGCCGGGATGGGTCAGCTCCCACGGGTCGGAGGCAGCGCCGGCGATGATGACGGGCGTGCCGAGATGGGTGACCTCGAATAGGTCGGCGGAGAAATCCATCGGCAGGCGCACGCAGCCATGCGAGGCGGGATAGCCCGGCAGCTGTCCAGCATGAAGCGCAATGCCCGACCAGGTGAGCCGGTTCATGTTGGGCATCGGCGCGTCGTTGTAGGTGCTCGAGTGGTGGTTTCTGTCCTTCTGCAGCACGACGAACACCCCGGTGGGCGTGGCGTGCCCCGGCTTGCCGGTAGAGCAGGTGGAAACGGCGATGCGGATGCCGTTGCGATAGACGTGCACCAACTGCTGTGGGATCGAGACAATCACCGCGACCGGGCCGGAGGGTGAGCGCTCGGGATGCCAGGTGAACTCGCCGGGCTTCAGGTCCTCCATGGGCGTGCCCTGAGCGAGTACGCCGCAGCCGAAGCCCAGGCCGAACAACCCGATGGTCCCTGAAATGAAGTCGCGTCGTTGCATGGCCCCGGCCCGTATTCCGCACACTCGCGATAGTACTGCCGGGCGGCGAAGTTCTGCGCAATAGGCAGGGTTGTGTCCCGATTAACTCAAATGCCGCGCCATTAGTCTTATGCGCGGCCGGGCGATGACCGACGATGCTCCTCGCGTCGGGCCGTGCCGCCCAGCCGCCCGTCGTCCGTTGACAGCCTACCTACTGGTAGATAGATGGTCGGCATGGAACAGACTGCAGAACGGATCCTGGCCTCGGCGCGCGAGCTCGTTATCGCCGGTGGCTACAATGGCTTCAGCTATGCGGACATTGCCGAGGTGGTCGGCATCCGCAAGCCGAGCATCCACCACCATTTCCCGGCCAAGGCCGATCTGGTGCGGGCGCTGGTCGCCGGCTACCGGCAGGATCTCGCCGTGGGGCTGAAGCATTTCGAGAGCCTGTCGCCGGATGCCTCGGTGCAACTGCGCAGCTACATCGCGACCTGGGAGGCCTGCATCAGCGATGGCAGCATGCCGTTCTGCCTGGGCGCGCAACTCGCCGCCGAGTTGCCGGCACTGCCGCCGGATGTTGCTATGGAAGTGAGGGCGCACTTTCGCCTGCTGGCCGGGTGGCTGACTGAGGTGGTGGCGCGCGGGGTGGGGCAGGGGCAGTTCGCGATCACCGGAACGGCAGAAGCCGAAGCGGAGACCATCATGGCGACCGTGCACGGCGCCATGCTGTCTGCCCGGGCCTACGGCACTCCCGCTACCTTCGGGCTGATCGTCGGCCCGCTGCTCAACCGCCTCATCATCTGAAATTTCCGCGCTGATCCAATTGTCGGATCAGCGCGCTCGATTAACCTACCTACTAGAAGGTCAACACCATGAATGCCCCAACCAAGATCGTGCCGGCCAATTCCAGCTGGCTGAAGACGTACTCGTTCGTCCGCTTCGGCGCGTCGACCGCCTGGGTGGCCGCAGCGTTCCTGCTCGCGCCGCTCAATCCGGCCATCGCTGCCGTGCTGCTGGTGATCTATCCCCCCTGGGATGCGCTGGCGAACCTCGTCGACGCGCAGCGCAACGGTGGGCTCGCCCGCAACCCATCGCATCTCATCAATGTCGCGGTCAGCGCGATCACCACCGTCGCGGTGATCGTGGCGTTGGGGCAGGGGATGGCGGCGGTGATTGTGGTGTTCGGCGTCTGGGCCATCCTCAGCGGCGTGCTGCAGCTCATCACCGCCATCCGGCGCTGGGCGTCGGGCGGGCAGTGGGCGATGGTGCTGAGCGGGGCGCAATCGGCGCTGGCGGGCGGCTTTTTTGTCGTCTCGGCCAATACGATGCCGAACCCCGGCATCGCATTGATCGCTGGCTACGCCGCCTTCGGCGCCGTCTACTACCTCGTCACTGCGGTCTGGCTGACCTTCCGCGAGGCGCGGCAGGTCAGGGCAGCCGGCTGAGCCGTTCGGTCAGCAGGTCGTAGAAGCCGGCGGCGTCGCCCGAACGCAGGTACGTGACGTTCTTCACCCGGCCGGTGACGCCCCAGTAGTCGGCGACCGTCATACCGACGGTTAGTTCGCTCGAGGTCTCGATCACCACGTTGATGTGGCGACCCTGGAACAGGTCGGGCTTCAGCATGTAGGCGATGACGCAGGGGTCGTGCAGCGGCGCGCCGTTCGAGCCGTACTTGGCGAGGTCGAAGCGCTCCGAGAAGCTCAGCATCTGGTACACGGCTTCGCCGGCTTTGTTGCCGAGGGCGCGGATCTTCTGAAGCCGCTCAGGCGTCGAGAGGATCATGTGGGTGACGTCGAGCGGCAGCATGGCGATCGGCACACCCGAGCGCAGCACCACGTCGGCGGCATCGGGATCGACATAGATGTTGAACTCGGCCACCGGGGTGATGTTGCCCCCCTCGAAGTAGCCGCCGCCCATCATGACGATTTCCCGGATGCGCGGGATGATCCGCGGCTCCTTGACCATCGCCATGGCGACGTTGGTCAGCGGACCCAGCGTCGCGAGCGTCACGGTGCCGGCTTCATGCGCCATCAGCGTGTCGATGAGGAAATCGACGCCGTGCTGGTCCTCGATCTGCAGTTTTGGCAGCGGCAGGTCGGGGCCATCGAGGCCGGTCTCGCCATGCACGTGCTCGGCGGTGACGAGGGTGCGGCGCATCGGGCGTTCGCAGCCGGCATAGACGGCGATGTCCTTGCGGCCGGCGAGCTCGACCACCTTCAGGGCGTTGCGGGCGTTCTGTGCGAGGCTGACATTGCCGGCGACCGCGACGATGCCGAGGATGTCGAAATCGGCGGGCGAGGCGAGGGCCATGAGGATGGCGACGGCGTCGTCCTGGCCCGGGTCGGTGTCGATAATGATCTTGCGTGCCATAGGTTTAGCGCGAGCCCCTGAGAAACTGATTCCGGCGGCATGTTAGTCGGCCAGTGGACGCCCGTCGACCGGCGGAACGTCCGGGTTTGCGGTGCGTTAATGCTCGCCGACAGAGGGACACCAATTTGCGCAAACCAGCAGCGTCGCGGCCCCGCACGGGGCTGATCAACGATATCCAGCGGACCAACTTCGAGCGGGTGCTCGGCAACGCCTCGCAGTTCGCCATCGTCACCATGGGCGTCATCATCGCCTTCGTCGCGGTGCGCGAGGCGCAGGTGGTGCTGGCGCCGCTGTTCCTCGCCATCACGGTGGGGCTGATGTTCGGCCCGGTGGCCGACATGCTGGAGCAGCGCGGCGTGCCGGAGGCCCTGTCGGCGGGACTGGTGGTGCTGCTGTTCCTCGTCATCATCATTGTCGGCGGCGCGCTGTTCTATGGGCCGCTGAGCGAATGGGCGCAGCGCATCCCGGTGGTGTGGGATCGCATCCAGACCGAGCTCGCCAACTGGCAGGAGCCGATCGCCGCGATCGGCGCGCTGCAGGAGCAGGTGAAGGGCGTGCTGGGTGGCGGGGCGACGATGGAGGTGCGGGTCGAGGATGGCAGCACCGTCACCGGCATCGCCATGCTGGCGCCGGCGATCCTGGCGCAGGTCGGCGTGTTCCTGGTCTCGCTCTACTTCTTCCTCGCGACGCGCGACAACATCCGCATTGCCACGCTGTCGCTGTGCGTCAGCCGGCGGATGCGCTGGCGCACCGCGCACGTGTTCCGCGATGTCGAACAGAAGGTGTCGAAGTACCTGCTCACCATCTCCAGCGTGAACCTCGGGGTGGGCGCCGTGGTGACGCTGATGACCTGGGCGGTGGGGCTGCCTTCGCCGCTGCTGTGGGGCGCCATGGCGGCGGTGCTCAACTACATCCCGTTTGTCGGCCAGGCGTTCATGGCGCTGGTGCTGTTCCTCGTCGGGCTCGGCACCACCGGCGAGCTGTTCGGCGGGCTGCTGCCGATGGCGCTCTATTTCGGCATCAACTTCATCGAGGGCAATTTCGTCACCCCGAACCTCCTCGGCCGGACGATGACGATCAACCCGTTCATGATCTTTCTGTCACTGACTTTCTGGATCTGGGCCTGGGGGCCGGTCGGCGGTCTGATCGCGGTGCCGTCGCTGCTGGTGCTCTACTCTATCGTGACGCACATCTTGCCGACGCGCAGCGTGGCCCCGCGCAAGCTGCGGCGGCTGGTGGCGCAGAAGGCGAGCCGCGATGCGGATGCGGCGGAACCGAAGGCCGTGCCGCCGGAACCGGCGAAGGTCGCGACACGGAGAACGCGCGCGGCCAAGCCGGCGTCTGCGGCGTAGAGCTACGGACGCGTCGCATCCCACCTGCCCACAAAGCCAGCCTTGACGCTGTCATACGCAGGCCTCACGCTAAAACCCTTCCGATTTGCATTGAGGTGAGCGATGGCCGGCGAAGTGGTGGCGCATGCAGCAGAGGTGGCTTCGCATGGCGGGGTCGACCTGGTGCAGGTGGTTGCGCTGCTCGGGGCCGGGGTCATCGCAGTGCCGATCTTCCGCCGGCTGGGGCTCGGCTCGGTGCTGGGCTATCTGGCGGCGGGCCTCGCCATCGGTCCGTTCGGGCTGAAGCTGGTCGGCGACCCGCAGGCAGTGCTGCATGCGGCCGAGCTGGGCGTGGTGCTGTTCCTGTTCATCGTCGGGCTCGAGATGGAGCCAGCCAAGCTCTGGGCGCTGCGCAAGCAGATCTTTGGGCTCGGCGTGCTGCAGGTGGCGCTGTGCGGCATCCTGCTGACGCTCGCCGGCATCATGCTCGGGCTGGCGCCGCCGGTGGCGTTCGTTGCCGGCATGGGGTTCGTGCTGACCTCGACTGCCATCGTCATGCAGATCCTCGCCGAACGCGGCGACCTGCAGAGCCCGGGCGGGCAGAAGATGGTCTCGATCCTCCTGCTCGAAGACCTCGCCATCGTACCGCTGCTGGCGGTTGTCGCCTTCCTCGCGCCGGGTATCGATACTGATGTCGAGGCCGGTTCGCGCTGGATCAGCATCGGCGTCGCGGCGGCGTCCGTGGTCACGGTGATCTTTGCCGGCCGCTGGGTGCTGAACCCGGTGTTCCGCCTCCTCGCCGAATCCAAGGCGCGCGAGGTGATGACCGCTGCGGCGCTGCTGGTGGTGCTGGGCGCGGCGCTGATCATGGAACTGGGCGGGCTGTCGATGGCGATGGGCGCGTTCATGGCCGGCGTGCTGCTCTCGACCTCGACCTTCCGGCACCAGCTCGAAGCGGACGTGGAGCCGTTCCGTGGACTGCTGCTCGGGCTGTTCTTCCTCGCTGTGGGCATGTCGCTGGACCTTACGGTGGTGGCGACGAACTGGCAGTTCATCGCGCTTTCGGTGGTCGCCTACGTGCTGATCAAGGGCGGCGCCATCTACGCGCTGGCCCGGTTGCTCAAGTCCAGCAAGGCCGATGCGCTGGAGCGCGCGGTGCTGATGGCGCAGGGCGGCGAATTCGCCTTCGTGCTTTACACCACGGCGACAGCCGGCGGCCTGCTGACGGCCGAGCTCAACGCCATGCTGACCGCCACGGTGATCATCTCGATGGTGCTGACGCCGTTCTCGATGATGCTGCTGAAGCTCCTGCCGGAGCCGCAGCAGTCGTTCGAGGGGGTCGAGAAGGCCGACGGGCTGAGCGGCAGCGTGCTGGTCATCGGCTTCGGCCGCTTCGGACAGATCGCCAGCCAGCCGCTACTGGCCAAGGGGCTGAAGCTCTCGATCATCGATACCGACACCGAAATGATCCGGGTGGCCGGACAGTTCGGCAGCAAGGTCTATTACGGCGACGGCACCCGGCTCGACGTGCTGCACGCGGCGGGGGCGGGTAATGCCGATGCGATCCTCGTCTGCGTCGACGACAAGGACGACGCGACACGCATCGTCGAGCTGGTGCGCTCGGAGTTCCCGCTGGTGAAGGTGTTCGCCCGCTCGTTCGATCGCGGCCACTCGATCAAGCTGGTCGAAGCCGGGGTCGATTTCCAGATTCGCGAGCTGTTCGAGTCTTCGCTGGAGCTCGGTGCCGAGACGCTGCGGCAGCTCGGGACCGACATCGTCGAGGTCGGCGAGATCATGGAGAAGGTGCGCGAGCGCGACCGCCAACGGTTCGCCGCGCAACTGGTCGGCGGCATCCAGGCGGGCAGGGACCTGCTGCTCGCGAACGCCGAAGACCAGGCCCGCGAAAGCGGCACCGTCGCCGGCCCGTCCGAGCCGATCATCGTGCCCGAAGAGGACGCGGCGAAGGTTTAGCGAAGCGCTGCGCCGAGCCAGAAGCTCAACCGGTGGGGGGCGCTGCACGCGAGCATGCAGCGAGCAATATTCGTCTACGCTTTAGGCAGTGTGCCTTAGAACCGTTCTCAACGGGGCTTCACAGAGCACCAATTCCATGCAAGCGTGGTGCTCTAGAGGGGAATACATCGTCATGATGCTGGATTGCGACAATGCCGCAAAAGCCCCTCGTATTGGATGCACCCGTTCCGGAAAAGCGCGCCCTCACCACTGAGGCGCTGCAGGCGGAGATCCTCGAAAAACTCACCTACTCCATCGGCAAGGACCCGATTGTAGCGCGGCCGCATGATTGGCTGAAGGCGACGATCCTGACCGTGCGCGACCGGATCATCGACCAGTGGATGGAGTCGAGCCGCGAGACCTGGCGGACCTCCAACAAGCGCGTCTACTACCTGAGCCTCGAGTTCCTCATCGGCCGCCTGATGCGCGACGCGATGAGCAATATCGGGGTGATGGAGCCGGTGCGCGCCGCGCTCAAGAACTTCAACGTCGACCTGGGCGACCTGATCAACCTCGAGCCGGATGCGGCGCTGGGCAATGGCGGTCTCGGCCGTCTTGCCGCGTGCTTCATGGAGTCGATGGCGACGGTCAACATCCCGGCCTACGGCTACGGCATCCGCTATGTGCACGGGCTGTTCCGGCAGGAAATGAGCGAGGGCTGGCAGGTCGAACTGCCGGAAGACTGGCTGGCGCACGGCAACCCGTGGGAGTTCGAGCGGCGCGAGTCGAGCTACGAGATCGGTTTCGGCGGGCATGTCGAGCCGGTGCAGGAGCCGGATGGCACGACACGGCTCGAGTGGCGGCCGGCGGAGCACCTGCTGGCGGTGGCGTTCGATACGCCGATCGTCGGCTGGCGCGGCAAGCGGGTGAATACGCTGAGGCTCTGGTCGGCGCAGCCGATCGATCCGATCCTTCTCGACAAGTTCAATGCTGGCGACCACATCGGCGCACTCGAGGAAAGTTCTCGCGCCGCGGCTGTGACGCGGGTGCTCTATCCGGCCGACTCGACGCCCTCGGGGCAGGAGCTGCGGCTGCGGCAGGAGTTCTTCTTCTCGTCGGCTTCGCTGCAGGACATCGTTCGCCGGCACATGCAGGCCTATGGCGATCTCGGCTCGCTCTCGGACAAGGTGGCGATCCAGCTCAACGACACGCATCCGGCGATCTCGATCGCCGAACTGATGCGCATCCTGATCGACATCCACGGCATGGGCTGGGCGCCGGCGTGGAAGCTGACCAAGGCGACGTTCGGCTACACCAACCACACGCTGCTGCCCGAAGCGCTGGAGACCTGGCCGGTCGGGCTGCTCGAGCGGATGCTGCCGCGGCAGATGCAGATCATCTACGCCATCAATGCCGAGGTGCTCGGCGAGGCGCGCAAGATGGGCGGCTTCACCGACAGCCAGATCGCCAACCTGTCGCTGATCGACGAGCATGGCAGCCGGCGCGTTCGCATGGGGCAGCTGGCGTTTGTCGGCTCGCACTCAATCAACGGCGTGTCGGCGCTCCACTCGGAGCTCCTGAAGAAGACGCTGTTCTCCGATCTCGACCGGCTCTATCCGGACCGGATCAACAACAAGACCAACGGCGTGACGCCGCGGCGCTGGTTGCTGCAGTGCAATCCGGGGCTGACCAAGCTGATCAGCGAGCGGATCGGGCCGGAATTCCAGGACGATTTCTCGCTGCTGGCCAACCTCGACAAGCACGCCGACGATCCGACCTTCCAGGAGCAGTTCAAGGCGATCAAGCGCGCCAACAAGGTGGCGCTGGCGCAGGTGATCAAGGACCGGCTGGGGATCACTGTATCGCCCGACGCCATGTTCGACGTGCAGGTCAAGCGCATCCACGAATACAAGCGCCAGCTGCTCAACGTCATCGAGGCAGTGGCGCAGTACTCGATGATCCGCTCGCATCCGGAAAAGGACTGGGTGCCCCGCGTAAAGGTGTTCGCCGGCAAGGCGGCGCCGGGCTACTGGAACGCCAAGCTGATCATCAAGCTGATCAACGACGTGGCCAAGGTCGTGAACAACGACCCGGCGGTGCGTGGGCTGCTCAAGGTGGTGTTCCTGCCGAACTACAATGTGTCGCTGGCCGAGCAGATCATCCCGGCAGCGGACCTTTCCGAGCAGATCTCGACCGCCGGCATGGAAGCGTCGGGCACCGGCAACATGAAGTTCATGGCCAACGGCGCCATCACCATCGGCACGCTCGACGGCGCCAATGTCGAGATGCTGGAGCAGGTGGGGCCAGAGAACATGGTGATCTTCGGGCTCACCGCCGACAAGGTGGCCGAGAAGCGCAGCCGCAGCGAGGTGCCGCGCGCCGCGATCGATGCGTCGCCGGCGCTGCGCGAGGCGCTTGAGGCGATTTCGTCGGGGGTGTTCTCACCCGATGATCCGAACCGCTACCGCGACCTGATCGGCGGACTCTACGACCACGACTGGTTCATGGTGGCGCGCGATTTCGACGCCTACGCCGCGGCGCAGCGGGGCGTCGATGACCTCTGGAACAAGCCTCGCAAATGGTATTCGATGGCTATCCGGAACACTGCTCATGTCAGCTGGTTTTCCTCGGATCGTACGATTTCGCAGTACGCCAAGGAAATCTGGGGTGTCCCGGTTGTCGGGGGGTAGTGGGGTTTGACCAAGTCCAAGTGGCAGGCAGCTGACAGCGACGTCCGGGCGATCGTCGCGGGCCGCCATTCCGATCCGTTCGGCATTCTCGGCCTGCACGAGGTCGACGGCGCCTGGGTGGCACGCACCTTCATCCCGCATGCCGAGTCCGTCTCGGCGCGTACCATGGACAACCGCATTCTCGGTGAGCTGGAGCCGCGCGGCGACGGCTTCTTCGAGGGTGTCGTCAAGCTCAGCAAACTGCAGCCGGTGAACTACCATGCCCGCAATGACGGCGGTGAGTGGAACGTGCTCGATCCCTACAGCTTCGGGCCGGTGCTCGGGCCGATGGACGATTACTACATCGGCGAAGGCTCGCACCTCAGGCTGTTCGACAAGCTCGGCGCCCACGCGATGGAGTTCGAGGGCGTCAACGGCACGCATTTTGCGGTGTGGGCCCCCAACGCCAGGCGCGTCAGCGTGGTCGGTCCGTTCAACGAGTGGGACGGCCGTCGGCATCCGATGCGGGTGCGCATCAATACCGGCGTGTGGGAAGTGTTCGTGCCCAATGTCGGGCCGGGCGAGGTCTACAAGTTCGAGATCGTCGGGCCGGACGGCAAGCTCAGGCCGCTGAAGGCTGATCCGTTCGCGCGGCAGTCGGAGTTGAGGCCGAAGACCGCCTCGGTAATCGCCGATCCCAAGCCGTTCCAGTGGACCGACGCCAAGTACATGAAGGAGCGCGCCAAGATCGACTGGCGGCGCCGGCCGGTGTCGATCTACGAGGTGCACCTCGGCTCGTGGCGCCGGCGCGCCGACGGCTCGTTCATGAGCTACGACCAGCTGGCTGAGCAGCTGATCCCGTACGCCGCCGACAGCGGCTTCACCCATATCGAGCTGTTGCCGATCACCGAGCATCCGTTCGACCCGAGCTGGGGCTATCAGCCGACCGGGCTCTATGCGCCGACCGCACGTTTCGGCGACCCCGCGGGGTTCGCGCGCTTCGTCGACAAGGCGCACGCGGCCGGGCTCGGCGTCATCCTCGACTGGGTGCCGGCGCATTTCCCGACCGACGAACACGGGCTCGCCCGCTTCGACGGTACGGCGCTCTACGAGCACCTCGATCCGCGCAAGGGCTACCACCCGGACTGGAACACCGCGATCTACAATTTCGGGCGCAAGGAAGTGGTGAGCTTCCTCGTCAACAACGCGCTCTATTGGCTCGAGGCGTTCCATCTCGATGGGCTGCGCGTCGATGCCGTGGCCTCGATGCTCTATCTCGACTACTCGCGGCAGGCGGGGCAGTGGATTCCCAACCAGTTCGGCGGCAACCACAACCTCGAGGCGGTGGAGTTCCTGAAGCGCGTCAACTCGGAGGCCTACCGGCTGCATCCGGGGGTGATGATGATCGCCGAGGAGTCGACCTCGTGGAGCGGCGTCAGCGCCCCGGTCGACAAGGGCGGGCTGGGCTTCGGGTTCAAATGGAACATGGGGTTCATGAACGACACCCTGCGCTACATGAGCCGCAACCCGGTGCACCGGAAGTACCACCACAACGACATGACCTTCGCGTCACTCTATGGTTACGCGGAGAACTTCATCCTGCCTCTGAGCCACGACGAGGTCGTGCACGGCAAGGGCACGCTGCTCAGCAAGATGGGCGGTGATGACTGGGGCCAGTTCGCGGGGCTGCGCGCCTATTACGGCTTCATGTGGGGCTGGCCGGGCAAGAAGCTGTTGTTCATGGGCCAGGAGTTCGCGCAGCGCGAGGAATGGAACGAGGCCAAGGGGCTCGACTGGTTCCTGCTCGATGCGCCCTCGCACGATGGCATCCGCCGGCTGGTGACCGACCTCAACGCGCTCTACCGCGAGCTGCCGGCGCTGCATGCCCGCGACAACGAGCCGGAAGGCTTCGAGTGGCTGATCGCCAACGACCAGAACAACTCGGTGTTCGCCTGGACCCGCAAGGCGCCCGGCGAGAATCCGGTGGTGGTGATCTCGAACATGACGCCGGCGCCGCGCGAGGGCTACCGGGTGCCGATGCCGCTGGCCGGCAAGTGGGTGGAGCGGCTCAATACCGATGCCGGCTGGTACGGCGGAACGAACAAGGGGAACCAGGGTCGGGTGCTGGCCAAGGCGAGCGAAGTGGAGGGTCTCGGACCGTACGCCGACCTCTACCTGCCGCCGATGTCGACGCTCTACCTCAAGTACGACCCCGCCTAGGCGGGCTGACGGGCGACCCCGCAAAAGCGGGGCGTAGAAGTGCTTTGTGTGTGTCGCGTGATCGAGCTTACCGATCGCGCCCTAGGGGAGGGAAGCATGGCAGACTATCGGACACCATCGCCGCTGGCGCGTGAGGCGATGGCGTATGTACTGGCGGGCGGGCGGGGGACCCGGCTGTTCGAACTGACCGACCGGCGTGCGAAGCCGGCGGTGTATTTCGGCGGCAAGTCCCGCATCATCGATTTTGCGCTCAGTAACGCGCTGAACTCCGGCATCCGCCGTATCTCGGTGGCGACGCAGTACCAGGCGCACTCGCTGATCCGCCACCTGCAGCGCGGCTGGAACTTCCTCCGCACCGAGCGAAACGAGAGTTTCGACGTGCTGCCGGCGAGCCAGCGCGTGTCCGAGACGCAGTGGTACGAGGGCACCGCCGATGCCGTGTACCAGAACATGGACATCATCGAGGATTACGGCCCGCGCTACATCGTGCTGCTGGCCGGCGACCACATCTACAAGATGGACTACGAAATCATGCTCCGGCAGCATGTGGACACCGGGGCTGATGTGACCATCGGCTGCCTCGAGGTGCCGCGCATGGAAGCCTCGGGCTTCGGCGTGATGGCGGTGGACGGGCGCGACCGGATCGTCGATTTCGTCGAGAAACCGAAGGACCCGCCGGGCATCCCCGACAAGCCGGACATGGCGCTGGCCTCGATGGGCATCTATGTGTTCGAGACGCGCTTCCTGATGGAGCAGTTGCGCCGCGACGCCGCGACCGAGGGTTCCAGCCGCGACTTCGGCAAGGACATCATCCCCTACATCGTCAAGAACGGCTCGGCCTGGGCGCACCGCTTCCCGCGCTCCTGCGTCCGCTCGGCCAACGAAGACGTCGCCTACTGGCGCGACGTCGGCACGGTCGACGCCTACTGGAAGGCCAATATCGACCTCTGCGACGTGACCCCGCAGCTCGATCTCTACGATCGCGACTGGCCGATCTGGACGTTTGCGGAGATCACTCCGCCGGCCAAGTTCGTGCATGATTTCGACGGGCGCCGCGGTTCGGCGGTGAACTCGCTGGTGTCCGGCGACACCATCATCTCGGGCGGGCAGCTCGACCGGACGTTGTTGTCGACGGGGGCGCGCGTGCACTCCTACTCGGAACTGCACGAGGCCGTGGTGCTGCCTTACTGCACCATCGGGCGCGGCGCGCGGCTGAAGAAGGTGGTGGTCGACCGTGGCGTGCACGTGCCGGAAGGGCTCGTCGTCGGCGAGGATCCCGGGTTCGACGCGCAGTGGTTCCGTCGCACCGCCGAAGGGGTGACGCTGATCACCCAGCCGATGGTCGACAAGTACCTGGCGAGCAAGTAACTGGCGGAGCAGATGATCGAAGTCCTGTCCGTCGCCTCGGAGGCCTACCCGTTGATCAAGACGGGAGGCCTGGCGGATGTCGTCGGCGCACTGCCGGCGGCATTGGCGCCGCACGGCGTCTCCATGCGCGTGCTGCTGCCGGGCTATCCCAAGGTGATGGCCGGGCTGGCGGACGGCCGGCAGGTGCTGTGGTTCGATGATTTCTTCGGCGGCACTGCGCGGCTGGTGGCGGGGCGGGCGAACGGGCTCGACGTCATCGCCATCGACGCGCCGCATCTCTACGACCGGCCGGGCAACCCCTATGTCGGGCCGGACGGCAAGGACTGGCCGGACAACTGGCAACGCTTCGCGGCGCTGAGCTTTGTCGCCTACGAGTTGTCGAGCGGCGCCATCGAGGGCTACATGCCCGACATCCTCCACTGCCATGACTGGCAGTCCGGGCTGGCGCCGGCCTATGTCGCGTTCAACGCGCCGACCAAGGTGAAGACGGTGATGACCGTCCACAACATCGCCTTCCAGGGGGTGTTCGGCTGGGATGTGTTCAACGGGCTACGGCTCGATTTCCGCGCCGCCAACACCGGCGCCATCGAGTATTTTGGCAATATCGGCTACCTGAAGGCCGGGCTGCAGGTGGCGGACGCCGTCACCACTGTCAGTCCGACCTACGCGCACGAAATGCGCACCGCCGCCTACGGCATGGGCCTCGAAGGGCTGCTGCAGAACCGGGCGGACACGGTGAGCGGTATCCTCAACGGCATCGACGCCAGCGAATGGAACCCGGGCACCGACGCAGCGCTGGCGCAGACTTACACCGCCAGCACGATCCAGGAGCGCGCCGCCAATAAGCGGGCGCTGGAGGAGCGTTTTGGGCTCGAGCAGGGCGACGGGCCGATCTTCTCGGTGGTCAGCCGGCTGACCTGGCAGAAGGGCCTCGACATGCTGCCGGGCGAGGTTGACAGCCTCGTCGCGCATGGCGGGCGGCTGATCGTCCTCGGCTCGGGCGACGCGGAAATCGAAAACGGCTTCGCCGGCGCGGCGCTCAGGCACCCCGGCAAGGTGGGGGTGGTGATCGGCTATGACGAAAAGCTCAGCCACCTGATCCAGGGCGGCGCCGACGCGATCCTGATCCCGTCGCGGTTCGAGCCGTGCGGGCTCACCCAGCTCTACGGGCTGCGCTATGGCTGCGTGCCGGTGGTCAGCCGGGTCGGCGGGCTCGCCGATACGGTGATCGACGCCAATGAAGCCGCGGTTGAGGCCGGGGTCGCCACCGGGGTAGTATTCTCGCCGGCCACCCAGGAAGCGCTCGGCGAGGCCATTCGCCGGACCATTGCGCTCTACGCGCGGCCGAAGGTGTGGCACAAGATGCAGCGCCGGGGGATGAAGTCGGATGTCTCCTGGGAACTCAGCGCCGAAAAGTATGCCGACCTCTACGCGTCACTCCTGGGGCACAAACTCGATGACGATTCTGACGATTGAGACCAAGCCGTTTGCGGACCAGAAGCCTGGTACCTCCGGGTTGCGCAAGCGCGTGACCGTCTTCAGCCAGCCCAACTATGTCGAGAACTTCGTGCAGTCGATCTTCGACTGCCTCGAGGGGATCAAGGGCAAGACGCTGGTGCTGGGCGGCGACGGCCGCTTCTACAACGACGTCGCCATCCAGAAGATCATCAAGATCGCCTCGGCCAACGGCTTTGGCGCGGTGCTGGTGGGGCAGGGCGGGATTCTCTCGACGCCGGCCGCCAGCCACGTCATCCGTCACCACAAGGCGTTCGGCGGGCTGATCCTGTCGGCCAGCCACAATCCGGGCGGTCCGGACGGCGATTTCGGCATCAAGTACAACGTCTCGAACGGCGGGCCGGCCCCCGAGAAGATCACCGACGCGGTGTTTGCGCGCTCGAAGGAGATCGACCGGTACCTGATCGTCGACGCGCCGGATGTAGACCTTTCCCGGATCGGTACGCAGCATTCGGCCGGCATGGTGGTCGAGGTGATCGACCCGGTCGCCGACTACGCCGCGCTGATGGAGACGCTGTTCGATTTCGACAAGATCCGCGCCATGTTCGCGTCGGGCTTCACCATGCGCTTCGATGCGATGCACGCTGTGACCGGCCCCTATGCGCACAAGATCCTCGAGGGCATCCTCGGCGCGCCCAAAGGCACCGTGGTCAACGGCACGCCGTCGCCGGATTTCGGCGGCGGGCATCCGGACCCGAACCTCGTCTACGCCAAGGACCTCTACGACCTGATGATGAGCGACAACGCGCCGGATTTCGGCGCAGCGTCGGACGGTGACGGCGACCGCAACCTGATCATCGGCCGGAACCGCTTCGTCACGCCGTCGGACTCGCTCGCCATCCTCGCGGCCAACGCCCCGCATGCGCCGGGCTATGCGGCGGGTATCGCCGGCATCGCGCGGTCGATGCCGACCAGCGCGGCGGCCGATCGCGTCGCCGAAAAGCTCGGCATCGAGATGCACGAGACGCCGACCGGCTGGAAGTTCTTCGGCAACCTGCTCGACGCCGGCCGGGTCACCATCTGCGGCGAGGAATCGGCCGGCACCGGCTCGAACCACGTGCGCGAGAAGGACGGCCTCTGGGCCGTGCTGCTCTGGCTCAACGTGCTCGCGGCGCGGCAGCAGAGCGTCGACATGATCGTCCAGGATCACTGGGCTACCTACGGCCGCAACTATTATACCCGGCACGACTACGAAGAGGTCGAGGCGGCGCCCGCCAATGCGCTGATGGATGATCTTCGCGCCAAGCTGCCGAGCCTCGTCGGCCAGTCGCTCGAGGGCCGTCCCGTCGCCTATGCGGACGACTTCACCTACCACGACCCGGTGGACGGCTCGACCAGCGGCAAGCAGGGGGTGCGGATCGGCTTTGCCGACGGCAGCCGGATCGTCGTCCGGCTCAGTGGAACCGGGACGGTCGGCGCCACGTTGCGCTTGTACCTTGAACGGTATGAGCCACCGCATGGACAGCACGATCTCGATACCCAGGCAGCGCTTGCGCCCCTCATTTCCATCGCCGACAGCGTTGCGGGCATCAAGGCCCGCACCGGCCGTGACGCGCCCAGCGTTATCACTTGAGGGTCCGGTCGCAGTGAAACCGGTATTGGTGCCGGGCGCTGGCAGCCCGGAAAAACTCGGCGCGACCATCACCGCCGAGGGTGTGAACTTCGCCGTCTATTCCGAGGCGGCGACGGTCATCTGGGTATCGATCTACGACGAGCTCGACCAGGAAACGGCGCGCATCGCGCTCGATGGGCACGAGAACCACATCTGGTTCGGGCTGATCAGCAACATCGGGGCAGGGGCCAAGTATGGCCTCCGCGCCGACGGCCGCTATGATCCGGACCAGGGCTATTTCTTCGATCCCGCCAAGCTCCTTGTCGACCCCTACGCCCGGCGGCTCGATCGCACCTTCGTGCGCTCGCCGCGGCTGCGGCTCAACCGCGACGAGGCGGTGGACACCGCGCCGCTGATCCCCAAGGCGATCGTGCTGGCCGCCGACAACAAGAACGCCGCGCCGCGCAGGAAGACGCCGGGGCTGTTCTACGAGCTCAACGTGCGCGGCTACACCATGCGGCACCCCTCGGTGCAGGGGCCGCTGCGCGGTACGCTCGCGGGCCTCACCACCAAGCGGGTGGTCGATCACCTGCGCTATCTCGGGGTGGATACGGTCGAGCTGATGCCGATCGCGGCGTTCATCGACGATGGCCACCTGCCGGCGATGGGGCTCACCAACGCCTGGGGCTACAACCCGGTCAGCTATTTCGCGGTCGATCCGCGGTTGGCGCCGCGCGGGCCGCAGGAGCTGCGCAATATGACCGATGTCTACCGCAAGGCGGGCATCTCGGTGATCCTCGACGTGGTCTACAACCACACCGGCGAGGGTGACGCCAACGGACCCATGCTGAGCCTGATGGGTCTCGACGCGATGACCTACTACCGGTTTGTCGACGTCGGCGGGAAGAAGGTGCTGGTGAACGACGCCGGCACCGGCAACACGTTGCGCGCTGACCATCCGGCGACGCAGCGGCTGATCATCGAGAGCCTCCGCTACTGGGTCGAGGAGATGGGCGTCTCCGGCTTCCGCTTCGATCTCGCGCCGATCCTCGGGCGCGAACCGGGGTTCAACCCGAACGCCCGGATGCTGCAGCTGATCAAGGCCGATCCGGTGCTGGGTAAGTCCATCCTCGTTGCCGAGCCGTGGGATCCGGGTCCGGGCGGCTACCAGCTCGGCCAGTTCGGCAAGGAGTTTCGCGAGTGGAACGACACCTACCGCGATGACGTGCGCTCGTTCTGGCGTGGCGACCAGGGGAAGATCGGGGCCTTGGCCGGCAAGGTCGCCGGCTCGGCCGAGATCTTCGATTTCGCCGGCCGCAAACCGAGCGCCGGCGTCAACATGCTCGCGGTGCACGACGGCTTTACCCTCGCCGACCTCGTCTCCTACCTCGACAAGCACAACGAGGCGAATGGCGAGGGCAACCGCGACGGGCACAACAACAACCATTCGTGGAATTGCGGGCACGAGGGGCCGACGGATGACCCGAAGATCAACGCAGCGCGCCGCCGCGACGTACGGGCCATGCTGGCGACGCTGTTCCTGAGCCGTGGCCTGCCGCTGATCCAGCAGGGCGACGAGTTCGGCCGCACCCAGCAGGGCAACAACAACGCCTATGCGCAGGACAACGAGATCACCTGGGTCGACTGGGAGAATGCCGACGGTACGCTGGTGGATTTCGTCTCGGCGCTGAGCGAGTTCCGCCGGATGCATCCGGCGCTGACGCATGACCACTTCCTCACCGGGCAGACCAAGAACGGCGTTCGCGATGTCGTCTGGCTGCATCCGGATGGTCGCGAGATGACCGACGGCGACTGGAACGACGCCGGTGCCTCGGTGCTCGGCATGCGGCTGCAGACGGCGGAAGAGGACCTGATCGTCTGGTTCAATCGCCGCATCGACCCGGTGCTGGCGCGCCTGCCCGAGGGCTACTGGACGGTCGGGCTCGTCTCCGACGACCAGGCCGTCCTGCCGGTCGCCGACCGCGCGGCAACGCTGCCGCCGCGCTCGGTGGTGGTGCTGCTCAAGGGCCAGATTCCGCCGTCGAAGCCGGAGGTTCCGGTGCCGCCGCAGGAAGTTCCTGTGCAGCCCGAGACACCGCAGCCGGCGCCGCAACCGGACACGGTGCCGGGCGGGCCGCCGCAGGAACTGCCGGACAGCGAGCCGCCGGAAGAGACGCCGAAGGAGTAGCGCGGGCGTTTGGCCGCGGCGCACCGATGTGACATTGATGGGCTGCTGCAAAGGTTTGCAGGAGGTTCCGCATGTCGCCGCTTCTCGGGCTCATCCTCATCGCCGCTCTGGTGGTCGCCAGTTCGATCATCTCGATGTCGGAGATCGCATTCGCCGCGGCGCGCGAAGTGCGCATCCGGGCGCTGGCCGAGGGCGGCGACAGCCGGGCCGTGCGGTTCACGGCGCTGCGCGCCGATGCCGGAAACATCATCACGGCGTTCCAGATCGCCATCAATTCGATCTCGATCCTTGCCGGCGTGATCGGCGACGGACTGCTCGGCCCGATGTTCGCCGATGCACTGGCCGGTGCCGGGGCAGGGAGTCTTGCCGCGCCCGTCGGCTCGATCCTCGCCTTCTGCCTGACCACGACGCTGTTCATCCTGTTCGCCGACCTGATCCCCAAGCGCATCGGCATGCTGATCCCCGAACAGGTGGCGCTGGCGCTGGTGTGGTTCCCGGAGGCGGCCGTGGTGGTGCTGCGGCCGCTGGTCTGGTTGTTCAGCGGCATCTCCGACTGGGTGATCGCCCGCCTCCACCTCGCGCCATCCGGCCCCGCCGACGAGGTGACCACCGAGGATTTCCGCATGATCCTCGCCGGCGGTGAGAAGTCGGGCGCGCTGATGAAGAAGGAGCGCCGGCTGATCGAGAACGTGCTGGCGCTGGAGCTGCGCAGCGTCACCTCGGTGATGACGGTGCGCGACGAGATCATCTATCTCGACCTCAGCGATCCGCTCGAGGTGCAGCAGGAAAAAGTCCGCCGCCGACCGTTCTCGCACTATCCGATCTGCGACGGCGGCATCGACGAGGTGATCGGCTGCGTACGGGCCGAGGACGTGCTGGCGACGGTGATGGACCGCGATGCGCCGGTGGATTTCGCCAAAGCCCGCCGCGACGTGCTGTCGGTGCCCGATACGCTCAACGTCTGGGAGGTGCTGGCGGAGTTCCAGGCCAAGGGCACCGGCTTTGCGGTGGTGGTAAGCGAGTATGCCCATGTCGTCGGTGTCGTCACTTTCAAGGACCTGATGAGCGCGCTGATGCAGGGCCTCGCCAATCCGTTCGAGGAAGAGGCGATCATGCGCCGTGACGACGGCAGCTGGCTGGTCGACGGCGTCGCCCCGGTGGTGGACGTGGTGCGGGCGCTCAACATGAAGAGCTTTCCGCACGATGGCGCCTACGAGACGATCGGCGGGTTCATCGTTCACAACCTGCGCCGTGCAGCGCGGAAGGGCGACAAGGTGGAAGCCGGCGGCTACCTGTTCGAGGTGGTGGACGCCGACAAGCTGCGCCTCAACCAGCTGCTGGTGACCAAGGGCGGCAGCAAGTCGGCGGCTACCCGGTAAAGCCAGCCCGCGCGTACAGCCGCCGGGCGCCGACATTTGCGGTGACCACCTTGAGCTGCAGCTCGGCGCCGCCGCGATCGCGCAGCCGCGCCATCGCCTCGGCAAGCAGGGATGCGCCGAGGCCTCGGCCCTGCCACTCAGGCGCAACCACCAGGTCCTTGACGAAGTTCGAGGTCCAGCAGAGGCAGAAGCCGACCACTTCGCCCTCGGCTTTGGCGACGAGGCAGAGATCGCGGTCGAACTCGCTGTCGGCCCGCAGAGCTTCCCACCAGTCGAGCCAGTCCGGCCTGACGCTGCCGAAGCCGTTGGCATAGGCGCGCTGCAGCAGGGCGTGGATGGCCTTGGCATCCGCCGTCTCCAAGGCAGCGAGGCGCGTGCCGGCGGGCCAGGCCGGTGCCGAAATCACTGCCGTCAGATCGCGGCGCAGCAGCAGAAAATCGGGCGTCGGCAGGTTTGCCAAAAATGAAGCTCCGTCCGTTCCAGAACGCCCTGCTATTGCCCGGCGGCGATGAGCGGGCAGACGTCCCTCAGCCGTCCGGCGAGGTCGTCGCGCAACGCCTTGAGGTCGCCGATCCGGGCATCGATGACGGCGATCTTGCCGCGGAGGATGGTCTCGACCCGTTCCGCCGTGAGTCCCTCGGCCTGCAACTGCGGCAGTTCCGCCTCGATCTCGGCGAGGGTGAAGCCTAGCCGCTGCGCCGTGCGCACGTAATCGAGCAGGAACAGCGTCGCTTCCGGATAGTGGCGGTAGCCGTTGGGTCGACGGCGGGCCCGGATGAGGCCGCGCTTTTCGTAGAAGCGCAGCGCGTCGCGGCTCAACCCGGTGCGTTCAGACAGCTCGCCGATCTGCATGTTTTTCTTCCTTGACCTTGGAGTGCACTCCACCCTCTAGAGCAGGTGCATCCCAGACACAAAGGAGATTTCCATGCTGGATGCACAAACCTATGAGCGAATCGTCCGCGCCAGCGCGCTCTACGACCTGATCGTCGCCGCCCCCTTCGCGACGCCATGGACCTTCGCGCTGCTGGGCTCGCTGCTCGCCGGCATCGATGCGTCGCTGGGCCTGCCCGGCAGCATCGAGGCGCCACAGGGCCTCGCCATGCTGATGGGCAACCTGATGGGGTCGGTGGTGCTGGTCTGGTCGGTGGCGCGCTATCGCCTCGGCCTGCCGATTCTCGGCCGTTACGACGCGGTGGCACGCTACCTGTTCGCTGCCTGGCAGATCGACGCGCTCGCCGGCGGCATGAGCTGGGTGGTGCTGCCGTTCCTCGCGGTCGAGATCGGGATGGGCATCGCGCAGAGCCTGCCGGTACGGCAGGTCGTGCCGGCCTGATGCGGACAGGCGCGCTTGTCTCGGCGAGAGGCGCAGGCCAAGTTCGGCAGCCGCCACCTGCGCGAGTCCCGCCCATGCTGATTGCCCAACTGAGTGACATCCACCTCGACGGCGTATCCTCGCTGCAGCGCCTCGACCGGGTGCTGCAGTGGGTCGCCGAGCTCAGGCCCGATGCCGTGGCGGTCAGCGGCGACCTCGCCAACAATTCGCACGTCGCCAACTACGCCGTGATCAAGACCCGCCTCGAGGCGTTCGGCGTGCCGCTGCTGGTGGTGCCGGGAAATGTCGACAGCCGCGAGGCGATGCGCGAGGTGTTCGGCGGGCCGGCGGACGGGCCGCTCAATCGCGTCGTCGCGGCCGGCGACATCAGGCTGATCGGGCTCGACGTGATCGTGCCGGGCGCCGCGCATGGCGACGCGACACCGGTGCTGGGCTGGCTGGAGGCCGAGCTCAACTCAGGCGGCGCGCCAGCGCTGATCTTCCTGCATCAGCATCCATTCGATTGCGGCATGGACCAGTACGAGACCATCGACTGCCGCAACAAGGAGGGGCTGGCGGCGGTGATCGAGGCGGCGCGCGACACCGTGCTCGGCATCAGTTGCGGCCACCTGCATCGCCCGATGTTCACCCGTTTCGCCGGCGTCCCGGCGTCATTGGCGCCATCCATCGCGCCGATGGGCGGGCTGGCGGCGGATGGCCGCAAGCTGCCGGCGACCGATCCGCCGGGGCTGCTGGTGCATCACCTCAAGGGCACGAACCTCGTCACTCACGTGATCTCGGTCGGCGGGTAGGCGCTACTCCGCCGCCTCGGCTGTCACGAGACCGCCCTGCTGTTCGATGAAGCCGATGATCTGGTCGAGGTTTTCGCGGCGCAGCAGGTCGGCGAAGACGTAGGGGCGACCTTCGCGCACGCGCTGAGTGTCGGCCTCCATCACCTCGAGGCTGGCGTTCACGTACTGCGCGATGTCGGTGTGGGTGACGATCAGCAGGTCCGAGCGGGTGATGGCCGGGCCGCCCTTGCGCGGGATCTTTTCGCCCTGCGCCACCGAGATGACGTAGAGGGTGATGTCGGCGAGATCGGGCGAGAAGGTCGCCGCGAGGTTGTCGCCGCCCGACTCGATCAGGATGATGTCGAGGTCGGGGAACTTGCGGTTGAGGTCGGCAATCGCCGCGAGGTTCAGCGAGGCGTCTTCGCGGATGGCGGTGTGCGGGCAGCCGCCGGTCTCGACGCCGACGATGCGGTCCTCGGAGATCGCCTGCACCCGGTTGAGGATCAGCGCGTCTTCCTTGGTGTAGATGTCGTTGGTGACCACGGCCATCGAGTAGCGGTCACGCATGGCCTTCAGCAGCATCTCGCAAAGCGTGGTCTTGCCTGAGCCGACCGGGCCGCCGATGCCGACGCGGAGGGGGCCGTTGAGCGATTTCATATGAGCCTCATGACGACGAGGATGAGATAGCCGGCGCCGAGCGCCAGGCAGAGCGGCGAGTAGTTCTTGCGGTCGAGCGTGGCGAACGGTTCGGCCGAGAACACGGCGCGCCAGCGCTCGGTGTAGCCGATGGCGCCGCGGCCGAGGAACACCGCGGCCAGCGCCACGCCGATCAGCGTCAGCCACCAGCCGCCGGCGGTGTGATCGGCGAGCGACAGGGCGAGGACGCCGGCGGCCAGCACCAGCAGCGAGACGACGAACGAGGCGAGTTTCGGCACTCTCACGACGCCGGGTTTCCCCACCACCGTGCGCGCCAGCAGCTCCGGGTCGCGGATCGGCCAGCGGCTGCCGATCGACCACAGGAAGTGCGCGATGGCCACCGCCAGCAGCACGACGAAGATCAGGGCGGCAATCAGCATGCTCATGAACGGAAAATCCTCGGTTCCAGCGTCTCGTGGCGCATCTGCGCGATATCGGCGGCGTAGGCGATCGCGCCGAGATCGGCAAGGGTCGCCGTAGCCGCGGCTGCCGCGAGCGATGTGACACGCGGCTCGAGGGCGGAGAGGACGCGCAACCCATCGGACTGGCCGAGCGGCACGAGGCGGACGGCCACCGAGATCTGGCCATGCACGGTAGCGGTGAGCCAGGCGAGGAGGGTGTCGGCGAGGTCGATGCCGTGCCCGGCGGCGAGCGCGCCGACCGCGATCGGGTAAGGGCAGGGCTCGGGCAGGTGGTCGAGCACGTGCGAGGGCCAGAATTTCATGGCCCGGGCATAGGAGTCGCCGGTGATGGTGGTTTCCAGCCACCGCTCTTTCGAGCTGTTGAGCGCCAGCGACAGGTCGGCGAGCTCCTGAAGCTCGGCGCGTGTGGCCGCGTCGTCGGCAGTCCTCCAGGCATGCGCCAAGAGGATCGCGTCCGTGCGGATGCCGCCATGCGCCAGCGCGGCCTCGATCCAGTTCTGCAAGCGTTCGGAATCGGTTACGCGTCGATCTGCAATCGCCGTCTCAAGTCCGGCCGACCAGGCGAACGAGCCGACCGGGAAGGCCGGCGACAGCCAAGTGACCAGCTTCTGCAACGCGCCGGGATCGGTCATCGGTTGAGCAGCGCGTGCCCGGTGTCGCCGTGGCTGTGGGAGTAGGCGCCTTCCTCGGGATGGAAGGGCTCCGAGATGTCGGTGACCGTGGCACCGAGGCCGCGCAGCATGTCGCGGATCACGTGATCGCGCAGGATCAGCACGCGATCGTCCTCGATCTGGGTCTTCAGGTGCCGGTTGCCGAGATGCCAGCAGAGCCGCATCAGGTGGATGCGGTCGCGGCCGCGCACGTCGTAGAGCAGCTCCTCGCCGGCGATGATTTCGACCAGCCGTCCGTCCTCGAGCTTCAGCGCCGAGCGGTCGGCGAGGGTGACGGGTTCGGGGAAATCCACCAGCACGCTGTCGCCGTGCACCAGGGTCAGCATGCGGCGGCGCACGCGCCGCTCGTCGTGCATCAGGATGGCGAGATCGAAGGGGGTACCGGCTTCACCGGATGGCAAATAGCCAACCGCGCGAAAGGTTTGCGGCATCATACACAACCAAGTCTTCGAGGCTTCCCAACCTGTGGGCGAGCTTAGCCGGTCAGCCGCGGGTTTCAAAGTAGAAGCCGATCGACCAGGCCTGATAAATCAGGTGCACGATGACGAAGCTCAGGTGGAAGCGCCGGTTTGGGGTCCAGATGGCGATGGCCGAGAGCACCAGCCCGAACGGAATTTGCGCGAGATAGAGCAGGTCCGTCGCCTGGAAGTAGGGCGCGCCTTTGATCAGCGTGTCGGTCAGGTCGAGCAGAAAGGTCAGCCCGAAGATGCCGAAGAACCAGTGCCGGCGCTTGATGAAGAAATCTTCGTAGCCGTCGTACTCGCTGAGATTGTCCGGAAACAGCAGCGCCGCGAGCGCAAACAGCGTCACCGCATAGCCGATGAGGAAGATGAAGATGCCGAAATTCCAGCTCGGCAGGCGCGACAGGTCGTATTCCCACCACCAGAACAGGATGAGTTCGACGCTCATCGAGGCCACCCAGAGCAGGTGGATGAGCGAGAGTTTGGCGCGCTTGGGATGCTGGATCAGGCCCGCTGCGCCCATCAGCAGGCGCGTCAGGCCGAGGCCGATAACCGTCCCCATGACGATGCGAACGTGGACGAACACATCGTGGGCGGTGCCTGTGTCCATCGCGGCCTCAGGGCGTGTTGCTGACTTCCGAGCAGTTCACCGGGGTCTGCGGGTCGGCCATCAGGTCGGTGAGCGTCGCCTCGCTGCCCTTGGTCCAGAACTCGTACTGGCCGGACACGTACTTGGCGCCCGAGCCCGACATGACGTTGACGAACACCAGCTTTTCCGGGCCGATCGGTACGATGGCGATGAAGTTCGGCTTGGCGTTGACGAAGTCCACCTTGAAGGGCTCCAGCCCTTCGCACTGGTACTCGACGATGTTGCGCTCGAAGCTTCCCTGCAGCGACAGCACCACCTGCGCGGAAACATCGACATTCTGCATCAGGGCAGCAGTAGCCAGTTCTTCCATCGGTAGGTCCTCCTCGGGTTGCGCCGAGCCTAACCGATTCGGTGTGGCGGATTTCAGTCGGCTTCCACCGGGGCCGGAAGCGCGGTGCTCCGGCGGTGGCGGAGCACCAGCAGAGCGAGGCTCAGGAGGGCGGTGAGGGACAGGGCGGTGGCGACCCAGAGTGCTGTGTCGCTGCCGGGGCCGGTGAGGAGGGCGGCGAACAGGGGCGGGGCGCAGGCGAAGCTGAGGTTGAGCGGCAGCGCCAGCATCGAGGAGGCGCGGGCGTAGGCGGCGGGCGGGAACAGGTCGAGCGGCATGGTCGAGCGGGCGACGGCCAATACGCCGCTGGCGAGGCCGTAGATCGCGACGAAGGCGATAGCGGCGGGGGTGCCGGAGCCGAGGATCAGTACGGCGAAGCTGAGCGGCAGGGCCGCGGCGGCCATAAGGCCGGTGGTGAGGTTGTTCCAGCGGTTGCCGGCGGCGAAGTCCACCAGCCTTGCCAGCAGCGCCGTCACGCCGATGAACGAGGCGACCAGCACCGCGGTGCCGTGCTCGAGGCCGCGCCCCTCGAACAGCGTGATGACGGTGAGCGAAAAGCCCCAGGTGACGATGCCGTTGGCGGCGCTGGCGAAGGCGAGCAGCGCGAAGGAGATGCGATCGAGCGGCGGGGCCGGCCCGGCGGCCGCTTTTTTCGTTGCGCTAACCGGCCGCTTAGCCAGCAGCAGCCAGTAGACCGGTGCCGCCACGGCGATGAGGATCGCCGCGCCGAGCAGTGTGGTCGTCCGCCAGCCGAACGTCGCCTGCAAGGCCCCCAGCAGCGGCCACGACAGCGTGGTCGAAAGCCCGCCGAAGATCAGTAGCGCGCCGATCGCCTGTCGTGCCCGCGATCCGGCCCATTCGGCGACGCCGATCTGCATTGCCGTGGTGAGCATGCCGGCACCGGCGATACCGACCAGCATCCAGCCGGCGAAGTAGCTCCACGCGACGGTGGCGACCGCGATCGTTGCCAGCCCAAGCGCCGCGACGATCGTGCTGGCTGTCATCACCAGCCGTGCGCCAAAACGCTCGAACAGGCGGAGGAACGGCACTGCGGCGGCGGCCATCACCACCAGCATCACCGTAGGTCCGGCCATCACTGCGGGGTAGGGCAGGCCCAGCGCCTCGGCCATGGCGGTGCCGGTGATCGCCGGCAGGTGGAAGGTCATGCCCCAGCACGCTGCCTGGGCGAGAGCGAAGGCGGCAATCGCCAGCGGCATGCGGAAACGGGGAGCGGACACACGTTCACCTGAGGGGAAGCGCGTTACCGACCACGCTGAGATTTCAGGCGTATGACAGGCGGCCGTTACACGGTTTCCAGCGTGTTGGGCCGTGGCTGGTAGCCATCAATGTCGGCGTAGCCGTACTCGAGGGCGAGGTCGGCGCTGGTGAAGATGCGGCCGGACTTCTGCATCAGACCGGGGTCGGCGGCGAGATGGGCAACTGCGCGGCCCTGGAACTCGGGGCTCTCGGAGTTCGACATGTCGAAGTACTGGGCGTTCTTCAGCACTTCCTCGGTGCGGACGAGGCCAGGATAGAGCGAAACCGCCGCCACGTCGAACTCGCGCATCTGGTGGGCGACGTCAGCCGCCATCTTGTCCATGGCGGCCTTCGAGACGCCGTAGATGACGTTCTGCATGAACTTCTGTGCCGCCCAGAACGAGATGTTGACGATGAGCCCCGAGCGCTGCCGCGCCATCGCTTCTGTGGCGACGCGGATGGCGCACCAGGAGGAGCGGACGCTGACGCCGACCATCGCGTCCCAGCGCCACATCGGCTGCTGCCAGATCGGATCGACCCAGGTGAAACGGTCGTCTTCCACCATGCGCTCGTAGCCGGGCCAGGCCGAGTTCACCAGCACATCGATCCGCCCCTCGTCCGCGAGGACGCGCCCCACGACGCCCTCGGTCTCGACGTCATAGGCATGGTCGACGCGGTGCGCGACGCAGCGGCCGGGATACTTCCCCGATTCATCGAGCACTGAGGCGAGCGATCCAGCCCGGTCGAGCCCCTCGGGGTGCTCGCCATCACGCACGGTCCGCCCGGTGATATGCACCGTCGCCCCAGCCTCGAGCAGCCCCAGCGCCACCCCGCGCCCGACACCACGGCTTGCTCCGGTGACGAGGCAGACCTTGCCCGCGAGATCGACCGTCATGCTGTTCTCCCCGACTCAATAATGAGAACATAGCATGAACAAAGAGGCGGGGATAAGTCGGCGAGGGAATGGCCGTAGCGGCTAGAGATCGCCGGGCAGGAAGTCGGGATCGAGGATCTGTTCGATCGTGTAGGGACAGGTCTCGGGGAAGTACTTCAAGTAGACCGTTGTCTCCTCCGAAGCCTTTTCCCGGGCCCACGGATATACCTCCGGCAGCACTTCGCCGGGGTATCCCCGCAGGCTCGGGCTCTCGTCCAGCAGACGCAGAACCTCGTCACGCTGATCCCGGATGGTGAACCCCCAGCTCCGCGAGCGATGTTCCGGCTGCTTTTCCCACTTGAGAAGGTGCATGACTATGAGCCTGACGCGGCTTCTTATCTCTCGTTTGTCGCGCTTCCCCAAGCTCTCGATCTCCTCGGCGACATTCTCCAGATCGACGCGGTCGAATTTGCCCCCGCGGATGAGCGCGGCCTGCTCCGCGCTCCACAACGCGAAGTCGTCCTCGTAGCCGGCCAGACGCTTGAGATCGATCTTGTTCATGCAGGCAATATGCGCCTTCCCCTCCGAAGGCGCAAACGGCCTCAGAACAGGAAATACCGCTGCGCCATCGGCAGCACCGTTGCCGGTTCGCAGGTCAGCAGCTCGCCATCCGCCCGCACCTCGTAGGTCTCCGGATCGACGTCGATGTGCGGGGTGGCCGAGTTGTGGATCATCGACGCCTTGGAAATGCCGCTGCGGGTGTTCTCGACCGGCAGCATGCCCTTGGCGACGCCGAGGGTGGCTTGCAGGTTGGTGTCGTAGGCGGCCTGGCTGATGAAGGTCACCGAGGAGTTGGTGCGCAGCTTCCCGTAGGCGCCGAACATCGGGCGGTAGTGCATCGGCTGCGGGGTGGGGATCGAGGCGTTGGGGTCGCCCATCGGGGCAGCGGCGATCGAGCCGCCCATGATGACCATCTCGGGCTTCACGCCGAAGAAGGCGGGCGACCACATTACCAGATCGGCGCGCTTGCCCACCTCTACCGAGCCGATGTGGCGGCTGAGGCCCTGCGCGATGGCGGGGTTGATGGTGTATTTGGCGATGAAGCGCTTCACCCGGAAGTTGTCGTTGTCGCCGGTTTCCTCGGGCAGGCGGCCGCGCTGCCGCTTCATCTTGTCGGCGGTCTGCCAGGTGCGGATGATCACTTCGCCGACGCGGCCCATGGCCTGGCTGTCGGACGAGATCATCGAGAAGGCGCCGATGTCGTGGAGGATGTCCTCGGCCGCGATCGTTTCCTTGCGGATGCGGCTTTCGGCGAAGGCGACGTCCTCGGCGATCGACGGGCTGAGGTGATGGCAGACCATCAGCATGTCGAGGTGCTCGGCCAGCGTGTTCACCGTGTAGGGCCGGGTCGGGTTGGTCGAGGAGGGGAGTACGTTCGGCAGGCTCGCCACCTTGATGATATCCGGGGCATGGCCGCCGCCGGCGCCTTCGGTGTGGAAGGCGTGGATGGTGCGGCCCTTGAAGGCGCGCACGGTGTCTTCGACGAAGCCGGATTCGTTCAGCGTGTCGGTGTGGATCATCACCTGCACGTCGTAGGCGTCGGCGACGGCGAGGCAGTTGTCGATGGTGGCCGGGGTGGTGCCCCAGTCCTCGTGCAGCTTCATCGAGGACGCGCCGGCGAGGATCATCTCCTCGAGCGGCGCCGGGAGCGAGGCGTTGCCCTTGCCGGCGAGGCCGAGGTTCATCGGGAACGCGTCGAAGCTCTCGATCATCCGGTGGATATGCCAGGCGCCGGTGCAGGTGGTCGCGAGCGTGCCGTGCGCCGGGCCGGTGCCGCCGCCGATCATAGTGGTGATGCCCGACATCAGGGCTTCTTCGATCTGCTGCGGCGCGATGAAATGGATATGCGCGTCCATGCCGCCGGCGGTGATGATGCGGCCCTCCGAGGCGATCACCTCGGTCGAGGGCCCGATGATGATGTCGACGTTCGGCTGGGTGTCCGGATTGCCGGCCTTGCCGATGGCGTGGATCTTGCCGTCACGGAGGCCGATATCGGCCTTGTAGATGCCGGTATGGTCGATGATCAGCGCGTTGGTGATCACCGTGTCGACGGCGCCCGCCGCGCGGGTGATCTGGCTCTGGCCCATGCCGTCGCGGATCACCTTGCCGCCGCCGAACTTCACCTCTTCGCCGTAAGTGGTGAGGTCCTTTTCCACCTCGATGAACAGCTCCGTGTCGGCCAGCCGCACCCGGTCGCCGGTGGTCGGGCCGTACATCTGGGCATAGGTGGAGCGGGAGATGCGAGCGGGCATGATGGTCCTTCCAGGCGAAGCGCACAGTGCCATTTGAACCGCCTAATAGTTAGGCTGTCCAGCCATCTGGCGCGAAAAACAGCAGTGAAAATCCTGAGCCGAAGAAACAAATTTGGGCGGTGGGTGCGCAGGGCTAGGTTCAGGCGGGGCGGTACGAAGCGCATTGGGAGGACATCATGCGCAGTGTCGTTGTTCTTGGGCTTGTTGTTTCCGCCACCCTCACGTTCGGGGCCGCCCAGGCGGCTCCCTCGGTGGAACGCGGCGACTACCTGGTCAATTCGATCGCCGGTTGCGGCAATTGCCACACGCCGATCGGACCGCAGGGCCCGGAAATGGACAAGTCGCTGTCCGGGCGAATGGTCGAACAGAACGACCAATACACGGCGATCGCACCGAACCTGACGCCGGCCGGCGAGATCAAGGACTGGACCGACGAGCAACTGGCCAAGGCGATCCGCGAGGGCATCCGCCCCGACGGCAAGGTGCTCGGGCCGCCGATGCCGTTCGAGGTCTACAGGCACCTCTCCGACACCGACCTCAACTCGATCGTGATGTACCTGCGCACCGTGCCGGCGGTGGAGAACGATCCGGGCAAGTCCGAGTACAAGATCCCGCTGCCGCCGGCCTGGGGCCCGCCGGTCACCAGCGTCGCCGATGTGCCGGAGGGAGTGACGGTGGAGTATGGCGCCTATCTGGCGGGGCCGATGGGCCACTGCACGGTGTGCCACACCACCTTCGGCGAGATGGGCCCGATGCTCGATACGCATCTGGGGCAGGGCGGCGCCGAATTCCCTGGACCGTGGGGCACCTCGGTCGCGGCCAACATCACGCCGACGGGGATCGGCCACTACAGCGATGCGGAACTGGCGGCGATCATCACCACCGGCACGCGCCCCGACGGCAGCAAGCTGCTGCCGCCAATGCCGATCTGGGCCTACGCCAACATCAAGCCCGACGACGTCAGCGCGATTATCCTCTACCTGCGCTCACTGCCGCCGAAGCCGTAGGCCTCAGTTGGGCTTGGGCGTCATCGCCTCGGCCTTGCGGTAGGCGGCGATGAGGAAGCCGAGCATGTCGTCGAGCAGGCTGTCGCCGGCGCGGACTTCGGCGTCGTTCTGGGTACGGGCGATCAGCGAGATGGCGAGCACCTGAACGGCATAGGCGTGCTTCGCCTTGCCGTCCTTCTGAAAACCGTTGCCCTGCTGCTGGAAATCGCCGAGCAGCTTGTCGTAGCTCTCGCGGTTCATGCTGGCCTTATAGGTTGCCCAGCTCGGCTGTTTGGCGCGGTCGACGAGACGCGCGGCGAGGCTGCCGATCAGGAACATCGCCTCGGGGTCCTTGCCGCCGTTGGTGCGCAGGTCCTGCAGCACAGCCACGAAGCGCTCTTTGAAATCTTCTTCCTTGGTGGCCATTGCCCGTCTGTCGCCCATTGAAACCGGCGCATCCCTAACCGAAATCTCTCCAGATTGCCAAAGCTGAGTGGCCATCCGTCCGGATTTTGCCACAGGCAGCTGTTCTATTCACGCTACCTACTTGGAGGCTCACATGAAATCCCGACTCGCCGCCACGCTGGCCGCTACCTTGCTGATGGCAGCGCCGCAACTGGCATACGCGCAGTTCATGGACATCAATGCCATCATCTCCGGGATCGGCGGGAGCAAGTTCTTGCGCTCGGCGGAACGGGCGGACGATGCCGCTGGCCTGCGCGTGGTGCGGCTGTCGACGCTGGCCGGCGCAGAACAGTCCGCCTCGCGGCTCTATTCGGCGATCGACCTCAAGGAGCGCGACGTCCACTACCTGCAGGCCAACCTCGTGATCAACCCGATGGCAATGAGCGCGATCCGCAACTCCGGCGTAACGCTGGACCAGATTGTATCGGCCGATATCTCAGGCGACGGCGGCGGTGTACTCTACGCCAACGACCTGTAGGCGGCGAAACAAGGCCGGGCGCGATGCCCGGCCTTTTCGTATCTAGAGCTTGCCCATGATCTTCTGCTGGAAGCCGTAGATGGTGCGGCCGCCCGACAGCGGCACCAGCTTCACCTCGCGGGCCTGGCCCGGCTCGAAGCGCACCGCCGTGCCGGCGGCGATATCGAGCCGCATGCCGCGAGCCTTTTCGCGGTCGAAGCGCAGGCCGGCGTTGGTCTCATAGAAGTGGTAATGCGAGCCGACCTGGATCGGCCGGTCGCCGGTATTGGCGACCTCGATGGTGATTTGCGGCGCGCCGACGTTCAGCTCGATGTCGCCGGGGACGGTGATGATTTCGCCGGGGGTGAAGGGCATGGGTCTCACCTGATCGGTTCGTGGACGGTGACGAGCTTGGTGCCGTCGGGGAAGGTCGCTTCGACCTGCACGTCGTGGATCATTTCGGCGATACCCTCCATCACCTGGGCCCGGCTCACCACGTGCGCACCGGCCTCCATCAGGTCGGCCACCGAGCGGCCGTCGCGGGCGCCTTCGACGACGTAGTCGGTGATCAGCGCGATGGCCTCGGGGTGGTTGAGCTTCACGCCGCGCTCGAGGCGCTTGCGGGCGACGATCGCCGCCATGGCGATGAGCAGCTTGTCTTTCTCACGGGGCGTCAGGTTCATGCGAGTTCCTAGAGATGCCAGAGGCGCGGCAGGGCGCCGGCGCCGGAGAGGTGTGCGATTATTGGCGTGATGATCTTGCGCAGCGCAAGCCCGGAGGGGGCCATGGCGCGGATGACGAGGCGTTCGCCGATGACGCTGGCGCCGGATTGGCCGGTCAGCAGCGCGCGGACCGGATCGAGCTTCCGCTCGGCGTCGGCGGCGACATAGAGCAGGGTAGCGAAGGCCCTGGCGCCGGCGAGCAGCGACAGGCCGTCGCGCTCCTCGCTGTTGGCGCTGAGCCGCGTCGCCTCGGCGTGGATCAAGCGGCCGCCACGCCGGATGCGCCAGTTGTCGGTGAGCCGCGCACCGCGGGCGGCTTCGCCCATCGCTTCACGGCCGAGGATGATCGCCTCGATGGCGAAGAAGCTGGCGTCGGGGGCGAGATCGACCTCGAGGCTGCGGTTCAGCCGGCCGCCCTCGTAGAGGATGGTCTCCTGCGGCAACCAGTCGAGCTGCGCGCCGGCGCCGACCTCGAGGCGGGTGCGGACGCGCGCATCGTCGCCGAGCGAGCGGTAGACCCGCTCGCAGGCCTGGGTGGTGAGAACCAGCCGCGCACCGGGGGCGGCCTTGGCCTCCCAAGCGACGTCGTCGCCGCCCGCGAGGCCGCCGGCGGTGTTGATCAGCACGGCCTGCAAGCTCGGATCGTGCGTGTGCGGCAGCCGGATCTTGGCACAGCCTTCCTGGAACAGCGTGGTCAGCCGGGTACGCCCGTCGAGCACCTGCGTGGCAATGCGACCGGTGCCGCGAGCGCGCTGGTGGCGGGGGAGGGCTTGGATAGCGCTCATGCGCCACCGCCGGCGCGGGAAACGTACCCCCCACCCTGTCCCTCCCCCTCAACGGGGGAGGAGACGCCAGCACTTGCGCCGGGTGCGAGGTTGCGAAGGTCGATCGTGAGGGTCTCCTCCCCCCTCGAGGGGGAGGGACAGGGTGGGGGGGATTCTTCCCGCACCGAACTCTCAAGCAGCCCCACGCTCACACCATCAAATGCCGGCGGACCTCGGGCAGGTCGAGGTCGGCGGCGGGGCCGGAATGCATGATTTCACCGCGATCCATGATGTAGATGTCGTCGGCGATCTCCCGGCAGAAGTCCAGATACTGTTCAACGAGGAGGATCGTCATCCCCTTCTGGTCGCGCAGAAACTGCAACGCCCGGCCGATATCCTTGATAATCGAGGGCTGGATGCCTTCGGTCGGCTCATCCAGCACCAGCACCTTGGGCCGTGTCACCAGCGCCCGGCCGATGGCGAGCTGCTGCTGCTGGCCACCCGACAGGTCGCCGCCGCGGCGGCCGAGCATGGACTTGAGGATCGGGAACAGCTCGTAGATGTAATCGGGCACGTTGCGCTCGGCGGCTTTCAGCGGCGCATAGCCGGTCTCGAGGTTCTCTTTCACAGTCAGCAGCGGGAAGATCTCGCGGCCCTGCGGCACGTAGCCGATGCCGAGCCGGGCCCGCTTGTAGGGCGGAGCCTTCTTCAGCACCTCGTCGTTGAAGACGATCTCGCCCGACGAGACATTGTTGATGCCGGTGACGGCCCGCAGCGTCGACGATTTGCCCACCCCGTTCCGCCCCAGCACGGCGGTGATCTTCCCCGGCTTGGCCTCGATGCTGATGCCACGCAACGCCTGCGCCGCGCCGTAGTGGAGGCCGATGTCACGGATGGAGAGGGCGGTGGTCATCTGTTCTGTTCCGGGGCGAGAGCGGTGCGCAGGGTGGTGAAGCTCAGTTGCTGGCCGTGATCCGCCTCGTCGCTCAGCCCGATGATGGCTTCCGCCATCCGAACCAGTTCGGCGCGCTCTTCGCGGGACAGCTTCTCGCGCCACATCGGCTTGAAGCGGCGAACCACATCGCGCGCATCGGCAATGTCGCGTGCGGCCCACTGAGCATAGGAGATGACCTCGTCGAGGTCGGCGGCCGGAACGATTGCTGCGATCTGCCTGCGCACCTCTGCTTCGGTGAGGTGCTGGCTGGCCGGATTCTCGTTGCCGAGGGCAAACAGAAACACCGTCGCTGCAAGTGCAGGGTCGTGGATGCTCGCGAGAACCGAGCCCTCGGCTTGCTTCTTGAACTTCTTCATCCGGTAGCGGCCACGAACGCGGCCAACCGCATCTGCAACTTCATTTCCAGCATCGCGCAACATCTGGAATCGCCAGTACCAGATGGCCGCGCCAGCGATGACGGCCACAACAAGACCCAGTATATGCATGATCAAACGCCCCAAACCAATAATGGTGGGAGCTTGCATCATTTGATGTTGCTGGCAATGGCCAGTCTGCAACATCATCGACCGAGATACCTCTCAATGACGATCGGATTGGCGCTGACCTGGTCCAGCGACCCCTCGGCCAGCACGGAGCCTTCGGCGAGGCAGGTGACGCGGGTGCCCAGCTCGCGGACGAAGCTCATGTCGTGTTCTACGACCACCACCGAGCGGGTCCTGGCGATGTCCTTGAGGAGCTTGGCTGTCTCGACCGTTTCGGCGTCGGTCATGCCGGCCACCGGCTCGTCGACCAGCAGCAGCTTTGGGTCCTGTGCCAGCAGCATGCCGATCTCGAGCCACTGCTTTTGGCCGTGGCTGAGATCGGCGGCGAGTTCGTCCTTGCGGGCGGTGAGGCGGACGGTGTCGAGGATTTCCTCGATGCGGGCCTTGTCCTCGGCGCTCTCGGAATAGAGCAGGGCCGACAGCACGCCGCGCGGCTTCTTCAGCGCCAGCACCAGGTTGTCCCAGATGGTGTGACTCTCGAACACCGTCGGCTTCTGGAATTTTCGGCCGATGCCGAGATTGGCGATTTGTGCCTCGTCGAGCTTGGTCAAATCGGTGCGACCGTCGAAATACACTTCGCCATCATCGGGGCGGGTCTTGCCGGTGATGATGTCCATCATGGTGGTCTTGCCGGCGCCGTTCGGGCCGATGATCGCCAGCATCTCGCCCGGGTGGACGATGATCGACAGGGCGTTCAGCGCCTTGAAGCCGTCGAAGGAGACGGAGACGCCGTTGAGATAGAGCATGGTGCCGGATTTGTCGGTCATTCGGCGGGCTCCGGCACGGGCTTGGTCTGCGGCAGGGTGGACGGATCCTCGCCGGCTTCGGCGGCGGAGCTCGCCTCCTTGCCTTTGCGCGGCCTCAGCTTGTTGAATAGCCCGACGATGCCCTTGGGCATGAACAGGGTGACGAAGATGAACAGCCCGCCGAGGCAGTAGAGCCAGAAATCGGGGAAGGCGCCGGTGAACACCGACTTGCCGGCATTGACCAGTATCGCGCCGATGATCGGGCCGATCAGCGTGCCGCGGCCACCGACCGCGACCCAGATCACCGCCTCGATCGAGTTGGCGGGGTCGAACTCGCCCGGGTTGATGATGCCGACCTGCGGCGTGTAGAGCGCGCCGGCGATGCCGGCCAGCACGGCCGACACCACGAAGGCGAAGAGCTTTACGTTCTCCGGCCGCCAGCCGAGGAAGCGGGTGCGGCTCTCGGCGTCGCGCACCGCCACCATCACCTTGCCGAGCTTCGAATTGACGATCGCCGAGCAGATGATCACCGCCAGCGCCAACGCCAGGGCAGAGGCCGCGAACAGCCCGGCGCGGGTGGTGGCCGCCTGCACGTTGAAGCCGAGGATGTCCTTGAAGTCGGTGAGCCCGTTATTGCCGCCGAGCCCGAGGTCGTTGCGGAAGAAGGCGAGCAGCAGGGCGTAGGTCATCGCCTGGGTGATGATCGAGAGGTAGACGCCCGTCACACGGCTGCGGAAGGCGAACCAGCCGAAGGCGAAAGCCAGCACGCCCGGCACGAACAGCACCATCAGGAAGGCGAACCACCAGAGGTCGAACCCGTGCCAGAACCAGGGCAGGTCGTGATAGTTGAGGAATACCATGAAGTCGGGCAGCACCGGGTTGGCGTAGACGCCGCGCGCGCCGATCTGGCGCATCAGGTACATGCCCATGGCATAGGCGCCGAGCGCGAAGAACGCCGCGTGCCCGAGCGAGAGAATGCCGCAATAACCCCACACCAGGTCGAGGGCGAGCGCCAGCATGGCGTAGTTCAGGTACTTGCCGAACAGCGGCACCGCGTAGTTCGGCACGTGCAGTGGATTGCCCTCGGGGATTACGAGGTTGGCAACCGGCACTGCGATGGCGATGAGAACCAGCGCCACCACCAGCCAGATGGCCTTCTTGTCGAGGGCCCGGAACAGCATCTGCGTGATCATGATTCAATCGCCCGGCCCTTGAGGGCGAAGAGGCCGCGCGGGCGGCGCTGGATGAACAGGATGATGAGGATCAGGATGGCGATCTTGGCCAGAACGGCGCCCGCATAGGGCTCGAGGAACTTGTTGGCGACGCCCAGCGATACCGCCCCGATCAGCGTGCCCCAGAGGTTGCCGACGCCGCCGAACACCACGACCATGAAGCTGTCGATGATGTAGCCCTGGCCGAGGTTGGGGGAGACGTTGTCGATCTGGCTCAGCGCCACGCCGGCCATGCCGGCAATGCCCGAGCCGAGGCCGAAGGTCATGGCGTCGACGAACGGGGTGCGGATGCCCATGGCCGAGGCCATGCGGCGGTTCTGCGTCACCGCCCGCATCTGCAGGCCCAGCGGCGTGCGGTTGAGGATGATCTGCAGCGCGATGAACACCGCGATGGCGAAGACGATGATCCAGAGCCGGTTCCAGGTGAAGCTCAGGTTCCACAATTCGAAGGTGCCGCTCATCCACTGCGGCGGCTGCACCAGCTTGTTGGTCGGCCCGAAGATGGTGCGCACCAGCTGCTGCAGCACCAGCGACAGGCCCCAGGTGGCGAGCAGCGTCTCCAGCGGACGGCCATAGAGCCAGCGGATGATGCCGCGCTCGATGCCGATGCCAATTAATGCGGTGAAGAGGAACGCCGCCGGCACGGCGAAGGCGAGGGAGTATTCCATCAGCCCGGGCGCCACCTGCTGGATCACCAGCTGCGTGACGTAGGTGGTGTAGGCGCCGATCATCACCATCTCGCCGTGCGCCATGTTGATGACGCCCATCACGCCGAAGGTGATGGCGAGGCCGATGGCGGCGAGCAGCAGCACCGAGCTCAGCGACATGCCATAGAGCAGGTTCTGGCCGACATCCCACACCGCCAGCGTGCGGCCGATCGAGTCGATGCCGGCCTGGATGGTCGGCTTCAGCTCGCCCGGCGCGCTGTCGAGCGTGTTGCGCAGCACCGTCTGCGCTGCCCGGTTGTTCTGGGCGACCACGAGGTCGACGGCGGCGCGCTTGTCCTCAGCCGAGGCGTCGGTTTTCAGCACCGTTACCGAGCGCGCCAGTTCCATGGTGCTCTTGATGCCCGGATCGGTCTCGGCGGCGATCGCCTGGTCGAGCAGTTCGAGCATCGCCGGATCGGCGTTCTTCAGGACGCTCTGGGCGGCCGATAGCCGGGTCGGCTGGTCCGGGCTCAGCAGCGTCATCTTGCCGATGGCGGTGCGGATTTTGCCGCGCAGCCCGTTGTTGCTCTTGATCTTTTCGAGGTCGGCGCTCGGCAGCGGGCCGAGATCGGTGCCATCGACGGGATCGGTCGCCGCGAGATCGCCGCCGGCCTTGGTGGCGATCACCACCTTGCCGTCGGATTTGCGGATGTAGAGGTTGCCGTCGCTCAGCGCCTGCAGCACCGGCGGCACGCGTTCGTCGCCGGTCAAGACGAGGACGTCCATGGCCTTGCCGCGATCGGCGAAACTACCGGGGCCGAGCGCATTGATCTGCGCGGCGAAGTCGTCCTGCGCCAGGGCAGGCATGGGGGCGAAAGCTACAGCGAGCAGGAAGGCAATCAGAGTGAGAATTCGGGTGGCCATCGTGGTCGCTCTATCGCGGGGAGGGTAGGCGGGTGGCGACGGCGTGGAGCCGCCGTCGCCTGAGATGCGCGGGTTACATCGCGGCCGGAGCAGCGCCGCAGGTCTTGGTGGCGGTGTCGAAGTGGCCGCAACCGGTCAGCGGATCGGTCCAGTCGGCCTCGATGCCCTTGTCTTCCGGCAGCACGTCGGACCAGGCATCGCCGGGGACGTCGCCTTCGGTCTGCCACACGGTCTCGAACTGGCCGTCGGCCTGGATTTCGCCGATCAGCACCGGCTTGGTCAGGTGGTGGTTCGGCAGAACCTTGGCGGTGCCGCCGGTGAGGTTCGGCACTTCGAGCCCGACGATGGCCTTGAGGACCGCGTCGGTGTCGGTGGTGCCGGCCTTCTCGACCGCCTGCACCCAGAGCTGGAAGCCGAGATAGGCTGCTTCCATCGGATCGTTCGTGGTGCGCTTGTCGTTGCCGATATAGGCGTGCCAGTTCTTGATGAACTCGGCATTGGCCGGGTTGTCGACCGACTGGAAGTAGTTCCAGGCGGCGAGGTGGCCGACGAGGTTGGTCGTATCCATGCCGGCGAGTTCTTCTTCACCGACCGAGAAGGCGACGACCGGGATGTCCTCGGCGCTCACGCCCTGGTTGGCGAGTTCCTTGTAGAACGGCACGTTGGCGTCGCCGTTGATGGTCGAGACCACGGCGGTCTTCTTGCCGGCCGAGCCGAACTCCTTGATGGCGGCGACTTCGGTCTGCCAGTCGGCAAAGCCGAACGGGGTGTAGTTGATCTTGATGTCTTCCGCGGCCACGCCCTTGTCCTTGAGGTACTGCTCGAGGATCTTGTTGGTGGTGCGCGGGTAAACGTAGTCGGTGGCTTCCAGCACCCAGCGCTTCACGGCGCCGCCTTCTTCGCTCATCAGGTAGTCGACGGCGGGAATGGCCTGCTGGTTCGGCGCGGCGCCGGTGTAGATCACATTCTTCTCGGACTCTTCGCCCTCGTACTGCACGGGGTAGAAGAGGATCGAGTTCAGTTCCTTGAACACCGGCAGGACCGATTTACGCGACGACGAGGTCCAGCAGCCGAACACGGCGGCAACCTTGTCGACGGCGATCAGCTCGCGGGCCTTTTCGGCGAACAGCGGCCAGTCGGAGGCCGGATCGACCACCACCGGCTCGAGCTTCTTGCCCAAGAGGCCGCCCTTCTTGTTCTGCTCATCGATGAGGAAGAGCATGGTGTCCTTCAGGGTGGTCTCCGAGATCGCCATCGTCCCTGACAGCGAGTGGAGAACGCCCACCTTGATGGTGTCCTCAGCATAAGCAGCGAGGGGCGCGAGCGCCCCGGCAGTCATCGCGACCCCCAGGCCGATCCCGGCCATCATGCGATTAAGACCTGTCATACTTACCTCCGACAGTTTGGTTGTTTGCACCGGGGAGGAAGTTGCAATCGCCGTGCCAGCAGCGAAAACCGTCGCCAAACCGCTGAGTCTGCTGGACTCTTTTCGCCCGCCTTAGTTTCGCGCGGCGGAACGGTTGCATACCACTGGGGTCGCGCTGCCGGTTCTCTGGGCAGCGACGTTAGGGTCTGCTTAAGATTTGAGCAGCGCGTGAGCGTGCCCAAGAACGGGGCGGTGCACCGTTGCTCGGTGGAGGGTGACCGCGGTTTTGAGCCCTGCTAAAAATCGGGCACCGGAAGTTCGCTTCCGGCAGAGGTTGTTTGCACCACACCCTCGGCCCCGCGTCGGCAACGGCGCGGGGTTTTGCATTTCAGCCACCCGGATCGCATTGCCGCCGCAACCATCCGGGCCCTCCATCGTTAAGCCAGCAAGCCGCCGGAGATGCGTTTTCCGGTGCAGAAATATCGGCCGAGGTTGCGAGGGCTGACGCTCCCTCGTGGTCGACGCCGGTGGGGCGCGGAGCTTCGGCTTCGCGCCTTCTTTGTTGGGCGCCTGAGTCGCGGTTGGGGCCGAATCTACGCGTTTGTCGCGATCTCGATGCGCAGTGCCACCCGGAGGCCTCGCAACCAGCCGTTTTGCCTGAATCGAAGGGGTGCGGGCGGCCGAATCCCGGGCGTCGCGGAGTGGGTTGGGCGGGGTGAGCCGAGGACCCGGCTGCACTTGTTCATAAGTTGCCGCAAGCTGTCAGCGTCCCGTCATCTTGATGAAAGAAGTTCCGGCGCCATCGTCCAAGACGTTACCAAAACACTTCCAAGCATCGAAAAGCCAGCGCTGTCAGGGGGTTCCGGTCGCGACAGTAATCGCGGCAAACAGGCCGCCTGGAGCTGATGACTCCGCGGCTACGCGCTGGTGCGTAGGGCAGGGCGCAGCTTCCGGTGACATCTTGCATTGGACTCAAGGTTCAAGAAAATTGTCCAGGTTCTACGCGTTATCGCATACAAGTATACGCAGAGCTTCTGTCTAAGTGCCAACGCGTAATCAATGCAATTTGCGAAGATGCAGAACATATTGGCCAACCAATCACAAGTTGATCAGCTATCGCTCCGAAGCTTTACAACGGCCTCATACGTGCATATTCATCAGCCGACGGGCGGCGGATGTAACGGAGGTTGGTCATGAGAAGCAACGTTTTTGCGGCCTTGGCGACGTTCACAATCGTCGCGGGTCTGAGTGTGGCTCCTGTTAATGCCGGTGGACTGCTCGGCGGCCTGGGCGAAACTGTCGGCGGAGTCGTCGGCGGCGTTACGGAAACCGTCGGCGGCGTGGTCGGTGGCGTCACCGGCGGCGGCACCAATGTCGGCGGCCTCGTGTCGGTCAACGACACCGGCAATAATGCACTGGTCAATCTCGATATCGGCGGTGGCAACAATGTGCTGAACGCTGCAGTGGGCAGGGGCAGCAACCCGCTGGTCAATGCCAATGTGTCGACCACCGGCCTGCTCAACAATACGACTGTGTCGCTCGATCTCGCCGGCCTCGGCCTCGACCTGACGATCGACCTGGGGATCCTCGATCCGAACAATCCGAATAATCCGGGTGGTCCGAACAATCCGAACGGCCGCCCGGTGCTGGTCGGCAGTCTCGGCGGCGGCAATACCTTCGTGATCAACTGCACGGTCAACAACACCAAGCAGCTGCTTCAGGTGGCGGCGGCCGGCAAGATCAGCGGCCCCGAGATCAAGGCGTGGATGCGGGCCGCCAATGTGCAGGTGGTGCCGATCAAGCTCTGTCCGGCCGCCAAGAAGCAGGTCGCGGCGCTGCTCGCCAAGAGCCAGAAGATCAACCTGCTGCGCCGGGCCGTGATGTCCGACGCGCTGATCACCGCCTCGCTCGGCCGTACCTCGTACGATGCGAACGACGTGGTGGCGGTGCAGCGCAAGGGTGGCCAGCTGGTCGTCTACGTCTACTGACGCCTGCCACATCGCTGAAGTTCAGCAAGGGGCGCGACCTTTGAGGTCGCGCCCCTTCTGTTGTTGCGTAAGTGGTTGGATGTTTATCACTAAGTGTATTTTGCTATATGTGACAATTGTCGAGTCTTCGTTCGTGCATTCGATAACCGTGGATTCTATCGAGCAAACAACGTTCAAGTAGTTGACAGCGTCCTGTCAGCTTCGGAGGCGCAAGTTCCGCGTCATGTTTCTGAGAGGAGAAGCGTGATGCAATCCAGAAAGATAACAGTACTCGCGGCGGTGGTGCTGATGGCCAGCACCAGCCTCGTGCCGGCCAACGCGGCCGGACTGCTTGGCGGTGTACTTGGTGGCGGCGACGGAGACTCGGTTCTCGGTGGCGTCCTCGATATCGACGGCGGTGACGCCGGCAACGACGCCCTGGTCAATGTCGGGCTCGGTTCCGAGGACAATACCAGCCTCGGCGTGAACCTCGGCGACGGGGACGGCGATGGCCTGCTGGGCGGCGTGCTCGGCGGCGGCGATGGCGACAACGGCCTGCTCGGCAACATCGTCGACATCGGCGGCAACGACGATGGCAGTGTGCTCGACGTCGATCTCGGCGGCGAGACCGACAACGACAATAACAGCCTCTTGAACCTCGACCTTGGTGGCGAGGGCGGGTTGCTCGATATCGGCGATCTCGGCGGCGACGACGGGCTGCTCGGCAACATCGTCGGTGACGATGGCCTGCTGGGTGATCTCGACCTCGGCGGCGACGATGGCCTGCTCAACAATATCGTCGGCGACGAAGGGCTGCTCAACGGCCTCGACATCGGCGACGGCCTGCTCAACGACCTCGATGTCGGTGGTATCCTCAACGGCGAAGACGGGCTGCTCGGCGGTCTCGATATCGGCGATGGGCTGCTGAACGACCTCGATGTCGGCGGCATCCTCAACGGTGAAGACGGGCTGCTTGGCGGCATCGACATCGGTGATGGCCTGCTGAACGATCTCGATCTCAGCGACGGCCTGCTCAACGGCCTCGAGATCGGTGATATCCTCGGCGGCGACAGCGGCCTGCTGGGCGGCATCGACGTCGGTGATGTGCTGGGCGACGGTATCCTCAACGGCGAAGACGGCCTGCTCGGCGGTCTCGATGTCGGTGACGGCGTGCTCAACAACCTGGGCGGCATCCTCAATAGCGATGACGGGCTGCTCGGCGGTCTGGATATCGGCGACGGTATCCTGAACGGCGACACCGGCCTGCTCGACGGGCTGGACGTCAGCGGTATCCTCGGCGACGGCATCCTGAACGGTGAAGACGGGCTGCTGAACGGCATCGACGTCGGCGGTATCCTCGGCGACGGCATCCTCAACAGCGAAGACGGGCTGCTCGGCGGCCTCGATATCGGCGACGGCATCCTCAACGGCGAGGACGGCGTGCTGAATGGCCTCAACCTGCTTGATGTCGACGACCTGCTGCAGGGCCTCGACCTCAGCAATCTCAACCTGGCCGACGGTGGCGTGCTGAACGGGGTCACCGACGTGCTCAGCCTGGGTGACCTGGGCCTGCTCGATCTCGGCGATATCGGCGACATCGGCCTGCTCGACCTGGGTGATCTCGGCCTGCTCGATCTGGGTGACATCGGCGATATCGGCCTGCTCGATGGGCTGGCGATCACCGACATCCTGACCGACACCGACCTCGACCTCGGCGGCCTGTTGTCCGACCTCGATCTCGATCTGGGCGATGTGCTGTCCGATCTCGATCTGAGCAACCTGCTCGACCTGAGCAACCTGCTCAACATCGGCGACATCAACATCGACCTGGGCAACGGCCCTGGCGGTCCTGGTGGCCCCGGCGGTCCTGGTGGTCCGGGAGGTCCTGGCGGGCCTGGTGGCCCGGGCGGCCCCGGCGGTCCTGGTCGCGTGATCGTGGCTGGCGGCGCCGGCGGGTTCGGGATGAACCGTGCCTGCAACCCGCAGGACGCCAAGCAGGTGGTCTCGCAGGTCAAGGCCATGCAGCTGAACCGCGCCGTGCTGGCCAACGTCAAGGCCGTCAAGGTGGTCAAGGTCCGGCTCTGTGCCGACCTCAAGGGCAAGGTGGTCCAGGCCGTCATCAGCAGCAAGAAGGTGCAGATCCTGCAGCGCGTGCTGGGTGGTAGCGGCAAGCTGGTCGCCGAACTGCAGCGCTCCGGCGCCGGCGTGAACGACGTCTACGCCATCGGCCGTAGCGGCGGGCAGCTGACCGTCTACGCGTTCTGATCTCGCCCCGATCAGAACCCGAAGAAGGGCGCGGCCTGGATGGCTCCACCGCGCCCTTCGCCTTGTCTGCTATTCGGCCGGAGCCGGTGCTGCCTCGGTCTCCGCCGCATCGGCTGCCTCAAGCTCCCGCCGCAGTCGCTCTTCCTCGAACGCCTTCGGCTTGCTGAACCGCGCCAGCAGCAGGTAGGCGACCGGGGTCAGGTAGAGCGTCGCGATCGCCGCGAGGCTCAGGCCGCCGACCATGATCCAGCCGAGTGCGGCGCGGGCTTCCGAGCCGGCGCCGCCGGCGATGATCAGCGGCACCCCGCCGAGCACGGTGGCGATCATCGTCATCACCACGGGCCTGAGCCGGATATTGGCGGAGTTCTCCACCGCCTCGCGCACCGATTGGCCGCGGTCACGCAGCTGGTTGGCGAACTCGACGATCAGGATGCCGTTCTTGGCCATGATGCCGACCACCAGCACCAGGCCGATCTGGCTGTAGACGTTGAGCGTCACCCCGGTCAGCAGCATGGCGAACACCGCGCAGGCGAGGCCGAACGGCACCGTCGCCATGACGATGATGGCGCTCCAGACGCTCTCGAACTGCGCCGCCAGCACCAGCAGGATGACAATCAGCGCGAAGCCGAAGGTGATCAGCAGGCCGTTATTGCTCTCGCCCAGCGTCTTCGCCTCGGCCATCGGCACGATCGTCGCGCCTTCCGGCAGCAGCGGCTGGGCGATAGCTACCGCCTGGGTGTAGGCGTCGCCGAGCGCGAAGCCATCGGTTAGCGCGGCCGTCACTGTCACCGCCCGGCGCTGCTGCTCGCGGCCGAGCGAGGGGGCGATCGGCGCTTCCTTCAGCGAAGCGATGGTCGACATCGGCACGTAGCGGCCGTCCGCGGTCTTGATGAAGATCGACTCGAGGTCGCCGGGGTCGTTCACGGGGCTCGAGGTCGAGGTCATGCGGACCGAGAAGCTCGCATCGTTGATGAACACGGTACCGACATCAGAGCCGTCGATCATCGCCTGCATCGTGGTGCCGAGGCCGTTGATGTCGATGCCCAACTGCGCCGCCTTCTCGCGGTCGATGGTCAGGGTCATCTGCGGTTGCGTCGTCTCGTAGTTCACCGAGACGCGGCCCCACTTGTCGTCCTTTTCCAGCTCTGCCTTCACCTTGTTGGCGGCGTCCGAGAGGGTCTGGTAGTTGTCGCCGAGCAGCGCGAACTGCAGGCCCGAGCCGCCACCGCGCACGCCGAGGCTGTTGCCCTGGCGGATGTTGGCGCGGACACCCGGCACCTGCACCAGCTGCTGGGTGATCTCGGCCGCGATCTGCTGCTGGGTGCGGGTGCGGTGCTCCCAATCGGCCAGCGTCATGATGATGAAGCCGGAGTTGGTGTTCGAGCCGAAACCCGAAATCGAGAAGATGCTCGTCGCCTCGCCGCTGTCCTTGTAGGGCTGCAGCATCGCCTCGATCTTCTGCATCTGGGTGCGGGTGAAATCGAGGCTGACGGTGGCCGGAGCGCTGACATTGATGGCGACTTGCGCGCGGTCTTCGGGCGGGGTCAGTTCCTGCTTCAGCGTGCCGAACACGCCCCAGGCGGCACCGGCGAACAGCACGGCAATGACGATCACCACCAGCGGATTGTCGAGCGCCAGCTTGAGCGTGGCGCGGTAGAGAGCAGCCAGCACGCCGCCGAAGCGTTCGAGCGCGTTGGGCGGCCGCTCGACATGCGGCTTCAGCATGCGCGAGGCCATCATCGGCGCCAGTGACAGCGCCACGACCGCCGATAGCCCGACAGAAATGGCGAGGGTGAAGCCGAACTCGCGGAACAACAGGCCTGTCTGGCCCGGCAGGAACGAGATCGGGATGAACACCGCGGCCAGCGTCAACGTCGTCGCGACCACGGCGAAGAACACCTCCTGCGTGCCCAGCACCGCCGCGGCGCGCGGCCCGAGGCCCATGCCGCGTCGTCGGGTGATGTTCTCGAGCACCACGATGGCGTCGTCGACGACGAGGCCGGTGGCGATCACCAACGCCAGCAATGTCAGGATGTTGAGCGAGAAACCGAATGCATAGATTCCGGCGACGGTGCCGATCAGCGCCACCGGCATGGTGACCGCCGGGATGATCGTCGCGCGCCAGTCGAGCAGGAACAGGAAGATGATGACGATGACGCCGATCACCGCGATCAGCAGCGAGCGCTCGACCTCGTGCACGGCGCCGGCGATGAACACCGACTCGTCGGACGAGATCTTGATGTCGACGCCGGGGGGCAGGGTGGTCTTCAACTCGGCGACGGCGGCCTTCACGCCCTCCGAGATCTGCATGGTGTTGGACTGCGCCTGCCGCACGATGCCGAGCCCGATCCCCGACTTGCCATCGCTGCGGAGGCCGGAATTGGCGGCGGCGGGCGAGAACACCACGCTCGCTACGTCGCCGAGCCGGGTGGTGCCCTTGATGACGATGTTCTCGAACGCCTCGGGGGTGTTCACCTCGGCGATGGCGCGGATGGCGATGTTCTGGTTGGTGCCGTTGAGCGAACCGGCCGGGCTGTCGAAGGCGATGGTCGAGAGCGCGTTGCGGATGTCGCCGACGGTGAGCCCGAGGCTCGCCAGCTTCACCTGATCGACGTCGATCTCGAAACTGCGGCTCTGCGTGCCGTTGATCTGCACGTCGGCGACGCCGGTCACCGCGGCCAGCCGCTCGGAGATGGTGTTCTCCACCAGTTCGGTCAGCTCGTCCTTGCTGAGCGTATCGGAGGTGACCGCCAGCTGGATGATCGCCTGCGCGTTGGCGTCGGCCTTGACGATGGTCGGGGTCTCGGCGCCGTCCGGCAGCCGGTTGGTGATGCGGCCGAGTGCGTCGCGGATATCGGAGGTGGCGTTGTCGAGGTTGGTGCCGTCGTTGAACGTCATCGAAACGCGGCTGCGGCCGTAAGACGAGTCCGACGAAATCGACGCCACACCCTGGATGCGCGCCACCACGCCCTCGATGGCCGAGGTGATCTCGCGGTCGACCGTTTCGGCGGCGGCGCCGGGGAAGTTGGTGGAGATCGAGAGGGTGGGGCGCTCGACGCTCGGCAGCTCGCGGATTTCGACGCCGAAGAAGGCGGCAAGCCCCGCGACGATGATCAGGCAGCTGACGACAATCGCGAGTACCGGGCGCCGGACGAACAGTCCGGCAATGGCGCCCCCCCGTTCGTTCTGCGTCTGGATGCTCACGAGAGGCCTCCGGCTTCGGTGCGTGGGCACCCCCACCCTTGATCCCTCCCCACAAGGGGGAGGGAGACGACTGATGCTTCAGCGCCCAAGACCGTCGCAGCTCTTGCACCTCCCTCCCCCTTGTGGGGAGGGACTGAGGGTGGGGGTGCCCCACGCACCGCCCTCACGATGGATTTCCTTCCGCTGGCCGTTTCCGCCCCTCGTCGCCACCGCCACCGCCACCACCCGCCGGGTCATCGAGCAGGCGCACGCTGGCGCCGGCGGTGAGCTGCTGCACGCCCTGCGTCACCACCTGGTCGCCCTCGGCGAGTTCGGCCTTCACCAGCACGCCGTCGGAGTTACGCTGGATGATCTCGACCGGGACGCGCTCCACCTTGCCCTCGGCGAACCTCCACAGATAGCTGCCGGCGCTCGACCACTGGATGGCCAGCGGATCGACCGACGGGAACCGTTCGCCCGGAAACGTCATCGACACCGAGAACGACATGCCGGGCCGGAGCCGGCCCTCGTCGTTCGGGATCTGTGCCTCGACCTTCAGCGTGCGGCTCGCCGGATCGATGCGGTTGTCCACCGCGCTGACCTCCCCGGCGATGGTCTGGCCGGGCAGCGCCACGGCAGCGGCAGTCAGCGGCATGCCCTCGGTGATGGCCGAGGCATAGCGCTCGGGCACCCAGAAGCTGACGAGGATGTGCGACGTATCCTCGATGGTGGTGACGACGCTCTGCGAGGTCACGGTGTTGCCGGCGCTGACCTGGAACAGCCCGACGGTCCCGGCGATCGGCGTCGAGATGGTGCGTTTCGCGAGCGCCAGGTCGGCGTTCTGCAACTCGAGCCGGGCGTTGTTGAAGGCAAGCTGCGCCGCTGCCACCTGCACCGTCGTCGCGTTGCTGGCCTTGGCCAGCTCGTTGGCGCGGTCGAGCGCGGTCTGCGCGTCGTCGAAGGCGAACTTGGCGCGCTCCTGGGCGATCCGCTCGGCATCGTCGTCGAGCCGCCCGATCACCGCGCCCGCGTTCACCGCCTCGCCCGGTCGCACGCGCAGTTCGGCGAGCGTGCCGCTGGCGGGCGACACGACGGTCACCGAGTGCGCCGCCGCGCCTTCGCCGATCGAGGTCAGCTTGTCGTTGATGGTCGCGAGCAGCACCGGCGCCGTCACCACCACCATGGTGCGGTTGCCGCCGCGTCCGCCGCCCGGCCCACCGCCGCCGCGTTGGCCGGCCGCCTGCTGTTGTCCCGCACCGGCTGGTCCGGTCGCTGCCTCGACCGGCTCGCCGAAGGGCAGGGTGATGCCGAAGCGGGCCAGCGTCTGAGATGCGCCGGGCACAAACAAGACGTAAGCGACCGCGGCCGCTCCGATGACGACGAGCGAAAGCAGCAATTGCCTGAACAAGCGACCGAATCCCAAACGAGATGTGCCCCGGGCGGATCAGGGGCAGAACGGGGCGAACGATAACATCGGTGTCCGGCGCATCACATTAAATCGCCGTAACGTTGGGGTGAGCGGCATCCTCCCCAGTGGGACAGCCGTACATCAGTGCCGCCGGCCAACCGGTGATCCTCCACCGCATAGCGGGGGAGGGGGACCAGCGAAGCTGGTGGAGGGGGCGGCCCCAAGCACCGGCGCAACCCGCCGCCCCCTCCACCGCCTTCGGCGGTCCCCCTCCCCCGTTTCACGGTGGAGGAGCACCGAGGGGCCGGTGACTCTCCATATGCGATGGCCCTGCGCGTGACGGGGCACGGATGAGCACCAGAGGCGTTCAGCGCTGGATGAGCAGCGCTCTAGTGCGGTGCGAGCCGGTCCAGTCGCGCCGCCAGCCAGTCGTGGCCGCCCTCTCGCGCATAGCTTGCAGCGGAGCGGTCCTTGCCACTCCTTTGGGCCGGATCGGCGCCGAACAGCAGCAGCAGCCCGACGATCGCCGCGTCACCATGCATCGCAGCAGCATGCAGCGGCGTGAAGCCGTCCGCCTGCACCTGGTTCGGGTCGGCACCGGCACGCAGCAGCTTCTCCACCATCGCGGCGTTGCGCTTGGCGGTCGCCGCGTGGATGGCGGCGACCTGTTGCGGGTTCTTCGCCGCCTCATTGACGTCGCGGGTCAGGGGCAGCAGCAGCTCGAAGGCTTCGGTGTTGTCGAAGAAGGCGGCCAGCCCCAGCGGTGTGAAGCCATCGGCCGAGAGCGCATTGGCGTCCCAGCCACCGGCCAGCGCCACCTCGAGCCGTTCGCCGTCCTTGAGGATGATCGCCTCGTGCGGATCGAGTTCCGCGACATGGGCTCGTACCGCCGAGATGGCGCCGACATTACCCATGTAGGCTGCCCAGGCCACCAGCGAGGCGCCGCTCGGATGCCGCGCATGCGCCAGCTCCGGATCATGCGCCAGCTCGGCGCGCAGCCCGTCGAGATCGTTGCTGGTGATCAGCACGAAGGGATCGCTCATCGCAAGAGCATAGCGCCGCTTCCCGGGCGGTTGAAGCCATCCCGTGGCGAGGGAAATCGGCGGAGGTAATGGCGTCACGCTGGCCCACGGATTCATCGGCGTCTCCTGCGGCGGACCGAGGGTAACGTCGAATGGGACGAGGCGTTCCTTGCTAATGCGTCCGTGCCGCGCTTGGCGGCGTCGGGTTGATCCTGCTCCAGGCGCGGCGGAGCTGGCGGCTCGAAGCGAAGCCTGAGCGTTCGGCGATGCGCTCCATGTCGAGGCGGGTTTCGCTGAGCAGTTGCTGGGCCAGCGCGACGCGCAGGCGGTTGACGTAGTCGGGGATGCTCATCCCGGCGTGGTCGTTGAACAGCCGCGAGACGTGGCGCGGGCTGGCGAAGGCGATTTCGGCCAGCGCTTCCAGCGACCAGTCGCGGGCCGGATCGGCGGTAATGGCGTCCTGCACCCGGTGGATCGCCGGGTGGATGTGGTTGCGGCCCTCGAGCCAGGGCGAGAGCTGCGGGTCGGTGCCGGCGCGGCGGAGGTAGACGACGAGGTAGCGCGCCACCGCGGCGGCGGTCGCCGGGCTCGCCAGCTGGCCGATGATGTGCAGCATCAGGTCGATGCCGGCGGTGATGCCGGCGCTGGTGTAGCGCTCGCCGTCCTCGACATAGAGCCGGTTCTCCAGCACCCGGGCGGTGGGGGCGGTTTCGGCCAACAGCGCGCAGTCGGTGAAGTGGGTGGTGCAGGCATGGCCGTCGAGCAGGCCGGCTCGCGCCGCCAGCAGGGCGCCCGAGCAGATCGACACCAGCCGGACGCCGGGCCGGATGTTCCGGCGCAGCCAGGCGACGACCGCGTCGGACCCTTGCAGCGGCGCTTCGATCTCGCCAAGCCGTTCGGCGCCGAGGATCAGCTCGGTATCGCCCGACAGCACCACAAGGGCATCGTCCTCGATCGCAGCGGGCAGCGGTGCGATACCGCTGACCACGAGGCCGATCGAGCTCGTCACCTCGGGCAGGGCGCCGATGTAGCGGACATCGAACGCCACCTCTGACTGCAGCTGGTTGGCCTTGCGCAACGCCTCCATCGGCCCCGCGACATCGAGCAGGAGCGTCCGCGCCGGCAGCACGACATAAACCGGGATCCGGCGCGGCGCCGGGCTCATGCGGCGGCGGCCTTCGGTGCTCCGGCCAGCGCCTCGGCGATAGTGCAGACGCGGGCGAAGCGGCCGTCAAGCACCGCGGCAGTGCGGGCTTTCAGTTCCTCGACGCTCCAGGTGCGGCCGGTCTTGTCGGTCAGCGCCATGGTGTGGGTCGCCTCGGTGACGTAGTCGACCTGCCAGCCCAGATCGGAGGCGTGCCGCGTCGTCGTCTCGCAGCACTGCTCGGTGCGGATGCCCGAGACGATCAGCCGGCGGATGCCGTTCTCGGTGAGCCAGACATCGAGCCCGGAGCCGACAAGCGCCGAATGCCGGGTCTTCATGAACTCCGCATCCGGCGTCAGCTGCAGTTCGGCCAGCGGCCGGACGAAGCCTGAGGCGAGCGAGAAGATCCCCTCGGGCTCGACATGCAGCACGCGGACCACCGCATAACCCTTGGCCCGCGCCCCATCGATCAGCGCCTGCTGGTTCTTGAGGTAGCCGGCGTAATCGGTCTCGAACCAGTTCTGGCGCTGCCGGAACGATTCCTGGGCATCGATGACGAGCACGGCAGTATCGGACATTTCTAGCCTCATTGGTGTGGTGATGAGCCGAAACTATTGCGAGCCAGCGTGCGGCGAAAGGCATGCTCAGGTCAAGGAGCGGACAGAAAAGGACATCGGTGGCACGACGTGCCCGGCAGGATGACGAGTTCGGGTGCGTGGTGGTACGGTGCGCCGACGAGGAGTTCGCATGACTATGGACGACAAGCCGCGGATCGTAGGCGGTGGCCCCAAGAAGCTGCTCTACACGGTCGACACCATCCGGCGCATGGGAGTCGGCAAGGCCGCCAAGGCGCTGACCGCGCACAATACCTGCAAGGCCTGCGCCTACGGCATGGGCGGGCAGAAGGGCGGGATGACCAATGAGCTCGGCGAGTTCCCGTCGGTCTGCAACAAGTCGGTGCAGGCGCAATCGACCGACATCCAGCCGGCGATCCCGAATGAGGCGTTCCTTCATCCGCTGAGCGATCTGCAGCAACTCTCAGGCCGCGAGATGGAAAAGCTCGGGCGGCTCAACACACCGCTGTTCAAGGCCGCCGGCGCCGACCGCTTCGAGCCGGTGAACTGGGACTTTGCCATCGCTCACGCCGCTGCGAACCTCAAGGCGACCGACCCCAACCGCAGCTTCTTCTATTCGTCCGGCCGCTCGTCGAACGAGGCCGGGTTCGTGTTCCAGCTGCTGGCGCGGGTGTGGGGCACCAACAACGTCAACAACTGCTCGTACTACTGCCACCAGGCGACCAGCGAGGGCCTCGCCACCACCATCGGCAAAGGCACCGCGACGGTCGAGCTCGAGGACCTGACCGGCGCCGACCTGATCTTCGTCATCGGCGCCAATCCGTCTTCGAACCACCCGCGCTTCATCCACATGCTGAAGCACTGTCGTGACCGTGGCGGCGACGTCATCGTCATCAATCCGGCGAAGGAGCCGGGGCTGGTGAAGTTCGCCGTGCCGAAGTCGCCGACCTCGATGCTGTCAGGCGGCACCGAGATCGCGTCGGACTACCTGCAGCCGCGGATCGGCTCCGACATCGCGCTGTTCAAGGGGCTGATGAAGGCGATCCTCGCCATGGGCGCCGAGGACAAAAGCTTCATCGAACAGCACACCGCGGGCTTCGAGCAGCTGCTGGCAGATGTTCATGGCTTATCGTGGCCCCAAATCCAGACTACGACCGGACTTGCGCAGGCTGAAATCGAGCGCGTCGCCACCCGTTATGCCAACCGGCAGAACGTGGTGTTCGCCTGGGGCATGGGGATGACCCACCACCTGCACGGGGTGGAAAACGTCGAGGCGATCGCCAACCTGGTGCTGCTTAGAGGCATGATCGGCAAGCGTTATTCCGGCCTGCTGCCGCTGCGCGGGCACTCCAACGTCCAAGGCATCGGCACCATCGGGGTGAAGCCCGTGGTCTCCGAGCAGGTGTTCGCCGCCATGGAGCAGGCGTTCGGAATAAAACTCAGCCGCGCCAAGGGCTTGGACACCATGGCCGGCCTCGAATCCGCCGCCCGTGGCGAGATCGACAGCGCCGTGATAATGGGCGGGAACCTCTGGGGCGCCACCCCGGACACCGCCTTCGCCAGCCGTGCCATGGGCGCCATCGGATTCAAGCTGTACCTCACCACCACGCTAAACCGTGGGCACGTCAATGGGTTAGGGGAGGGCGAGGTGCTGATCCTCCCCGTCACCGCGCGCGACGAGGAGTGGTCGCCGACCACGCAGGAATCGATGTTCAACTTTGTCCGGCTGTCGGACGGCGGCATCGAGCGGCTCGACAATGTCCGCCCGGAAACGGTGATCCTCTGCGACCTCGCCAAGCTCCTCGTGCCGGACGCTCCGGTGCCGTTCGAACGATTCAAGGAACACCGGCAAGTCCGTGAAGTCATTGCGAAAGTCGTCCCCGGGCTGGAGCAGCTCGCCGACATCGACGTGGCCAAACGGGAATTCCACGTCCAGCACCGGGTGATGCATACGCCCGAGTTCGCTACCAGGGACGGCAAGGCGCATTTCGTCGTCACCCCGCTGCCCAAGGCGCCAGCGCCGCTGACCCTCGCGACGGTGCGCTCCGAGGGGCAGTTCAACACCATCATCTACGAAGAGCAGGACAGCTACCGGCTAAAGGCCGGGCGCGACGCGATCTTCCTCAACCGCGAGGACATGGCGGCATTCGGGGTGCGCGACGGGCAGCGGGTGACCCTCGCCTCGGACACCGGTCGGATGGAGGGCACGGCGATGGCGTTCGACCTGCCGCGTGGTTCTGCGCTGGCCTATTACCCCGAGGCCAACGTGCTGTGCGGCACGGCGGTCGATCCGCGCTCGAAGACGCCGGCGTTCAAGTCGGTGCCGGTCTGGATCGAGGCCTAGCCGCGGGATAGTGTTCCCCCGGGGGTTCGGGGACGAAGCGATGACGGACGACAAGCAGCGGCAGGAGTCGCGACCGGAGGTGGATCGTCCTGGCGAACGGGCCCGGTCGTTCAACGCCGCCATGGCGACGCTCGGCATCGCACTCGTCGTCTTCATCATCGGTGTCGTCATCGGCTTCCCGCTCGCTACCTTCGGGGTGGAGTTCGTCACCACCAACGGCGGCGTGGTGTTCGGCCTGCTGTTCGGCTTTCTCGTGCTGGTGCTGGTCGTCACCGCGATCCTGATGATCTTCCGGCGTCAGATCTGGCAGAGCCTGTTCAAGCGCGGCGAAGTTGAGATGGAGCGCTTCGCCCGGCCGCTGTCCGAAGTCGCGCGCTTCGCCGCGCTGCAGAAGGTGGCGGAGGCCACTGAATCCGCCCGCGACCTCGCCGAGCTGGTGCTGGCGCGCTACGCCTGGGTGTCGACCCGGCGCTGGCTGATGGCGACGATCACGGCGTTCATCGCGGCGATTGCAGCGCTGGCCGGCTCGGCGCTGCTGTTCCAGCAGAACCAGCTGCTGCGCACCCAGATCGGGCTGATGCAGGACCAGAACGCCCGTATCGGCGAGCAGAACCGCTTTATCCAGAGCCAGATCGAGCTGGGCGAAGCGCAGCGCTCCACCTCGATCGTCCCCGAAATCCTCGAGATCGGCGCGCAGGTGGCGCAGGAACTGGCTGGCCTCAACACCTTTGCCGGCGACAAGCCCTCGATCGCCGGTCTCAGCCCGGGCTTACGCGCCCGCATCATCGCCGCGACCACTGCGGCGAGGCCGTATCGGTATCTCCGCAACCCGCTGACCGATCTCGACGAGAACCTGCTGATGTCGTCCGGCCTGCTACGCCGAACCGACCTCTCGGCGTCGGCCACGATCCGGCAGCAGCTCGATGCGGCCAGCGGCAACGTGCAGTTTGCGGGCGAGCAGAGCGGCGTGATGTCAGACCGGCCGTTGTCGCCCGAGCGCGGGCAGATCATCGGGCTCCTGGTTTCCAACGGGCTCACCGATTTCACGGAGCTGAACGGCGCCGATTTCAGCTTTGCCGAGGTGCGGACAGGGAGCACCGCCAGCAGCCTCCGCTTCCACTTCGCCTCGCTGCGCTTTGCCAATTTCGACCGGCAGTTGCTGGTCGGCGCCGAGTTCAACGGCGCGTATCTCGAGCATGCGCGATTCCGGAACGCCAACCTCAACTACACCAGCTTCACCGCCGCCGAACTGCCCTCGATCACCGGTGGCGAGGGGCTGAAACAGGGCGCGCAGCTCTCGGGCACCGACTTCTCCGGCGCCATCCTCAAGAACGTGTCGTTCGATGGCAGCCGTGGCTTTGGCATCAATTTTGACGGCGGCATCGTCCACAACTCGACCTTTGCCGGCACCTCGATGGCCGGCAGTACCTTCCGCAACACCATCTTCGGCGTCGCGGATTTCACCGGCGCCGACCTCAAGAGCGTCGATTTCGACGGCGCGATCGTCTTCGATCCAGCGTTCCTCGATACGGTCGCGGCGCAGGCGGCGCCGGACAGTTTCGTGCGCGACCGTTTTGCGATAGCACCCATCGCGGCCGACGAGTTCGCCCGCCATCCGCGCTGGTCCGATGCCTGGCTGGATGGGCTCGAAGCCAAGCAGGCGTACCGGATCACGCGCACAGGAGCATTCGAATGAGCGGTTTCCCCAAGCAGACGTTCGAGTTCCTCGCAGGGATCGCGGCGCACAATGAGAAGGCCTGGTTCGATGCCAACCGGCCGCTCTACGAGGCCGGCTATGTCGAGCCGGGCAAGGCGTTCGTCGCCGAGATCGGGCCCAAGCTGAAGGCGTTGTCGCCCGAGGTGAACTTCGACCCGAAGGTCAACGGCTCCATCTCGCGCATCAATCGTGACATCCGGTTTTCGAAGGACAAGCGGCCCTACAAGCAGCACCTGGGGCTGTGGTTCTGGCATGGCGACAAGCGCGGTTGGGACCGGCCGGGCTTCTACGTGCACGTCGAGGCCGAGCGGGTGTTCCTCGGCACCGGCATGTACGGTTTCGACAAGGACACGCTGGACAGCTTCCGCCAGTCGATCGTGCACCCCCGTTCCGGCAAGGCGCTGGTCGCCGCCGTAGCTGAGGTGAAGGCGAAAGGCGCTTACAACATCGGCGAGAAGACCCGCAAACTGATGCCGCGCGGCTTCGAGACCGACCCCGACCGCGCCGAGTTCCTGCTCTACGAGGGCCTCACGGCCGGTATCGAGCTGCCGGCCAGCGCCGCCGCCCAGGCGGATTTCGCCGACGTGTGCGTTGAGCACTTCACCAACACCTGGCCGATCGCCCGCTGGCTGATCGCCGAAGTGGCGAACTGATCAGCCGTTGCGGAAGGCGTAGCCGTAGCCGTTGAGGGCGGGGGCGCCGCCGAGGTGGGCGTAGAGGACTTTGCTGCCTTTCGGGAAGAAGCCGGTCTGCACCAGGTCGATCATGCCCTGCATGGATTTGCCCTCGTAGACCGGGTCGGTGATCATGCCTTCGAGGCGGCCGACGAGGCGGATGGCGTCTTTGGTTTCCGCCGACGGCACACCGTAGATCGGGTAGGCGTACTCCTCGAGCAGCACGACGTCGTCGCCGGTGATCGGCCGGCCGAGTTCCACCAACTCGGCGGTCCGCTGGGCGATTTCCAGCACCTGGGCGCGGGTCTGCTGCGGGGTGCAGGAAGCGTCGATGCCGATGACATTGCGGGCGCGGCCATCGGCGGCAAAGCCCACCAGCATGCCGGCATGGGTCGAGCCGGTGACGGTGCAGACCACGATGTAGTCGAACGTTAGACCGAGCTCGGCCTCCTGCTGGCGCACTTCCGCTGCGAAGCCGACATAGCCGAGGCCGCCGAACTTGTGCACCGAGGCGCCGGCCGGGATCGGGTAGGGCTTGCCGCCGGCTGCCTCGACCTCGGCAATGGCATTCTTCCAGCTGTCGCGGATGCCGATGTCGAAGCCGTCGTCGACCAGCCGAACGTCGGCGCCCATGATGCGGCTCAGCATGATGTTGCCGACGCGGTCGTAGACGGCGTCCTCGTGCGGCACCCAGCTTTCCTGCACCAGCCGGCACTTGAAGCCGATCTTGGCGGCCACCGCCGCGACCATGCGCGTGTGGTTGGATTGCACGCCGCCGATCGACACCAGCGTATCGGCGCCCGAGGCGATGGCGTCGGGGACGATGTACTCGAGCTTCCTGAGCTTGTTGCCGCCGAAGGCGAGGCCGGAGTTGCAGTCCTCGCGCTTGGCGTAGAGTTCGACACCGCCGCCGAGATGGGCGCTGAGGCGTTCGAGCTTCTCGATCGGGGTAGGGCCGAAGGTCAGCGGATAGCGGGGGAACTTTGCGAGATTCATGGCCGTGCTCCTGAGGTCGGGATTGCCTCAAGGCTAGCAATTGTCGCGCGAAGGGTGCTTTCCATCTTGAGCAGCGGATTGCGCAGTACGGCCGATCGACGCGCGTCGCTATTGCAATCTGGATCGCCGTGGAGGCCAGAAGTGAAAGAATCTTCCGAGGCTGACCTCGACCGCATCGACCTCAGGATGTTGCGAGCCCTGCAGCGCGACGGCCGGATCAGCAACGCGGACCTCGCGGTCGAGGTTGGGGTCAGTGCCGCCACCTGCCATCGGCGGACGCAGCACCTGCTCGAAGCCGGCTACATCTCCGGGTTTCGGGCGGTGGTGGCGCCACAGCAGGTCGAGCTTGGTACGCTGGTGCTGGTTGGTGTGGTGCTCGATCGCTCGACGCCCGAGAGCTTTGCCGCCTTCGAGAGCGCCGTGCAGAAGCTGAAGTTCGTGCTCGATTGCCACCTGGTGGCCGGTGACTTCGACTATTTCCTCAAGATCCGGGTGCGCGACATGGCGGATTTCAACCGCCTGCACGGCACGCAGCTGATCGGTCTGCCCGGCGTGCGCCAGACCCGGACCTTCTTCGTGATGAAGGAAGTGGCCGACAACCGGCCACTGGATTTCTAGCGGATCGGATAAGCCACGTACGCGAACCGGCGGTTATCGGGCGCCCAGGAGTTGACGTTGATCGTCCCTTGGCCGCCGTTGAAGCCGATGATGTCGCGGGTGCCGGTGCCATCGGGGCGCATGAAGCGGAGGATCACATCCTTGTCGGCCGGGTGGCCGACGGTCCCCGGCGGATAGCTCAGATAGGCGATCGACTGGCCGTCGCGCGAGAAGTGCGGGAACCAGTTCACCCGCTCGTCGAAGGTGACCTGCGTCAGCTCCGAGCCGTCGGTGCGCATCTTGAAGATCTGGGCGTGACCGGGCGAGCCCTGCTCGGAGTTGAACCAGATCCACTGCCCATCCGCCGAATACTCGGCGCCGTCATTGGGCACCAGCACGTCGGTCAGCTGGGTGTCCGGGCCGCCGGCGGCGGGGATGGTCCAGATGTTGACCTTGGCCCACTGGTTATCGCCGACGGCGTTGATGCCGACATAGGACAGCGTTTTGCCGTCGGGCGAGATGCCATGGAGATAGTAGTGGTGGCGGTGCGGATAGGTGTTCGACACCCGTCGTAGCGCGCCGCCAGCGATCGGCACGGCGTAGAGATGGCCGTCGTCCGAGCTCACGTAGACGGTGCTGCCATCGGGCGAGAGCACGTGGTCGTTGTTGAGATCGCTGAGGGGACCGGTGTCGATCTTCTCGATCTCGCCCGTGCCGTCGGCGGCGATGGTCCAGAGCTCGCCGCCAGCGTTGAACACCAGAGTCTTGCCGTCCGGCGTCCAGTTCGGCGCCTCGATGATCTCGTCGGCGGTGAACAGCACCTGCCGGTTGCCGCCATCGATGTCGATGATGGTCAGCTCGGACACCTGGCCGGGCAACAGGCTGCGGCCACGCCGCGCGAAGTTGGGTTGCTGCGGCACGTCGAATCCTCCCGGTGGTGCACCGCGACTTTGTGACCCGTCGGCGGCCGCCGTGCAACACGCCCGCCCGGTGTTGCCCCGCGCGGCGGGTTCCCCTACATACGGCGCTCGATCTTTAGGCTTTAGCGGCGGGAGCAGTGCCCTCATGGCGCGCCAGTTCATCTATCACATGCACGGAATGTCCAAGGCCTATGCCAGCGGCAAGAAGGTGCTCGACAACATCCACCTGAGTTTCTACCCCGACGCCAAGATCGGCGTGCTGGGCCCGAACGGCTCGGGCAAGTCGACGCTGCTCCGCATCATGGCCGGCATCGACACCGAGTTCACCGGCGAGGCCTGGGTGGCTGACGGCGCCAAGGTCGGCTACCTGGCGCAGGAGCCGCAGCTCGACCCGGCGCTCGACGTCAAGGGCAACGTCATGACCGGCGTCAAGGAGAAGAAGGACGTCATCGATCGCTACAACGAGCTGATGATGAACTATTCCGACGAGACCGCCGACGAGGCGACCAAGCTCCAGGACATCATCGACAGCCAGAACCTGTGGGACCTCGACAGCCAGGTCGAAGTCGCGATGGAGGCGCTGGGCTGCCCGCCGGGCGATGCCTCGGTGGATACGCTCTCGGGCGGTGAGAAGCGCCGCGTGGCGCTCTGCGCCCTGCTGCTGAGCAAACCCGACCTGCTGCTGCTGGACGAACCGACCAACCATCTCGACGCCGAGACCACGGCGTGGCTCGAAAACCACCTGCGCGAGTTCGCCGGCGCGGTGCTGATCATCACCCACGACCGCTACTTCCTCGACAACGTCACGGGCTGGATCCTCGAGCTCGACCGCGGTCGCGGCGTGCCCTACGAGGGCAACTATTCGGCTTACCTCAACGCCAAGGCCAAGCGTTTTGCGCAGGAGCAGTCGGAAGACGCCGCCCGCGCCAAGGTGCTGGAGCGCGAGCGCGAGTGGATGGGGCAGAGCCCGCAGGCCCGCATGGCCAAGTCCAAGGCGCGTATCCGTGCCTATGACGAGCTGGTGAAGGTCAACGAGGCCCGCACCCAGTCGTCGACCGCGCAGATCATCATCCCGCCGGGCGAGCGGCTCGGGCAGAACGTCATCGACATCGACGGCGTCACCAAGTCCTACGGCGACCGGGTGCTGATCGACAACCTGACCTTCAAGCTGCCGCCGGGCGGCATCGTCGGCATCATCGGCCCGAACGGCGTCGGCAAGTCGACGTTGTTCCGCATGATCACCGGGCAGGAGAAGCCGGATTCCGGCGCCATCACCGTCGCCGACAACGTCAACCTCGGCTATGTCGACCAGAGCCGCGACACGCTCGCGCCGAACAAGACGGTGTGGGAGGAAATCTCCGGCGGCAACGAGATCCTGATGCTGGGCAAGCGCGAGATGAACTCGCGCGCCTACACCTCGGCGTTCAACTTCAAGGGCGCCGACCAGCAGCAGAAGGTGGGGAACCTGTCAGGCGGCCAGCGCAATCGCGTGCACCTCGCCAAGATGCTGAAGTCGGGCGCCAACGTGCTGCTGCTCGACGAGCCGACCAACGACCTCGACACCGAAACCCTCGCGGCGCTCGAAGAGGCGCTGGAGGAATTCGCCGGCTGCGCCGTGATCATCAGCCACGACCGCATGTTCCTCGACCGCCTGGCCACGCACATGCTGGCCTACGAAGGCGACAGCCACTTCGAGTGGTTCGAAGGCAACTTCCAGGACTACGAGCAGGACAAGATTCGCCGCCTCGGCGCAGACTCGGTGAACAACCACCGGGTCACGTACAAGAAGCTGACGCGGTAAGATGGTTGCAGAGCCCGCTTCTAAGCGTTTGCGGCTGCCTTCTTTGCTCGTGAAGTTCGTTTTGGGGGGGGCGCAGGTGACTTCAGCGGCGAGGCCGGTAGTCGCTTGTCGACTGCGTCCATTATCCGTTCATACAGACCCTTGAACTCGTTCTCTTCCAGTTTGCTTGTCTCGAGGAACATGTTGGTTTCGCCCGGGCGCAGATTCAAGAAGTCGCGGATCGTCAGAAGTTCCTTGCCGATTGACTGAAGTGTCGGCTTATCTGCGCCGCTTTTTGTCCTTATCAAGTATGAAATGTACTGTGATTCTCTATATCTAAGCACCGCTTCGTAATATCTTAGCTCGACCATCGACACGCGATACTGCCTGAGAAAGAACCCTGCAAGAACCTGAACAAATAGAAGCATAAGAAGTTTTGGAAGTAGTTCCATCATGGTCGTTGCGAGGTCTGATACTTGTCTGGCACTCTGTTGCGGCTGCGCAAAGAGACCTGGGATGGTGAATATGAAGACCGCCAGACCTGCTCCCGCGACAATGACGCCCACAAAAAGAAGCGCGTTTGGACGGCGTTGCGCAGCCTCAACCATCCTTTGGCTACGGGAAATGTGCCTTTCGAATACGCGTTCAACCGGATCGCTCGCAGGCCCGTGTAAAGGTTGATCGCCGGTCGCCTGTGTGCCGCCCGTCTGGGAAGCACGTCGCGCCGCGTCTAGCAGGCCCGGCAGCGTCAGCGACGCGCCAAGATCCGCGCCGATCGACACCGTCTCCACAAAACCCGAGATGCCTTTTCGGACGTCTATTTCGGAGAGTGAAACTAAGACTGAGACGAGAATTGCGCGGCCCGTCAATATCATCTGAAATGTATCGACTATTAACGCGAAAGAAATAGCTAATAGAGGGGCGGAGGTGAGCATTTCCGCGACGTTGGCTAAGAAATAGGCGGGGTCAAGTCTGGTCGATATCAAATACAAATTTACCGAAATGTATGCGGTAGTTGCGAGTATTAGGGCGGTAATTTCCAGCGTGCTGGCCAGTCGGATTCGGCGCGACCGATAATACGATAGTCTGGCCTTCTGCAGTTCTTCCTCGGAGAGCGACCAGCCCGACGTTTCAGGTGTGGCACTATCTTTTGTGTTAACTTGTGCGTCGTCGGTCATGTGCTCCCCCAGCATTTTTGGTTGGTAGAGCTACACCGTAACCAGAAGTTCGACCACGCCTTTTTAGAGTCATCTAGCCGCAGAGCCACCGGGATACAGCTCAAGGTAGTCGCGTGGCGCGGCCTATGCCCGCGTGTACTTTTCAGCGAGCTATTTGAACTGCGTCATCAAGCTGCGGACCATCGAGGTCCCTAGAAGGACGACGACTACTTGCTGATCCATCCGCGGGGGCAACGCGTCCCAGCGCTGGAGGCCTGCGGTGGACGTGGCAAGGTGGCGAAGGCGAGGGGGCGGGTTTGCCGATGCGTTCTGTCGGAGTTGGGCGCGCCCAGGTCTGTCCCGGGCCCGGCCCTTACTCCTTCTCCTTCTCGAGCCGGATCATCTGCTCGCTTCGCCCATCGAGACGAGGCCGCTCTTGGCGTAGAGGTCCAGCTTCGCCCGCGTGTCGGCGATGTCGAGGTTGCGCATGGTCAGCTGGCCGATGCGGTCGGCGGGAGCTGAAGGGGCGTCTTCGACCTGTTCCATGCTGAGCCACTTGGGCGCGTGAAGTTCGGGCTCTCAGTGTTTATGAGCGGCAGTCGTTGCCGCGGCACAGCTCCGGCGTCACTTCGCCGGCGATGGCCTTCGCCACCCAGCGCTGGCGGTTCGCGCAGCATCAGGGCCTGCGGGGCGAACCAGCGGCCCCGATAGAGCAAGCGACCTTGGCCATAGTCCGCTTGCGATCTCGTGCTCGTTGTCCGCGCGACGGACCAGTTGCGCTGAGCAGGACTAGCCCTTCTGCAAGGCGCGTTGGAGGAGGGCGGTTGAATAGAACTCGTAGGAGGCCGCCTTGTCCGGGAAATCGATCAGATGGACGGTGAAGCGGCAGGGAACGCCATTTTCGGGAAGGTTGTCTGCGAAGAAGGCCGAATACGCCTCGGCATAGGCCTTCCGAAGGCGATCCTGCTCGGCGGCATATCCGGCGGGGTCGGCTAGGATGTTCGGGGTCTTCGGTTGGGCACCGAACGCGTGCATCTCAACGAAGTCGATATCTCGCAATGACGAGCAGAGTCCCGCTTCGACCAGCCACTTCTCCCAGCACTTGAAGACCAGTGCGACTTCCTGATGGGGATCCATCGACACGAGTTTGTCGAGTCCCAGGACGCCCTTCGCCGAGTAGCCACCGGTCAGACCAGCGAAATGAATCTTGAGGTCGCCGTCGGACTGTTCCTCGGTCACCAGCGCCGAGAGAACCGGCCGATCGCCCTCGTAGTAGTAGGTGAGCTTGCCGCGCTTACGGATATTGAATGCCATCGGTTATTTTCCTGATTGGCTTGTCAGAACCTGCCGCAATCGAGCAGCGACGACATTGGCCTCGTCGCGCGTCAGCGTCTGCGGGTTCAAGGCTATGGCGTTCGGTTCATGTGCAGCTACCTCAATCCAGACATCGCCGGTCTTGAGTTCGTCGATGACCTGGTCGCGCGTCTTGCTGAAACCGGCATCGAGACGAACGATTGCGCGACCGTGAGGCTGACCAGCTTCACTTGGGAAGCCGCGTTCCGTCGTCACTCCCGCGATGCCGGCGAGGCTTTCGATCCAGTCCTGGACGATCGACTCGTAGCCTTCGAGAATCGCGCCTTCGTCCTGAGCCAGTGTGTACTGGACGGCGGCGAGCATTCCGGCGAGTTCTTCCTTTCCGACTTTCATCGGTCGGCCGATGCCCTGCGTCGGCGGCGAAAGCCGGCGGCAACCGGCGATCAACTCCCTGGTCCCAAGGACCAGACCGGCAGCTTGCGGCCCACGGATACCTTTGCCGCCACTGAAGACGACACCGTCGCAGCCGAGGACCTTGGTGTAGTGCCAGAAACTCGAAACCGGTGGAATCTGCGCAGCGGCGTCAACCAGAACCGGGATGTGGTGCTTCCTGGCGATCGCAATCACATCCTCGAGCGGCGGAGATTTCGCTGCCAGCGCTCCGGCAAACCAGACCAGGCACGCCGTACGCCCGGTTATCACCGACTCGAACGATTCAAGGGTGTCGTCGCACTCGACGATAGAGGCGCCGGTCTGGAGAATCGCGAAGTCGTAGCCGTTACGCTGTGAACCGAAAACGATCACTTCGTTCTTCGTGATGCCCTTGAGGGTCGGGTACGCCATCGGGTGGGGTTCGTTCGGCGCCGCCATAAAAGTGGCGACCGAGAACACGATGCCACCTGCTGCACCTGAGGAGACGAATGCAGCATCGTTCCGGGTGAGCTCGGCGATGCGGTCGCCGACCCGCGACTGAAAGAGTGGCAGATCGACAAACGAGCCAGCCGCCGCATTCATCGCCTCGAGGACCTCCCGGGGCATGCGCGATCCACCAAGTCTGGTGAGTGTGGCTGACGCGTTGATGATCGGCTTGATGCCCAGGTCTTCGTAGATACTCACCCGCAGAACTCCTCCCGAGAATTGCGAACCCATTCTGTGGGCGTCAGCCTACCAATCCGGATGGCCATCCGGCAGGCGGAAGCCGCCGCCGATGTCGGATTTCCGACCTTGGCCCTTACTCCTTCTCGCCCTCGAGCCGGATCATCTGCTCGCCTTCGCCCATCGAGATGAGGCCGGTCTTGCCGTAGAGGTCGAGCTTGGCGCGGGTGTCGGCGATGTCGAGGTTGCGCATGGTCAGCTGGCCGATGCGGTCAGCGGGGCTGAACGGGGCGTCCTCGACCTTTTCCATGCTCAGCCGTTCGGGGGCGTAGGTGAGGTTCGGGCTTTCGGTCTTCATGATCGAGTAGTCGTTGCCGCGGCGCAGCTCGAGCGTCACTTCGCCGGTGATGGCGGCGGCGACCCAGCGCTGGGCGGTTTCGCGCAGCATCAGGGCCTGACTGTCGAACCAGCGGCCCTGGTAGAGCAGGCGGCCGAGCTTCAGGCCGTTGATGCGGTACTGCTCGATGGTGTCCTCGTTGTGGATGCCGGTCACCAGCCGCTCGTAGGCGATGTGCAGCAGCGCCATGCCCGGCGCTTCGTAGATGCCACGGCTCTTGGCCTCGATGATGCGGTTCTCGATCTGGTCGCTCATGCCGAGGCCGTGGCGGCCGCCGATGGCGTTGGCTTCGAGGAACAGCGCGACGGGATCGGCAAAGGTCTGGCCGTTGAGCGCCACCGGCTGGCCCTCGACGAAACGCACGACCACCTTTTCGGCCTTCACGTCCGCGTCGCTGCGCCAGAATTGCACGCCGCCCATGATCGGGTTGACGATCTTGATGCCGCTGTCGAGGCTTTCGAGATCCTTGGCCTCGTGCGTGGCGCCGAGCAGGTTGCTGTCGGTCGAATAGGCCTTCTCAGCGCTCATCTTGTAGGCGAAGCCGTTCGAGGTCAGGAAGGCTGACATCTCGGAGCGGCCGCCGAGTTCATCGATGAAATCCTGGTCGAGCCAGGGCTTGTAGATGCGCAGGTTCGGGTTGGTCAGCAGGCCGTAGCGGTAGAAGCGCTCGATGTCGTTGCCTTTGAAGGTCGAGCCGTCGCCCCAGATGTTGACGCCGTCTTCCTTCATTGCCGAGACGAGCATCGTGCCGGTGACGGCGCGGCCGAGCGGGGTGGTGTTGAAGTAAGTGATGCCGCCGGTCGAGATGTGGAAGGCGCTGGACTGGATGGCGGCGATACCCTCGTGCACCAGCTGGGTGCGGCAATCGACCAGCCGCGCGTTCTCGGCGCCGAAATCCATCGCCTTCTTCGGAATCTCGTCATAGTCGGACTCGTCGGGCTGGCCAAGGTTTGCCGTGTAGGCATAGACCTTGGCGCCCTTGAGCTTCATCCACAGCAGTGCGGCGCTGGTGTCGAGGCCGCCGGAGAAGGCGATGCCGACTTTTTCCCCCTTGGGCAGGCTCTTCAGGATCGTGGTCATGGGGGCTCCAGTCGGCTCGGAAGGTTGGCTAGGACGCTGTTGCTGGCGCGAATATCAAATTTCATAACGCTCGCATAGGAGCGGGGCGCATCGATTCTGCGGCCGGCCGGGCGTTGCGGGCGCGACTTGACCGCGACGGCCCGGGGATCGAGAAGTCCGGGCAACAACCCGGATGTGCGCGATGGCTGACTGGTCTCCCTCTACCTACCTCAAGTTCGAAGACGAGCGGACGCGGCCGGCGCGGGATCTGCTGGCGCAGGTACCGCTGGTAACGCCGGGCAGGGTGGTGGACATGGGGTGCGGGCCGGGGAACTCGACCGAGCTGCTGGTGGAGCGCTTTCGCGAGGCCGAGGTGATCGGCCTCGACAACTCGCCCAATATGCTGGCCGAAGCACGGCAGCGGGTGCCGGGAGCGCGGTTCGAGACGGCGGATGCGAGCTCGTGGGTGCCGGAGGCGGGGATCGAGCTGGTGTTCGCCAACGCGATCTACCAGTGGGTGCCGGAGCATATCGCGGCGTTCCGCCGGGTGCTCGGCGGGCTGTCCGCGGGTGGCGTGCTGGCGGTGCAGATGCCGGACAATGTCGGCGAGCCGTCGCACCAACTGATGCGCAAGGTGGCCGCGGAGGGGCCGTGGGCGGAGCAACTGATGCACGCCGCGCGGGCGCCGTTGCCGCCTGTCCGCACGTACTACGACGCGTTGCGTCCGCACGCCGGCCGGCTCGAGATCTGGCATACCGACTACAACCACGTGCTCGACGGCCCGGAGGCGATCGTCGAGTGGGTGAAGGCGACGGGGCTCAGGCCGTTCATCGATCCGTTGTCACAAGCCGATCGCACCGAGTTCCTGACACGCTACCTTGCGCTGATCGCCGGGGCCTATCCGCGCACGTTCGACGGCAAGGTGCTGCTGCGCTTCCCGCGGCTGTTCATCGTGGCGGCGAAGTGACCGGTCACGGCCCCGGACTGGCCACCCGCGGTCCACGGTGCTAGATGCGGCCTTTGTTTGCTTGGTGACTGGTCATGACCTCTCCCTTTGAAATCGACTTCGACGGTGCGCTGATCCGTGGCGAGGCCGCAGGCTTCGGCATTCCGGTGGTGTTTCTCCATTCCGGCGTCACCGACCGCCGCATGTGGGCCGAGCAGATGCGGCAGCTGGCGGCCGAGGGCTATCACGTCATCAGCTACGACCGGCGCGGCTATGGCGAGACCGAGACGGCCGATGTGCCGTTCAGTCATCTCGTCGATCTCGAGACCGTGCTCGACCGGCTGAGCGTCCATGCGGCGATCTTCGTCGGCTCGTCGATGGGCGGCGCGCTGGCGGTCGACTTCGCGCTGGAGCATCCGAACCGGACCGTTGCGCTCGTGCTGATGGGGACTGGAATAACCGGCTCCGAGGGCTTCGAGCCCGACGAGGAGGCCGAGCAGCTCCAGGAGGCGTTCGAATACGCGAGGGAGCGCGGCAATATCTCGACCGCAAACCGGATCCAGGCCCACCAGTGGCTCGATGGGCCGTATGGCGAGTCGGGACGGGTCAGCGGACCGGTGCGTGAGCTGTTCCTCGCGATGAACGAGATCCATCTCAACCACGCGCCGCTGACCAAGGAGGAGCGACCGGACTCGGCTGTCGACAACCTCCACACCATCACCGCGCCGACGCTGCTGGTGGTGGGCGAACTCGACTATGCCGACATCGTGTCCCTGCATGAGGACCTGTCCGAAGAGATCGAGAACGCCTTCGCGGTGGTGCTCGAGGATACGGCGCATTTCCCGAGCCTCGAGCGGCCTGACCTGTTCGACCCGATCCTGTTCGAGTTCCTCGAAGCGGTGACCGGGCAGGGCGAGGACGACGAGGAAGACTCCGAGGAGTGAGACCTATTCCGCAGCGATCCGGCCGAAGCTGCGCCTGAACGCGCTGGGGCTCACGCCGGTTCGGCTGCGAAAGTGATGGCGCAGCGTCTCCTGGCTGCGGAAGCCGCTCGCCTCGGCGATGGCGTCGAGACCGAAATCGGTGGTTTCCAGCAGCTCCTTGGTGCGCTCGACCCGCTCGGCGATCAGCCAGGTCAGCGGGCTGAGGCCCGTGGCGTCGTTGAAGTGTCGAATCAACGTGCGCTCGGAAAGCACTGCCAGCTCAGCCATCCGGGCGATGCTCCAATCTTCGTTCAGGCGCTGGCGCAGTGTGTCGAGCAGCGGGCCGATGCGGCCGCGACGCTCCTTCGCCACCGGCCGGGCGACGAACTGAGCCTGGCCGCCATCACGGTGGGCGGGCAGCACCAGCCGGCGGGCCACGGTGTTCGCGACCTCGGCGCCAAAGTCCTGGCGGACGATGTGGAGGCAGAGGTCGATGCCGGCTGCCGAACCGGCCGCGGTTAGCAGGTTGTCGTCCTCGGAGTAGAGGATGTCGGGCAGCACCTCGATCGAGGGGAACTCGGCACGAAGGATGTCGGCATAGCGCCAATGCGTTGTGGCGCGGCGTCCTTCCAGTAGTCCGGACCTAGCGGGGACGAACACGCCGGAGCAGAGGGTGGCGATGCGGGCGCCGCGGCTGTGGGCGGCCCGGAGGGCTGCTATCAGCGGCTCCGGCACCGGTGTCATCGCGCCGCGCCAGCCGGGGACGACGATCAGCCCGGCCTGTTCGAGTCGCCCAAGATCGTGGTTCGCCTCGACGCTGATGCCGCCACTGGCGCGGTAGGGGCCGGGCTCGATGCCGACGATCTCGTGCGTGTACCAGTCGAGATGCGCGAACTCCGGCCGCGACAGGCCGAAGACTTCGACGGCTATGCCGAACTCGAACATGCAGAGCTGGTCGTAGGCGAGGATGGCGACGTGGCGGTTGGGCTTGTCCATGATGGCGGTATCTTACCGCATATTGGCATTCCCGCCACTCACTGATCCCGCCGCTTTCCGGCAAGTTCCGGCCATTCCAACGCCTCAGGAGGCCAGAATGCCAAGCAATGTCGCCCTTGTTCCCGCCGCCGCGTCCGCTGAGGCGCTGCTGCATTTTTCCCGCAAGCTCGGTTTCGAGACCGACTGCTGGGACGTGCACGATGCGCTGAGCCGCGAGGCGGACGACTTCGTGCTGCTCGATGTGCGCAGCCCCTCGCACTACGCCGACGGACACGTCCCCGGCGCGATCAGCCTGCCGCATGGCAAGATCACCGCGCGCAAGATGGCGGAGTGGCCCGAGGGCACGCTGTTCGTCACCTATTGCGCCGGGCCGCACTGCAACGGCGCCGACAAGGGGGCACTGCGGCTCGCCCAGCTCGGCCTGCCGGTCAAGCTGATGATCGGCGGGGTGACCGGCTGGCTCGACGAGGGCTTCGTTCTCGCTGCCGGCGAGGCGCCGGGCACCGTGGTTCGCACGGCCGAGGCGGCGGAATAAGTTCCGCTGCCACGCAAATCCCCTTGCCAGCCTCGTTAATCCGACGACAAGCTCCGCCCGAATTCACTTTGGGAAGGGCTCGTACAATGAACAAGATCATCCTCGGCGCCATCGCCTCGGCGGTGGTGCTCGCCACTCCGGCGCTGGCGTGCGAAACCATCACCAGTGCAAAGGTGAAGGTCAGTGCCTGCGTCGATACGACCGGCTGGGCGACGCAGACGCCGGCCGGCGACCAGGAGTTCCTCTACTACTCCAGCGACGAGACGATCGGCTTCGCGGTGATCAACGAGAATGGCGCCTGGCCGGTCTCGCAGTTCCGCGAGGCCATTCTCAGCAACGCTGCGGCTGCGGCGCTCGACGCCAAGCCGGAGAACGTCAAGATCGTCAGCGAACGGCTGGAGAATATCGGCGGCAAGGCCTGGAACGTCATCGAGTACCAGGTGACGATTCCCGACGGGGCGCTGCTGTTCCAGAATTTCTACTATGTGCAGCCGGGTTTCGGCTCGAGCCAGTTCGTCTACTGGAGCGCGCCCGAGGGCGGTACCTCTACCGCGTTCCGGGCCGGGCAGATGCTGGCGACGGTGCAGTTCACCGAATAGTCGGGGAGGGGCGGCCCACGGGCCGCCCCTTTTCTTCACATGGCCAGCAGGCCATCGAAGTGCTGGCCGAGCTGGGCGGTCGGCAGGTTGGTCAGGTCCTTGGGCAGTTCGGCGACGATAGTGTCGCGCAGGCCCTTGCTGAGCGCTGGGCGCAGGTCGCCCAGTGCCGTCGGCGCCGCCACGACGATCAGCTGATCGAAGGCGCGCTGCTGGTGTTTACGCTCCAACTCCTCGGCCACGGTCTCGACGAACCGCCGCTCGCGGACCGCCACCGGATCCGGCGACTCCATGGCGCTGCGGCCGTTGCTGAATGACTGGAAGCTCCGCCCGGGTCGGTCCGCCATGATCTCGCCGGCCTTGAGCGGCGTCTGCGCGAACATCAGGTCATCGACGGCATGCAGTCCCTTGCCGGGGCCGTGGTGCTCGAACACCTTGGCGGTCGCTCCATCGGCGATCAGGATCCAGGTGACCTTGGCTTTCATGGCGTGCTCCTTTTGATGGGTACAGAAGGCTAACGCAGGACGTGGCGATTGGTTTGATCGCCATCAAGGTGGGTTGTGCCCGCAATCACAAACTCTGATTTGTCGGGGGGCGGGGCCGCTGCTAGAAGGCGGCTCTCACAGGGCCGTTTCAGGCCCGGAAGGACACGTCTTGGCGTCCGTCACCAGCACCGAAAATCAGCCCACCGAAAGCGGACTTGCCGCTGGCGTTGCGACCTACGTGCTGTGGGGCTTCCTGCCGCTGCTGTTCAACCTGCTGCACCACGTTGGCGCGGCGACCGTGGTCGCAAACCGGACCCTGTGGTCGCTGCTGGTACTGGGCGTCATCATGATCCTCGGCGGGCGGATGGCCGAGGTGCGGGCGGCTTTGCGCGATCCGCGCACCGTCAGCTCGATGGCGATGGCGGCGCTGATCCTGGGCGGCAATTGGCTGATCTACGTTTATGCGGTCGAGACCGGGCAGGTGCTGGAAGCGAGCTTCGGCTACTTCATCCTGCCGCTGGTGAACGTCGCGACCGGGGTGCTGCTGCTCGGTGAGCGGCTCAACCGCTGGCAGATGGTTTCCATCGCCATCGCGGCGGTCGCCATCGGCATCCAGGCGGTGGCCATTGGCGGCTTGCCCTATGTGGCGATCAGCCTGGCGCTGACCTTTGCGGTTTATGGCTATCTGCGGAAGACCGCCAAGGTCGGCTCGGCGCCGGGCCTGTTCGTCGAAACCACGGTGTTGGCGCCGATCGCCATCGCCTATCTCGGCTACACGTTCGTGCGCGATGGCGGTATCGGCTGGCACGGCGATCCGTACTCGCTGCTGCTGTTGGCGCTGACCGGGCCGGCGACGGTGCTGCCGCTGCTGCTCTTCGCCTTCGCGGTACAGCGGCTGAAGATGACGACCGTCGGCATGCTGCAATACATCGCGCCGTCGATCACCTTCCTCCTCGCTATCCTGGTGTTCGGCGAGCACCTCAATCCGGTGCGGCTCGGCAGCTTCGCGCTGATCTGGGTGTCGCTGATCGTCTACACCACCGACTCGGTGGTGCGTCGCCGCCGGGCGATGGCATGACGGAGGCGATGCCGGCACTGACGCTGAACGGCCGAGTCGACGGCACGTTCGTCGTCGAGAGCGCCGCAGTCGAGTCGACGGCGCGTCCGGAGCTGATGCTCACTTATGCTGGCGTCGTCGGCGACCGGCACGAGGGGCTGGTGCGGCCGAGCGGCGCGCGCGAGCCGTGGTATCCGCGCGGCACGCCAATGCGAAACGAGCGGCAGATTTCCATCCTCAGTGCCGAGGAACTGGCCGTGGTCGCGGCGACGCTGAGCCTCGAACGCATTCTCGGCGAATGGGTCGGTGCCAACCTCATCCTCTCCGGCATTCCGCACCTGACGCAGCTGCCGCCGCGCAGTCTGATGATGTTCCCATCCGGCGCCACCATCCGCATTGACGGCGACAACGACCCGTGCCGCAAGACCGGCAAGGCGATCGCCGCGCAGGTCGGGGGCGGGCTGGATATCGAGTTGGGCTTCGTCAAGGCGGCGATGGGCAGCCGCGGCCTGGTCGGCTGGGTCGAGCGCGAGGGCGTGGTCCGCGCCGGCGACGCAGTGAAGGTCCGCACGTGGCGGCAGGCGCCTTACCCGGCGGAGACCTGAGGCCGGGCTCGTCGGATCGTCTCGGCCACCTGCTCGAACACCGCGGCGAACGGCGTCGCTTCGCGCCACACCAGCGACAGCTGCCGCCGCGCGCCGGGCGATTCCAGCCGGTGGATGCGGATGCGGTCGCCGGTGGCTTCCTTCTTCAGCGCGATCTCGGGCAAGAGCGTGATGCCCTGGCCGTTGGCGACGAACTCGACGATGGTCGAGAGCGAGGTGGCGGCAAAGGTACGCCGCGCCGCATCGGGATCGAGCGCGCAGGCGGCGATGGCCTGGTCACGGAAGCAATGGCCTTCATCGAGCAGCAGCACGCGGTCGCCGTCGATCTCGGCAAGCGGCACCGGGTCGTGGGCGCTGTCGCCGGCGCCGGTCGCCAGCACGAACTCATCGGCAAACAGCGGCGCCGCGGTGAGGAGCGGTCCACCGGGCCTGGGGTCGCTGGCGATCAGCGCCAGGTCGAGGCTGCCGTCGGCGAGGCCGTCGACGAGCGCATTGGTGCGGCTTTCGGAGACGGTGAAGCTCAGCTCCGGCAGGTCGCGCTGCAGGGCAGGGAACACATGCGGCAGCAGGTAGGGCGCCACGGTCGGGATCACGCCCAGCCGCAGCGGTCGCGCCGGGTTGCCGCGCTGGCCGCTGACGAAGGACAGCAGGCCCTCGGTCTGCTCGAGAATCGGCCGGGCCCGCTCGACGAACTCGCGGCCGAGCGGGGTCAGGCGCACCGACTTGCCGAGGCGGTCGAACAACGGGCCGCCGCACAGCTCTTCGAGTTGCCGGATCTGCTGGCTGAGGCCTGGCTGGGTGACGTGGTTGCGCTCGGCCGCGCGGCCAAAATGCCCGGTTTCCGCCAGCGCCACGGCGTACTGCATCTGTCGAAGCGTGATCATAAATATAGATTATCACGCTGAGTAGCGCAATCAATTGGCATTATCCTGCTGCGATGAGTCACAATGGAACCATTCCAAAGAGTGGGGCGGGGACCGATCGCGACGAAACGCGCGAACAGTCACCGCCGCGTCACCCGGAAACCCTATCAACTCGAGACTTACGGAGACGACCATGGACGCAGCGAACGAAGGTGGCGCGGGCACGTGCCCGGTGCCGCATGGCAGCGCGGGCCGCAGCAATCGCGACTGGTGGCCGAACCAGTTGGACCTGTCGGTGCTGCACCAGCACACGGCCTTGTCCAACCCGATGGGCTCGGCTTTCGACTACGCGCAGGCGTTCAAGCAGCTCGACCTCAAGGCGCTGAAGGCCGACCTCACCGCGCTGATGACCGACTCGCAGGATTGGTGGCCGGCGGATTTCGGGCACTACGGTCCGCTGTTCATCCGCATGGCCTGGCATAGCGCCGGCACCTATCGCACGGCCGACGGTCGCGGTGGTGGTGGCGGTGGGCAGCAGCGTTTTGCGCCGCTCAACAGCTGGCCTGACAACGTCAACCTCGACAAGGCCCGGCGCCTGCTCTGGCCGATCAAGCAGAAATACGGCTCGGCCATCTCCTGGGCCGACCTGATGATCCTCACCGGCAACGTTGCCTTGGAGACGATGGGCTTCAAGACCTTCGGTTTTGGCGGCGGCCGGGCTGATACTTGGGAGCCTGAGCTCGATATCTACTGGGGCAAGGAAGGCACGTGGCTGGCCGACACCGAGCGTTACAGCGGCGAGCGTGAGCTCGAGAACCCGCTCGGCGCAGTGCAGATGGGCCTCATCTACGTCAATCCCGAGGGTCCGGCCGGCAACCCCGATCCGCTCGCTTCGGCGCGCGACATCCGCGACACTTTTGGCCGCATGGCGATGAACGACGAAGAGACCGTGGCGCTGATCGCCGGCGGCCACACCTTCGGCAAGACCCATGGCGCCGGTGATGCCAAGCTGGTCGGCGTCGAGCCCGAAGCGGCCGGCGTCGAGGAGCAGGGGCTCGGCTGGGTCAGCACGTTCGGCACCGGCAAGGGTGGCGACGCCATCGGCTCGGGCCTCGAGGTCACCTGGACCTCGACCCCGACCAAGTGGAGCAACAACTTCTTCTGGAACCTCTTCGGTTACGAGTGGGAGCTGACCAAGAGCCCGGCGGGTGCCCATCAGTGGACGCCGAAGCACGGCATGGGCGCCAACTCGGTGCCGGATGCGCACAATCCAGAAAAGCGGCACGCCCCGTCGATGCTGACGTCCGACCTGGCGCTGCGGATCGACCCGGCCTACGAGAAGATCTCGCGCCGGTTCTTCGAGAACCCGGACCAGTTCGCCGACGCCTTCGCCCGCGCCTGGTTCAAGCTCACCCACCGCGACATGGGCCCCAAAGTCCGCTACCTCGGCCCGGAAGTGCCGGCGGAAGACCTGATCTGGCAGGACCCGATCCCGGCCGTCGACCACGAGCTGATCAATGACGCGGATATCGCGGCGCTGAAGGCAAAAATCCTCGCCACCGGCCTCACGGTCTCCGAGCTGGTGAGCACGGCCTGGGCCTCCGCCTCGACCTACCGCGGCTCGGACATGCGCGGCGGCGCCAATGGTGCCCGTATCCGTCTTGCGCCGCAGAAGGACTGGGCGGTCAACCAGCCCGAGCAACTGGGCAAGGTACTCGGTCACCTCGAGGCCATCCAGGCCGAATTCGGCAAGCCGGTGTCGCTGGCCGACCTGATCGTCCTTGCGGGCTCCGTGGGTGTCGAGAAGGCCGCCAAGGACGCCGGTATCGACCTCGTCGTGCCGTTCACCCCGGGTCGCGCTGATGCGACGGCCGAGCAGACCGATGCGGATTCGTTCGCACCGCTCGAGCCGACCGCCGATGGCTTCCGCAACTACTCGAACGGCCGCCAGCGCCTGTCGCCGGAAGAGAACCTGGTCGATCGCGCCCAGCTGCTCGGACTCACTGCGCCGGAAATGACCGTGCTGGTGGGCGGGCTCCGCGCCCTCAAGGCCGGCCAGCCGGAGCATGGCGTGCTGACCGCCCGCCCGGAAACGCTGACCAACGACTTCTTCGTCAACCTGCTCGACATGGGCACCAAGTGGCGGCCGGCGTCCGAAGATCACAGCGTCTACCAGGGCGCCGATCGCGTCACCGGCGAGCCCAAATGGACCGCCACCCGCGTCGACCTGATCTTCGGTTCGCACTCCCAGTTGCGCGCGCTCGCCGAGGTCTACGGCCAATCCGACGCCACCGAAAAGTTCGCCCGCGACTTCGTCGCGGCCTGGACCAAGGTGATGAACGCCGACCGGTTCGACCTCGTCTGAGGTTCGACACATGGTGAGGGCGGCTAACGCGCCCTCACCAAACTCCCTGCAATTTGAATCAAACTTCCGTCCTTACCTTCAGCCGCCGCACTTAACTGCCGGGCCAAATTGCCCCCATACGGCAGAAGCCGGAGGGAAGTGACATGACTGAGATGGAAGAAGGCACCACCCGGGCGTTCTCGACGTTCCGGGTCCTCAACGGTGACTCCAACATCGTGGAACGCGACCAGCTGTTCCGCAACATGGCCCAGCTCTACTCCTACGTGTCGGATCGCTGCGATGACGAGCAGGTCGCGCAGTACGACGAGGTGTTGTGCCAGCTGGCCGAATTGGTTGAATCCGAGGCGCGGGCCCATGTGGCCAAGCTCCTGGCGCCGCTCGACCGCGCTCCGGGCAACGTGGTGGTCAAGCTCGCGAACGACGAGATCGAGGTGGCGCAGCCGCTGCTCGAATTCTCGAACGTGTTGAGCGACGACGACCTGATCGAGATCATCGCCAACCAGTCCGAAGAGCACCGCGTGGCCATTGCCGGCCGTACGCAGGTTCCCGAGCGAGTGGGCGAGGCCATCGTCGAACACGGCGAGACCGCCTCGGTGATCAAGCTGGTGCGCAACACCAATGCCGAGATCGGCCAGCAGGCGCTGGAGCGCCTCGCCGAGCGCGCCGCGTCCGACGCTGCCATTGCCGCTGACCTGCGTGGCCGCGAAGACCTCGACTGGAAGAGCCTCGGCGGCAAGATCGAAGCGGTCGGCGACCGGGTGCGCGAGACCATGTCGCGCATCGATCCGCGCGTCGATCCGGTGACCGTCGGCAAGGTGCAGGCGGTGGTCTACAACCGCATGCGCAACCGCGCCGGGTTCTCGAGTCAGGAGTGGAAGGTTGCCTACAACCAGGTGAAGGCGCTCTCGGACCGCAAGCAGCTCGACGAGCGCGCGCTGATCCGCTTCGCCCGCTTCGGCTACGGCCACCACACCGCCGCCGCGCTCACCATGCTGCTACGCGTCGGCCCGGAAGTTTTCGTCAAGTGGCTCGCCATGCAGGACTATGTGGCGATCACCGTGGCGCTTCGCGCCTTGGGCATCCAGCCCGACCTGTTCGAGGCGATGATCGCCTCGATGCCCTGGCGGGATCTGCCGAGCCAGGCCGATCTGCAGAACGTCCGCCGGCGCTTCGAAGCGCTGAGCAAGGACGAGGCGGTCGGCATCTTCGAGCTCTGGCGCACCCACGCCTTCCGCCGCCGGCTTCCCAACGAGGAAGTCGTCGGCGCCGCCTGATACGTCTAGATCTGTCCAACTTGCAACGGCGGCCCTCGTGGTCGCCGTTTTTCGTCCGGCCGTCGCACGCCTCAGGTTCTTGTAGACCAAGCAGCGCAACGCATATAAAGATATCTTTATATCTCGTGAGGCCCGATGAACGACACGGCGGATTTGGTTGGCGTGCTGCGCGCGGCGGGGGAAACCACCCGGCTGCGCCTCTTGGCATTGCTGGCCGATGGCGAGCAGTCGGTCAAGGACCTCACCGAAATCCTCGGCCAGAGCCAGCCGCGCGTCTCGCGCCACCTGAAGCTCTTGGCCGATGCCGGTCTCATCACCCGCAATGCCGAAGGCGCGTGGGCATATTACGGGCTGGCGCCTGAAGGCCCGGGGGGCGACCTGGCGCGCTGGCTGATCGGCCGGCTGTCGCCCGATGATTCCGACCGGCTGCGCGACCGGCAACGGCTCGAGGCGGTGCGGCTCAACCAGGCAGAGCAGGCGGCCGAGTATTTCGCCAAGGTTGCCGACAGCTGGGACCTGCTGCGCTCGCTGCACGTACCCGAGGAGGCGGTGGAAGCCGCCATCGTCGAGGCAATGCAGGGCAGGGTGGTCGATACCCTCATCGATCTTGGCACCGGCACTGGCCGCATGCTGGAACTGCTGGCCGGGCACTATCGCCGCGGCATCGGCATCGACGCCAGCCGCGAGATGATCGCGGTGGCGCGGGCGAAGCTCGCCTCGTGCTCGATCGGCCATGCGCAGGTGCGGCTCGGCGACATCGCCGATCTCGATGCCAGCGCCGGCCGCGCCGATGTCATCGTCATCCACCAGGTGCTGCACTATTTCGATGACCCGGGCCGGGTGCTGGCGCAGGCGCGTCGCGCCCTGAAGCCGGGTGGCGAGATGCTGATCGTCGATTTCGCGCCGCACGGGCTCGAATTCCTGCGTTCGCACCACGCACACCGCCGCCTCGGCCTCAGCGAGGCGCAGATGGCCGGCTGGGCGCGCGCCGCCGACCTCCAGGTCAGCGAACTCAAATCCTTTCCACCCACCAATCCGACCGAAGGCCTCACCGTGTGCCTGTGGCGGCTCACCGACGAGACGGACAGCCCGATATGAGTACCGACTACACCGACCGCCCGAGCCGCAAGCACCCGGACGAGCGGCCCAAATTCCAGGTCTCGTTCGAGTTTTTCCCGCCCAAGACCGACGTCATGGAGGAGCGGTTCTGGGAGTCGATCCACAAGCTGGCGCCGCTGCATCCGCGTTTCGTCTCTGTCACCTACGGCGCCGGCGGTTCGACGCGCGAACGCACGCTGCGCATGGTCAAGGAAGTGAAGGCGCAGACCGGCGTCGATGCCGCGGCGCATCTCACCTGTGTGGGGGCGACCCGCGATGAGGTCGATGCCGTGGTGCGCGGCTACCAGGAGGCGGGGATCAGCCGCATCGTAGCGCTGCGCGGCGATCCGGCCGAGGGTATCGGCAAGCCGTTCACCCCGCATCCCGAGGGCTACAGGGACGGCGCCGACCTCGTCGCCGGCATCCGCGCGATCGGTGACTTCGACATTTCGGTCGCCGCCTATCCGGAGAAGCACCCGCAGAGCCCGAGTTGGGAAGCGGACATCGACAACCTGAAGCGCAAGATCGATGCCGGGGCGACCCGGGCCATCACCCAGATGTACTTCGACAACGACGACTATTTCCGTCTCCTTGATCGGGCGCAGGCGGCCGGCATCACCGCGCCGATCGTGCCCGGCATCCAGCCGATCCACTCGTTCAAGCAGATCTCGGGGTTTGCCGCTCGCTGCGGCGCCTCGATGCCGGGCTGGGTGGCCGAGCGCTTCGAGGGCCTGGAAGAGGATCCCGAGACCCATGCGCTGGTTGCATCGGCGGTCGCCGCCGAACAGGTCTTGGAACTGGTCGACAATGGGATTACCGAATTCCACTTCTTCACGCTGAACCGGTCGAACCTGGTTCTGGCACTGGCGCGGTTACTCGGGGCAAGGCCCGACTGAGCCGAGATCGTTCAGCGTCCGTTCAGGTGGACTAGGGCAGCGTCCAGAGTGGGGCAGTGCCCCGGCCATCCACAAAATGGCCACGTTAATTGGCTTCCGTCGGGCAGTGGGGACGGGGGCAAGTTGAAGGACAGCAGCCTATGAAACTCGATGGCAAGGTGAAGGGCGGACTGGCTTGGGCCGGGCTCGTCGTCATCCTCGCGGTGCCCGCCGCGAACATGGTCGTCGGCAACCCGACCAGCGGAACGGCCAACTCTGCCGTGACGACGGCTGACGCCACCGCGACCAAGCCGCTGCTGAAGGTTCCTGCCGCCGCCAAGCCCGCGGCGACCGATCCGATCCAGACCGCCAGCGCCGCGACGACCGCCGATCCGGTCGACAAGCTGCTGTCGAAGGGCAAGAAGCTGCCCTCGTACATTTCCGATGGCGACAGCGCCACGGCCGCTCCTGCAGCCGGCAAGCCGGCCGCGCCGGTGACGCTGAAGCCGATTTCGCCGACGACGCCGATCAAGTCGCCGACCGAGGTGGCAACCGTCGCTCCGACCGAGACCCCGCCGGTGCCGCTGCCGCGTGATGCGCGCCCGAAGGCCACCGCGGTCGCCTCGCTGCCGGCCGGCGAGAAGCCGCTGATCGTCGACGAGAACAAGGTCAAGCAGCAGGAGAACGCTGCCGTCGAGCCGTTCCCGCTGAGCGACGACGAAGTCGTCACCGGCGACCAGCTCGAGGAATGGGATTCCGGCTCGCTCGCCGACTACCTCGAGCGCAAGGGCCTCCTGTCTTCAGCGGACGACAGCTACGATCCGGACGGTTTCTTCCTCGACGAGGGGCCGAACGCCAAGAAAAAGAAGAAGCCGGTGCAGGACGACGAGTTCTTCTTCTTCTGAAACCTGCGGCCGCCTTTCGAGGCGGCCGAGACGTCATTAGGGGGCCGACGATGCAATCCGCCGCATGTCTCATGGCTATGAAATTCCCGTTCGGCGGCTATTGTGCGCCGGGATCGGAGAGGCATATGTCGGTCTGGCAACGTCTTAGTGCCTTTATTGGATCGGCCTCGGAACGCACGGGGCTGGTTGGCTCCATCATCAATGCCCTCGATCCTGACACCTGGCTGCCGGGTGGTCGTGACGCCGCGTTCACGCTGGCGCTGATCGCGCTGTCGGCCAAGATGGCGGTGTCGGACGGCGTGGTGACGGCCTCGGAGCTGCGCGCCTTTCAGCGCACGGTCGAGATCCCGCCGGGCATCGAGGAGCAGGTCGACAAGCTGTTCAAGCTCGCCCAGCAGGACGTCGCCGGCTACGAGGCTTACGCCAAGAAGGTCCGCCGCTTCTTCATCGACAGCCCGGATACGCTGGAGCACGTGCTCGACAGCCTCTTCTTCATCGCCTCGGCCGACGGGATGATCCATGAGGCCGAGCTCGATTACCTGAAGAACGTCAGCGACATCTTCGGCTTCGACGATGCGCGGTTCGAGCAGTTGACCTCACAGCACGTGCTGTTCGATCGCGGCGCGGACCCCTACATTGTCCTCGGCCTCGCGCCGAGTGCCGAACGGGACGAGGTGAAGCGGGTCTATCGCCTGCTGGTCGCCGAGCACCATCCCGACCGGCTGATCGCCAAGGGCGTGCCCGAGGAACTTATCGACGTGGCGACCGCCCGCATGGCGGCGATCAACAACGCCTACAACCAGATCATGAAGCGCGCGGCCTGATCGCGCGCAATCCGACTGCGTGCTTGACTGGACCTCAGCCCGTCCTCCATATGCGCCTCGCCAGTTGACCGGGTGGCCGCTCCTGTTTCCGTGGGAGAGGAAAGTCCGGGCTCCATCGAAATACGGTGACGGCTAACGGCCGCCGGGGGCGACCCCAGGGAAAGTGCCACAGAAAGCAAACCGCCTGTGCTTCGGCATCGGTAAGGATGAAAGGGTGCGGTAAGAGCGCACCGCGGACCTGGCAACAGGGACGGCACGGCAAACCCCACCGGGAGCAAGACCAAATAGGGATGACACGGGGTTCGCCCCAGCCGGTTTTCGAGGCCTGTCATCCGGGTTGGTTGCATAAGGCCGGCAGTAATGCCGGTCAAAGATGAATGGTCACCACGTCAGCGCCGTGAGGCGCCGGCCCTACAGAACCC